>Ga0209909_100696_pt1 | contig 9485 bp, 9 predicted proteins | sample FECB22metaG_FD_188302 | JGI IMG/M metagenome (GOLD analysis project Ga0209909, IMG submission 188302) | Cyanobacterial communities from the Joint Genome Institute, California, USA - FECB-22 (SPAdes) (version 3) | ecosystem: Environmental > Aquatic > Thermal springs > Hot (42-90C) > Microbial mats... | reverse complement strand
CAGTTTGAGCGCGAGGTCACGGGTGAGCGGATCCGCGACAAGATCGCGGCATCCAAGCGCAAGGGCATGTGGATGGGAGGGTCATTGCCCCTGGGATACGATGTCAAGAATCGTGAGCTTGTTGTCAACGAGGCTGAGGCAATGACAGTCCGGGAGATATTCGAAGCCTACGTCCGCGTCGGCGCCCTGTCAGTCACGCAGAACGATCTCCGACAACGTGGCATCCTGAGCAAGCGATGGACTTCCTCGACAGGCCGGACCTGGGGCGGTGTGAACTTTGGCAGGGGCGCGCTTTACTGGATGCTGCGCAACCCGGTCTACGTTGGACAGGTTGGCCATAAGGGGCAGGTCTTCGAAGGACGGCAGCCGGCAATCGTGGACCGAGCCCTCTGGGACAAGGCGCAAGAGCTTCTCGCGACGAAGAGCGCAGCTCGGGAACGCCGACCCGTCACCCGAAGCGGGCGACCACTGGCTGGTCGACTGTTCGACGACCGAGGCAATGCGATGAGCCCCACCTATTCGGTCGGAAAGCTGGGGCGGCGGTATGCATATTACGTGAGTCAGGCTCTGTTGCAGAATAAGAAGGAGCAGGCCGGTTCACTCTCTCGTGTGCCGGCGGAGGAGATCGAGCGATTGGTGCGCAAGTCGCTGGAATCTGCCAATGACGGGTCCGGTTCGTCTCACGACGCGCTTTGTAACCGCGTCGAGCGTGTAGTTGTTCGCGCCGACCGTGTCGAGATCGTCACTACTGAGGACGCCGTTGCGAACGCGGAGGAGGCTCCGGCTTCCCGATCCATCGTCGTCAAGGCCAAACTAGCGCATCGCAACCGAGCTAGAATCCTCGACGACGGCTCGATGGGCCCCGATCCGGTATTGATGAAGGCGCTCGGGCGAGCACATCAATGGCGCGGCTGGATGGAACAGGGCGAGGTCAACTCCTATCGAGCCATCGCCAAAAAGGCTGGCGTCGCGTCGAGCTACGTTCAGACCATCCTGCCACTGGCGTTCCTGGCCCCCCGACTGACACGTGAGCTGCTTGACGGCCGCCGGCAGCTGCGCGGTCGGCTGATGGTCGAAATGCGCCGGGGTATTCCGCTCGACTGGGCACAGCAGACCGACCGTTTTTGACGGCGCCACGTCACCGGATCCACCAGCTGTTCGTCACGATGGGTAGGGCGAAGCGACCCGAATATAGACCAGCGATGCGTCGCTTCCGCTATTCGCCGACCCTTCAAAACGAAAAGTAGTGACTCGGAAAAACTGCTGGGGAGACTTTCGCCGGTATCGGCGTGTTCGCCGCTAACGCCGAAAAAGTAGCCGGTCTCCAGCGTCACGCAAGGCGGGAAAATTGCCAAACGAGGGGGCTTCTTAGGCTGACCGCCCGCCGCGGTGTTAGCGACGGCGAGCGGTTGGTAGGCCCGGCAGGATTCGAACCTGCGACATAACCGTTATGAGCGGCTCGTTCTAACCACTGAACTACGGGCCCGCACCGTGGCCCTGCGTTCTACACCTATCTCGGCACAGTACAACAGCGCGGCTTACAAGGCGGCCTGGTCGGCATACGGCACCGGCGTGCAATAGGCGTCGTCCTCGTGCCGGCGCCAATAGAGCTCCTCGATGCGTCGCGTCAGCGTCCCCGGCCGGCCATCGCCGACAGGCCGGCCCTCGTATCGGGTCACGGGCATGATCCCGCCGGCCGTACTGCTAATGAAGATCTCGCTAGCCTCGGCGACTTCCATCGCCTGAACGCTGCGCACGTCGCACCGCAATTGCATATCCCGAGCTAGCTCGATGACGGTGCGGCGCGTGATGCCCTCGAAAAGGCCGCGCGCCGGCGTGGCAAGCGCGCCGTCCTTGACGATGAAGATGTTGAAGCCCGGCCCCTCGGTGATGCTGCCGTCCGCGGCCGGCAGGATCGCCACCGTGGCGCCCCGGTCGTAGGCGTCAAAGATCCCCATCGTGAGGTCGAGCCAGTGGAAGTTCTTGATCCGCTGGTCGAGCGACTCCGGCGGGATGCGCTGCGTGCCGGACAGCACCATGCGCAACCCCTCGCGCCGCTGCTGTTCGTCGGCGATCCAGACGAAGGGCTGGGCAAAGACATAGAGCCGGTTGCGGCACAGCCTCGGGTCACGCGTACCCGGCGGCGGCAGGCCGCGAGTGCAGGTCACCTGGACATAGGCGTCGCGCAGTCCGGACCGGCTGGCGCACTGGATCATGATGTCGGCGATCTCCTGCGCGGAATACGGCAGCGACATCCGCAGGCCGGCCATCGAGGCCTCGAACCGCTCGACATGATCCCTCAGCCGAAAGAAGCGTCCCTTCCAGACGTGGGCGACGTCATAGGTGGCGTCCGAGCGCACGAAGCCGCGGTCGAGGATGGGAACCGACGCTTCGGCGAGCGGCAGCCAGCGACCGTCCATGAAGGCCACGCCCTTGATGGCGGCGGTTTCGCTGTCGGCGGTCATCGGTACGTTCCTGTTGTGCATGCGAGTGTAGAGAGTGCCAGCTTTCGAGCCTCGATGGTATCGTCCACGCCATGTGCGAGCTTTTCTGCCTTTCGAGCCGCCAGCCGACGCGCACTACGTTCTCGCTGCGCCACTTCGCCGCCCATGGTGCGCCCAACACGCGCAATATCGACGGCTGGGGCGTGGCCTTCCATGACGGTCGCGACGTGCGCCTGTTCAAGGAGCCGGAGCCCGCCGGCGACAGCGTTCTGCTGGGCTTCATCGAGCACCATCTGCAGCCCACGCAGCTCCTGATCTCGCACATCCGCCGCGCCACGGTCGGCGGCAACAGCCACGCCAACACCCAACCTTTCATGCGCGAGCTGGGCGGACGCATACACCTTTTTGCCCACAACGGCGGCTTCCACGGCATCGAGGGTCTGTTCGCCCGGTCGGTCCATCGCTTCCATCCCGTCGGCGAGACCGATTCGGAGAAAGGCTTCTGCCTGCTGCTTGATCGTCTGATCAAGATCTGGGAGGGCGCGATGCCGCCCCTGCTCGCGGCGCGCCTCGCCATCGTCGAGGCCTTCGCCGCCGAGATGCGCCCGCTCGGCATCGCGAACTTCCTCTACAGCGATGGCGAGTTCGTCTTCGGACACGGGCACCGCCGCACCCAGGCGGACGGCATCGTGGCGCCCGCCGGGGCTGTGGGTGCGCCACAGCCGCCGCAGCGGCGCCCATGCTGCCGCGATCGCGCCGCCGGCGGCGTCGGGCGTCACCATCCATCAGGACGAGCAGGCGTCCGAGCACAGGCAGGAAATGGCCCTGCTCGCCAGCGTGCCGGTGACCGGTGGCCACTGGTCGCCGCTGGCAGAGGGCGAGGTCGTCGTGCTGTCCGGCGGGAGACTGGTTGAACAGACAATGTGAGTTGGCGGCGTGAACGCCTCCTGACGCTGCGACTGCGACCGCCTGTCGGTACTTCGTCCTAAGTCATCTCTAAGTCGGCTGCGGCAGGCTCGAATGGCGTTTGCCTGGTGATGGGCAATGCGGGGCAAGGTGTTTGGGTGGTTCGATGTCGGCTGTCTTTTGGCAACTGCTGGAGCGAGCCTCATCCGCCAGGCGGCTTAGCATGGAAACGCCCTCGCTGGCCGATCGCGCTCAACTCCTGAAGTTCGCTCGTTCTTGCGACGAGAAGGCGGGTGTCCTCGTGCTGCTGGAGCTCAAGTCGATCGCATTGGCCGCGGCGCCCGCTTTCCGCCCACGAAGCGCACGACGAGCCACATAGGTTTGCCCAGCGATGCGGCGTAAGATGACCGTAATCTGCCGCTGCCCTAATTCCGAAAGTCGTCGTTGCGGTCGTCGGCGGCACAGGCGTAGCTCGAGGACTCTCAAGGGCTGTATTCAGGAAGCGGCGGATGCGCTTGCTGTTGATCGAAGATGACAAGATGCTCGCCGATGCACTGCGTCAGGCGCTGCACGACGCACGTCATGCCGTCGATTGGGTCGAGGACGGGCTGAGCGCCCTGGACGCTGCACGCTCGCATGCATACGACGCCGTCCTGCTCGATCTGTCGCTGCCCGAGATGTCCGGCATCGACGTCCTTCGGGAACTCAGGCGCAGCCAATGCGCCGTCGCCCTGATCATCATCACCGCGCGCGATTCTGTCGAAGATCGGGTCGGTGGCCTCGATCTCGGCGCCGATGACTACATCGTGAAGCCATTCGATGTCGACGAACTTCTCGCGCGCCTCCGAGCGGTCGTGCGCCGCAAGGCCGGCGCCGCCCAGCCGGTTCTTTCGAATGGTGTCATTTCGCTCGATCCCTCGACCTTCGAAGCGTCGGTCGAAGGGCGCGTGGCCGTGCTCTCGCCGCGAGAGTTCTCGTTGTTGCACGCCTTGCTGCAGAAGCCGGGGATGATCCTGTCCCGCCATATCCTGGAAGAGAAGATCTACGGCTGGAATGAGGAGGTCGAAAGCAACGCGGTGGAATTTCTGATCTACGGCGTTCGACGCAAGCTGGGGAGCGAGGCCATCAAGAATGTCCGGGGCCTCGGCTGGACCGTTCCGAGAGCCAAGACATGAAATCGCTGCAAGTCCGCCTGTCGCTCGCGGTTTCGGCCGTCGCCGCCGTGCTCGCCTTGCTCGTCGGGCTGTGGTCCTTCGAAGAATCCTTCGGCCAGGCTAGGGAGCGCCAGGACCAGCGTCTCAAGGGGATCGCCAACCTGTTTTCCCGCTATCCGCCGGCCACCGTTCGGCAACTTCGCTCCGGCGGTCCGGAAGCGAAGTACGATGGTGGATATGTCGCCGTCGACCCCATCGAGCCGGCCGGATCGCAGTTCTTCAAGCTCGCCGCCGACGTGCCTTCTGGATACCGGACCGTCGATCTCGACGGCGAGCCGTGGCGGGTCTACGTCCGCGCCGGCGGCGAGGGTCGTCGGCCGATGGCGGTCGGACAGCGGGCCGTCATCCGCGACAGGGTCGCCCTGTACGCCGGCCTATGGACGGCCGTGCCGGTGCTGCTGCTGGCGCCGCTCCTCTGCGGGATCAACTTCATCCTTGTGCGTCATTTGATGAAGCCGCTCGCGCGTCTGTCGCGGGACCTCGATCATCGGACCGATTCGGACTTGACGCCGCTTTCCGCGGGCAATCAGCCGAGCGAGGTCGTGCCGATGGTGACGGCGATCAACGATCTGATGCGGCGGCTGAGGCGAGCGCTCGATGCGCAACGCCGCTTCGTTGCCAATGCCGCCCACGAGTTGCGTTCGCCCCTCAGCGCGCTGACGATTCAAATCGAGAACGTCTACCGACTCCCGCTCGACCGCGAGGTGGCGGCCCGACTCGAGCCGCTGCGCCTCGGCATTCTCAGGGCCCGCGCCCTCACCGAGCAGCTTCTGGCGCTTGCCCAGGTCCAGGTCCCGGCGCCGCCCACGGCCGCAGTCTGCGATGTCGAGAACGCCGTGCGCGCCGCCATCGAGGATCTGCTGCCAGTCGCCGATGTCCGGGATATCCAGATCGTCGTTGCCGGCCTTCAGCCGACCTCGATCGTGGCCAACCAGGTGGACCTGGTGACGGTCGTCAGGAACCTGCTGTCGAACGCCATCCAGTATTCGGACGTCGGCGCGGTCGTCGAAGTCGCTGTCTGGGTGAGCGAAGCCGCGCTGTGCATCCAGGTCAAGGATTATGGGCGCGGGATCCCGGTTGAAGAGCGTGATCGGGTGTTCGATCCCTTTTACCGGATCGCCGGCAGTCGCGGCCAGGGAACTGGCCTCGGTCTTTCCATCGTGAAGACCGTCGTCGAACGGCTTGGGGCCAGCATCGACCTCGACTGGAGCACCCGGACTCCCGAGAAGGGATTGAAGGTCGAGATCCGAATCCCATTGAAGTCGGGGCCGCGGGACAAGCCCGCGCGGCCACTTGTGCCACAACTCGCCTCTAAGGCGCCGCTAAGTCAGGCGTAACAAGGTCCGGACGCACGGTGACCACGCGCCGAGCGATCGCGTGCCCCGCGAGATGGCGCGCGTACACATGTCGAAATCACCATGCGATGTGTGTTGCGCAAGGAACTTGGTGAGGCCATGCGATGAGTTTCGCCTACACGTTCGTGCTGCATGCACTCGCTCTTTGGGGCCTGCTCGACAATCTTGGCCGTTTGCATCCTGGCAATTGGCCTTTGTGACCGCGGCCACGGCAATCGCCCGGGGGCGAGCCGACGCGTGCACCCGATCTAGATCTTGAGCGGGCGATGTTCGGGCTCGATTTCGCAGGCGGATGTGCGCTGCATTCAGAAAGCGTCCTCAGCCTGCTGAGTGATTTGGAGTGAATCGCACGCGTGCTCCTCATAGAAGGACGACATCAGATGGCGGAGCCGCAGGACAGGTGCCCAATTTCCAGGGGGCGGCTGGTCCTAAGTTTGAGCTAAGGCGGACCTTCTAGGGTGCTTGCCAGCCGATGGTTGGCCAAGAGCACCGCTCAAATGCTCAAGCTACCGCAGGCGAGGTTTCAATGTGACGTGGACGCTCCTGGAACGTGGCACTGATCTCGACAGTTTGCAGGTTGACCGGAGCGCCGGGGCTTAAGGCACACCTTCGGCGCTCCAACCGCCCCTCAGTCTGCAAGCAGGGAATGGACATCCTCCCAAGTTTGTCGGCTCCCTGCGCCACTCCTTCCAGTTAACGACGGTACCCACACCGCCGCGATCGCGCCGCCGGCGGCGTCGGGCGTGACCATCCATCAGGACGAGCAGGGCGCGGAGCACACGCAGGAACTGACCCCTGCTCGCCAGCGTGCCGGTGACTGGAGGCCACTGGTCGCCGCTCGTCGAGGGTGAGGTTGTGGTGTTGTCCAGCGGTAAGTTGGTCGAGAGAGCCGCGTAACAGGCGGGAACGACCCTTCTCCGGGCCACGTTGACCTCGATCACGTGAACCCAGGAAGGGAACCCGCCATGAAGTACATCCTGGTCATCCTTTCGATCGTGGGCCTTGCCGCCTCGGCGCAGGCCCAGACCAGTCCCAACCGACCCGCCGCTGCACCGACGACCGGCACGATGAGCGGCCCGCCCGCCAACGAAGCGCAGGCCAAGGAGCTGGTGCTGCGCGACGGCTACACCGAGGTCGGCGAATTGAAGAAGGGCGGCGACGGCCAGTGGCACGGCACCGCCAAGCGCGGCGACAAGCCGATGCAGGTGACAGTCGACAAGGACGGCAAGGTCTCGCCCTAGGGGCCCGTCCACGGCACCGCCGCCGATGTCTTCGGCGGTGTCCGTGGCCTCTTAACTGGGGCGCTTTGTTACCTCGATGACCGGCCGCGCTTGCCGCGCGACGCGGCCGGAGCCGACGCGGCGCCGAACAGAACGGCCTCGGTGATCCGCCGATAGCGTACGTGCAACTCGTCGATCGGGATCGGCGGCAGCGCCTGGTTGGTGCCGCGCGCGCCGTCGCACAGGCTCTGGGCCAGCATCTCGGGCGTGACGCCGGGCTTCAGGATGATCAGGCGCCGGCTCTCCATCTCGACCAGCATCCCCGCGACCTTGGCCTGAAAATCGATGGCGGCGCCGATCATAATGTCGCGTGCGCGGCGGAACGCCTGGTCGTTGATCTCGAGCGCGTGCGGCGAGCGGCTGAGCCGGCGTCGCGCATCGCCGTAGCGGACGTTCATGATCTCGACGATCACGTCGACCGCGCTGCCGCCTGTTTCCATGATGCTGCGCCCGGCGGCGAGACCCGCGGCGATCGATATGCGGCCGTAGAAATCCAGCCAGTGGCGGAACGCCTCTTCCTTGTTGGAGAAGTGGTGGTAGAGCGCGCGCCGGGTGAAGCCACAGAGCTGGGCGAGGCCACTCATGGTCATCTGCTCGTAACCATGGTCCAGGAAGGCCTGGCGCAGGCGATCGGCCAGGATTTCCGGCCGGGAAAGCGCCGTTTCCACTTTGCTCGTATTGCACAGATCTGAGAGATGTGAGAAGTCCTCTCGAGCATCGGGTTCTCTGGCTCTAGCTCCGGTTCGAAGCGATGGGAATGTTTAAATCGCGCGAAGGCGGCCCCACGGCGTTGTCGGCGGACGAGATCGCGCGGCATCCCAGGTCGCACGCCGCCGTTCGCGAGCAGTCGCAGCAGCTGTTGCAGGCCTACGACGGCAATCCGCGGCTGGCGGCGGTGTTCGGCACGCAGCACCGTTGGTTGATGGGGCAGGCCGCCCTTGCGCTCGCTTTTCGCGCCGCCGCCGCCGGCACGCCCGGAGTGAGCGGCGCACGCATCCTCGACTTCATCACCGAGCACGGCGTGGCCAGCCGCAATACGGCGAACGCCTTCCTTCAGGAGATGGTCCATTACGGCTGGGCGAGGATTGTTCCCGGTGCCGCCGACCGGCGCACCCGACCGATCGAGCCGACCGAGGCCAGTGTCGAGGGGATCCACGGTTGGATCGGCATCCACCTCGCCAGCCTCGACCGGCTGGACGACGGCGGGCGCCTGCAAACCTATCTCGGCACACCGGATTCGCTCGTCGCCTTGCAGCCCCTGATCGCGGACGGATTGCTGTCCTCGAGCCGCGTACGCGAGCCCGAGAGGACCTTCTCGCTCTTCACCTGGCTCAACCAAGGCGGTCAGCTGATGGACTGGCTGATCTCGGGCATCGAGGAGACCGAACCCGATGTCGAGCGTGTCCCGACCGCCGTTGGCTCCATCGCCGTCATGGCCGAGCGTCTGATGCTGTCGCGCACCCATCTGTCGCGCAAGCTCAAGGCGGCCGAGGCGCTGGGCAGCATCGGCTGGCAGGGCAAGCGCGGCCAGTCGCTGATGTGGGTATCGTCGGGCTTTCGCCGCGAATACGCGATGGCGCAGGCGATCAAGCTCGCGATCATCGACTCCGCTTTCGCCAGCTGCTTTCCGCAGCGGCTGGCGGAGGTGCCGGCGATGCAGGGCGCACCGATCGATGGATCCCTACACGAAGCGGCCTGATCGGTGGACCACCTCACCCTGAGGAGCGCCCCCCTCGGGTACCTCGGGGTCGACTCCGCGCGCGTCTCGAAGGATGGGCTACAGTTGTGCCGTAGCCCATCCTTCGAGACGCCGTGCTTCGCACGGCTCCTCAGGATGAGGTTGTTTGTTGAAGCGGCTTATGATCGTTCAGAAGGACCCGCATGCAGGCGCTCAGCCAGATTCGCCAGATCGACTACACCGTCATCTTCGCCCGCGACATGCCGGCGATGCGCCACTTCTACGAGACGATCATGGAATTCCCGCTGCTGCGCACGCTCAGCGATCGCTGGATCGAGTTCCGGGTCGGAGCAACGACGTTGGCGCTAACGACGCATGGCGGCAGGTTCGACGATCCGCCGCCGCCTCAGGGCGCCCTGTCCCTGCAGCTGGCGTTCCGTGTGCCGCCGCCCGCCGTCGCCGAATGTGCCGCCACGCTGGAGGCAAAGGGCATCAAGCTGGTGTCGCCACTGACGGACCATCCGTTCGGCCATCGCACGATCTTCTTCCGCGACCCCGACGGCAATGTCCTGGAGATCTACGCGGAGATTTGAGCCCGCATCAGTCGG
>Ga0209909_100695_pt1 | contig 9494 bp, 5 predicted proteins | sample FECB22metaG_FD_188302 | JGI IMG/M metagenome (GOLD analysis project Ga0209909, IMG submission 188302) | Cyanobacterial communities from the Joint Genome Institute, California, USA - FECB-22 (SPAdes) (version 3) | ecosystem: Environmental > Aquatic > Thermal springs > Hot (42-90C) > Microbial mats... | reverse complement strand
GCGAGCACGACGGCACCGGCGCCCGCCCCGGCCGCGCCCGCCGAGCCGCAGCCCGAGCCCGCCCCGTTCGACCTGACCTTCCGGGCCGCGCCCGGCTCACCCGACGCGGAGGAGACCGCGACCACCGGCGCCGAGGAGCGCGACGTCGCCGGGCTCGTCGTGAGCACCCTGGCCGGGCTGTCCCGGCAGGCCGACGGCCCGGTGCTGGCGTCCCGGCTGAAGCGGGCGGTGTTGCGCAAGGACCCCACGTTCGACGAGTCCGACCACGGCTTCCGCGGGTTCGGCGAGCTGCTGCGGCACCTGGAGGGGCAGGGCGCGGTCGCGCTCACCCCCGGTTCCGCGCAGGGCGATCCGGAGGTCGCCGTCCCGGACGACCCGGACGCCGACCAGGACGCGTTCACCCTGCTCGTCGACGTGGTGCGGGACCTGACCGCGGCCGGCGGCCCGCCGCAGCTGTCCGGGCTGAAGGACCAGCTGCGCAAGCGGGTGCCGGACTTCTCCGAGAAGCGCTACGGCTTCGGCAGTTTCCTGTCCTTCGCGAAGGCGGCCCGGGCCCGGGAGCTGATCGGGATGGCCTGGCAGGACGAGACCGGCGACTACGTGCTCAGCCCGCGCTCCTGACACGGGACGAGGGCCCCGCCGTGGCGGGGCCCTCGTCGGGAGCGGGACCGGTCAGCGGCCGGTGGCCCGGCGGGTGCCGCGCTGGAACAGCGTGCCGGCCCGGGAGACCACGGCGCCGGAGACACCGAACGCGGTGGCGACCGCGCCGGCGGCGACCCGGCTGCCGAACCGGATCGGGTTGAGCGGCCGGTAGACCCGCGCGGCGAACTCGTCGAGCTGGGTCGCGGCCCGCTCGCCGCCCTCGTAGAGCCTGCGGGCGAGCTTCGCGCCGGTGTCGTCGATGTCGTCGGAGATCGTCTCGCCGACCCGGGCGGCCCGGTCCGCGGTGCGCACCGCGGTGTCCGCGCCGCGATCGGCGGCGGCCTGCACGGTCGCCGCGGAGCGCTCGGCGGAGGCGCTGACCTCCCCGGCGACCTGACGGCCGGTGCGCGAGGCGTTGCCGGCCAGCTGCCGGCCGGTGGTCCGGGCGGCGTCGGCGGCCGCCTTGCCCGCGTTGCCGGGCGCCTTGCCGTTGCGGGAGACCTTGCGGGCCTCCTTCGCGACGTCCTCGGCGCCCGACCGCGCGGTGTCCGCCGCCTTCGACGCGGCGCTGCGGGTCTCGCCGGCGACCTTCTTCCCGGTCGTCCGGGTGTCGGAGGCGACCTCGTCGGCGGTCCGCGCGGTCGCGGACGCGGCCTTCGACGCGGTGTCGCGCGCGGCGGTGGCCGTCGCACCCGCGACGGCGCCCGCCGCGGTGCTGCCGGTGCCGTCGGACCCGGACTCCACGGACCGGCGCTCGCGGACCGCGCCGTCGGTGCCGTACACGACGAGGGTGCCGCCGCCGTCGTTGGCGATGATCTCCACCGCCCGGGTGATCGCCTCGGCCTGGGTACCGGCCTTGGCGCTGGGGCGCTGCGCGCCCTGCTTCTCGACGGTCCAGCCGTCGTCGGCCGGCTTCACATGGCGGTCGGCCATGGCGGTGTCCTCCTGTACGTGGAAATCACGGGTGGCGCCGGGTCCCGGCGCTCGTGCTCCCGGTGGATTCCCGGGCCGTCGCGGAGGTAAACGCTGGTCAGCGCCCTGTGCGCAAGGTCTCCCGGCGCCCGTACGCGATCGCGGCGGCGAGCAGGCCCAGCACGACCGGGGTGAGCACCAGCAGCCCGCCGTGCAGCACGAACGCCTGGGTGAGGCCGGCGCCGACCATCAGCAGCACCAGCCCGACCGCGGCGGGGCCGGCGAACCGCCTGGTCATCAGCCCGATCCCGCCGGCCAGCTCGAGCGCCCCGACGACGTAGCGCAGCCACTGGCCGGCGCCGATCTCCTCGAAGATCAGCACCGCGTACGGGTCGCCGTAGAACTTCGGCACCGCCGAGGCGAACACGAAGAACAGCCCGAGCAGGATCTGCAGCACCCACAGGGCGCGGTGCGCGACGGGGGAGAGGACGGGACGGGCGCTCGGCTGGGTGGACACGGTGGACCTCCGGGATGCGGTCGCCGCGGACCTCCCGCAGCGCTCACCGGAGTGGACCGCCCGGGGCGCCGGGACTCATCGGCCGCGCCGATCACGGCGGCCGGGGCGTCCGGAGGGGATACACCACCGGGAACCGGGATCGCGACCGGAGTCGCGATGCCCGGTGTCCCGATGGTGCCCGGCACCGACAGGGGCTCCCGGTTCTGCAGGTGCCGGTCGCCCGGTTCAACGCACGAGAGCGCCGCGAGTTGTGGGGGGAGTGGCGTCAGTCTCGGATCCGACCGCGAGCGGCGCCGTGCCCGCGGCGGGCGGTGAATCGGTTCCGTTCACGACGGTGCGCGGCGCAACGCCGCGATCGTCGGTAGCGGACGGGCGACGGACGGGGTGACCTGGGCCATAATCGAATCCATGCGAGATGAACGTTGGCGGGTCGAGGTCGGTCCGGAGAACGCTGCCTGGCTGGCGACCGAGTGCCGCACCGCGCGGCTGGCCCGCGAGTACCGCCCGGTCGACGCGGGCGAGGGGATCGTCGAGTTCAACCGGCTCGCGATGGGCGCGATCCGGGAGCTCGGCGAGGAGGAGGACGGCTACGTCACCGACGACGGCGACGGCCTGCGCATCTGGATCGGCGACGACGCGTTCGAGCTGGAGCGGGTGGACTGAACGCGACGGGGCCCGGCCGTGCGGCCGGGCCCCGTCGAACGTCCGTCCGGTCAGCCGATCTGCCGGTCGGTCGGGTTGATCGGCCGGGGGAGCACGCTCCGCCCGGTGAGGTAGGCGTCCACCCCGGCGGCCGCCGCGCGGCCCTCGGCGATCGCCCACACGATCAGCGACTGCCCGCGGCCGATGTCGCCGGCCACGAACACGCCGTCCGCCGAGGACATGTAGCTGTCGTCGCGGGCGACGTTGCCGCGCTCGTCGAGCTCGACCGCCAGGTCCTCGAGCAGCTTGCCCTTCTCCGGGCCGACGAAGCCCATCGCCAGCAGGACCAGCTGGGCGGGCAGCTCGCGCTCGGTGCCCTCGACCGGCTCGAAGCCGTTGTCGCCGCGCTTGACCTCGCAGATCCGGATGCCGGCGAGCTTGCCGTCGGCGTCCTTCACGAACTCGGTCGTGTTGCACGAGAACAGCCGCTCGCCGCCCTCCTCGTGCGCCGAGGACACCCGGTAGACCGTCGGGTAGGTCGGCCACGGCATGTTCTCGGTGCGGTGCTCCGGCGGGGTCGGCATGATCTCCAGCTGGGTCACCGAGCGCGCGCCCTGGCGGTGCGAGGTGCCCAGGCAGTCGGCGCCGGTGTCGCCGCCGCCGATGATCACGACGTCCTTGCCCTCGGCCGAGATCGGCGGCGCGTCGATGTCGCCCTGCTGCACGTGGTTGGCCCACGGCAGGAACTCCATCGCCTGGTAGACGCCCTCGGCGTCGCGGCCGTCGGCGGGCAGGTCGCGCCACGCGGTGGCCCCGCCGGCGAGCACGACCGCGTCGTACTCGGAGCGCAGCTGCTCGACGGTGATGTCGGTGCCGACGTCGACCGAGGCCCGGAAGTGGGTGCCCTCGGCGACCATCTGCTCCAGCCGCCGGTCCAGGCGGGCCTTCTCCATCTTGAACTCGGGGATGCCGTAGCGCAGCAGCCCGCCGATCCGGTCGGCCCGCTCGAACACGACGACGTCGTGCCCGACCCGGGTGAGCTGCTGGGCGGCGGCCAGCCCGGCCGGCCCGGACCCGACGACGGCGACCTTCTTCCCGGTCTTCGCCGACGGCGCCTGCGGGCTGACCCAGCCCTCGTCCCAGGCCCGGTCGATGATCTCGATCTCGACCTGCTTGATGGTGACGGCGTCGTCGTTGATGGCCAGCACGCAGGCCGCCTCACAGGGCGCGGGGCACAGCGTCCCGGTGAACTCCGGGAAGTTGTTGGTGGCGTGCAGCCGCTCGATCGCCTCCCGCCAGTCCTTGCGGTACACCAGGTCGTTCCACTCGGGGATGAGGTTCCCGAGCGGACAGCCCTGGTGACAGAACGGGATGCCGCAGTTCATGCAGCGGCCCGCCTGCGACTCCAGGCTCTTGCGCGGGAAGTCCTCGTAGACCTCGCGCCAGTCCATCAGCCGCAGGTCCACCGGCCGCCGGGCGGGCGTCCGGCGGGGGGTGGTCATGAAGCCCTTCGGGTCACCCATGAGCAGCCTCCATGATCGCCTCGTTCACGTCGCGCCCCTCGCGCTCGGCGTTCTCCGTCGCGAGCAGCACGCGCTTGTAGTCCTTGGGCATGACCTTGCCGAACCGCTCGACCGCGACGTCCCAGTCGGCGAGCAGCGCCCGCGCGACCTCGGAGCCGGTCTCGGCGTGGTGGCGCTCCACCCGGTCCCGCAGGATCGCCCGGTCGTCGTCACCGAGCGGGTCCAGGTCCACCATCTCCGGGTTGACCCGGTTGCGGTCGACGTCGAGCAGGTAGGCGACGCCGCCGGACATGCCGGCGGCGAAGTTCCGCCCGGTCCGCCCGAGGACGACGACCTGCCCACCGGTCATGTACTCGCAGCCGTGGTCGCCGACGCCCTCGACGACGGCCACCGCGCCCGAGTTCCGGACGCAGAACCGCTCGCCGACGACGCCGCGGACGTACATCTCGCCCGAGGTGGCGCCGTACCCGATCACGTTGCCGGCGATCACGTTCTCCTCGGCGGCGAACGGCGCCGACGGGTCCGGCCGCAGGGTCAGCCGGCCACCGGACAGGCCCTTGCCGAAGTAGTCGTTGGTGTCGCCGACCAGCCGCAGCGTGATCCCCTTCGGCACGAACGCGCCGAAGCTCTGCCCGGCCGAGCCGGTGAACGTGATGTCGATCGTGTCGTCGGGCAGGCCCTTGCCGCCGTGGATCCGGGTCAGCTCGGAGCCGAGCATGGTCCCGACGGTGCGGTTCACGTTGCGGACCGGCAGGTCGAGCCGGACCTGGTCGCCGTTGCGCAGCGCGCCCTCGGCGAGCTGGATCAGCGTGTTGTCCAGCGCCTTGTCCAGGCCGTGGTCCTGCTCGCGGGTGCGCTTGCGCGGCACGTCCTCGCCGTACTCACCGACCTTGAAGATCGGCGACAGGTCCAGGTGCCGGGACTTCCAGTGCTGCGCGGCGGCGTCGACGTCGAGCACGTCGGCCCGGCCGATCGCCTCGTCGATCGAGCGGAAGCCCAGCCGGGCCAGGTACTCCCGCACCTCCTCGGCCACGAACTTCATGAAGTTGACGACGTACTCGGCCTTGCCGTCGAACTTCTTGCGCAGCTCCGGGTTCTGGGTCGCGACGCCGACCGGACAGGTGTCCAGGTGACAGACCCGCATCATGATGCAGCCCGAGACGACCAGCGGGGCGGTGGCGAAACCGAACTCCTCGGCGCCGAGCAGCGCGGCGATCACCACGTCCCGGCCGGTCTTGAGCTGGCCGTCGGCCTGCACGACGATCCGGTCGCGCAGGTTGTTCGCGACCAGCGTCTGCTGGGTCTCGGCCAGGCCGAGCTCCCAGGGGCCGCCGGCGTGCTTGATCGAGGACAGCGGCGAGGCGCCGGTGCCGCCGTCGTGCCCGGAGATCAGCACGACGTCGGAGTGCGCCTTGGACACCCCGGCCGCCACGGTCCCGACGCCGACCTGGGACACCAGCTTCACGTGGATGCGGGCCCGCGGGTTGGCGTTCTTCAGGTCGTGGATGAGCTGCTTGATGTCCTCGATCGAGTAGATGTCGTGGTGCGGCGGCGGCGAGATGAGGCCGACCCCGGGCGTGGAGTACCGGGTGGTCGCGATCCACGGGTAGACCTTGCCGCCGGGCAGCTGGCCGCCTTCGCCGGGCTTGGCGCCCTGCGCGATCTTGATCTGGATGTCGTCCGCGTTGACCAGGTACTCGCTGGTGACACCGAACCGGCCGGACGCGGCCTGCTTGACCGCGCTGCGCCGGGAGTCGCCGTTCGGGTCCGGGGTGAAGCGGTCCGGGTCCTCGCCGCCCTCGCCGGTGTTCGAGCGACCGCCGATCCGGTTCATCGCGATCGCCAGGGTCTCGTGCATCTCCTGGGAGATGGAGCCGTAGGAGATCGCGCCGGTGGCGAAGCGGGTGAGGATGGACTCCACCGGCTCCACCTCCTCGATCGGCACCGGCGGGCGCAGGCCCTCCTTGAAGGTGAACAGGCCGCGCAGCGTCATCAGCCGCTTCGCCTGGTCGTCGACGGCCCGGGTGTACTCCTTGAAGACGTCGTAGCGCCCGGACCGGGTGGAGTGCTGCAGCTTGAACACCGTCTGCGGGTTGAACAGGTGCAGCTCGCCCTCGCGGCGCCACTGGTACTCGCCGCCGACCGGCAGCGCCCGGTGCGAGGCGCGGACGTCGTCGGCCGGGAAGGCGCGGCGGTGGTGGGCCAGCACCTCCTCGGCGAGCACGTCGAAGCCGACGCCACCGAGCCGGGAGGTGGTCCCGGTGAAGGCCGAGTCCACGACGTCCTGGCCGAGCCCGACGGCCTCGAAGATCTGCGCGCCGGTGTAGGACGCGACGGTCGAGACGCCCATCTTCGACATGGTCTTGCGGACGCCCTTGCCGAGCGCCTTGACCAGGTTCTTGGCCGCGGTGCGCCCGTCCACGCCGGGGATGTCGCCGCGCTCGGCGAGGTCCTCGACGGTGGCCATCGCCAGGTACGGGTTCACCGCGGAGGCGCCGTAGCCGAGCAGCAGCGCGATGTGGTGCACCTCGCGGGCGTCCGCCGACTCGACGATCAGCCCGACCCGGGTGCGCGAGCGCTCCCGGACCAGGTGGTGGTGCACCGCGCCGGTGAGCAGCAGCGACGGGATGGCGGCGTGCTCGGCGTCGACGCCGCGCTGGGAGAGCACGATCAGCCGGGCGCCGCCGTCGATCGCGCGGGAGACCTCCTGCTTGATCTCGGCGAGCCGGGACAGCATGCCCTTGCCGCCGTCGCGGGCCAGGAAGATCCCGGGGACGACGTGCGAGGCGAACCCGGGGAACTCCTTGTCGTCGTTGATGTGCACGACCTTGGCGAGGTCGTCGTTGGTGAGCACCGGGAACGGCACGACGATCGTCCGGCAGTGCGCCGGCGTGGCGTCGAGCAGGTTCTGCTCCGGGCCCAGCTGGCTGAACAGCGAGGTGACGAGCTCCTCGCGGATCGCGTCCAGCGGCGGGTTGGTGACCTGCGCGAACAGCTGGATGAAGTAGTCGTAGAGCTGGCGCGGGCGCTCGGAGATGGCGGCCAGCGGCGCGTCGTTGCCCATCGAGCCGATCGGCTCGGCGCCGGACACGGCCATCGGGCGGAGCAGCAGGTTCAGCTCCTCCTCGGTGTACCCGGCGGCCTGCTGGCGCAGCGTCAGCGCCTCGTGCGACGGGATCTCCCGCTTGCGGACGGGGAGCTCGTCGAGCCGGATCAGGCCGGCGTGCAGCCACTCCGCGTACGGGTGCTCGGCGGCGAGCTCGCCCTTGATCTCGTCGTCGTCGACGATCGTGCCGCGCTCGGTGTCGATGAGGAACATCCGGCCCGGCTCCAGGCGGCCCTTGCGGACCACCTTGTCCGGCTCGACGTCCAGCACGCCGACCTCGGAGGCGAGCACGACCAGCCCGTCCTCGGTGACCCAGTAGCGGGCCGGGCGCAGGCCGTTGCGGTCGAGCACGGCGCCGATCTGGGTGCCGTCGGTGAAGGCGACCAGCGCCGGGCCGTCCCACGGCTCCATCAGGGTGGAGTGGTACTCGTAGAACGCCCGCCGCTCGGGCGACATCTCGGTGTTGTGCTCCCAGGCCTCCGGGATCATCATCAGCACCGCGTGCGGCAGGCTGCGCCCGCCCAGGTGGAGCAGCTCCAGGACCTCGTCGAAGGTGGCCGAGTCCGACGCGTCCGGGGTGACGATCGGGGTCAGCCGGGAGAGGTCCCCGGGCAGCTTCGCGGACTCCAGCAGCGCCTCGCGGGCGGCCATCCAGTTCCGGTTGCCGCGCAGCGTGTTGATCTCACCGTTGTGCGCGACGTAGCGGAACGGGTGCGCCAGCGGCCAGGCCGGGAACGTGTTCGTGGAGAACCGCGAGTGCACGATCGCCAGCGCCGAGGTCACCCGCTCGTCGGTCAGGTCCGGGTAGAACGCGGCGACCTGCGGCTCGGCGAGCATGCCCTTGTAGATGATGGTGCGCGGGGACAGCGACGCGAAGTAGGTGTCGTGCGCGTGCTCCACCCGCTTGCGCAGGCAGAACGCGCGCCGCTCCAGGTCGATCCCGGTCGGCGCGCTCTCCGGGGAGTCGCCGGTCAGCTCGGCGCCGCCGACGAACAGCTGCTTGAACGTGGGCATCGCGGCGAGCGCGGTCGGGCCCAGGTCGGCGGCGTCGGGGTCGGTCGGCAGCTCGCGCCAGCCCAGGACCGTGAGGTTCTCCTCGGCGGCCAGCGCGTCCACCGCGGCGACCGCGGCGTCGGCCCGCTCCGGATCCTGCGGGAGCATCGCGATGCCGACCGCGTAGGCGCCCTCGGGGGGCAGCTCGAAGTCGGTGACCTCGCGGTAGAACCCGTCGGGGACCTGGATCAGGATCCCTGCGCCGTCACCGGTGTTGTGCTCGGAACCGCGCGCACCACGATGCTCCAGGCGCAGAAGTGCCTCGATGGCCTTCTGCACGATGGCGTGGTCGCGCTTGCCGGTGACGTCGGCCAACATGGCCACACCGCAGGCGTCGTGCTCGTGATCGGCGGCATACAGACCACCGGGCGAGGGGCGACGCGTCTGGTCACTGATCGCGGCCAACTGCTCCTCCTGTCGTCTCGGTGCACCTCTGCCACCCGCATCGGACGACCCGGGAACCGGCAGCTCGCTGCGGTCCGAAAAGGGTTTCCAGAATACAGCGAGCACCCGGGATGGGGCGTACGATGCGGACCGTTCGGGTGCACCGTGCCATCGGGCGGGGTGACCGGCGGAGATTCCTCCTCCGGGCACGCCTAGCGGCCGGGCGCTGACTTCCAGTACCCGGCCAACTCCCTGCGGCACGGTTCGACCGCACACCCCGGCGAGTGCGGTCTGGCGAGTGCACAGAGTCGCACGCCGCTACCCGAGCGCGCTACTGATGATCGGCCGTCGGCCCCGTGATGTGGATCGCTGGCCATTCGAGCAGGCAGACGTTGCCGTCCCGTGTCCGGACGGTGAGCGAGGCGTGACCAGCGGCCGGGAGCAGCCTCTCGCCCGTTGAGATCGCCGACCGTGGTCGAACCGTTACAGGACCGCCGCTGCGCGGCGCGGGCGGGGACACTGGAGCCCGATGCGCCCGCCCGACATTCCCGCCGATGTGCCCGCCCCGCCGGTCCCCCCGGAGGAGGCCGCCGCCGTGCTGGCCGACGTCGCCCGGATCGGCCCCTGGTTCGCCGTGACCGTCCCGGCCGGGCCGGGCTGGCAGCGGTGGGACGAGCTCCACCGCCCGCCGGGGGCCGGCGGCGATCCGCTGTCG
>Ga0209909_100694_pt1 | contig 9506 bp, 9 predicted proteins | sample FECB22metaG_FD_188302 | JGI IMG/M metagenome (GOLD analysis project Ga0209909, IMG submission 188302) | Cyanobacterial communities from the Joint Genome Institute, California, USA - FECB-22 (SPAdes) (version 3) | ecosystem: Environmental > Aquatic > Thermal springs > Hot (42-90C) > Microbial mats... | reverse complement strand
AGGAGCCTCCAGGAGATGACGAGCGAGATCGGCGGCCTGCCCGAGAAGTTCGCGATGCTCGGCCTGACGTTCGACGACGTCCTGCTGCTCCCTGCCGAGTCGGACGTCGTGCCCAGTGCCGCCGACACCTCGAGCCAGGTCACCCGGCGGGTCCGGGTCCAGGTCCCGCTGGTGTCGTCCCCGATGGACACCGTCACCGAGTCCCGGATGGCGATCGCCATGGCCCGGGCCGGTGGACTGGGCGTGCTGCACCGCAACCTCTCCCCGGAGGCCCAGGCGGCCCAGGCCGAGGTGGTCAAGCGGTCCGAGGCCGGGATGGTGACCGATCCGGTGACCTGCTCGCCGGACGCGACGCTGGCCGACGTCGACGCGCTGTGTGCCAAGTTCCGGATCTCCGGCGTGCCGGTGACCGGTGAGGGCGGCAAGCTCGTCGGGATCATCACCAACCGGGACATGCGCTACGAGGTCGACCAGGACCGCTCGGTCGCCGAGGTGATGACCAGGGCGCCGCTGGTGACGGCGAAGGTCGGGGTGACCGCGGAGGCGGCGCTCGGCCTGCTGCGCAGGCACAAGCTGGAGAAGCTGCCGATCGTCGACGGCGACGACGTGCTGCGCGGCCTCATCACGATCAAGGACTTCAACAAGACCGAGCAGTACCCGCTGGCCACCAAGGACCCGGACGGCCGGCTCGTGGTCGCCGCCGCGGTCGGCGTCGGCGACGACGCCTACGCGCGCGCCATGCTGCTCGTCGAGGCCGGTGTGGACGTGCTGATGGTCGACACCGCGCACGGGCACTCCCGGCGGGTGCTGGAGACCGTCGCGAAGCTGCGCGCCGAGGTCGGCGAGCAGGTCGACGTCGTCGGCGGGAACGTCGCCACCTACGAGGGCGCGCTGGCGCTCGTCGAGGCCGGCGCGGACGCCGTCAAGGTCGGTGTGGGCCCGGGCTCGATCTGCACCACCCGGGTCGTCGCCGGGGTCGGCGCGCCGCAGATCACCGCGATCTACGAGGCCACCCGGGCGTGCGCCCCGGCCGGCGTCCCGGTGATCGGCGACGGCGGCATCCAGTACTCCGGGGACGTCGCCAAGGCGATCGCGGCCGGCGCGTCCACGGTGATGCTGGGCTCGCTGCTCGCGGGCACCGCGGAGTCGCCGGGCGAGGTCGTGCTGGTCGGTGGCAAGCAGTTCAAGACCTACCGCGGCATGGGTTCGCTGGGCGCCATGCAGGGCCGCGCCGGTGCCGCCGGGCGCAGCTACTCCAAGGACCGCTACGCCCAGGACGACGTGCTCAGCGAGGACAAGCTCGTCCCGGAGGGCATCGAGGGGCGGATCCCGTTCCGCGGGCCGCTGTCGTCGGTGGTGCACCAGCTGGGCGGCGGGCTGCGCTCGGGCATGGGCTACGTCGGCGCGCAGACGATCCCGGAGCTGCAGCAGGCGCGGCTGGTCCGGATCACCGCCGCCGGGCTCAAGGAGAGCCACCCGCACGACATCACGATGACCGTCGAGGCGCCGAACTACGCCGCCCGCTAGTCCGCGGCGCGGGAGCGCCGCCTAGGGTGTGCTCGTGCGTGACCTCGTGGAGATCGGGATGGGCCGGGAGGCCCGTCGTGCCTACGACCTCGGCCAGATCGAGATCGTGCCGTCGCGGCGGACCCGCAGCTCGAAGGCGGTGTCGACGGCCTGGCAGTTGGATGCCTACCGGTTCGACATCCCGCTGGTGACCCACCCGACCGACGCGGTGGTCTCACCGTCGTCGGCGGTGCGGGTCAGCGAGCTGGGCGGCCTGGCGGTGCTCAACGCCGAGGGCCTGTGGGCCCGGCACGGCGACGCCGAGGGCGCACTGGCGAAGGTGGTCGAGGCGGCCACCGGCGACGAGCCGGACACCGCCCTCGCGCTGCTGCAGGAGCTGCACCAGGCGCCGATCCGCGAGGACCTGATCGCCGAGGCGCTGCGCCCGCTGCGCGACGGTGCGCACACCGTCGCGGCCCGGGTCAGCCCGCAGCGGGCCCGCGAGCTGACCCCGGCGCTGCTCGCCGCCGGCGTCGAGGTGCTCATCGTGCAGGGCACCATCGTCTCGGCCGAGCACGTCTCCGACGGCGAGCCGCTGAACCTGAAGGACTTCATCGCCGACCTCGACGTCCCGGTCGTCGCCGGCGGGGTCGGTGACTACCGCACCGCGCTGCACCTGATGCGCACCGGCGCGGCCGGCGTGATCGTCGGCTACGGGCAGTCCACCGCCACCACCACCGACGAGGTGCTGGGCGTGGGCGTGCCGATGGCGACCGCGATCGTCGACGCCGCCGCCGCCCGCCGCGACTACCTCGACGAGACCGGCGGCCGCTACGTGCACGTGATCGCCGACGGCGGCATCGGCACCTCCGGCGACATCGCCCGCGCCGTGGCCTGCGGCGCGGACGCGGTGATGCTCGGCGAGCAGCTGGCCGAGGCCGCCGAGGCACCCGCCGGCGGCCTGTACTGGACCTCGTCGGCGGCGCACCCGTCGCTGCCGCGCTCCGAGGTGACCGGCCTGGGCCGGTCCGGGCGAACCCTGGACCAGGTGCTGTTCGGCCCGACCGACAGCCCGTACGGCACCACCAACCTGTTCGGTGCACTGCGCCGGGCGATGGCCAAGACCGGCTACTCGGACCTCAAGGAGTTCCAGCGGGTCGGGCTGAACCTGCGGGCCTGACCGACCACCCCGGCCGGGGACGGCTCCCGGCCCGGCGCGCCGGTGCATGATGGTCGGCAGAGCCGTCCCGCAGGTCGAGGAGGACCCGATGAGCCGACCCACCGCCGGATCCGCCATGGGCGGCGGCCGCGCGTTCGTCGACGCCACCGGCACCCCGGTGCCGCTGCGCGGACCGGTGCAGCGGGTGGTGGCGACGGATCCGGAGGTCGGTGCGCTGCTGGCCGAGCTGGGCGCCCGGGTGGTCGGCTGCGCAGGCCCGCTGGACGGCGCGGAGCCGGTCGGCGCCGAGCGCGCACCCGATCCGCAGGCCGTCGCAGCGCTGCGGCCGGACGCGATCGTCACCGGGCTCGGCGACGGCAGGCACGATCTCGCCGATCCGGCCGTGCTCGGTCGGCTGCGGCAGATCGCCCCGGTCATCGCGGTCGACCTGGCCCGCCGCGCCGCCTCCGCCGCCGACCTGCGCGCCCTGCTGGGCGCGGTGAACCCGCCCCCGCACCGCTCCCGCGGGCGGCACGAGGACTGACGATCAGGCGGTGGCGCCCCGGATCGACCGGACGCCGACGGTCAGCCCGACCGCCATCGTCGCCACCGCGGCGAGCAGGCCCCACAGCACCGCCGGATCGGCGAACGTCCCGGCGAACAGCACCCGCTCGGCGTCCACGATCCAGGTGAGCGGGTTCAGCACCGACGCGACCCGCATCCACTCCGGGCCGGTCTCCAGCGGCAGCATCATCCCGGACAGGATCAGCAGCGGGAACAGCAGCGACTGCTGGACCGCCCAGAAGATCCACTCGGTCTTCCGGGCGGCGATCGCCAGCGCGTAGGACAGCGCACCGACGCCGATCCCGAAGATCCCCAGGACGACCAGCCCGGCCAGCACGTGCAGCGGGTACAGCGCGAACCCGAACGGCACCGCGACCAGGGTGATGATCGCGGCCTGCACGACCAGCGGGGTCAGCTCCTTCAGCGCCCGGCCGACCATCAGCGACGACCGGGACAGCGGCGTCGCGAGCATCCGCTCGAACGCCCCGGTCATGATCTCGAACTGCAGGTTCGATCCGGTCATCGACGTCCCGAACATCGTGATCATGACGACCACGCCGGGCAGGAACCACTGCAGCGACGAGCCGCCGAGGGCGCCGGTGTCGCCGACGACGCCGGCCAGCAGCGGCCCGAACAGGCCGAGGAACACCAGCGGCTGGAGCAGCGAGAAGATCAGCGAGAACGGGTCCCGCACGATGGTCAGCGTCTCCCGCCACCAGACGTTGCCGATGTCGGTCAGCGCGCCGGTGGCCCGGGGCCCGGTGGTGGCGGGTGCGCTCATCGTCCGGCCTCCCCGTCGCGCAGGCTGCGGCCGGTCAGGTGCAGGAACACGTCGTCGAGGGTGGGCCGCCGGGACTCGGCGGCGACGACGTCGATCCCGGCGTCGCGCAGCCGCCCCACCAGCGCGGGCAGTGCGCGGGCTGCGGCGGGGACGCCGACGGTGAGCGCCCGCCCCTCCGGCCCGCTCCGCTCCTGCACCTCGGGTTCCGGCCCGGTCCGGCCGCCCGGTCCGGCGGGCCCGGCGAGCGCCGGGGTGACCGCGGCGGCGAGCACCGCGCGGGCGGCCGGGACGTCCCCGGCGGCGACGGTGACGGTGAGCCGGTCACCGGCCCGCTCGCTCTTGAGCCGCTCCGCGGTGTCGTCGGCGATCACCCGGCCGTGGTCGATGATGACGACCCGCTCGGCCATCGCGTCGGCCTCGTCGAGGTAGTGCGTGGTGAGCACGACGGTGGTGCCGTGCTCGGCCCGGATCCGCAGGATGTGCTCCCACAGGTTCGCCCGGTTCTGCGGGTCCATCCCGGTGGAGGGCTCGTCGAGGAACAGCAGCCGGGGGGCGTGGACGAGGCCGAGCGCGATGTCGAGGCGGCGCTTCTGCCCGCCGGAGAGCGACCCGACCTTGCGCATCGCCAGCGGCCCGAGATCGAGGGTGCGCAGCAGCCGGTCCGCGCTCGCGACGCTCTCGGCCCTGCCCATCCCGTAGAAGCGGCCCTGCACGACGAGCTCGTCGCGGACCCGGTAGTTGTGCCCGGCGCCGTCCTTCTGCCCGATGTAGCCGATCCGGCGGCGGACCTCGGCCGGGTGCGCCGCGACGTCGACGCCGGCCACCTCGGCCCGCCCGGAGCTGGGCGGCAGCAGGCTGGTGAGCATCCGCAGCGTCGTCGACTTGCCGGCCCCGTTGGGTCCGAGGAGGGCGACCAGCTCGCCCGCGCCGACGTCGAGATCGATGCCGCGGACCGCCTCGACCGTCGTCCGGCCGACCCGGAAGTGCCGGGTCAGCGATTCGGTGTGGATCACAGCAGCCTCTCGTCGTACGCCGTACTGAGTAATGGGTCGTTAGAGTACGCCGTACGGAAAGACCACGCCAGGGAGAATTCGTGACCGACGACCAGCTGCCCGCCGGGACCACCGCCGGGCAGGCGATGATCGAGCTGCTGTGGGACCCGCCGCCGGCCCCGCGCCGCGGGCCGCGTCAGCGGCTGACCCTGGACCAGGTGGTCGACGCCGGGATGGCGGTGGCCGCCCGCTCGGTGGACGAGCTGTCCATGCGCAAGGTCGCCCAGGAGCTGGGCGTCGGGACGATGAGCCTCTACACCTACGTCCCCGGCCGGGACGAGCTGTTCGAGCTGATGGTCGACCGGGCGTGGCGGATGCGGGAGCTCCCGGACCGCGAGCTGCCGTGGCGCGTGCAGGCCGCGTTCCACGCCCACGAGGCGTGGCGGATGTACCGCGCGCACCCCTGGCTGATCAGCTCCAACCTGTGGCGGATGCCGCTGGGGCCGCACGTGCTGGACGTCCAGGAGGACCTCTACCGGGTCGTCCTGCTGACCGGGCTGGACGCGGTCACCGTGGTCCGCGCGGCCGGGCTGATCGAGTCGCACGTGTTCGGCGCCGCCCGGGCCGAGATCACCGACACCAGCGTCGCGGCGCGCACCGGGGTCACCCAGGACGACTACTACGCGGCCCGGGCCGGGTTCTGGGGGACCTACTTCAGCGAGCAGCGGTTCCCGTCGATGCTGCGGCTCTGGAACGCCGGCGGGTTCGACGCCGACAACCCGGACGGGGACTGGGAGTTCGGCCTGGAACTCGTCCTGGACGGGATCGAGCGGCTGGCGGGTGGTCCGGGGCCCGGGTGACCCGGATCGCGTCGTTACCCTTGACGCGTGCAGACCCCGACCGTCCTCGTCGTGGACTACGGCGCCCAGTACGCGCAGCTCATCGCCCGGCGGGTGCGGGAGGCCGACGTGTACTCCGAGATCGTCCCGGCGTCCACGCCCGTCTCCGAGATCGTCGCCCGCGGGCCCGCCGCCGTGATCCTCTCCGGCGGCCCGGCGAGCGTCTACGCCGAGGGCGCCCCGGCGCTCGATCCGGCGCTGTTCGACACCGGCATCCCGGTCTTCGGCATGTGCTACGGCTTCCAGGCGATGGCCCGCGCGCTCGGCGGCGAGGTCGCGCACGACGGCACCCGCGAGTACGGCCGCACCGAGGTCACGCTGTCCGGTTCGCCGGGCGTGCTGCACGACGGCCTGCCCGCCCGGCACCCGGTCTGGATGAGCCACGGCGACTCGGTGACCGCCGCGCCCGAGGGCTTCACCGTGACCGCGTCGTCGGACCGGGTCGCGGTCGCCGCCTTCGAGGACACCGGCCGCCGGCTGGCCGGCGTGCAGTACCACCCGGAGGTCGGCCACTCGCCGCACGGCCAGGAGGTGCTGCGCCGGTTCCTGCACGAGGTCGCCGGCATCACCCCGGGCTGGACCACGGCGTCGATCATCGACGAGACCGTCGAGGCGGTCCGGGCCCAGGTCGGCGACGGCCGGGCGATCTGCGGGCTGTCCGGCGGGGTCGACTCCGCGGTCGCCGCCGCGATCGTCCAGCGGGCCATCGGCGACCGGCTGACCTGTGTGTTCGTCGACCACGGGCTGCTGCGCGCCGGCGAGCGCGAGCAGGTCGAGTCGGACTTCGTCGCCGCCACCGGGGCGAAGCTGCACACCGTCGACGCGGCCGACCGCTTCCTCACCGCGCTCGCCGGGGTCACCGACCCGGAGGAGAAGCGCAAGATCATCGGCCGGGAGTTCATCCGGGTCTTCGAGGCCGCCACCGCCGAGGTGCTGGCCGAGGAGAAGGTCGACTTCCTGGTGCAGGGCACGCTCTACCCGGACGTCGTCGAGTCGGGCGGGGTGGACGGCTCGGGCAACAACACCGCGACGATCAAGAGCCACCACAACGTCGGCGGGCTCCCCGACGACATCGAGTTCGCCCTGATCGAGCCGCTGCGCGCGCTGTTCAAGGACGAGGTCCGCAAGGTCGGCGCCGAGCTCGGGCTGCCCGAGGTGATCGTCGCCCGGCAGCCGTTCCCCGGCCCCGGCCTGGGCATCCGGATCATCGGCGAGGTCACCCACGACCGGCTGGAGACGCTGCGCGCCGCCGACGCGATCGCCCGCGACGAGCTCACCGCGGCCGGTCTGGACCGGGAGATCTGGCAGTGCCCGGTGGTGCTGCTGGCCGACGTCCGCAGCGTCGGCGTGCAGGGCGACGGCCGCACCTACGGGAACCCGATCGTGCTCCGCCCGGTCAGCTCCGAGGACGCGATGACCGCGGACTGGACCCGGCTGCCCTACGAGGTGCTCGAGCGGATCTCCACCCGGATCACCAATGAGGTGTCCGAGGTGAACCGGGTGGTGCTCGACGTGACGAGCAAGCCCCCGGGCACCATCGAGTGGGAGTGAGCCCCCGGCCGACGTGATGCGGGGCGGAGCCGGTCAGTCCGGCCCCGCCCCGGCCCACCCGGGTCGAGCGGCGCTCGACCCCCGTCGGAGCCGCGACCTCGCGGGTGGAACGGACGTCGGCGAGGCTCCCCAGCCCGCCGGCACCCGTCGTCTCTCCCTTAGTCGTCCGTGGCCGCCCGGGAGTTACGCACACTCGCCACCAGGAATGCGATCCCGGCCACGACCGCGGTCCCGGCCAGCAGCCAGCGGATGTCGACGACCTCCCACGGGCCCGTCCCGGTGATCCCGGCCGCCGCGACCAGCAGCGACAGCAGGCCCGCGACCAGTCCGACCGGATCCGGCCGGGTCCGTGCACGGCCGTCCCGGCCGGTACCGCCCTGCTCAGCCACGCTGCACCTCCACCGCTCCCATCTCGGCCCGCAGGTCGAGCTCCAGTACCCGTCCGCCGGGACCGTCCGGCCCGGGATCGGTCACGTCGAGCCGGGCGTCCTGCCCGGCCCGGGACTGGCCGTCGACGGTCACGTCGCCCCATCCGGCCGAGCTGCGCACGACGAGATCGGCGTCCTGCGGGACGCGCACGATCACCGCCCCGGCACCCACCTCGGCCCGGGTGGACACCGGGCCCTCGGCGCCGGGGGCCGCGGTGAGGTCGAGCCGGGTCAGGTCCAGTTCGATGCTGCCGGTGCCGCGCCGGTACTCCGGCGCCAGCTGGGCCAGCGTCGCCGGAGCGTCCATCATCGGGCCCATCCCGCCGCGGACCGCCCACCCGTCCGGGCCCAGCGCACCGTTCAGCAGGGTCGCCAGCCAGGTCACGATCGCGAGCAGCACCGCGAACGGGATCAGCCAGCGGCCGGCCCGCCGGAACGCACCCACCAGCAACCCGATCCCGACGACGGCGAGTGCCGCACCGGGGACCGCGGAGGCGGGCAGTGCGCCGGGTGCGGCCAGCACCACGACGCCGACCATGCCCGCGGTGACCAGCGCGACGGCGAGGGTCACCGGGGTCACCCTGGAGCGCGGCCGGGGTGGCGGCGCCGGTTCGGGGCCCGGCTCGGGGAGGTCCCAGGCGAACGGTGCGACGCCGAGCGGGTCCCACGCCGGTGGCGCGCGCTCCGGCTCCGGTGGCGCGACCGGCGGCGTACCCGGCCGGCCCGGATCCCGGGCCGGGATCGCGGCGGTCGTCCCGTCCGGTGCGGCCCAGGGCACCGGCGGCGTCGGGGTGAGCGCGGCGGTCCGGCCGCCCGGGCGCCCCCCGCGGGTCACGTGCACCGCGACCAGCAGGCCCAGCGTGACGATCGTCGCGATCAGCCGGTCCACCGGCATCACCAGCGGGATCGCCAGCAGCGCCGCGATCGTCAGCAGCACCGCGGCGAGCGCGGAGGTCGATCCGCCGCGCTGCGGTGGCGGGCCCCCCGGCCGCCCCGCATCCGGCAGCACCGCGCACCCGGCGAGGTACAGCGGCAGTCCCGGGCCGGCGATCGCCGCGACGACGAAGCCGACCCGCACCAGCGTCGGATCCAGCTCGTAGCGCCGGGCCAGCGCCGCGGCGACGCCGGCCAGCTTCCGGTCGTCGCGCGGCCGCAGTGGCCGTGACTCCCACATGTCGCGCAGGGTGTCCGTCGCCTGCACCCCCGTCCCCGGGGCCCCCGATCCGCTCATGCAGGTCACTCTGCCCGCCCCGGGGACCCGGGGTCTCCGGGACAACCCCGAGGCGACCCCGGAACCGGACCGGAGGGCCCGGGGCGCGGCGCGTGTGACGATGGAGGGGTGAACAGCCCGAACCCGCGCACCGGGAGCCCGCCCGCGACCGTCGCGCGCGAACCGGACGTGGTGCCCGGGGAGCAGCCGGGAACGTCCCCGGAGCCGGCCGGGACCCAGGCTGCGCCGCCGGACCAGGCTGCGCCGCCGGACCAGGCTGCGCCGTCGGACCAGCCTGCGCCACCGGACCAGGCGGCCCCGGGCGCGGCGCCGACCGTGCCGGGCCCGGCCACCCGGCCCGCGGCCCCGCTCACCCGGCGGCGCACCGGGCGGCTGCTCGGCGGCGTCGCGGGCGG
>Ga0209909_100692_pt1 | contig 9511 bp, 11 predicted proteins | sample FECB22metaG_FD_188302 | JGI IMG/M metagenome (GOLD analysis project Ga0209909, IMG submission 188302) | Cyanobacterial communities from the Joint Genome Institute, California, USA - FECB-22 (SPAdes) (version 3) | ecosystem: Environmental > Aquatic > Thermal springs > Hot (42-90C) > Microbial mats... | reverse complement strand
ATCCCGGTGGGTCGGAATGGCGCCTCCCAGGGTCGCATCGGTGCCCGGGTGCAGCAGATGCCGCAGTTCCGGCTGGTCGGGGAGTTCGAGATGCCGCTCGGCGCTATCGCGCCGGCGCAGCTCTATGCGCCGATGGCGCGGCGGCACATGGAGCTCTACGGCACGACCAGCCGCCAGCTCGGCGAGATCGCCGTGTCGACGCGCGCTAACGCCATCCTCAATGGCAACGCGATCATGACGAAACCAATTTCCATCGAAGATCACCAAGCCTCGCGCATGATCTCCGATCCGCTCCGGCTGCTGGATTGCAGCCTGGAGAGCGACGGTGCCTGCGCCATCGTCGTCAGCGGCATCGAGCGCGCCCGCGGTCTGCGCAGGACACCGGTCATGGTGATGGGCATCGCCGAAGGGCATCCCGACTCGCCGAGCATGATCACTCAGCGTCCGGATATGACGCGCCTCGGCCTCGCCAAGGCGGCGCCGCGTGCTTTCGACATGGCTGGAGTGACCCACGACGACATCGACGTCGCTGAGATTTACGATTGCTTCACCTACATCGTGCTCTGCCAATTGGAGGATCTCGGATTCTGCAAGAAGGGGGAAGGCGGTCCCTTCGTCGAAAGCGGCGCCATACGCCTCGGCGGAAAGCTCCCGGTGAACACGCATGGTGGTCTGCTCTCACAGGCGCATATGGTCGGGATGAACCACATCACGGAGCTGGTGCGCCAGCTTCGCGGCGAGGCCGGGAAGGCACAGGTGGCCGGAGCCGAGGTCGGTCTCGTCACCGGCTATGGCGACATGGGCGACGGTTCCGTCGCCATCATGCGGAGGGGATGATGCGCGCGACCGAGACATACAACAAGCTTGTACCCGAGCCCACGCCGCACAGCGCCCCGTACTGGGAAGGGCTGAACGCGCGCAAGCTGCTGCTGCAGAAGTGCCGCAGCTGCGGCAGGATCCGGCACTACCCGCAGCCGATGTGTCCTGGCTGCCATTCCATGGAGGTGGAGTGGATCGAAGCGTCCGGTCGCGGCGCAGTGCATAGCTGGACGATCACACACCACCCTTTCCATGCCGGCTTCCTCGATGATTTGCCCTACACCCTCGCCACCGTGGACCTGGCGGAAGGCGTGCGCATGAACGCGCAGCTGCGTCTGGCTCGATCCGAGGATCTGCGCATCGGCCTGCCTGTACGCGTCGCGTTCGAGACGGTGAAGGAAGGCTTGACGCTGCCCTACCTGGTCCCCGATAAGGCCGGCTGACACCCGCCGACCAAGCTGCTCGCGCCGGTGCGGGTTTCCACCACCACCGCCGGCTGGCCGAACTGGGCCCCAAGCTTCTCGGCGAAGCGGCGGCCGACATGTCGGTTGGGCCGCCCGGGACGAACCCCCGCCAGGCGCAGGAGGCGCTCCGGGGCGCTTGCGCCAGCCATGGCTCCCGTCAGCGAGAGTCCCATGCCGATCGGGCCGCTTCGATACATGTGACTTCCGTCTCTGTCCGGCCTGCCGGCGGCGGCCGCGTGTCATTGGCCGCCGGTGGTTTCCCGTCCGATGAGATCGCAGATCTCTGCCTCCGACAGCCCCGCCTCACGCAGCACCTTCTCCGTGTGCTCGCCGAGGCGCGGCGGCAGCAGGCGCACCGCGCCGGGCGATTCGGAGAAATCCACGGGCACTGCCGTCACCAGCATCCGCCCTTCTGAAGGGTGCTCGACGCGCCGGAAAAAGCCGGTCTCGGCGAGGTAGTCGTCCTCCAGCAGGTCGGCGAGGCCATGAACCGGCCCGTTCGGCACGTCGGCAGCATCGAGGCGCGCCTGCCACTCGGCGGTACTGCGGGTGCGCATCACCTCCTCGACGATCGCATAGAGGGCGCCGATGTTGACCGCGCGCTGCGCGAGGCGGGCGAAACGCGAATCCTCAGCGAGGTCCGGCCGCCCGAGCGCGGCCAGCAGCCGTTGCCACTGGTCGTCGGAATTGGCCATCAGGCACAAATGGCCGTCGCTGGTCGGGAAGGGCCGCCGATAGGGTGTGAACATGCGCCCATAGCCGAGGCCGAGGGAGGGGTCGTCCAGCACCCCGCCCCAGAGATGCTCGGCAAGGTTGAAGGAGATCATGGTCTCGAGCATCGGCACATGCACCTCCTGGCCCCGGCCGGTGCGTTCGCGCCGGTAGAGCGCCATGGCGACGGCGGAGGCGAGGACATGCCCGCAGAACTTGTCGGCGATGGCGCTCGGCACGTAGCGAGGCTCGCCACCGTCGCGCATGGCGTTCAGCGCGGCGAGGCCGCTCATACCCTGGATCACGTCGTCGAAGGCCGGGCGGTCTCGATGCCGCCCATCCTTACGGAAGCCGGTGGCGCTGGCGTGGATGAGCCGCGGGTTGCGCGGCGCCAGCGCGGCATAGGAGAGGCCGAGCCGCTCAGCGGCGCCGACCCGCATGTTGTGCACGAGCACGTCGGCGCCGTCGATAAGCCGCAGCAGCGCGCGACGCGCCTGTTCCCGCTTCAGGTCGAGCACGACGCTGCGCTTGTTGCGGTTGATGTTGAGGAACATCACCGCCATGTCGCTCCCGCGCGTCGGGCCGACCTGGCGCATGGTGTCGCCCTGCGGCGGCTCTACCTTCACCACCTCAGCGCCCATGTCGCCGAGGATTTGCGTCGCCACCGGGCCGAGCACGGCGCTCGTCAGGTCGATCACCCTGACGCCGGCCAGCGGCCCGCCGCCCGCCTCGCTCACGCCTCAGGCCCCGCCGGCGCCACGACACTTGACCGTGCGCAACGGCGTGTGGGTGAAAACCACGGTGCCGTACTGCTTGACGACGCGGTTGCGCGTGCGCACGAGGCCGCGCCGGGGCGACTCTGCGACAGCCGCGCCTCGATCACCTCGAGCTTGACATGGATGGTGTCGCTGGCGAAGAGCGGGTGCTCGATCTTCAGGTCCAAGCCGAGGAAGGCGAAGCCAGTGTGCGGCAGGGTGGCCTGCATCGGCAGTCCCTCGGCGAAGGTGTAACCGAGCGCGCCGGGGGCGACCCGGCCGTTGATGTCGCTCTCGCGGGCCAGGAAGTCGAGGCTCATGAACAGCACCTCGGCCGTGCCGATACAGTTGATGAAGTTCACGATGTCGGCCTCGGTCACCGTACGACCGATGGTACGAAAGCGTCGCCTAATCGTCAGATCCTCGCAGCAGAGGCCCACATAGGGCAGCCCGACCGCGTCCTTGGCCATGCTCGTCACTCCGCCTTGCCGATGAGATTGCGCGCCACGATATTGCGCTGAATCTGGTTGGTTCCTTCGATGATCTGCACCACCTTCGCATCTCGAAAATAGCGGTTGATCGGGAACTCGTTCGAGATGCCGGAAGCACCGAATATCTGCACCGCGTCGGTCGCTACCTTCATCGCTACGTCACTGGCGAAGCACTTAGCCGAGGCGGCGAGGCTCGCCATCTCGGGACCCGTCTTGCCGGCATCCACCGCCGCCGCCGCGGCGTAGGTGAGCTGCCGCGCCGCCTCGATCTGGATCGCCATGTCGGCGATCATCCAGCGGATGCCCTGGTAGTTTGAGACGGTCTCGCCGAAGGCGCGGCGGCCGCGCGCGAACTCGATCGCGTGGTCCATCGCGCCCTGCGCCAGCCCGACCGCGCGGGCGGCGACGATGGGACGGGACTTGTTCAGCGCCTCCATCACCGAGCGGAAGCCGCCCGCGCCGCCGCCGAGCAGGTTCTCCTTCGGCAGCCGCACGTCGTCGAAGAACAGCGCCGAGGAAGGGACGCCGCGGGCGCCATGCAGATCTTCGGCGGGCAGAGCTATCTGATGGACAGCCCGATCCAGCGCTTCTTCCGCGATGCTCGGCTCTACCCCATCACCGAGGGCACCACCGAGATCCAGTTGCGTGCGATCGCGCGCGAAGCATCGGGGGCTTAGGCGTGGGCCGTATCAAGGTATTGCCATAACAGCGGAGCATCAAATGGCTACAGTTCGTGTCGTCTCTGAAATTGCCGGAACAGTCTGGAAGCTGGAGGCCGCCGTCGGTGCGCCGGTCACGAGGGATTCCTTGGTCGCGATCCTGGAATCGATGAAGATGGAGATTCCGGTGAGCGCACCGTGCGATGGAACGCTGAAGGAGTGGCGAGTGCTCGAAGGCGACGCCGTGAGCGAGGGGCAGCTCCTGGCGATCATCGAGGCCTGAAGCCCGGCGTCACGGAGGCCGCCGCGGGTTTCCTCTTTTCCAATAGGGCGATCGCCGTGTCCCGCGTGTCGAGGACGAGCTGGCGGGCGGTGCGTTCGGCCTTGACAGCCCTGCCTTCCGTGATGGCCCCGACCAGCATGCGCCAGTTGGCCAGGGATCGACGGCGCCGCTCGGCCGTTGACAGGCTGAGCCTGGTGTAACGTGCGGTCTGGCGCGCGAACGACAGGACGAGATCGGCGAGCCGCGTACTGCCGGCATTGCGCACGCAGAATTCGCTGATCGCGAAGCTGGCGCGGGCGTAGAGGTCGCCTTCGTTGCGGGCAGCCTCGAGATCCCGGAGCAGGGCCGTGAGCTGGCGGCGGAGAACGGCGGACGGTGCCGCGGCGAGCCGGCGGCAGGCTAGCCCCATCAGGTAGGCGCGGATTTCGAAGACATCCCGGACCTCCTGGGTGGAAAGGGTTGTGACCCGAGCGCCGCGCTGTGGTCGGATGGTCACCAGACCTTCGCGTTCGACGATGCGCAAGGCCTCGCGTACCGTCGCCCGGCTGACGCCGAAGGCGGCCGCGAGATCGACCTCGCGCAGCCGCTTGCCTGGCTCGAACTCCCCTTCGACGATGGCGCTGCCGACCCGGGCCGCGATCTGCGCGGGCAAGGTGCTGAACAAGGAAAAGACAGAAGGGGCAGGCATTGCCGGATGCTCTATCGGTATTGCTGACCTGCATCCAGCGGACTTTGCACACGCGTCCGCCGGCCGTAATGTCGACATTCTGACAAAACGCACGGAGCGGAGATGAAGGAACTGGCATTCGAGGAGGTCGTCACGCGGTCCGCCTGGCTCGGCCGGGATCTCCAGGCGCGCGACGACTGGATGTATCGCCTCTCGGATGCCGAGGTTGCCGAGATCGACGCGGCGCTCCGCCATCTGCAGTCGACAGGCCGGCAGATCCCGGAAATAGGCCGCGAGCATTTCCCGTTGGGTCGTCTCGCCCGCACCTTGCGGCTGCTGCAGACGGAGATCGAGAACGGGCTGGGGATCATGCTGGTGCGCGGCCTGCCGCGCGACCGCTACAGTGCCGAAGAGATGGGGCTGATCTACTGGGGCATCGGCGCCCACATGGGCCGTGCCGTGGCGCAGAATGCGCAGGGTGACGTCCTCGGCCACGTCCGCGATCTCGGTCGCGACCAGTATCGGGACATGCACGCGCGCGGCTACCAGACGGCCTCGTTGCTGCCCTTCCACAACGACTCCTGCGACATCGTCGGCCTGTGCTGTCTGGAGACCGCCAAGAGCGGCGGCCTTTCGTCGGTGGCAAGCTCGGTGTCGGTCTACAACGCGCTGGTCCGTTCGCGGCCCGATCTGGCGAAGGTCCTGGCCCAGCCGTTCCATGCCGACCGCCGCGGCGAGGAGTCGGAGGGTCAGAAGCCGTACTACGTCACGCCGGTCTTCATCTGGCACAAGGGCCGCATGTTCAATCGGTTCAACCGCACCTTCATCGATTCGGCTCAGCGCTTCCCCGAGGTGCCGCGGCTCTCGCCGCTGCAGATCGAGGCGCTCGATGCCGTGGCCGCGCTGTGCCGGGATCCGGCGTTCCGGCTCGACATGAAGCTCGAGCGCGGTGACATGCAGTTCGTCAACAACTACTGCGTCCTTCATTCGCGCACGGCCTACGAAGACCACGCCGAGGAATCGAGGAAGCGGCACCTGCTGCGCCTGTGGCTGCGCACTGAGGCGTTCGCCGACTATCCGGCGGCCCTGCGCGACCGCTATGAGGACATGGACAAGTGGCGTGCCAATCCGCGCCCGCCGTCCTACCGCTTCGTCGACATGGCCGAGGTCGCGACCCATTGATCGCTGCCGGCCGCGGTCCGACGCAGCCAAAGCGGAACGCAAGACAAGAAAAGGGAGGCAACAATGAAATTGGTCGTGCGCGCGCTGGCCGCCGCCTTCGCCATAGCCGTGTCGGCCGGCGCCGCTTCGGCTCAGTACCCGGACAAGCCGGTGAGGCTCGTGGTGCCCTTCCCGCCGGGCGGTCCGACCGATGTCTTCGCGCGCGTGTTGGCGACGGGCCTGGCCGGCCAGCTCGGCCAGCAGGTCGTGATCGAGAACAAGGCCGGGGCCGGCGGGACGGTCGGCAGCGAGATGGTCGCGAAGGCGAGACCCGACGGCTACACGCTGCTCTTCGGCACCGCCGCCACGCACGGTATCAACGTTTCGCTGTACTCCAGCCTGCCCTACGATCCGCTGAAGGACTTCGAGCTCGTGGCGCTGGCCGGCCTGGTCCCCATGGTGCTGCTGGTGCCGCCCGGGCAGCCGCGCACGCTCGAGGCGCTGGTCGCCAAGCTCAAGGCCGAGCCGGGCAAGTGGAGCTACGCGTCCTCGGGCAACGGCACGACCAACCATCTGGCGGGCGAGCTCTTCAAGAAGAAGGCCGGCCTCGAGGTCGAGCACGTGCCCTATCGCGGCTCGGCTCCCGCGCTGCAGGATCTCATGGCCGGCCGCGTCGCCTTCATGTTCGATTCGTTCGGCACCACGCTCGAGCAGATCAAGGCGGGCAAGCTCCATGCCGTGGCGGTGATGGCCGACAAGCGTAGCCAGGTGATGACCGACGTGCCGACGACCGCCGAGGCCGGCCTGGCCGACTTCGTCGGCGGCACCTGGAATGTGGTTGCCGCGCCGGCCGGCACGCCCAGGGACATCGTCGACAAGCTCAACACAGCGGTGAACAAGGCCCTCGTCGATCCCGCAGTCGCCGACCGGCTGCGCCAGCTCGGCATCGAGGCCGTGACCAACTCCACGCCGGCCAGCACCCGAGCCTTCGTGACGGCCGAGATCGCCAAGTGGCGCGAAGTCGTGCTGCTTGCCGGCGCGAAGGTCGATTGACATGCCCCGCCTGTCGTCGTTGCCGATCGCCGTCGTGACGTGGCTGGCTCTGACCTGCAGTGCCCTCGCACAGTATCCTGACAGGCCCGTCCGCATGGTAGTGCCGTTCCCGCCCGGCGGGCCGACCGATCTCATCGCCCGCGTGGTCGCCATCGGTATGGCAGCCGATCTCGGCCAGCAGGTGGTGATCGACAACAAAGGTGGGGCCGGTGGCAACGTCGGTACCGACCTGGTCGCCAAGTCGAGGCCCGACGGCTACACTATCCTGTTCGGGACCGCCGCGACCCACGGCATCAACATCTCCCTTTACAAGGACCTGCCCTACGATCCCGTGCGCGACTTCGAGGCGGTGGCCCTCGTCGGGCTGGCGCCGCTCGCGCTGCTGGTGCCGCCGGGGCAGCCGCAGACCTTGAGCAGCCTGATCGCCAAGCTGAAGGCCGAGCCGGGAAAGTGGAGCTACCCTTCGTCGGGCAACGGCACGACCAATCACTTGGCCGGCGAGATGTTCAAGAAGCGGGCCGGCGTCGACGCACTGCACGTCCCCTACCGCGGCACTGGGCCGGCGCTGCAGGATCTGCTGGCCGGTCGCCATGCCTTCATGTTCGGGACGCTGGGGCCGGTAATGGAGAACATCCGGGCTGGGCAACTCGTGCCGCTCGGGCTGATGGCCGACCGGCGCAGCACGGTGATGCCGGAGATCCCGACCATGACCGAGGCCGGACTTCCAGATTTCGTCGGCGGGACGTGGAACGTCGTGGTGGCCCCCGCCGGGACGCCCAAGGAGATCGTCAAGCGGCTCAATGCCGCCGTGAACAAGGCGCTGGCCGATCCGGCGCTGGCGGAGCGCCTGAAAAACCTCAATCTGGAAGCCAGCCAATCCTCGACACCCGTTGGCACCAAGGGCTTCATCGAGGCGGAGATCATGAAGTGGCGTCAAGTCGTCGAGCTCGCGGGGGCCAAGGTGGATTAACCGGACGGCGGGTCGCAGCTCTTGTCCGTTCGATTGGGAGGTTAGCATGCGTTCAGAACGAGGTTCATCCAGGATTCGTGCAGCGCTGAAGCATCCCGTAGTCGATGGCGACGGTCATGTCGTCGAGTTCGTTCCGCTCTTCGAGGACTATCTGAAGGACGTTGCCGGTCCGGAGCTGCGCGACCGCTGGGTCAGGCACCACCGCCCGGCGACAGGGGAGGGGAACCGGAACTCGACGGCCGGCGGCTGGTACGCCCAGACGCCCGAGGAACGCCGCGACCGGCGCACGACGCGGCCGCCCTTCTGGGCAATACCCACCCGGAACACCCGCGACCTCGCCACGGCCATGATGCCGGAGCTTCTGGTCGATCGAATGGACGAGATCGGCATCGACTTCTCGATCGTCTATCCGACGTTCGGGTTGACCATGCCGCGCGATTCGAGCGCTGAGCTGAGGCGGGCCGCCTGCAGGGCCTTGAATCGCATGCTGGCGGATCTCTTTCGCCCGCACGGGCGCCGTCTCACGCCGGCCGCCGCCATTCCCATGCATACGCCGGAGGAAGGGATCGAGGAGCTCGAGCATTGCGTCGGCGCGCTGGGCTACAAGGTCGCCATGATTGCCGGCCATGTCCGCCGGCCAATCCCCAAGGTCGCCCAGGAGATGCCGGACCTCGCTCCGCTGGCGCAATGGGTCGACAATCTGGCCCTCGACAGCGCCCATGACTACGATCCGTTCTGGCGCAAATGCATCGAGCTCAAGATCGCGCCCACCGTCCATACCGGCAGCATGGGCTGGGGCAGTCGCATCTCGATCAGCAACTACAACTTCAACCACATCGGTCATTTTGCCGCCGCCAACGAAGCGTCGGCGAAAGCGTTGTTCTTCGGCGGGGTGACGAGACGTTTTCCCGGCCTCAAGTTTGGCTTCCTCGAAGGAGGCGTCGGATGGGCGGTGAGCCTCTATGCCGACTTAATCGGCCACTGGCACAAGAGAAACCGCGCCGCGCTCGATCGCCTCGCCCCTGCAAGTCTCGACATGCCCGCCTTTCTCGAGCTCGTCGAGCGCTACGGTAGCAGACGGTTCCGCGCCAAGATGCGCGAAAATGGAGAAGATCGGCAGTGGATAGAGCGCTTCGCGGAGGACCCCGCCACGATCGACGAATGGGCCCGATGCCGCATCGCGTCGGACGAGGACTTCAAGGCTCTGTTTGTCGATCCGTTTTACTTCGGCTGCGAGGCCGATGACGCCACCGTGCCGGGGGCCTTCGATGCCGGGCTCAATCCCATGGGCAGCAAGCTGAAGGCGATGTTCAGTTCGGACATCGGGCATTGGGACGTGGACGACATCGCCAGAGTCCTTGAGGAAGCTTACGAGCTGGTCGAGCACGGGCACATCGATCTCGACGACTTCCGCGCCTTCACCTTCGACAACGTCGTCGAACTGCATGGCAGCCTCAATCCCGGCTTCTTCGCAGGGA
>Ga0209909_100691_pt1 | contig 9528 bp, 10 predicted proteins | sample FECB22metaG_FD_188302 | JGI IMG/M metagenome (GOLD analysis project Ga0209909, IMG submission 188302) | Cyanobacterial communities from the Joint Genome Institute, California, USA - FECB-22 (SPAdes) (version 3) | ecosystem: Environmental > Aquatic > Thermal springs > Hot (42-90C) > Microbial mats... | reverse complement strand
GCGGAGCGATCTCCTTCTCCGCCAGGTCCCGCACCGCCTCGCGCAGGGCCTGGTGCTCGTCGCTGAGCCGGTAGCTGTCGAAGTCGCTGTTCATGGCGCGAATCTTAACGGCACTCCGTGCCACGGGGCAACGCGTCTTGCTACCCTCCGTGCCATGACGAGCAGCACTCGCCGCGGGCGTTCCCCCGAGGGGCGTGCGGAGGTCCGGCGGGAGCTGGTCGCCGCGGCCGCCCGGCTGTTCACCGAGCGGGGCTACGACGACACCACGGTCGACGACATCGCGGCCGCGGCCGGCGTCGGCCGCCGGACCTTCTTCCGCTACTTCCGCGGCAAGGAGGACGCGCTGTCGCCCGACCACGAGCGCGGCCTCTCCCGGATCGCCGAGGTGTTCGCCGACGCGCACCCGGACGAGCCGCTGCTGTCGCTGGCACTGCGTGCCGCGGAGACCGTCTTCGATCTCTACACCGTCGACCCGGAGGTCGCCCGGCAGCGGTTCGCGCTGGTCGGCACGGTGCCCGCACTGCGGGACCGGGAGGCCGCCTCGGTGCACCACTACCGGCGGCTGTTCACCCGCGAGCTCGCGGCCCGGCTGACCGGCCGGCCGGACGGCGAGCTGCGCGCCGCGGTGACGGCGGCGGCGCTGGTCGCCGCGCACAACCAGGCGCTGCACCGCTGGCTCGCCGACGGCGCCCGCGACGCGGACCTGCCCGCCTGCGTCGATCACTTCCGCCGGGTCGCGCCGATGCTGCCGCTGGAGGTCGACGCCGAGCCGGACCTGGCCGAGGTCACCCGGCGGCTGGAGCGGGCCGCGCTGGCCCTCGAACGGCGCAGCGGCTCCCGCTGAACGACCCCGGACGTGCGTGATCCCCGGATCCACAGGATCCGGGGATCACGGGTGACCGTCTGGTATTGCCGGCACCACACCGGCTTCCACGACCGTCTCCGGGCCGGGGTCGCCCCCCGCCCGGCAGAACGTGGTGCTAGCTGAGGGCCACCTCACGTGTCCAGTAGCTCATCTGCTCGGACCACCTCCTCTCCCGTGTACCGACACCGTAACCACGTGCTCGGGCCCGGCGCCAGGAGAATTCAGCCCTGCCCGCGCGCGGTCGCCCGCAGCGCCGCGTCCTTGTCCAGCACGGTCCGCTCCAGGTCGGCCTGGAACTCCACCATCGCCTGGCGCAGCGCCTCGTCCCCGGCGCCGAGGATGCGCACGGCGAGCAGCCCGGCGTTGCGGGCGTTCCCGACCGCGACGGTCGCGACCGGCACCCCGGCGGGCATCTGCACGATGGAGAGCAGCGAGTCCATCCCGTCGAGGTACTTCAGCGGCACCGGCACGCCGATCACCGGCAGCGGGGTCGCGGCGGCGACCATCCCGGGCAGGTGCGCGGCGCCGCCCGCCCCGGCGACGATCACCTGCAGCCCGCGGTCGGCGGCGGAGGCGGCGTAGTCGAGCATCCGCTGCGGGGTCCGGTGCGCCGAGTAGACGCCGACCTCCCACGGCACGCCGAACTCGTCCAGCGCCGCACCGGTCGCACTCATCACGGGCCAGTCGGAGTCGCTGCCCATGACCACCCCCACCCGGGGGGTGCTCGCCTCGGCCATCAGGAGTCCTCTCGGGGGTCGTCCGCGTGCGCCGACCAGCCGTCGGCCCACCTCGCCGTGGCCAGCCAGCCGGCGGCCAGCTCGGCGCGCTCCCGCACGGCGTCGCCGTCGGAGCCCAGCACGGTCACGTGGCCGATCTTGCGGGCCGGCCGGCCGTCCTTGGCGTAGAGGTGCACCCGCGCGTCCGGGAAGCGGGCGAAGCAGTGGTGCAGCCGCTCGTCCATCGACATCGCGGGCTCCTCGGGCGCGCCGAGCACGTTCGCCATCACCGCGACCGGCGCGACCGGTGTGGTGGCACCGAGCGGGTAGTCCAGCACCGCGCGCAGGTGCTGCTCGAACTGCGAGGTGACGGAGCCCTCGATCGTCCAGTGCCCGGAGTTGTGCGGGCGCATCGCCAGCTCGTTGATCACGATCTCGCCGGGTGCGGTCTCGAACAGCTCGACCGTCAGCAGCCCGATCACGCCCAGCTCGGCCGCGATCCGCAGGGCGGTCTCCTGGATCCGCGCGGCCGCGTCGTCGCCGAGCCCGGGTGCGGGCGCGGTGACCCGGGCGCACTGGCCGTCGACCTGCAGGGTCTCCACCACCGGCCAGGCGGCCGCCTGGCCGAACGGCGACCGGGCCACGCTCGCCGCCAGCTCCCGGACCATCGGCACCGCGGTCTCGACCATCAGCGGGGTGCCGCGCTCGAGCAGGTCGGTGACCAGCGCGGCGTCCGGGCCGCGCAGGAACCAGACGCCGCGGCCGTCGTACCCGCCGCGGGTGGCCTTGAGCACCACCGGCCAGCCGTGCGCCGCGCCGAACGCCTCGACGTCGGCGGCGCCGTCCACCTCCGCGAAGTCGGGCACCGGCAGGCCCATCGCGGCCAGCCGCCTGCGCATGACGAGCTTGTCCTGGGCGTGCACCAGCGCCGACGGCGGCGGCCGCAGCGGGATCCCCGCCTCGGCGAGTGGCCGCAGCACCTCCTGCGGGACGCCCTCGTGGTCGAAGGTGACCGCCGAGCAGCCGACGGCGAGCTCGCGCAGCGCGCCGGCGTCGTCCGGGTCGCCGACCACCACGTCCGGGGTGACCCGGGCCGCCGGGTCGTCCGGCGAGGCCGCCAGCACCCGCAGTGTCTGCCCGAGCGCGACGGCCGCCTGGGCGGTCATCCGGGCCAGCTGCCCGCCGCCGACCATGCCGACCGTGGGCAGCCCGCTCTTCCCTGCGCTGTCAACCCTCTCCACAGGACGTGAAGCGTAATCTGGCACGATCGCCCACGTGACGGTGGTGGAGGCGACGCTCGCGCGGATCCCCCAGCCGTACCGTGACAAGGCCATCAAGCACCGCGAACTCATCAAGTTCCTGATGGTCGGCGGCACCACCTGGGTCATCGACACCGCGGTGTTCCTGCTGCTCAAGACGACCGTGCTGGACACCAAGCCGGTCACCGCGAAGGTGTTCGCGGTGCTGGTGGCGACGATCGTGTCGTACGTGCTCAACCGGGAGTGGTCGTTCCGCACCAGGGGCGGCCGCGAGCGGCATCACGAGGCGGCGCTGTTCTTCCTGATCAGCGGGGCCGGGGTGGCCGTGTACTCGGCGCCGCTGGCCATCTCGCGGTACGTGCTCGAGCTGCAGGTGCCGGGCGTCTCGCTGGTCACCCAGGAGATCGCCGACTTCGTGTCCGGGCAGATCGTCGGGACGCTGGCCGGGATGGCGTTCCGCTGGTGGGCGTTCCGCCGGTTCGTCTGGCCGGAGCAGTTCGTGCGACGCCAGCCGGTGCCGCCGCCCGCCGACTAGACCCGGGCGGCCGCGCGGACCAGCAGCGGCATGACGTCGTGCACCTCGTCGCGCAGCGTGTCCAGCGCCGCCCCGTCGCCGGACAGGTGGCCGAGCAGCGCCTGCTGGAAGATGCCGTCGAGCATGCCGTAGGCGGTGTGCGGGGGCAGTGCGGGCTCGGACCCGGCGAGCTCGGCGTAGCGGACGACGACCCGCCACACCATCTCCTCCAGCGTCCGGTCGATCTGCTCGACGGGCTCGCGCAGGCTCTCCTCGAACATGCTCTGCGCGCGCAGGTCGTACCAGAGGCGGTGCATCGGGGCCTCCTCGACGATCGTCTCGCGCAGCTTGCCGGCGAACGCCGCGACCAGGCCGTCCGCGGTCGTCGCGCCGGCCACCGCGCCGTCGTAGCGGGTGACGCAGACCGCCTTGTACCGCCGCACGCAGTAGACGATGAGATCGAGCTTGTCGGCGAAGTAGTAGTGCACCACCCCGTGGCTGAACGGCGAGTTGTTCGCGATCTCGCGCAGCGACGACCGCGCGTAGCCGAGCTCGCCGAGCGTCCGCAGCGCGGAGTCGGCGAGCGCACGACGCCGCGCGTCGTGCTTGTCGACCGGATTCGCCCGCGCCATGACCGGGACTCTAACCGATCACCGGACGACCGGTCACAGAAAACTTGACACCTGGCCGGAGAATTCTTGACAGTCGGATGGATCATCGCCCATGGTGTGGTCCCCATCACCTGCACACAGGAGTGCCAGTGACCCAGATCGATCTGACCGGCCGTACCGCACTCGTCACCGGAGGAGCCCAGGGTCTGGGCGAGGGCATGGCCCGGGCGCTGGCCGCCGCGGGGGCCCGGGTGGTGATCGCCGACGTCCAGGAGGAGCTCGGCGGCAAGCTCGCCGAGGCGCTCGGCGACCAGCACGGGGCCGTCCGGCTCGACGTGACCGACGACGCGTCCTGGTCGGCCGCCGTCGCCACCACCGTCGAGCGGTTCGGCGGCCTCGACGTCGTCGTGAACAACGCCGGGATCGAGGTCACCCAGCTCCTCGTCGACACCGAGCCGGACGACGTCCGCCGGATGCTCGAGGTCAACGTCGTCGGCACCATGCTGGGGATCAAGCACGCCTTCCGGGCGATGCGCCCGGGCGGCCCGGCCGGCCGCGGCGGCACCGTCGTCAACGTCGCCTCGGTCGCCGCGACCATCGCGTTCCCGGCGATCGGCGGGTACTCCGCGACCAAGTCCGCCGTCGACCGGCTGACCCGGGTCGCCGCGATGGAGTCCGGCAAGCTCGGCTACGGGGTACGGGTCAACTGCGTGTACCCCGGGCTGGTCCCGACCGCGATGGGCCAGAAGCTGGCAGTCGAGACGTCCGGGCTGGGGCTGTTCGAGAGCCCCGAGGCCGCGGTCGGCGCGGTGATCGAGCTGACCCCGTCCGGCCGGCTCGGCGAGGTCACCGACATCGCCGACGCGGTCGTCTTCCTCGCCTCCGACGCCGCCCGCTTCGTCAACGGCGCCGGGCTGCCCGTCGACGGCGGGATGGGCATGTGAGATGCGCCTGATCGACCACCTGGACAAGGGTGCGTCGCTGGGCCCCGACGCACCGTGCCTGGTCTGCGACGGCGAGATCCGCAGCTACGGCGAGGTGCGGGAGCTCGGCGACCGGATCGCCGCCGCCCTCGCCGCCGCGGGGGTCGAGCCGGGCGACCGGGTGGCGGTGCTGTCCGCGAACGATCCCACCGCGTTCACCTGCGTGTTCGGCATCAGCCGGGCCGGCGCCGTGTGGTGCCCGGTCAACCCGCGCAACGAGGCCGCCGAGAACCGCGAGCTGCTCGACCTGTTCGGCTGCTCGGTGCTGGTGTTCCAGGCGGCGTTCGCGCCGCTGGTGGACGCGATCCGGCACGACCTGCCCGGGCTGCGGACGCTGGTCTGCCTGGACGGCGATCCCGGCTGGGCGCTGGGCTGGGAGACCTTCCTGGCCGGCGGCACCGGGCCGGTCGACCGGCCCTGCCCGGACGACGTGGCGATGATCGTCGGCACCGGGGGCACCACCGGGCGCCCCAAGGGTGTCGTGCTGACCGGCACGAACATCGAGACGATGACGGCGATCACGCTGATGAGCTACCCGTGGCCGGCCCGCGGCGGGCGGCCGGTCTACCTGGCGCTCGCCCCGCTCACGCACGCCGCCGGGGTGCTCTGCTTCCCGGTGCTGTGCCGGGGCGGCTCGGTCGTCGTGATGCGCAGCCCGGACGTCGGCGGCTTCCTCGACCACGTCGAGCGGCACCGGGTCACGCACACCTTCCTGCCGCCGACACTGATCTACATGGTGCTCGACCATCCCTCGCTCGACCGGCGGGACCTGTCGTCGCTGCAGTGCTTCTGGTACGGCGCCGCACCGATGTCGGTGACCCGCCTGGAGGAGGCGCTGACCCGGATCGGGCCGGTGATGGCCCAGCTCTTCGGCCAGACCGAGGCGCCGATGATGATCTCGACGATGCCCCCGGAGGACCACTTCGGCCCGGACGGGGAGCCCGCGCGGGCCCGGCTGTCCTCCGCCGGGCGGCCGTCCCCGCTGGTCACCGTCGCCGTGATGGACGACGGCGGGCGGCTGCTCGGCCGGGGCGAGCGCGGCGAGATCGTCGTCCGCGGCTCGCTGGTGATGCGCGGCTACCACCGCGATCCCGATGCCACCGCCCAGGCGTCGGCACACGGCTGGCACCACACCGGCGACATCGGCTACCTCGACGACGACGGGTTCCTGTTCATCGTCGACCGGGCCAAGGACATGGTCATCACCGGCGGCTTCAACGTGTACTCCGCCGAGGTGGAGCAGGCCCTGATGGCCCATCCCGGGATCGCCGACTGCGCCGTGGTGGGGCTGCCGGACGACAAGTGGGGCGAGCGGGTCACCGCCGTCCTAAAGCTGCGCCCCGGCGCCGAGCTGGACACCGCGGAGCTGACGTCGTTCGTCAAGGGCCGGATCGGCGCCGTCAAGACACCGAAGCAGATCGAGATCTGGCCGGACCTGCCGCGCTCCAAGATCGGCAAGGTGCTGAAGACCGAGATCAAGAAGCAGCTCGCCGCGCCCTAGCGGGGGCCGGTCCGCTCCGCCGCCGGCGCACCGGCCGCGACGTCGTCGGTGCGGGCCGCGGGCAGGTAGATCCGGAAGACCGGCGGCCGGGCCCGGTAGAGCTCCAGCCGCCCGCCGTCGGCCTCCACCAGGGTGCGGGCCAGCGCCAGCCCCAGGCCGGTCGACGACTGCGCGGACACCCCGCGGTCGAACACGTGCGGGACGAGTTCCTCCGGCACCCCGGGGCCGGTGTCGGAGACCTCCACCTGCAACGCGTTGTCCGCGGCCCGCGCGCTGATCGTCACCTGGCCGTCGCCGTGCTGCACCGAGTTGTCCACCAGCGCGCCGACGGCCTCCCGCAGCCGGGCCGCGGTGACCCGGGCGAGCATCCCGTCCGGCACCCGCAACCGCAGCGACCGCCCGGCCCGCGACAGCGGCACCCGCCACTCCTGCGCGACCTCCTCCAGCGCCTCGGCCAGGTCGACCGGCTCGGCGCCCACCGCGCGGGCGGCGCGGGCGGACTCCAGCAGGTCGTCGAGCACCCCGGTCAGCCGCTCGGTCTGTTCCAGCGCGGCCAGCGCCTCCCGGCGGGCGTCCGGATCGGGATGGGTGGACAGCTCGTCGAGCCGCAGCTGCAGCGCGGTGATCCGGCTGCGCAGCTGGTGCGACACGTCCCCGACCAGCGCCCGCTCGCGCTGCAGCAGCTGTGCCAGCGCCGTCGCCGAGGAGTCGAGCACCTCCGAGACCCGGTCCAGCTCGGCGATGTCGTAGCGGGCCGGGGAGCGGCGGAAGTCCCCGGCGCCCAGCCGGGCCGCCCGGGCCGCGAGATCGCGCAGCGGATCGGACAGCCGGCGCGCGGTGTAGATCGCGACCCCGGTGCCGACCGTCACCGAGAAGCCGACCAGCAGCATCACCACCAGGACGACCTGGGTCTGCTGGGCCCGCATGATCGCGGTCGGCTGGGCCAGGGTGATCGTCCCGCCCGGCCCGAACGGCAGCGACTCGGCGACCGGGTCGACCACCTCGCGGACGCCGTACTCCATCGTCGGCGTGTCCGGGATCTCGATGGTGAGCCTGCTGTTCGCCGGGATCGCCATCTCGATCGCGCCCGGCGGCGGCGCGGCGGTGCCGCTGTTCTCCAGGGTCCCGGTCAGCTGCTCGAGCCGCTGGGTCAGCTCCGCGCGGGTGAAGTCCTCGACGAGCTGCCAGGTCGCGAGCGCCAGCGGACCGCCCAGGAACAGCGCCGTCACCGCGACGGTGAGCAGCGTCGAGACCAGGATCCGGCGGCGCATCGGTCAGTCCGCGTTGTAGCGGAACCCGACCCCGCGGACGGTCGCGATGCGCTTCTCGCCGCCGATCTTGCGGCGCAGCCACGACATGTGCATGTCCAGCGTCTTCGACGACTTCATGTCGGCGTCGCCCCACACCGCGTGCAGGATCTCCTCCCGGGTGACGACCTGCCCGGCGTGCGTCATCAGCACCCGCAGCAGCTCGAACTCCTTGTTCGCGAGGGTGACCTCCTCGCCGTCGAGCAGCACCCGGCGCCCGGAGAGCTCCATCCGCAGGCCCCCCACCTCGACGACGTCCTGGGTGCGGCGGCGCAGCAGCGCCCGCACCCGGGCGAGCAGCTCGGCGAGCCGGAACGGCTTGGACACGTAGTCGTCGGCGCCGGCGTCGAGACCGACCACGAAGTCGACCTCGTCGGTGCGCGCGGTGAGCATCAGCACCGGCAGGTCGGACCGGGCGGCCCGGACCCGCCGGCAGACCTCCAGGCCGTCCATGCCGGGCAGTCCGAGATCGAGCACGAGCAGGTCCGCCGGGTCACGGGTGACCCGGTCCAGCGCCCCGAGCCCGTCCGACACGACCTCGACGTCGTATCCCTCCCGCTGCAGTGCCCGGGAGAGCGGCTCGGCGATCGCCGCATCGTCCTCGGCAAGCACCACGGTGGTCATCGTGCCGAGCATAGGCCCGCCGGCCCGGGACGGGGTCGCGGAGCCGTGCGTGTGGACTGGCATGCTCGCCGAACGTGAGCCCCGAGCAGAACGTGCCCGCCGACCCGCGTGACCTCGATCTCGCGCTGCGGCTGGCGGATCTCGCCGACGCGATCACCCTCCCCCGGTTCCGGGCGGCCGACCTGCGGGTCACCCGGAAGCCGGACCGCACCCCGGTGACCGACGCGGACACCGCCGCCGAGGACGCGATCCGCGCGGCGCTCGGCCACGAGCGCCCGCGGGACGCCGTGCTCGGCGAGGAGCGCGGTGCGAGCGGCGGCGCGCCGACCGGGCGCGGCTGGGTGGTCGACCCGATCGACGGCACCAAGAACTTCTCCCGGGGCGTGCCCGCCTGGGCGACGCTGATCGCGCTGGTCGTCGACGGTGTGCCGGTGGTCGGCGTGGTCAGCGCGCCCGCCCTGCACCGGCGCTGGTGGGGCGCGACCGGCGCCGGGGCGTGGGCCCGCGACCTGCCGTCCGGCACCCCGCACCGGATCTCGGTGTCCGGCGTCTCGGACGTCGCCGACGCCTACGTCTCCACCACCAACCAGGAGACCTTCCGCACCGAGCCCGGGCCGGTCTCCCGGGACGGCTGGACCGCGCTCACCGAGGCGTGCTGGGAGTCCCGCGCGTTCGGCGACTTCTGGCAGCACTGCCTGGTCGCCGAGGGCGTGCTCGACGTGGCCGTGGAACCGGCGGCGAACCCGTGGGACCTGGCCGCACCGGCCGCCGTCGTCGCCGAGGCGGGTGGCCGGCTGACCGACCTGACCGGGAACCCGACCTACGCCGGCGGGCACGGGCTGACCAGCAACGGACTGCTGCACGACGACGTGCTGGGCGTGCTCCGCGGGACGGCCGGGATCAGGACTCCGGCGCCAGCGCGGTGACCACCCGCGACGGCGACGGCCGGCCCAGGTGCCCGGCCATCCAGACGCTGGTGTCGACCAGCGCCCGCAGGTCGGCGCCGTGCGCGATGCCCAGCCCGTCGAGCATCCACACCAGGTCCTCGGTGGCGAGGTTGCCGGTCGCCGACCCGGCGTACGGGCAGCCGCCCAGGCCGCCCGCGCTGGCGTCCACGGTCGTCACGCCGCGGCGCAGCGCGGCCAGGG
>Ga0209909_100690_pt1 | contig 9543 bp, 9 predicted proteins | sample FECB22metaG_FD_188302 | JGI IMG/M metagenome (GOLD analysis project Ga0209909, IMG submission 188302) | Cyanobacterial communities from the Joint Genome Institute, California, USA - FECB-22 (SPAdes) (version 3) | ecosystem: Environmental > Aquatic > Thermal springs > Hot (42-90C) > Microbial mats... | reverse complement strand
TGTCGGCCGGGTTGCCCCCCGGGTTGTCGGCCGGGCGGGCACCCGGGCCGTCGTCCGGGCCGCCGTCCGGGCTGTCGGCCGGGTTGCCCCCCGGGTCGTCGTCCGGGTTGTCGCCCGCGCCGCCGTCCGGGTCCGAGCCCACCTGGGCGTCCGTCAGCTCAGGTTGGCGTGCGTGCCGACCAGGGTCGCCCGGCCCACGGTGTGGCCGAACAGGTTGAACCCGAGGAACGCCGGCGTCGCGGTCGCCGGGACGTCCAGCGACGGGCCGTCGACCGCATGCACCACGAAGTAGTAGCGGTGCGGCCCGTGTCCGGGCGGCGGCGCGGCACCCAGGTACCGGGCCAGGCCGGCGTCGTTCGCCAGCTGCACGGCACCCTCGGGGAGCCCGGAGCCGCTCTCGTCACCCGCACCGGACGGCAGCGACGTCACCGACGCCGGGATGTTCAGCACCGCCCAGTGCCAGAACCCGGAGCCGGTCGGCGCGTCCGGGTCGAAACAGGTCACCACGTAGGACTGCGTGCCGTCCGGCGCACCGGACCAGGACAGCTGCGGGGACACGTCCTCGCCGCCGGCACCGAAGATGCCGGACAGCTGCGGGGCGGCGAGCGCCGCGCCGTCGTTGAGGTCGGTGCTGGTCAGCTCGAACGACGGGACCGGGGGGAGCTCGTCGTAGGGATTGCGGGGCACGTGGGCGTCCTCCTCGTCTCGGGTGGATGTCCGCCGAATCCTGGCACGGCGCGCCACCACCCGTCCTGCCGGAGAGCGGGAGAGTCTGTCCGCCGTGCAGATGTTGCTGGTGGTCGTCGGGCTGATGGTGGCGACGGTCGTGCTGGTCGGGGTGGGCGAGCGGCTGCGGCTCCCGTGGCCGGCGCTGATGGTGGTGCTCGGGGCGGGCGTCGCGGTCACCCCGGGCCTGCCGGACGGGTTCCGGGTCGAGCCCGACCTGATCCTGCCGCTGTTCCTGCCACCGCTGCTGTTCGCGACCGCGCAGCGGACGTCGTGGGCGCTGTTCCGGGCCCGGTGGCGGACGATCGCGCTGCTCGCCGTCGGGCTGGTCCTGGTCACCGCCACGGCGGTCGCCGGTACCGCCTGGCTGCTGGTCCCCGGGATCGCGCTCACCGCCGCGATCGCCCTGGGCGCGATGGTGGCGCCGCCCGATCCGGTCGCCGTCGAGGCGGTCGCCGGGCAGGTCCGGATCCCGCGCCGGCTGGTGTCGGTGCTGCAGAGCGAGGGCCTGTTCAACGACGCCACCGCGCTGGTCATCTTCCAGGCGGCGGTGCTCGCGACGGTCGCCGGCGACGAGCTCAGCCCGCTCGGGCTCGGGGTGCGGTTCGTGGCCGGGGCGGCCGGCGCGGTCGTCGTCGGGCTGGGCGTGGCCTGGCTGGCGCGCCGGGTGCTCGGACGGCTGACCGACACGGTCGGCCGCAGCGCGCTCACCCTGGTGCTGCCGTTCGCGACCTACCTGGCCGCCGAGGAGATCCACGCGTCCGGGGTGATCGCCGTCGTCGTGCTCGCCCTGCAGCTGCGGGCCGGCGCCGACGCCGACGAGGCCGCCGAGCGGCTCACCCAGACCTCGCTGTGGAACGTGGTCGAACTGCTGGTCACCGGCCTCGCGTTCGGCCTGATCGGGCTGGACCTGCGCCAGGTGGTGACCGACGCGGGCGACGACCTGCCCCGGATGCTCGGGCACGCGGCGATCGTCTGCCTGGTCGTGATCGTGGTGCGGGTGCTGTGGATGACCGCCGCCTGGCGGATCCTGCGTCGCAGGCCCGGCGCCGCCGACGAGGGCGCGGCGCCGGTCACCGGACGGGAGGCGGTGCTGCTGTCCTGGTGCGGCATGCGCGGGCTCGCGACGCTCGCCCTCGCCCTGTCGCTGCCGGTCGTCACCGCCTCGGGCGAGCCGTTCCCGGCGCGCGCCGAGCTGGTGCTGATCGCGGTGTCGGTGCTGCTGGTGACGCTGCTGGTGCCCGGCTTCACGCTGCCGGCGCTGGTCCGCGCGCTCGACGTCGACGACGAGGCGGAGGCCGAGGAACGCGCCGAACGGGAGATCGTCCGGCGGGCCCGGCGGGCCGCGGTGGCGACGATCGAGTTCGAGCAGCGGGTCCGCGAGCTGCCCGACGAGGTCGGCGCCGCGCTGCGGGAGCGGGCCGACCGGCTGGAGGCGGTGCTGTCCGGGGAGACGCCGTCGGAGGAGGAACGGCAGCGGATCGCGGCACTGCAGACGGTGCGCGGTCAGGTGGCGCAGGCGCAGGCCGCCGCGCTCGCCGCGGCCCGGGCCGAGGTGCTCGCCGCCCGCCGGGAGCCCGGGGTGGACCCGCACGCGGCCGATCGGGTGCTGCGCCGGCTCGACCTGCGCACGGTGCTGCTGGACTGAGGCGGGCCGGCGCCGGGGCCGGGGCCGGCTCGGCGCAGTGCGGCTGCTGTGTCCGGCTCGGCGCAGTGCGGCTGCTGTGTCCGGCTCGGCGCAGGAGGGCTGCTGTGTCCGGCTCGGCGCAGGAGGGCTGCTGTGTCCGGCTCGGCGCAGGACGGCTGCTGCGTCCGGCTCGGCGCAGGACGGCTGCTGCGTCCGGCTCAGCGCAGGACCACCGCCGCGTCCGGCTCGGTGACCCGGAAGGTGAACGACTCCTCCAGGTAGAGGTGGACGTCGTCGGCGTCGTGGTCGGTGTAGCCGATCGCCAGGTCCTGCCCGACGTCGAGCACGAAGTCCCCACCGCGCTGGGACACCACCAGCGCCCCGTCCAGCCCGGGCGCCCGCAGGATCTGCCCGCCCAGGATCCGGGTCAGGTGGTCGAACAGCGGGAACCCGCCGTGCTCGGCGGTCTCGGCGATCCTGGTGAACCCCTCGGGCGCCACCGCCAGCGCGAACGGCCCCTCGATCCCGTTGCGGCGCAGCACGTCCACCGCCCGGGCGACGACCGCCGGATAGTGGTCGGGCTCGGCGCCGAGGGCCAGCACGTCGTACGGCGTCGAGGCGGCGATGCCCCGGATGCCGGCGTCCGGCCAGCCGTGGAACAGCGCCCGGTTCTCGACCTCGGCGGCCTCCCGGGCGGCCCGGGCCAGGTCGTCGAACTCGGGATCCTGCGCGCCGCGCTGGATGTCGTCGATCTCGTCGCGGGCGACCGTGAACGGCACCCGGAACTCGGCCAGCGGCTGCACCTCGCGCAGCCGGGCGCGGAACCCGTCCGCCTTGACCCCGGGCGGCGGGCCGTCCAGCCGGTGCGACCGGCCGGTGGAGACCGACGAGGCGTTCCAGCCCGCGGTCCCGCCCCAGTCGGCGAGCCGGCGCCCGGCCAGCAGCGGGGTGAGCCGCTCGCGCGCCTCGTCGTCGATCGCCTTCCAGGCGGTGACCGGGATCGGGGCCTTGTCGCGGAGAAGGTGGTCCTGCACGGTCACTGGCTCTGTCCTCTCAGGTGGCCGATCCCCAGGCCGCGACCGGCCTGGTCGGGCTGGTCGAGGCGGGCCTCGACGTAGTCCTCGGGATCGAGGTCGGTGCCGTCCGGTCCGTCGAGACCGGTGAGGTCGGCGGGATCGGGATGGGCGTCCATGAACTCGGCGAACCGGGCTCCGAGCGACTCCCGCAGCTCCGGCGCGACGTGCAGCCGGAAGTTCGCCAGCCCCTCGTTCTCCTCCTCGCCCATGTGCTCGTCGTTGGCCCGCCGGGCGTTCCACACGCCGTCCCACCAGCCGCGGGACCCGACCGGACTGCGCTGCGCCTGCGCGATCCCGTCCCGGATCTCGTTGTGGTCCCCGATCGCGTCGACGGTCTCCTCCCGCGGGTCCTCGCCGCGGGCCAGCAGCTGCGGGTAGAAGATCCGTTCCTCGGCGACGGCGTGCACGTCCAGTCGGGCGGCGAGCGGGTCCCAGACCCGCGCCAGCTCCCGCGGATCGGTGCCGGCCCGGGCCTGCAGCTCGTCGAGCGCCGCGAACCGGCGCCGGAACCAGGCGTGATCGTCGAGGATCAGCGTCGTGATGTCGGGCACGTCGGGAGCCTAGAACGGCGGGCCGTCACCGGCGCGCCGGAACGCAGGCGCGCGGCGACCCAGGGCGGTGATCTGGTTGTCGACCCGCTCGCCGAGGATCGTGCCGATCCGCAGCACCACCTGCTCCAGCTCCGGATGCGCGTCGCGGGCGGCCGCCGGCAGCTCCTCGACCAGGCGTGTGTGGTGGCTGTAGGCGAACTCCGGGTTGCCGCGCGGCGGATCGTCCTCGCGCAGCGGGACCGGGTTGTCGGCGTGGTAGCCGTAGGCGGCGCCGCTGGCGGACACCACGATCCGGCGGACGCCGTGCGCCAGGCAGGCGTCGACGACGTTGCGGGACCCGTCGACGTCGACGGCGTCACCCCGGGCCCGGTCGGAGTCCCGGCCCGGGGTGACGACCGAGGCCAGGTGCACGACGACCTCGGGGGAGTGCGCGGCGAAGGCGGCGCCCGGCCGGACGTCGGCGTCGAGCACCTCGTGACCGACTGCGAACACCCCATCGCGAAGGCGCCGGCGCGGCTCAGGTGATGGTGAGCCCGCCGTCGACCGCCCAGGTCTGCCCGGTGACGTACCCCCCGGCGTCGGACGCCAGGAACAGCACCGCCGCGGTCAGCTCCTCCGGGTCGCCCTTGCGGCCCATCGGGATCCGCTCGGCCATCTTCTCCAGGTAGCCGGGCTGGTACTGGTCGGTCATCTCGGAGGCGAAGAAGCCGGGGGCGATCGCGTTCACCCGGATGCCCTTGCGGCCGGACCACTGCTGGGCCAGGTCCCGGGTCAGCCCGATCACGGCCGCCTTCGACGCCGAGTAGGCGGCCTGCGGCAGCGCCGCGGTGGTCAGGCCGAGGATGCTGGAGATGTTGACGACGCTCGACCCGGGGCCCATGTGTGCCGCGCAGGCCTGCGCCATCCAGTAGCTGCCGTTCAGGTTGATGTCGATGACCTGGGTGAACTGCTCGGGGGTCTCCTTGAGCGCCGGGACGGCGGTGCCGATCCCGGCGTTGTTCACCAGCACGTCGAGCCGGCCGAACTCGTCGACGGCGGCCTGGGCCAGCGCCCGGCAGTCCTCGGGCCGGGCCACGTCGGTGGCGACGGCGACGGCCCGGCGCCCGGCGTCCTCCACCAGCTTCACGGTGTCGGCCAGCTTGTCGGTGCGCCGGGCACCGAGCACCAGGTCGGCGCCCGCCTCGGCCAGGCCGCGGGCGAAGGCCACGCCCAGCCCGGAGGACGCACCGGTGACGACGGCGACCTTGCCGTCCAGTCGGAATCGTTCGATCACGCTCACGGGAGCGACCCTAACCGGGCCGCCCCCGTGCAGGCGATCAGGAACCGAGCGCGGCCTGCAGCTCGGGCACCAGCCGCTCCAGCGCGAACGGCGCGGACAGCACGCTGTTGTAGGTCATCGCGCCGCGGGTGTCGGCGTCCGGAACGATCATCCGGTCCTGGGCGACGACCGGGACCTGCGCGAGCACCGCGTCCCGGGCGACCTGCTCGGCGGCGGCGCCCTCGTCGGCCAGCATCACCAGCACGTCGCCGTCGAGCAGTCCGGCCTGCTCCGAGGCGACCTCGACGTAGAAGCTCTCGCCGGTGTCCAGCTCGTCGATCCGCGGCGGCTGCACGAGGCCCAGCCCGGTCATGAACCGGCCGCGGTTGTCGGCGGTGGTGAAGGCGCCGTACTTGCCGTCGAAGGGCAGCACGGTCGCCCCGGTCCGGCCCTGGAACTGCGGGTTGGCCGCGACGGCGTCGGTGAAGGCGGCGTCGGCCTGCCGGATCAGCTCCTCGCCGCGCTCCGGCTCGCCGAGCGCGGTCGCGACGATCCGGGTGTGCTCGTCGCGCGGGACGCCGTAGGCGATCGTCCCGACCGGCCGCGCCACGACCGGCGCGATCGCGGACAGCTGGTCGTACATCGGCTGCTCGATGCCCGCGCTGACGGCAAGGATCACGTCCGGCGCGAGGGCGGCGATCTGCTCCAGGTTCGGCTCGCCGGCCAGCACCACCGGCGGCTCGCCCTGCACGAGATCACGGGCCCACGGGCCGAGCCCGCCGGTCTCCTCGTAGAAGGTGTAGGAGGCCAGCCCGACCGGGGTGACGCCGAGCGCGAGGACCGGATCGGCGTCGGTCACGCCGAGCGCGACCACCCGGGCCGGGCGCTCGGGGATCTCGGTGGTCCCGAACACGTGTTCCACGCCGACCGGGAAGGAGCCGCCGGCCTCACCGCCGGGGGCGGCGGGATCGTCGGGGGCGGCCGAGCATCCGGCGACCAGCGCGAGCAGGGCCGGAAGGACAAGGATCTTTCGAATCACGGCCGGACATTAGCGCAGCCTTACCTGTGCTGCTCGCGCCCGCGTCGAGCGCCTCGTTGCTCCCCGACGCGGGCGCGCCGGAATCAGCCGCGCGGGCGGCGCTTGCGGGCCACCACGGCCCGGTACAGCAGCGGATCGCGGGAGGTCGCGAGCCGGTGCCGGTAGACGGTCGAGCCCAGCTGCTCGAGCTCGCCGGAGTCGAGCAGCGCACCGATCAGGCCGGCGAAGCCGGAGGTGTCGCCGTCGGAGAGGAAGTCGTCGCGGATCGTGATCGCCACGAAGCCGTCCACCGCGACCATGTCGAACGCGGCCCGGAACGCGGCGGGCGGGATGTCCCCGAAGCCGAGGGCCGCCACGCAGGTCAGCGCGTCGAACCCGCCGGAGGCGATGGACTCGCTCTGCTCCTCGTCGAGCGTTGTGAGGTCCACCACGTGGTAGTCGGCGTAGACGCCGGGCCGGTCCCGCTCGGCGGCCTCCCGGGCCTCCGGGATGATGTCGACGCCGACCACCTTGCCCAGGCCACGGGTGCGCAGCTCCTCGGCGACGATGCCGTTGCCGGCGCCGACGTCGAGCACCCGCAGCCCGGACGGATCGACCTGGTGCGCCCGCAGCTGCTCGACGAGCAGATCGCACACCACCGGTGGCGACTGGCACTGCAGGATCTCGTAGAACAGCTTCTCGTAGAGCCCGGGGATCCGGTAGAGCGCGTCGTAGTCGTGGAAGCGGTACTCCTGCCAGCCCTCGCCGGTGTCGAGAACGCAGTACTCGACGTCCTGCTCGTAGGTCTCCGTGGGTTCCGGCAGGGCCAGCCGGTACGGGAGTTCGGAACGCTCGACGGCCATAGAAGCACCTTCCTGGTCGGGAACGGGTCCTCCGACGGTAGTCGAACCGGCGCCCCCCGTCCGGCGTGACCAACACCGCACCGCCCGCGCCGCACCGGGCGGGCCGGAGTGACACGATCGACCCGGCGCCGCCGCCGTGTCCGTGATGTCGGAGTACCGGATGTCCGTGTTGAGGGATGTCCGTGCCCGGGACGTCCGTCCGGCGGAGCGCCGAACCGGGGCCACCCGGAATCCGGCCCGCCGGGCACCGGCGGCACGCGCGCACGCGAGGAGAGACATGACCCAGCAGCAGAGGACCGCGATCGTCACCGGAGGCGCCCGCGGGATCGGGGCGGCCACCGCGGTCCGGCTGGCCGCCGACGGGCACCGGGTCGCGGTGCTCGACCTGGAGGAGTCGGCCGCGAAGGCGACGGTCGAGGCGATCGAGGGCGCGGGCGGCACCGCGGCCGCGTTCGGCGCCGACGTGGCCGACGCGGCCGCCGTCGAGGCCGCCGTGGGGGCCGTCGTGGAGAAGCTCGGCAACCCGACGATCCTGGTCAACAACGCCGGCATCACCAAGGACAACCTGCTGTTCAAGATGTCCGAGGGCGACTGGGACGCGGTGATGGGCGTCCACCTGAAGGGCTCGTTCCTGATGACCCGCGCCGTGCAGAAGTACATGGTCGAGGCGAAGTGGGGACGGGTGGTCAACCTGTCGTCCACCTCGGCGCTGGGCAACCGCGGCCAGGCGAACTACTCCGCCGCGAAGGCCGGCCTGCAGGGCTTCACCAAGACCCTGGCGATCGAGCTGGGCAAGTTCGGCGTCACCGCGAACTGCATCGCGCCCGGGTTCATCGCCTCGGAGATGACCAAGGCGACCGCCGAGCGGCTCGGCGTGGACTGGGACGAGTTCAAGGCGGCCCGCGCCGCCGAGATCCCGGTGCAGCGGCCGGGCGCGCCGGAGGACATCGCGAACGCCGTGTCGTTCTTCGTCGACGAGCGGTCGTCGTTCGTCAGCGGGCAGGTCGTCTACGTGGCGGGCGGCCCGAAGACCTGACGACGCCCCGGCCCGGTGGCGGGCCGGACCGGTCCGGTCCGGCCCGCCCGGGCGGTCAGGCGGAGTTGTCCATCGGGATGATCGCCCAGCCCGGGATGTCCTCCTGGCCGGGCACCGCGACCGGCTCGGCGGCCAGGTTCATCATCAGCACCGAGCCGTCCGCGGTGCGGAACGCGGCCAGCGTGGAGTCGCCCTGCGCGCGGCCCAGCTCGACGTCGCCGTCGCGCATCTTCGGCACCAGCCAGCGCCAGGCGTCGGTCAGCGGGGTCGGCTGCCCGCCGTCGGGCTCGGTGGCCGGGCTCCACAGCGACGAGTAGTCCAGCGACTCGCTGCCCTCCGGGCCCCAGAGCAGCGCACCCTGGGTGCCGCTGCGGGCCATCGCCTGGATCACGGCGAGGGTGGAGACGGCGCTGGCCTCGGTGCCGAAGCCGGCCTCGGAGTCGGCCGGGACGTTGGCGTAGAACTCGGCCCACCAGATCGGCAGCTGGGTGCGCTCCTGGATCCACCGGTCGATCACCGAGAACTTCTCGGCGCCGACGTCGACCGGGGAGATCGCGTCCTGCTGGCCGCGGTTGGTGGTCGCGCCGTCGACCACCATGAAGTCGGCGCCGACGTTGTTCTCCAGCCAGTACTCGATGACGTCCAGCGGCCGCTGGTCCAGCGCGCCCCACGGGCCGCGGATGTCCGAGGCGTCCGGCGAGTCCACCGGCAGGCTGCTCATCACCACGTACGGCCCGCCGACCAGGATGTCCGGCCGGACCGACTTCACCGCCTGGTAGACCTCGTTGTAGAAGGCCGTGTAGCCCTCGTAGTCCCAGCGGTTCTCCTCCTCGTTGTAGAAGCCCTTGAGCTCGTTCCAGACGAGGACCCGGTCGACCTGCGGGTAGCGCTGCACGGCCTCGCGGGCGAGGTTCGCGTAGTCGCGGAAGTACTCGGGCAGCGGCGCCATCTCGATCCGCTCCCAGGAGGTGACGCCGGGCGGGCCGCCCTTCATCCAGTCCGGCGAGCAGCACAGCGTGAGCATCGCCTTGCCGCCGGTCTCCTCGGTGAGCTCCATCCGGCGGTCCAGCGAGCCCCACTCGAACTCGCCGGGCGAGGGCTCCGGGTTCAGCGTGCCGAAGCCCATCAGGTGGTGGTTCTGGTACTCCTCGCCGAGGCTGGACAGGATGTCCACGCCGCGCTGCCGGGCCTCGGCGGGCTCGGTGTCGTCCAGGCTGTTCTGGGTGTGCGTGACGCCCAGCTCCATCGGCCCGGGCTGGCGGTCCCAGGTCCAGCCCGCGTCCAGGTCGACGGCGCGGGCGGACGCCTCCAGGGAGGTCGACGGCGGGTTCTCCGTCGTGCCGGTGTCACCCGGTGTGCAGGACGCCACGGCGAGCAGGCCGACGACG
>Ga0209909_100689_pt1 | contig 9670 bp, 6 predicted proteins | sample FECB22metaG_FD_188302 | JGI IMG/M metagenome (GOLD analysis project Ga0209909, IMG submission 188302) | Cyanobacterial communities from the Joint Genome Institute, California, USA - FECB-22 (SPAdes) (version 3) | ecosystem: Environmental > Aquatic > Thermal springs > Hot (42-90C) > Microbial mats... | reverse complement strand
CAGCAGGAAGGCCTCGAACTCGTCGTCGGCGCGGTCGATCTCGTCGATGAGCAGTACCGAGGGGCTGGTGCGCAGGGCGCGCAGGATGGGGCGGGCGAGCATGAACCGCTCGTCGTAGAGGCTGTGCTCGACGGCGCCGGGATCGAGCTCGCCGCCGGTGGCCTCCAGGGTGCGCAGGTGCAGCAGCTGGCGGGGGAAGTCCCAGTCGTAGAGGGCCTGCCCGGCGTCGATGCCGTCGTGGCACTGCAACCGGATCAGCGGGGCGCCGAGTACCTGGGCGAGCGCCTGCGCGAACGCCGTCTTCCCGGTGCCCGGCTCGCCCTCGCAGAACAGCGGCCGGTTCATCCGCAGCGCCAGGAACGCGGCGGTCGCCAGGTCGTCGCCGGGGAGGTAGCCGGTGCCGGACAGCGCCTTCGCCAGCACCTCCGGCGAGTCGAACCCGGTGCGGGACGGCTCGGCTGGTGACTCTGCCACGGGTGTGCCTCCTGGGGCCCGGGCGCGGCCGGGGGGATCCCCGGCCGCGCCCGGCGGTGGGAGCGGGATCAGGACTCGTCGGCGCCGATGGCGCCGATCAGGCGCAGCACGTAGTCCGGCGCCAGCGGGAGCTGCCGGACCTTCGCCCCGAACGGGGCGAGCGCGTCGGCGACGGCGTTCGCCACCGCGGCCGGGGCGGCGATCTGGCCGCCCTCACCCATCCCCTTGATGCCGCCGATGCTGAACGGCGACGGTGAGCAGAGGCTCAGCACCTCGATCGGCGGGATGTCGGTGGAGGTCGGCACCAGGTAGTCCATGTACGTCGTCGTCTGCGGCTGGCCGTCGTCGCCGTAGACGAACTGCTCGAACAGCGCGCCGCCGACGCCCTGGGTGATCGCGCCGTGCACCTGCGCCTCGACGATCATCGGGTTGATCACGGTGCCGCAGTCCTCGATCGCGACGATCCGGTCGAGGGTGACCGAGCCGGTGCCCGCGTCGACCTCGCACAGCACCACGACGCAGCCGTTGGCGTAGGTCGCGGGCGGGTCGTAGAACCGGGTCGCGGTGAGCAGCGGCTCGTCCGACCGCACCTCGGAGTCCCAGTAGGCGGCGTAGGCGACCTCGGCCATCGTCTTCGACACCCCGGGGGCCCCGGTGACCGAGATGACCGAGTCGTCGATCGTGAGGTCCTCCGGGTTGGCCTCCAGCATGTTCGCGGCGACCTTGAGGATCTGCTCGCGCACGTCGGCGGCGGCCCGGGCGACGGTCGCGCCGCCGATCACCGCACTGCGGCTGGCGTAGGTGCCCAGCCCGTAGGGCGCCGACTCGGTGTCCCCGTAGATGACCTTGACGTCGCCGATCCCGACGCCGAGACCGTCGGCGGCGATCTGGGCGTAGGCGGTCTCGTGGCCCTGCCCGTGGCAGGACGTGCTCACCGCGACGGTGACGGTGCCGCTCGGGTCGACGGTCACCGTCGAGTTGTCGTGCGAGGGCAGCGGGGTGCCGGCCTGCGCCGAGGAGTCGCTGCCCCACGCGGTCTGCTCGACGTAGGAGCTGATCCCGAGCCCGAGGTAGCGGCCCTGCTCGCGCAGCTCCGCCTGCCGGGCCCGGAACGCGGCGTAGTCGACCGTCTCGATCGCCAGGTCGAGGGACTCGTGGTAGCTGCCGCTGTCGTACAGCTGCTCGGTGATCGAGCGGTACGGCAGCTCGTCGGCGTGCAGCATGTTGCGGTGCCGGATCTCGACCGGGTCGATGCCGAGGCCGCGGGCGATCTCGTCGACCACGATCTCGCGGACGGTGTTCGCCGCCGTCCAGCCGACGCCGCGGTAGGCGGCGACCGGGCTCTTGTTGGTCAGCGACGCCGCGACCGTCTCGTCGTAGGCGTCGAGCCGGTACGGCCCGGGGAACGACTTGGCGGCCAGCGCCGGCTCGATCAGCGCGCTCTCGGTGTTGAACGAGTAGCCACCGCCGTCGCCGACGAACTCGCCGCGGACCGCGAGCAGCTTCCCCTCGTTCGTGACGGCGACCTCGAGGGTGATGTGCTCCTCCTTGGCCTGGGTCGCGGCCAGCAGGTGCTCGTGCCGGTCCTCGATCCACTTGACCGGCCTGCCCAGGGCGACCGCGATGAAGGGGATCACGATCTCCTCGGGCGAGGTGCACATCTTCTGCCCGAACCCGCCGCCGACCTCGGGGGCGATCACCCGGACCCGGTGCTCGGGCAGCCCGAGCTGGCCGGCGATGATCGAGCGCAGGAAGTGCGGCATCTGGGTGGACGACCAGACCGTGAGCTGCTTGTCGTGCCGCTCGTAGTCGGCCAGCACGCCGCGGGTCTCCATCGGCGCGGCGCCGTAGCGGTTGTGGTGGAACGCGATCTCGAAGACGTGGTCGGCGGCGGCGAAGGCGGCGTCGCTGTCCCCGTGCCGCTCGGTCTGCCGGTAGATCTCGTTGGTGCCCAGGTCCTCGAACAGCAGGGCGGCGCCGGGCGCGTTGGCGGCGGTGACGTTCGGGATCGGCGGGAGCACCTCGTACTCGACGGCCGCGCCGAGCTCCTCGGCGGCGTCCTCGGCGGCGTAACGGTCGGCCGCGACGACGACGGCGACCGCGTCGCCGACGAACCGGACCTTGTCGACGGCGATCACGTTCTGCGGGGTGCGCAGCAGGTGGTCCAGGGCGACGTGGTCGATCAGCGGGGGTACGTCGGCCAGGTCCTTGCCGGTGAACACCCACACCGAGGTACCGAGACCGGGCAGCACCGAGGTGTCCACCGAGACGATCCGGGCGTGCGGGTGCGGCGAGCGGACGTAGACGGCGTGCAGCATCCGGGGCCGGACCAGGTCGGCCACGTAGCGCGCGTTGCCGGTCAGGAACCGGGGGTCCTCGACCCGCTTGGTGCGCTTGCCGATCCACTTGTCGGTGCGGATCCGCAGGTGCTCGGCGGCGAGCCCGTTCCCGGCCGCGGGGGCAGCGGTGGGGGCGGGGAGAGTCTCGGTCATGGTGGGAGTTCCCTTCTGGAGGGGGCTGCTCGGGAGGGGCGAGACCCTGGGTCAGGACGCCCGGGCGCCGGGCTGCGCGGCCTTGGCCGACGCGGCGGCCGCCGAGACGGAGCGGACGATGTTGGTGTAGCCGGTGCAGCGGCAGAGGTTGCCGTTGAGACCGACCCGGATCTCGTCGTCGGTCGGGTCCGGGTTCTCGGCGAGCATCGCGTGCGTCGTCATCAACATGCCCGCGGTGCAGAAGCCGCACTGCAGCCCGTGGTTGTCGGTGAACGCCTGCTGGACGTGGTCGAGCGTGCCCTCCTCGGCGAGGCCCTCGACGGTGGAGATCTCGGCACCCTCGGCCTGCACGGCGAAGACCAGGCAGGCCCGGACGGCGCTGCCGTCGAGCAGCACCGTGCACGCGCCGCAGACGCCGTGCTCGCAGCCGAGCTTGGTGCCGGTCAGCCCGACCTCCTCGCGCAGCACGTCGGCGAGGGTGCGCCGGGGTTCGACGAGCACGTCGTGCGTCTCGCCGTTGACGGTCAGTCCGATCGGGTGCTTGGGGTGGTTCGACATCGTCGGTCGTCTCCTCGGGTTCGGTCGGTCAGTCGCGGGCGCGGTCGAGGGCGGTGCGGAGACCGCGGGTCACCAGGACTCCCGCGACGTGCCGCCGGTAGGCGGCGCTGCCGTGGATGTCGCCGGTCGGGGTCAGGTCCGACGAGACGGCCGCGCCGGCCGAGCGGAGCAGCTCCTCGTCGACGTCGGCCCGGGCGGTCCCGACGAGCAGCTGCTCGGCCGCCGCCATCCGCTGCGGGGTGCCACCGCCGCCGAACACGGTGATCCGGGCCTGGGCGACGGATCCGCCGGTGACCGCGACCAGGGTGACGACGCCGACGATCGCGAAGTCGCCGTGCCGGCGGGTCACCTCCTCGAACGACCAGCCCGATCCCGGCGGGGGACTGTCGAAGGTGACCGAGGTGGCGATCTCGTCGGCGGCCAGCGAGGTCGTCAGGTAGGAGTCGAAGAAGTCGGCCGCGCCGATCGTGCGGGTGCCACCCGGGCCCTGCGCGGTGACGGAGCCGCCGAGGGTGGCGAACACGGCGGGCATCTCCGCCGCCGGATCGGCGTGACACAGGCTGCCGACGACGGTGCCCCGGTTGCGGATCTGCGGGTGACCGACGTGCCCGAGCGCGGCCGCCAGCATCGGGGCCGCGGCCCCGACGGCCGGGGAGATCTCCACCGTGTGCTGGCGGGCGGTCGCTCCGACGGTGATCCCGGCCGGGCCGACGTCGACGGCGTCCAGCCCCGGGATCCGGTTCAGGTCGACCAGGTCGGTCGGGTTGGCGAGCCGCAGGTTCATCATCGGGACCAGGCTCTGGCCCCCGCAGATGACCTTGGCGTCGGCCGCCGCCCCGAGGTGCCCGACGGCCTCCTCGACGGTCCGGCAGGAGTGGTAGGTGAACGTGGCGGGTTTCATCGGGTGTCCCCTCGGGAGCGGGTGCGTGAGCGGCGGCGAGGTGGTGGGGTCCGCGGTCCCGCTCGGCGGTGGCGCGGGACGGGCGGATCGAGATCGAGAACGTCACCGAGCGTAGGAGCGGGCCGGATCGGCATCTTTGGAATCCGTGCCGAAGGGATCGCCGAACTTGGCGGAGCTGCACAAGCGGCCGCAGCATGTCAATTCCGTGCTGCGTGATGTGAATGACATGTTACGAGCCGAGGTCACGGGTCGATCCCGGAAGCGGCTCCGCAGATGCGGCTATCCGGCCGGGTTCCGGTTGCCCGCGGCGTCCAGCACCGCTTCGATGATCTTCTGGTAACCGGTGCACCGGCAGAGGTTCCCGGCCAGTGCCACCCGCACGTCGTCCTCGTCCGGTTCCGGGACCCGGTCGAGCAGCGCCGTCGCCGACACCACCATCCCCGGCGTGCAGAACCCGCACTGCACCCCGCCGGCCTCCAGCAGCGCCCGCTGGACCGGAGCGGGCGAGTCGGCCGTGCCGATGCCCTCCACGGTGGTCACCGCACGGCCGTCGGCCTGCACCGCGAGGTAGGAGCAGGCGTTCACCGGATCGCCGTCGAGCAGCACCATGCAGGCCCCGCACTCGGAGTCGTCGCAGCCCTCCTTCGGCCCGGTGATCCCGAGCTCGGTACGGAGCACCGAGAGCAGGGTCCGGTGCGGATCGAGATCGAGCGCGGACCGGACGCCGTTGGCGGTCAGGACGACGGGGACGGGTGTCATGCGGTCCTCCCGGCGGGGATGTGGGGGGCGTTCCGGGCCCGCCCGGCGGCGGCGGTCAGCGCCCGCCCGACGAGCACGGCGACCATCGCGGCGCGGTACCCGGCGCCGGCGCGCACGTCGCTGATCGGCCGGACCGAGGCCCGGGCGGTGGCCCCGGCCAGTGCGAGGGCCTCCGGATCGGGGTGCCGGCCGGCCAGCAGGTCCCCGATCCCGGGCACCAGCAGGCAGGTCGGCGCGACGGCGGTGAGCGCGACCGCGGCCGCGACGAACCGCCCGTCCGGATCGAGGGTGACCGCGGCGGCGGCCCCGACCACCGCGATCTCCATCGCCCGCCGGTGTTCGAGCCGGACGTAGGCGCTGCCCGAGCGCGGCGCCGGGGCGGGCACCGTCACCTCGGTCAGGAGCTCGTCGGGGGCGGCGGCGGTCCGGCCCGGGCCGGTCAGGAACCGCTCGACCGGCAGGGTCCGGTGCCCGCCCGCCCGGCACAGCCCGATCCGGGCGCCGAGCACGAGCAGCGGCGATCCGGTGTCCATCGCCGGCGAGGCGTTCATCAGGTTGCCGCCCAGCGTCCCGGTGGCCCGGGTGGCCGGCGAACCGACCAGCGCCGACGCGTCGGACAGCGCGGACCACCGGTCCCGGACGGCCGGATCGGTGGTGAGCGTGGCGTGGCTGGTCCCGGCACCGATCGTGAGACCGGCGTCGTCGGCGTGCAGCCCGCGCAGCTCGTCGATCCGGTGCAGCGCGAGCAGCGACCCCGGCAGCGGCGCCTTCCCGCCGCGGGCGGCGACGACCAGGTCGGTGCCGCCCGCGACCGGGCGGGTGCCGGGCCGGTCGGCGAGCAGGTCGAGTGCCTCGGCGAGGGTGCCGGGGGCGGCGTAGCTGCGGTGGTTCACGACCGGCCCCCGTCGGCCGGATCGTGCAGCGCCGTCCAGACCCGTTCCGCCGTCATCGGCAGCGCCCGCACCCGGCGGCCGGTGGCCGCGGCGATCGCGTTGCCGATCGCGGCGGTGGTGCCGACCACGGTGGGCTCGCCGACCGCCTTCGCGCCGTACGGCCCGCCCTGGTCGACCGGGTCGTCGAGGAACTCGCTGACGATCCGGGGCGCGTCGGCGGCGGTGACCAGCTTGTAGCCGAGCAGGCCCGGGTTGAGCTGGTGCCCGTCGGCGTACCGGCTGCCCTCCAGCAGTGCCATCCCCATCGCCTGGACCACCCCGCCCTCGACCTGGCCCTCGGCGCCGACCGGGTTGAGCACCCGGCCGAACTCGTGCACCGCGACGACCTCGCCGACCGTGGCGACCCCGGTGTCCGGGTCGACCCGCACCCGGGCGACGTCGCAGAAGAACGACGGCGCCGCGAAGGCGGCGTAGCCGAGCCGCCCGCCGCAGCCGCTGACGTCGTGCTCGGGCAGCGGCGGCGGGGTGCCGGAGCCGCTGGCGATCAGCTGCGTCGAGGCGGCGAACTCGGCGATCGGGACGGACCGCTCCGGGACGCCGCGGACCCGGACGGTGCCGGCGGCGAGCTCCAGGTCGGCGCGGTCGATCTCCAGCCGGGCGGCCGCCAGGTCGAGCAGCCGGTCCCGGATCACCCGGGCCGCCTCGACCACCGCGCGGCCGTTGTTGAAGGTGGTCTGGCTGCCGGCGCTGCCGATGTCGAACGGCCCGGAGCCGGTGTCCTGGTACTGCACCGAGAAGGCACCGGGCGCCATCCCCAGCTCCTGCGCGGCGAGCAGCGGGAGCCCCATCACCGAGCCGCTGCCGTTCTCCTGCGCGCCGGTGACGATCGTGCCGGTGCCGTCCGGGTTGATCCGCAGGTGGGCGCCGGAGGGCACGGACAGGCTGAACCACCAGCCGACGGCGACGCCGAGACCCTCGTGCGGGCCGGGCTCCGGGCCGCGCGCGGCCAGCTCGACCGCCCGGTCCAGGCACTCGACGGCGCTGGCGCTGACGAACCGCTGCCCGGTCTGCCCGGTGTCGCCGGCCCGCACCAGGTTCCGGCGCCGGAACTCGACCGGATCGAGCCCGGCCAGCGCGGCGAGCTCGTCGGTGTGCTGCTCGACCGCCCAGCAGGTCTGCGGCCCGCCGGGGGCGCGGACGCTGCCCGCCGGGGTCCGGTTCGTGTAGACGGTGTGCACCTCGGCGTGCAGGTGCGGGATCCGGTAGGGGCCGGCGACCATCATCAGTCCGATCTCGGTCGCGAACAGCGCGTCGCCGCAGTAGGCGCCGGAGTCGAGGACCAGCCGGGCCCGGCGGGCGGTGATCGTGCCGTCGCGGCGCAGGCCGGTGGTCAGCCGGATCCGGGTGGCGTGCCGGACCTTGTCGGTGGCCAGGAACTCCTCGCGCCGGCTGAACACCAGCCGGACCGGCCGCCGGGTGGCCCTGGCGAGCAGCGCGACGTGCGCCTCGAAGTGGAAGTCGCACTTGCCGCCGAACCCGCCGCCCAGGTGCGGCACGACGATCCGGACGTCGCTCAGCGGCAGCTGCAGGGTCTCGGCGACCCCGGCCCTGGCCGGGAACGGGACCTGGCTGGTGCTCCAGATCGTGACCGTCGTGCCCTGCCACTCGGCCACGACGGCGTGCGGCTCGATCGGGACGGCGTGCACCATGTCGCTGGTGTAGGTCTCGGTGAGGGTCAGGTCGGCCTCGGCGAAGCCGGCGTCGACGTCGCCCTTGACCGAGGTCATGTGTCCGCAGTCGTTGTGACCGCGCTGCACGCCGGACTGGGTCCCGTAGCCGGCCCAACCCGCGTGCACCGGTGCCGAGTCCGGGTCCAGCGCCGCCTCCGGATCGAGGATCGGCGGCAGGTCCTGGTAGACCACCTGCACGGCGGCGACGGCCGCGGCGGCGTGCTCGGCGGTGTCGGCGGCGACGGCCGCGACGATCTCCGCCTCGAACCGCACCACGTCGGTCGCGAACAGCGTGCGGTCCTTCACGAACATCCCGTAGCGGACCGGCGGGGCGTCCGCCGCGGTGAGCACGGCGTGCACCCCGGGCAGCCGGGACGCCGCGGTGGTGTCGATCGAGACGATCCGGGCGTGCGGGCGGCCGGCGTAGACGAACGCGGCGTGCAGCAGGCCGGTGAACGACAGGTCCGCGGTGTAGCGGGCCTCGCCGCTCACCTTCTCCGGCCCGTCCCGCCGGACGAACCGGCTGCCGAGCACGGTGGGCGGGACGGTCGCGGTCATCGCGGGCTCCTTGCCGGGGAACGGGACGGGACACCCGGCCTGCCGGACGGCGGCCCGGGCAGGCGCGGTGGGACGAGCGGCGGCCCGACGGCCCGCACACGGACCCGGACGGCCGGGTCGCGCAGGTAGGACAGCGGGATCTCCTCGACGCCCGCCACCCGGACGCGCTCCGGCCAGGCGCCGGCCTGCACGGCGTGGTCGACGGCCTCGGCGGACAGCTCCTCGACGGCCCGGCGGAGCAGGTCCGGGCGGCCGCCGCAGATCCGCTCGGCGGTGCCGCCGACCGGGGCGACCGCCGCACCGACCGCGTTGGCGACCTCGCCGTGCGGCGGCCGTACGACGCGGCCGATCCCGGGCAGCCGGTCCGGCGCGATCCCGCCGCCACCGCCCACGACGAGCACCGGCAGCCCGTGCGCGCCGAGCCCGATCCGGTCCACCGCCTCGGCGAGCAGCTGGTCGTACCGGGCGAGGCGGCGGGCCAGCCCGGCCCGGTCGGACTCGGGCACGCCGACACCGCCCGCGGTCGTCCGCCCGTCGGCGACGGCCGCGTCGGTGAGGGTCGCGAGCGGGCCGCCGTTGCACCGGGCGTCGCGCAGCGATCCGCCGCCGAGCGGGAGCACGACCAGATCGGGCAACCGCAGGTTGGTCACCACCCCGCCGATCGTGTACGGCGAGGTGGACTCGTCGGGGAAGCCGTCGACGAGCCGGCCGACGGTGGTCCGCGAACCGCCCACGTCGACGACGACGGCGTCGGCCAGGCCGCTGCCGTGCGCGCCGCCGCGCATGCTGTTCGCCGGTCCGCTGCCGATCGCGAGGATCGGGAAGCGGGTCGCGTGGCCGAGCGCGCGCAGCGTCCCGTCGCGCTGGGTCAGGAAGCACTCGGCGTCCATCCCGTGCCGCCGGACGACGGCGCGCAGCGCCGAGGCGGTGTGCTCCACCCCGCCGGACAGGGCGGCGTTCAGCACGGTGGCGTTCTCCCGCTCGAGCAGGCCCATCGAGCCGATCTCGTGGCTGGCCGACACGGTGACCGGGCCCAGCCGGTCGGCCAGGATCCGGGCGGCCCGCAGCTCGTCGGCCGGATCGACCGGGGAGAACACGGCGGTGACCGCGACGGCGTCCGCGCGGCCGGCGACGGCGTCGGCGAACCGGGCCACCGCCCGCTCGTCGAGCGGGGCGATCCGGGTGCCGTCGAGCTCACAGCCGCCGGCGACGATCGCGGTACCGGCGTCGACCATCGAGCGCAGCCCGGCCGGCCAGGTCGCCATCGGCGGGATCGCCCCGCTCAGCGGCGCCCCGATCCGCAGC
>Ga0209909_100688_pt1 | contig 9674 bp, 15 predicted proteins | sample FECB22metaG_FD_188302 | JGI IMG/M metagenome (GOLD analysis project Ga0209909, IMG submission 188302) | Cyanobacterial communities from the Joint Genome Institute, California, USA - FECB-22 (SPAdes) (version 3) | ecosystem: Environmental > Aquatic > Thermal springs > Hot (42-90C) > Microbial mats... | reverse complement strand
CGCGATCACCCAGATCTCGCCCGCCCCGCCGAGCCCGGCGACGACGGCGGCGACCACCGCGAGCACCAGCAGCAGCAGGTTCAGCGGCTGCTGCGCCCGGCCGAGGCCGATCGGGCGGCCGGGCAGGATCTCCTGCAGCTTGCCGAACGCGATCAGCGAGCCCCAGAACGAGATCGACCCGACGATCGCCGCGAACATGGTGGCGATGACGACGTAGAGCGCGGTGTCGACGAAGCCGTCGGTGTTGCGGAACTCGGCCCAGGCGATCAGCGCGACGGCGCCACCGCCGACGCCGTTGAACAGCGCGACCATCTGCGGCATCTGGGTCATCCGCACGTTGCGCGCGGACGGCACGCCGAGGATCGTGCCGACCACCAGGCCGAGGATGATCAGCAACCAGTTCGCCTGGACCAGCAGCAGCGTCGCGCCGACCGCGATGGCCATGCCGACCGCGGCGATCCAGTTGCCGCGCACCGCGGTCTTCGGGCCGGTCAGCCCGGACAGGCCGTAGATGAACAGCGCGAACGCGATGATGTAGAGCACCGGGACGATCACGGCCAGCGGACCGGTCGCCAGGGTGTCGGTGGCGGCGAGGATCTCCGTGTGGCCGCTCACGAGCCGCTCCCGTTCTTCTCGGCGCCGGTGCCGGCCCGGCCCGGCTGCTTGCCCTTGAACATGCCGAGCATCCGGTCGGTGACCAGGAAGCCGCCGACCACGTTGATCACGCCGAACACGATCGCGACGACCAGGATGATCGCGTCCACGACGCCGACCTCCTCACGCCCGAGCACCACGATCGCGCCGAGCAGCACGATGCCGTGGATGGCGTTGGTGCCCGACATCAGCGGGGTGTGCAGGGTGTTCGGGACCTTCGAGATCACCGCGAAGCCGACGAAGCCGGCCAGCACCAGGATGGCGATGTTCGCCAGCAGTCCGGAGTCCATCAGGACACCTCCTCCTCACGGGTGACGCAGGACTTGGCCAGTACCTCGTCGGAGAAGTCCGGGGACAGCTCGCCGTCGGTGACCAGCAGCTCCAGCAGCGCGGTGACGTTGCGGGCGTACAGCTCGGACGCGTGCTCGGGCATCGCGGCCGGGAGGTTCAGCGGGGACACGATCGTCACGTCGTGCCGGACGACGGTCTCCCCCGGCTCGGTCAGCTCGCAGTTGCCGCCCGCCTCGCCCGCCAGGTCGACGATCACGCTGCCCGGCCGCATGCCCTCCACCGCGGCGGCGCTGACCAGCCGCGGCGCGGTCCGGCCCGGCACCAGCGCGGTGGTGATGACGACGTCGAAGCCGGTGATCGCGTCCTCCAGGGCCTGCTGCTGCTTGGCCCGCTCCTCGTCGGTGAGCTCGCGGGCGTAGCCGCCCTCACCGGCCGCGTCGATGCCCAGGTCGAGCCACTGCGCGCCCAGCGAGCGCACCTGGTCGGCGACCTCCGGCCGGACGTCGTAGCCGGTGGTCCGGGCCCCGAGCCGCTTCGCGGTGGCCAGCGCCTGCAGTCCGGCGACGCCGACCCCGAGGACCAGCGCGGTGGCCGGCTTCACGGTGCCCGCCGCCGTCGTCAGCATCGGGAAGAAGCGGGTGGAGTGCTCGGCCGCGGCCAGCACCGCCTTGTAGCCCGCCACGTTCGCCTGCGACGACAGCGCGTCCATGCCCTGCGCCCGGGAGATCCGCGGGATCGACTCCATCGCGAACGCGGTGACACCGGCGTCGCGCAGCTGCTGCACGGTCTCCGGGTGGGTGAGCGGCGACAGGAACCCGACCAGGACCTGGTCCCGGCGGAGCTTCCCGATCTGCTCGGTGGTCGGCGGGTTCACCACCGCGACCACGTCGCACGCCCAGGGATCGCCGATCGAGGCGCCCGCCTGCGTGAACTCCTCGTCCGGGATCAGCGCACCCGCGCCGGCCCCGGCCTCGACCACGACGGTCGCACCACGCCCGCCGAGCTTCCCGATCACCTTCGGTACCAGCGCCACCCGGCGCTCGCCCGCCCGGATCTCCGTCGGCACACCGACCGTGACCGTCTTCTGCGGGTCGTCCCGCCCGGCCTCTTCGCCCATGCCGGGAACCTAGTCCACCCGCAACGGTCCGTGGTCCCGCGACGTGACGCGGACTACCCGCCCGGTGAGTGCTTGATCGATCGCCTGGATCGATCCGGACGGCGTCGATCCGGCGGTGGGCTCAGGCTCCGGGCCGGTCCGGCGCGCCGGCCGGCGCGGTCAGCAGCCAGGGCCCGTCCTCGGTGACGGCGACGGTGTGCTCCCAGTGCACGGCGCGGCCGCCGGCGGCGGTGACGACCGTCCAGCCGTCCGGCAGCTCCAGGGTCTCCGGGTCGCCCGCGACGAGCATCGGCTCGACCGCGAGTGCCATCCCGGGCCGCAGCCGCGGGCCGCGGCCCGGCTCGCCGTGGTTGGGCAGGAACGGGTCCATGTGCATGGAGGTGCCGATGCCGTGCCCGCCGTACTCGGCCACGATCCCGTAGTCGGCGCCGTCCGCCTCGGCCGCCGCCCGGCAGGCCTCCTGCACGGCGTAGGAGATGTCCGTGAGCCGGGCGCCGGGCTGCACCGCGAGGATGCCGGCGTCCAGCGCCGACCGGCAGGCGGCGGACAGTGCGAGATCGGCGGGCGCCACGTCGCCGACCGCGATCGTGACCGCCGAGTCGCCGTGCCAGCCGTCCAGGATCGCGCCGCAGTCCACCGACAGCAGGTCACCCTCGGCCAGTACCTGCGACGACGACGGGATGCCGTGCACGATCTGCTCGTTCACCGATGCGCAGATGCTCGCCGGGAAGCCGTGGTAGCCGAGGAACGACGGGACGGCTCCGCCGTCCCGGATGGTCTGCTCGGCCAGCGCGTCCAGCTCGGCCGTGCTCACGCCCGGCTTCGCCTGCTCGGTGACCGCGGCCAGGGTGGCCGCGACCAGCGCGCCCGCCTCCCGCATCGCCTCCAGCTGGCGCAGGGTCTTGAGCTCGATGTCCCGGCCCCGGTAGCGGGCGATGGCGCCGCGGAGGCCGCCCCGTCCGTTCATGCGTTCCCTCGGTTCCTCGCGGTGCCGGCCGACGCCGGCGGCCGGGTGTCAGGCGCCGTACTTCTTCAGCGCCGCGAACACCCGGTCGGTGATCTCGTCGACCTCGCCGACCGCGTCGATGGTGACCAGCTGGTCACGGTAGTGGTCCAGCAGCGGCGCGGTCTCCTCGCGGTACACGCGCTGCCGGTTGCGGATGGTGTCCTCGTTGTCGTCGCTGCGGCCGCGACCGAGCAGCCGCTGCACGACGACCTCGTCCTCGACGTCGAACTGCACGACCGCGTCGAGCCGGAGGCCCTTCTCGTCCAGGATCTCGCCGAGCGACGCCGCCTGGGCGGTGTTGCGCGGGAACCCGTCGAGGATGAAGCCCTTCGCGGTGTCGGCGTCGCCGAGGCGGTCGCGGACCATGCCCACGGTCACCTCGTCGGGGACCAGGTCCCCCGCGTCCATGTACCGCTTCGCCTCGCGACCGAGCTCGGTCTCGTCGCGGAGGTTGGCGCGGAACAGGTCGCCCGTCGAGATGTGCGGGACGTCCAGCCGCTTCGCCATCTGCTCAGCCTGCGTTCCCTTGCCCGCGCCGGGCGGTCCCACCAGAACGAGTCGCACGCGAACCCGACCTCCTGAAGTCTCATCTGCTCGGCACCGGCATCGCCGCCGGCGCCACGGTGCCACGGCACCCGATCCGAGGCCGGGGCCCCGACCGGGGTTCCCGCACGGCCACGCTGCGGCGAGCCTAACGCAGGAAACCCTCGTAGTTCCGCTGCATGAGCTGGCTCTCGATCTGCTTCAGGGTGTCGAGGCCCACTGTCACCATGATCAGAACCGCCGTCCCGCCGAACGGGAAGTTCTGGTTCTGCCCGGTGCCGGTGATGCCGAGGAAGAAGTTCGGGAGCACCGCGATGATGCCGAGGTACAGCGATCCCGGCAGGGTGATGCGACTGAGCACGAAGTTCAGGTACTCGGCGGTCGGGCGGCCCGGCCGGATGCCCGGGATGAAGCCGCCGTACTTCTTCATGTCCTCGGCGCGGTCGTCCGGGTTGAACGTGATCCCGACGTAGAAGTACGTGAAGAAGATGATCAGCGCCATGTACATGACGATGTGCACAGGACTGGACTGATCGACCAGATAGGTCTGCACGAACTGCTGGAACCAGCCGCCCTCGTTCCCGGCGAGCCGGGCCACCAGGTCGGGCAGGTACAGCAGCGAGCTGCCGAAGATCACCGGCACGACGCCGGCCTGGTTGACCTTCAGCGGGAGGTAGGTCGAGGTGCCGCCGTACATCCGGCGCCCGACCATCCGCTTGGCGTACTGGACCGGGATCCGGCGCTGGCCGTTCTCGACGAACACGACGCTCGCGATGATGGCGAGGCCGAACACGCAGACACCGGCGAAGACCAGGCCGCCGGAGTTCTCCAGGATGAGCCGGCCCTCGGCCGGGATCCGGTGCGCGATCGAGGCGAAGATGAGCAGCGACATGCCGTTGCCGACGCCGCGCTCGGTGACCTGCTCGCCCAGCCACATCACCAGCGTGGTGCCGGCGACCATCGTGGTCACGATGACGACCAGGGTGAAGACCGACGAGTCCGGGATGATCGGCAGCGCGCAGCCCTGGAACAGCTGCCCGCGCTCGGCGAGCGCCACGAACCCGGTCGCCTGCAGGATCGCGATGCCGATCGTCAGGTACCGGGTGTACTGCGTCAGCTTCGCCTGGCCGGACTGGCCTTCCTTCTTCAGCTGCTCGAACCGCGGGATGACGACCTGCAGCAGCTGCACGATGATGCTCGCGGTGATGTAGGGCATGATGCCCAGCGCGAAGATCGACAGCTGGAGCAGTGCCCCGCCGGAGAACAGGTTGATCAGCGAGTAGACGCTCGCATTGTCGCCGCCCTCGACCTGGCGGACGCATTCCTGGATGTTCGGGTAGGACACCCCCGGCGAGGGGATGTTCGCCCCGAGCCGGTACACCGCCACGATCGCCAGCGTGAAGAGGATCTTCTTGCGGAGATCCGGCGTGGTCAGGGCCGACCGGACTGCGCTGAGCACTCGGTGATCCTCCTACGACGTCGGCGGCCCGACACCGCCTGCGCCGGCCCCGGACGGGGTCGGCCGGATGGGGGGCGCGTTCCGCGCCTCCCGGGCCGGGTGGGGACCGAACGGTCCCTCCCTGCGGGGGACCCGGCCGTGGCCGCGCCGCTCCCGCTGCACGTGGACCCGAGGCCCGATCGTGACTCTAACAGCGGCCCGGAAACGCCTCGGCGCCGCCCACGGGCCCCGACCCGGCGGAGCGGGTCACGGGCACATGGACGGCGCCGTGGCGGTGTTCTGTGCTCGGTCCGGGTCAGAGCTCGGTGACCGAGCCGCCCGCCGCCGAGATCTTCTCCCGGGCGGAGGCGGAGAACTTGTGTGCCTTCACGGTGAGGGCGACGCCCGAGAGCTCACCCTCGCCGAGCACCTTCACCAGCTGGTTGCGGCGCACCGCACCGGCCTCGACCAGCTCGGCCGGGCCGATCTCGCCGCCCTGCGGGAACAGGGTGGCGAGGTCGCCGACGTTCACGACCTGGTACTCGACCTTGAACCGGTTCTTGAAGCCCTTGAGCTTGGGCAGCCGCATGTGCAGCGGCATCTGCCCGCCCTCGAAGCGCGGCGACACCGTCTTGCGGGCCTTGGTGCCCTTGGTGCCGCGGCCCGCGGTCTTGCCCTTCGAGCCCTCGCCGCGACCCACCCGGGTCTTGGCGGTCTTCGAGCCCGGGGCCGGACGCAGGTCGTGCAGCTTGATCACGCCGCTGCCGGAGTTCTCGTCCGCAGTGCTCACTGCGCCACCTCCTCCACGGTCACGAGGTGGCGCACCGTGTGGACGTACCCGCGGTTCTGCGGGGTGTCCGGGCGCTCCACCGTCTGCCGGATCTTGCGCAGGCCCAGCGAACGCAGCGTGTCGCGCTGGTTCTGCTTCGCCCCGATCCGGCTCTTCACCTGGGTGATCCTCAACGTGGCCATGTCGCTCACACCCTCGCCGCGTCGGCCTCGGCGCGCTGACGCATCATGCTGGCCGGGGCGACGTCCTCGAGCGGCAGGCCGCGGCGGGCCGCGACCTCCTCCGGACGCTGCACCGCCTTCAGCGCGGCCACCGTGGCGTGCACGATGTTGATCGCGTTGTCGGAGCCGAGGGACTTGGACAGGATGTCCGAGATCCCCGCGCACTCCAGCACCGCGCGGACCGGGCCGCCGGCGATGACACCGGTACCCGGCGAGGCCGGGCGCAGCATGACGACGCCCGCGGCGGCCTCACCCTGCACGCGGTGCACGATCGTGCCGCCGATGCGCGGGACGCGGAAGAAGTTCTTCTTCGCCTCCTCCACGCCCTTGGCGATCGCGGCCGGCACCTCCTTGGCCTTGCCGTAGCCGACGCCCACCAGGCCGTCACCGTCGCCGACGATCATCAGCGCGGTGAAGCTGAACCGGCGGCCGCCCTTGACGACCTTGGCCACGCGGTTGATCGTGACCAGCCGCTCGATGTACGGGGTCTTGTCCTGGGCCGCCCCGCCACGGCCACCGTCGCGGCGGTCCCGGCTGTTGCGGTTGTCGTTGCTACCGCCGCCGGGCCCTCCGCCGTCACGCCGCGTACGTCCCGGCATCAGACGATCCCTTCAGTGTTCTCGGTCTGGTTCATCAGAACTCCAGGCCCCCCTCGCGGGCGGCGTCGGCCAGGGCGGCGATCCGCCCGTGGTAGCGCAGCCCACCGCGGTCGAACACGACCGCGGAGATGCCGGCCTCCTTGGCGCGGGCGGCGATGAGCTCGCCGACCTTGGCCGCCTTGGCCTTCTTGTCGCCGTCCACGCCGCGCACCTCGGTGTCCAGCGTCGACGCGTGCGCCAGGGTGTGCCCGGCCAGGTCGTCGATCAGCTGCACGGTGATGTGCCGCGACGAGCGGTTGACCGCCAGGCGCGGGCGCACCGGCGTCCCGGAGATCTTCTTGCGGAGCCGGGCGTGCCGGCGGAGGCGCGAGTCGCGGCGCGCACGCGCCACCTGCGACGCCATCCGCCGCCGGGCGGCACCCGACACGGTGTCGTTCTCGGCCATCACTTACCCGTCTTCCCGACCTTGCGGCGGACCTGCTCGCCGGCGTACCGCACGCCCTTGCCCTTGTACGGGTCCGGGCGGCGCAGCTTCCGGATGTTCGCGGCGATCTCGCCGACCAGCTGCTTGTCGATACCGGAGACCGAGAACCGGGTCGGGGACTCGACCGCGAAGGTGATCCCCTCCGGCGGCTCGATCACGACCGGGTGCGAGTAGCCCAGGGCGAACTCCAGGTTCGAGCCCTTGAGCTGGACCCGGTAACCGACGCCGTGGATCTCCAGCTTCTTCTCGTAGCCGGCGCTGACGCCGACCACGATGTTGTTGACGAGGGAGCGGGACAGGCCGTGGAAGGCCCGGACCTCGCGCTCCTCGTTCGGGCGCTTCACCAGCACCGCACCGTCGTCGTCGCGCTCGACCGAGATCGGCTCGACGACGGTGTGCGACAGGGTGCCCTTGGGGCCCTTCGCGGTGACCGTACGGCCGTCGATGGTGATCTCCACGCCGGACGGGACGGTGACGGGCAGCTTTCCGATGCGAGACATCGTTCGTTACCCCTCTCTCACCAGACGTAGGCGAGGACTTCCCCGCCCACGCCGCTCCGGTAGGCCTGCTGGTCGGTCATCAGACCCCGCGAGGTCGAGATGATCGCCACGCCGAGGCCCCCGAGGACCCGCGGCAGGTTCGTCGACTTCGCGTAGACCCGCAGACCGGGCTTGGAGACGCGGCGCAGGCCGGCGATGCTCCGCTCCCGGTTGCGGCCGTACTTCAGCTCGACGACCAGGGACTTGCCGACCTCGGCGTCCTCGGTGTGGTGGGCGGCGATGTAGCCCTCCTTCTGCAGGATCTCCGCGATGGAGACCTTCAGCTTGGAGTGCGGCATCACCACGCGGTCGTGGTAGGCCGAGTTCGCGTTCCGCAGACGGGTGAGCATGTCTGCGATCGGATCGGTCATCGTCATGGTGTCTGTCTCTTTCCCACCGTGGTTCCGCGTACCGGCGCGGCGCCCCTGCTCGGGGCGCCGTGCCGGTGCGGGCCTTCGGCGATCGGGTCGACCCGGGCCCCGCGGCGCGGGGCCTCTCGGATCACCAGCTGGACTTGCTCACACCCGGCAGCTCGCCGGCGTGTGCCATGTCGCGCAGGCACACGCGGCAGAGGCCGAACTTGCGGAAGACCGCACGCGGCCGGCCGCACTTCTGGCAGCGGGTGTAACCGCGAACCGCGAACTTGGGCGTCGCGTTCGCCTTGTTGATGAGCGCCTTCTTCGCCATTCGCTCAGTTCTCCTTGAACGGGAAGCCCAGGTGACGCAGCAGCGCCCGGCCCTCGGCGTTCGTGGTCGCGGTGGTCACCACGGTGATGTCCATGCCCCGCGGGCGGTCGATGGTGTCCGGGTCGATCTCGTGGAACATCGACTGCTCGGTGAGGCCGAACGTGTAGTTGCCGCGACCGTCGAACTGGTCGCCGGACAGACCCCGGAAGTCCCGGATACGCGGCAGCGCGATCGTCAGCAGCCGGTCCAGGAACTCCCACATGCGGTCGTTCCGGAGGGTCACCTTGGCGCCGATCGGCATGCCCTCGCGCAGCTTGAACTGCGCGATCGACTTGGTCGCGCGGCGCAGCTGCGGCTTCTGGCCGGTGATGATGGCCAGGTCGCGCAGGGCGCCGTCGATCAGCTTCGAGTCCCGGGCGGCGTCACCGACACCCATGTTCACCACGACCTTGGTCAGGCCGGGGATCTGCATGACGTTGGTGTAGCCGAAGTCCTCACGGAGCTTGTCGAGGATCTCGTCGCGGTAGCGCTGCTTGAGACGCGGGAGGGTCTTCTCTGCGGTGGTCATCTCAGATCTCCTTCCCGTTGCGCTTGGAGATCCGGACCCGGCGGGACGTGCCGTCCTCGCCCTCGACGGTCGACCGGCCGACGCGGGTCGGCTTGCCGTCGGAGTCGACGACCATCACGTTCGAGACGTGGATGGCCGCCTCCTGGGTGACGATCCCGCCGCTCTCGGCTCCACGCTGGTTCTGGCTGATCCGGGTGTGCTTCTTGATCCGGTTCACGCCCTCGACCAGCACGCGCTGACGCTCCGGGTAGGCCGCGATGACCTTGCCCTTGGCGCCCTTGTCCTTACCGGCGATCACCAGCACGGTGTCGCCCTTCTTCACCTTCATCTTCGCCTTCATGGATCAGAGCACCTCCGGAGCGAGGGAGATGATCCTCATGAACTTGCGGTCGCGCAGCTCGCGCCCGACCGGGCCGAAGATTCGGGTCCCCCGAGGTCCGTTGTCCGGCTTGATCAGGACAGCGGCGTTCTCGTCGAAACGGATGTAGCTGCCGTCGGGACGGCGCTTCTCCTTCTTGGTGCGCACGATGACCGCCTTGACGACGTCACCGCGCTTCACGCCGGCGCCGGGGATGGCCTCCTTGACCGTGGCGACGATGACGTCGCCGATCCCGGCGTAGCGCCGCGCGGAGCCGCCCAGCACCCGGATGCACAGGATCTCCTTGGCACCGGTGTTGTCGGCGACGCGCAGCCGCGACTCCTGCTGGATCACTGTGACTCCTACTTGGCCTTCTCGA
>Ga0209909_100687_pt1 | contig 9686 bp, 9 predicted proteins | sample FECB22metaG_FD_188302 | JGI IMG/M metagenome (GOLD analysis project Ga0209909, IMG submission 188302) | Cyanobacterial communities from the Joint Genome Institute, California, USA - FECB-22 (SPAdes) (version 3) | ecosystem: Environmental > Aquatic > Thermal springs > Hot (42-90C) > Microbial mats... | reverse complement strand
CGAGCTGTCCGCCCGCCACCGCGCCGGTCGCGGCGGCCACGCAGACCAGCGGCAGCGGCAGCCCCACCGGTACGGCGAGCGCGCCCGCCCCGAGCGCCAGCGCCGTCCCGGGCACGAGCACCCCGGCGAGCAGCCCGGACTCCACGGTGAGCGCGGTCGCCAGCACCACCAGCAGCAGCGGGCCGGGCAGCGCCTCCAGCGGGGTCGTGAGCCGGCTGGTCAGCTGGTTCGTCAGATGGATCGTCACCGCCATGGTCCGATCCTCGGCACCGGACCAGGGCCGCGGGAGGATGCTGCGACCACCCCGGGGGTGGAGTTTCCTCCACCCCGCCGGGGGCGATTCCGGGACACAATGGACGGGTGTTGCGGAACATCGGGATCGGGGTGCGGATCGGACTGGCCGGGATCGGCAGGCTGGTCCTGGCCGGGTTCGCCGCCGCGCCGATCCTGCTGGTCCTGGTCGTCGCCGGAATGCTGCTGCTGCCGGTACTGGGCCTAGGGGTCCCGGTGCTGCTGGGGGCGCACGCGCTGGTCCGCAGGCTCGCCGGCGCCGAACGCCGGTGGGCGGGCCGGCTGCTGGGCGTCCGGATCGACGAGCCGCCGGACGCCGATCCCGCGGTGGCCGGGCCGCTGCTGCGCCGCCGCTTCCTGCGGATGCTGCGCAGCCGCACGTTCCGGCGTCAGCTGGGCTGGCTGCTCTGGGAGACGGTGGCCGCGGCCACCGTCGTGCTGCTGCTCGGTGCGCCGCTGGTGATCGCGACCCGGATGATCGACAGCGGCGCCCCGCTGCTCCTCCTGCCGGGGTACGCGCTGCTGCTCGCACCGCTGCTGATGCTGCACCCGATCTGCCGGGCGCTCGCCCGGGTGTCGGGCCGGCTGCTCGGTGCCCGGCCCGACGAGCTGCTCGCGCACCGGGTGGCCGAGCTCGCCCGGTCGCGCACCGAGACCGTCGAGGCGCAGGACCAGCTGATCCGCCGGGTCGAGCGGGACCTGCACGACGGCACCCAGGCGCACGTCGTCGCCACCGGGATGACGATCGGCCTGGCCCGCTCGGTGCTGCGGGCCGATCCGGACCAGGCCGACGCGCTGCTCGCCGAGGCCGAGCAGACGGTCGCCCAGACCCTGCAGGAGCTGCGGGCCACCGTCCGCGGGATCCGGCCGCCGGTGCTCGCCGAACGCGGCCTCGCCGATGCGGTCCGTGCGCTCTGCCTGCGCTCCCGGGTCCCGGTCGAGCAGCACGTCGACGTGCCCGCGCTCGCGCCGACCGTCGAGACCGCGGTGTACTTCGCGCTCGCCGAGGCACTCACCAACGTCAACCGGCACTCCGGGGCCGACCGCGCCCGGCTGACCCTTCGCCACTGCGACGGCGCCGTGCACGCCCGCCTCGTCGACGACGGCACCGGCGGCGCCGCGCCCACCCCGGGCAGCGGCCTGGACGGCATCCGCACCCGGCTCGGCGCGCTCGACGGCCGGATCGGGATCAGCAGCCCCGGCGGGGGACCGACCGAGATCCGGATGGAGGTGCCGTGCGAGCCGTCGTCGCCGAGGATCTCGCCCTCCTCCGGGACGGGATCGTCCGTCTCCTGACCGCCCACGGCGCCGAGGTGGTGGACGCCGTGGGCACCGGCCCGCTGCTGGTCGACGCCCTGGCCCGGCACGCGTTCGACGTGGCCGTGGTCGACGTGCGGCTGCCGCCCTCGTTCACCGACGAGGGCCTGCGCGCGGCGATCGCGGCCCGTGCCCGCACCCCCGGCCTGCCGGTACTGGTGCTCTCCCAGCACGTCGAGCCGCTCTACGCGCGCGACCTGCTCGCCGACGGCGGCGGCGGGGTCGGCTACCTGCTGAAGGACCGGGTGATGGACGTCGGCCGGTTCGTCGAGGCGGTCCGTACGGTCGCCGCAGGCGGCACCGCGATCGATCCGGAGGTGATCGCGCAGCTGCTCGCGCCGCGGACCCGCGACGACCCGCTGCACCGGCTCACCGCCCGGGAGTCGGAGGTGCTGGCGCTGATGGCAGAGGGCCGGACGAACGCCGGGATCGCCGCCCGGATGGCGGTCGGCCAGAAGGCCGTCAGCAAGCACAGCGCGAGCATCTTCGACAAGCTCGGGCTGGCCCCCGGAGAGGACGACAACCGGCGGGTGCTCGCCGTGCTCGCCTATCTGGAGCACCGGACCTGAACCGGCGGGTTCAGCCGTCGTGGGCGGCCCGGTGCGCGAGCACGTCGTCCATGTGCGTCTCGGCCCACGCCTTGAGTCCGCGGATCGCCCCGTGCAGGGACCGGCCCAGGTCGGTGAGCTCGTAGCTGACGGTCACCGGCACGGTCGCCGTCGCGGTGCGGGTGAGCAGGCCGTCGCGCTCCAGCGAGCGCAGGGTCTGGGTGAGCATCTTCTGGCTGACCCCGGCCAGCTGCCGGGACAGCTCGGAGAACCGCAGCGGCCCATCGCCGAGTCCGCAGAGGACCAGCGTCACCCACTTGTCGGAGATCCGGTCGAGCAGCTGCCTGCTCGGGCACACCGCCAGGAAGGCGTCGTACTCCACCCTGGCCCGTGCCCGCCGCTCCGCCGCCGTCGTCGTCGCCATCCCCACCTGCTTCCCCCCGGGTGCCCTACGCACTTCCAGGTGCCTGCTTCCCATCGGAGAGCTGCCCGACCATCGTGAAGCAGGGCGCCGGCCGGCGCCACCCCCGCACGACGAGAGGCAGCCCGATGAGCACGCTCTCCACCGCCCTCCCCGGTGGCACCTGGGAACTGGGCGACGACCTGACCGTCACCCGGTTCGGCTACGGCGCGATGCAGCTCGCCGGCCCGTGGGTGATGGGCCCGCCCGCCGACCGCGACGGAGCGCTGGCCGTGCTGCGCGCGGCCGTCGAGCTCGGCATCACCCACATCGACACCGCCGACGCCTACGGGCCGCGCGTCACCAACGAGCTGATCCGCGAGGCGCTGCACCCCTACCCCGGGCAGCTACGGATCGCGACCAAGGTCGGCGCCACCCGCGACGCGCAGGGCGGCTGGCCGCCCGCCCGCGATCCGCAGGCGCTGCGCGAGGCCGTCACCGCGAACCTGCGTGGTCTCGGCGTCGACACCCTCGACCTGGTGAACCTCCGGCTCGGCGACGCCGATGGTCCCCGGCCCGGCTCGCTCGCCGAGGCGTTCGGCACGCTCGCCGAGCTGCAGCGCGACGGCCTGATCCGCCGGCTCGGCGTCAGCAACGCCACCCCCGAGCAGGTCGCCGAGGCGCGGACCATCGCACCGGTGGCCTGCGTGCAGAACCTCTACAACCTGGCCCACCGCACCGACGACGACCTGATCGACGAGCTCGCCGCCGCCGGCATCGCCTACGTGCCGTTCTTCCCGCTGGGCGGGTTCACCCCGCTGCAGTCCTCGCTGCTCGCCGGCGTGGCGGCCCGCCGGGGCGCGACCCCGATGGCGGTCGCGCTGGCCTGGCTGCTGCAGCGCTCGCCGAACATCCTGCTGATCCCCGGCACGTCGTCGGTGGCGCACCTGCGGGAGAACGCCGCCGGTGCCGCGACCGTGCTGACCGGGCAGGACCTGGCCGAGCTGGACCGGATCGGCACCGGGCCGTGACCGCCCGGCCCGGCCCGGCTCAGGCGGGTGCGCCGTCCCGGAGCCGGCGCTTGAGGATCTTGCCCTGCGGATCGACCGGCAGCTCCTCGACCAGGTGCACCGCCTTGGGCACCTTGAAGACGGCCAGCCGCTCCCGGCAGTGCGCGATCAGCTCGTCGGGCTCCAGCTCCCGGCCGGGCTGCACGACGACGAACGCGGTCACCGCCTCCGACCAGTACGGGTCCGGCATCCCGACGACCGCCGCCCTGGCGACCGCCGGGTGTTCGTGGACCACCCGCTCGACCTCCTGGCTGGACACGTTCATCCCACCCGACTTGATCATGTCCTTGAGCCGGTCGTGGAAGAACAGGTTCCCCTCGGCGTCGATCCGGACCATGTCCCCGGTGCGCACCCAGCCGTCCCGGAACACCTCGGCGGTGCGTTCCGGATCGTCGAGGTAGCCGAGCATCGCCGAGGGGGTCCGGCAGATCAGCTCGCCGACCTCGGCGTCCCGGTCCTCGGCGTCGACCACCCGGATCTCCAGGTGGGTGACCGGCTTCCCGATCCAGGTCGGGTCACCGCCGGGCACGTCGTCGAGCGTGCGGAAGAAGCCGACCGTGCCCAGCTGGGAGAGCTCGGACTGGCCCCAGTAGGTGCCCCACAGCACCTCCGGCGCCGCGGCGGACCAGGCCTCGATGACGTGCGGCGGGATCTGCCCGCCGTAGGTCATGCAGCGGCGGACCTGCCCGACCGACTCCGGGCCGAACCCGTCCTGCCCGGCCAGCGCGATGTAGAAGGTCGGCGTCTGGGCGATCACGGTGACCCGTTCCCGGCCGATGATGCCGACCGCGGTCGCCGGGTCCGCCGTGGCGGGCAGCACCAGGGTGGCGCCCATCAGGGTGAGGCTGGTCATCGAGCCGAGACCGGCGATCGTGTGGAAGGGCATCACGAACAGCCAGGTGTCGTCGGGCCCGGTCGCCAGCCCCCAGCCCCACGCCGGGGCGGTGGACGCGAGGTAGTTGCGGTGCGGGATGAGCACGCCCTTCGGCGCGGCCTCGGTGCCGGAGGTGTAGACGACCAGCGCGACGTCGTTCTCGTCGAGATCGGCCACCGGCTCGTCGGTGGGCCGGGCGGCGAGCAGCCGGTCGAGCTCCGGCCCGTAGCCGAGCTGCCCGGCGCCGTCGGGGAGCACGGCGGCGACCGGCCCGGCGAACGCCTCGTCGGTGAGCACCAGCCGGGCCCGGCTGTGCCGCAGCTGATGGCCGATCTCGGCCTCCCGGTACAGCGGGTTGACGCCGGTGAACGCCGCGCCGATCTTCAGCGCGCCGTAGTAGGCCGCGACGACCTCCACGCTGTTGCGCGCCATCGACGCGATCCGGTCGCCGTGCCCGATGCCGCGCGAGGTGAACAGGTGCGCGTACCGGTTGGCGCGCTCGTCGAGCTGCGCGTAGGTCGTCTCGGTGCGGGTGCCGTCGACCGCGTAGGCGACGAACGCGACCTTGTCCGGCCGGGTCCTGGCGTGCCGGCGCAGCTGGTCGCCGATGGTCGCGCGACCCAGCAGGGTGCGGTGGTGCGGGGCGAGATCGGCCACGGGGGAGTCCTTCGGGCTGGTGCGGTCGGGCGGGCGGTCAGACGGCCGAGGCCGCGAAGAGCGGCCTGCCGTAGGTCTCGGCCGAGACGGTGTCCTCCACCGCGGACCGGGTCAGCCTGCTCGGGAAGCCCTTGGCCGGGTAGCCGATCGCGACGTGCGCGGCGGTGAGCACCCCGTCCGGGACCTCCAGCAGCTCGCGCACCTTCTCCTCGTGGTGGCAGAGCAGCGTGGTGACGGCCGAGCCGACACCCTGGTCGCGCAGCGCCAGGCAGAGGTTCTGCACCGTCGGGTAGATCGAGGCGCCGCCGACCACGGAGAGCCGGTCGAGCTCCAGGTCGGTCGGGTGCAGGCCGTCGATCTCGGCGCAGACGACGACGATCGCCGGCACCCTCGCCAGGTTCTCCGCGAAGTGGTCGGCGTCCCGCACGGTCTTCGGCAGCGCGCCGACGTTGACCGTGCCGTCCCCGATGGCACCGAGATAGGCCTTCCACATCGGCAGGTACAGGTCCGCGAGCGCCTGCTTGCGCGCGGCGTCGCGCACCACCACCCAGCGCACCGGCTGGCGGTTGCCGCCCTGCGGGCCGAACCGCGCGACCTCGAACGCCCGGTGCAGCACCTCGTCCGGAACCGGCTGGTCGGTGAAGTACCGGCAGGTACCCACGGTCCGCATGGCCTCGGTCAGCTCCATCGCCAACTCCTACCTATCCACAGTTAGGTTTCTGGCGGCGATACTGCTGCGACTCCCCGGGGGTGTCAAGAGCCCAGATGACGGCACGACCGGGCCCTGGACGCCGGAGGCGGGGCGACCTAACCTAACCTATCCACTGTTAGATTGAAGTTGACCGTAGGGGAGCGCATGTCCGCGACCACCGGCGCCGAGCTCGCCCGCGCGCTCGAGCACGCCAACCTGCCCTCGCTGCTTCCGGTGCTCGTGCAGCTCACCGGGGACCGCCGGTGGCTGGCCGAGCCCTACCGGCCCACCCGCAGCCGGGGGATGGACGACAACGACTCCGGCGGCTTCGCACCCGAGGTGGCCGCCGAGATCCGGCAGGCGGTGCTCGACGCCGTCCTCGCGCACGAGCAGGGCGCCCCGGTCGCGATCCCGGCCCCCACCGGCGAGCTGATGCGGGAGCTGCTGAGCCTGGCCAACGGGGAGCCGGCGACACCCGACTACGCCGAGATGCTCGCCGAGGACCTCGGCTTCACCCGGCCCCCGGCCGTCCCGATCGGGCCGACCGGCATCACCGCGGTGATCATCGGGGCCGGCGTGTCCGGCATGCTGGCCGCGATCCGGCTGCGCGAGGCGGGCGTCGAGCACGTCGTGCTGGAGAAGAACACCGAGGTCGGCGGCGGCTGGTGGGAGAACACCTATCCCGGCGCGGGCGTCGACACGCCCAGCCACCTCTACTCCTACTCCTTCGCGCCGCGGGACTGGAGCACCCACTTCGGCAAGCGCGACGAGGTCGAGGAGTACCTGCGCGGGATCGCCGACGCCTACGACCTGCGCCGGGTGATCCGGTTCGGCACCGAGGTCGTCGCCGCCGACTACGACGAACAGGACGCGACCTGGACGGTCCGCACCGCCGACGGCGACACCGTCACCGCGTCCGTGCTGATCAGTGCCACCGGGGCGCTGAACCGGCCCCGGGTGCCGGAGATCCCCGGCCTGGACACCTTCACCGGGCCGATCTTCCACACCGCCCGGTGGCCGTCCGGCCTGGACCTGACCGGCCGCCGGGTCGCCGTCGTCGGGGCCGGTGCCAGCGCCATGCAGGTCGTCCCGGCGATCGCGGACACGGCCGGAGCGCTGACCGTCTACCAGCGCTCGCCGCAGTGGATCGCGCCCAGCGACGTCTACTTCGAGCGCATCGACGAGGCCGTGCACCTGCTGATGAACCGGGTCCCGTACTACCGGGGCTGGTACCGGGCCCGGCTGGCGTGGAACTTCAACGACCGGGTCCACCCGAGCCTGCAGGTCGACCCGGACTGGGAGCACCCGGACCGCTCGGTCAACGCCGTCAACGACGCACACCGCCGCGTCTTCACCCGCTACCTGGAGTCCGAGCTGGCCGGCCGGCCGGACCTGGTGGCGAAGTCGCTGCCCGGCTACCCGCCGTTCGGCAAGCGGATGCTGCTGGACAACGGCTGGTACCGCACGCTGCGCCGGGACGACGTGGAGCTGGTCGCCGAGGGGGTCGCCGAGATCACCCCGACCGGCCTGGTCGGCGACGGCGGCACGGTGACCGGGGCCGACGTGATCGTCCTGGCCACCGGCTTCCACACGCACCGCTTCCTGTGGCCGATCGAGATCCGGGGCCGGGCCGGGGTGCGGCTGGCCGACGTCTGGGGACCGCAGGATGCGCACGCGCACCTCGGGATCACCGTGCCCGGCTTCCCCAACCTGTTCCTCACCTGCGGCCCGGGCACCGCACTCGGCCACGGCGGCAGCTTCATCACCGTCGCCGAGTGCCAGGTCCGCTACATCGTCGACCTGCTGCGCCGGATGGTCCGCGACGACCTGCGGGCCGTCGAGGTGCGGGCCGAGGTGGAGCGCGAGTACACCCGCCGGCACGACGAGGCGCACGCCCGCATGCTGTGGACCCATCCCGGGATGACCAACTGGTACCGCAACGCCGACGGCCGGATCGTCTCGACGATGCCCTGGCAGGTCGTCGACTACTGGCGGATGACGCACGAGGCCGATCTCGCGGACTTCCACGTCGAGCACACCGCGCCGGCCGTCGCCCGATGACCGGCCTTCCGGCGCCGTCGCCGCGGCCGCCCGCCACACTGGGACCCGTGCAGGAACCGGCCGGCCGCAGGAAGCCCACCGCCCAGCGGCGGACCGAGATCGTCAGCGCCGCGGCCCGGATCTTCGCCGACCAGGGCTACGCCGCCGTCGGGATGCGCGACATCGCCACCACCATCGGGATCCGCAGCGCCAGCCTGTACCACCACTTCTCCTCCAAGGAGGAGATCCTCTACGCGATCTGCCTGACGGTGACCCGGGAACCGGTCGAGCAGAACCTGCCGCTGCTCGACGCCGCCGGGACCCCCACCGAGCGGCTGACCGCGCTCGTCCGGGCGCACGTCCGGCACCTGCTGCACCGGCACGTCGAGTACCTGGTCGGGCTGCACGAGCGGCCGGCGCTCACCGCCGAGCACCGCGCGGACATCGACGGCTACCTGCACTACTACCACCGCCGGGTGCGCGACGTGCTCGCCGCCGGGATGCGCAGCGGCGAGTTCCGGGAGCTCAACCCCACCCTGGCCGCGCTGGGCATCCTCGACATGCTCAACGGCGTCAGCGGCTGGATCAGGGGCAGCGCCGACGAGGACACCGACGACGTCGTCGCCACCTACACCACCCTGCTGTTCGCCGGACTGCATCCCTGACCCGCGGTTACGCCCTGGGCGAAGCTGCCGTCGGCAGAACCGCGACCATCGGGCGACCGCGCCCGGCACGGTGGGTCCATGACCGACACCCCACTGTTCGACGAGCGGGCCCGCCGTGACCTGTTCGACCAGCGCGTCCTCGTGCTCGACGGCCCGCTGGACGACGACAACGGCACCCTGCTCGCCACCCAGCTGATCACGCTCGCCGCGACCGGCCCGGACAGCGACGTCGCGCTGTGGATCCACTCGCCGGGCGGTTCGGTGCCGGCGATGCTGGCGCTGCGCGACGTCATCCGGCTGGTCCCGTGCGACGTGTCCACGCTGGTCCTCGGGATCGCCTACAGCGCCGGGCAGTTCCTGCTGTCCTCGGGCACCCCCGGCAAGCGGCGCGCGCTGCCGCACTCCCGGGTCCTGATGCACCAGGGCTCGGCCGGGATCGGCGGCACCGCGGTGGACATCGAGCTGCAGGCCGACGACCTGCGGCACACCCGGGACACCGTGCTCGGGCTGATCGCCCGGGACACCGGCCAGCCGATCGAGCGGATCTTCACCGACTCGCTGCACGACCGCTGGTACTCCGCCACCGAGGCGCTCGAGTACGGCTTCGTCGACGCCGTGGTCTCCCGGTTCGACGAGATCGCGCCGCGCCGCAGTTCGCTGCCCGCCGGCTTCGGGGCCGTCCGGTGAGCAGCTACACCATCCCGAACGTGATCGCCCAGAACCCGCGCGGCGAGCGGATCATGGACGTCTACTCGCACCTGCTCACCGAGCGGGTGGTCTACCTGGGCACCGGCATCGACTCCGGGGTGGCGAACGCGCTGATCGCCCAGCTGCTCTACCTGGAGGCCGACGACCCGGAGCGGGACATCCAGCTCTACGTCAACTGCGACAGCGGCGACCCGAGCGCGATGCTCGCGATCTACGACACGATGCGGCACATCCGCCCGGCGGTCGCCACCACCTGCGTCGGGCAGGCGGTCGCGGTCGGCGCGGTGCTGCTCGCCGCGGGCGCGGAGGGCAAGCGCGCCGCGCTGCCGCACGCGCGGGTGATCCTGCACCAGCCCGCCGCGCAGGGCCGCGGCACGATCCCGGACCTGATCCTGCAGGCCGACGAGCTCGTCCGGATCCGGGCC
>Ga0209909_100686_pt1 | contig 9824 bp, 9 predicted proteins | sample FECB22metaG_FD_188302 | JGI IMG/M metagenome (GOLD analysis project Ga0209909, IMG submission 188302) | Cyanobacterial communities from the Joint Genome Institute, California, USA - FECB-22 (SPAdes) (version 3) | ecosystem: Environmental > Aquatic > Thermal springs > Hot (42-90C) > Microbial mats... | reverse complement strand
CCCGCCTCGTCGACCGCGTTCTCCCATTCGCCGACATAGTCGAGCAGCCGGCTGGCCGACTCGAGATCGCACTTCTCGCCCTGTCGGCCGTTCGACTCGACGTAGAGACCCCATTTCGGCCACTGCAGGCCGCCGCGCATGGTCGGCGCAAACTCCCGCGGGCTGGTGTTCGGCGTCGGCGCCGCGGTGACGATGCCGGCATAGGCCATCATCAGCGCTTCGCCCGACAGGTTGCGCAGGCGGAAGTTCTCGAGCGTCTGCTGCTTCACCAGGATCTTGATGCCGATCTTTCGCCAGTGGTCGGTGATCAGCTGCAGGACGTCCGCCTCCTCCGTGAGCTCGCGCTGGCTTTCGACGATGATGATCGCCGGTCGCCCGTCGGCCAGCAGCCGGATGCCGTCCGGACCACGCTTGAGCCCGATCTCGTCGAGCAGCTTGTTCGCGAGCGCCGGATCGTACTGCGCCCACCGGGTCGCGTACTCCGGCTTGAACAGCACCGACCTCGACATGATCGTGTTGTTCGACGGCGTGGCCATCCCGATGAAGGCGACCTGGTTCAGCTCCTCGCGATCGATGGCGATCGACAGCGCCCGGCGGAAGCGCACCTCCCGGAACAGCCGGCGCCACTCGGCATCGTTGGCATTGAGATTGGGGTAGATCGCGACCTGCGAGCCGGAACCGACCTCCCACAGCCGCACCTCGGCGCCCGAGGTCCTGGCGCTCTTCTTCAGGAACGTGTAGTCGCGCATGTTGAGATAGCGCGACTGCAGGTCGGATTCGCCCAGCCCCGCCTTGGCCGGAATGAGGGTGGCCGCCGCCATGGTGAAGACGACGCGATCGACATAGGGCAGCTGAAGGCCCTTCTCGTCGATGCGATGGTAGAACGGATTGCGCACGAAAACGTAGCGTTGCGCCGGCGAAGGCGTCGTGGCGATCCAGGGATTGAGGCTGGGCAGGTCGACGTTGTCGTTGGCGAACATGACATCGGCGCGACGAAAGATCTGCACCCAGTTCCCGGCGCTCTGGCCGCCCCTCGCACGCCGCGCGATCTCGGCGGGGTCGGTGTACTTCGGATGGAACTGCCTGAGATAGTGGGCCGGTCGGAACAGGAAAAGCGGCGCGGCCCGCGCCTGGCTCTCGATGAAGTAGGGGTTGGGCCTCGGCCAGCTGTATCTGATCGTGCTGTCGTCGACGATGTCGACCTTGGGCGGCTGCTCGTCGACCAGAAGCTCGACCGACGGGCCGCCGGGCGAGAGCTCCTTGTTGTTGGCGATGTCTTCCCAGAAGAAACGGAAATCCTCGGTGGTGAAAGGATGGCCATCGGACCATTTGTGGCCGGCCCTCAACCTGAAGGTGAAGCTCCGTCCTCCATTGTCGTCGTAGCTTTCCAGGATGTCGGGATGGAGCTTGAACCTGTCGTCATAGACGATCAGCCGCGTATAGCTGTAGACCGTCATCAGCGACGTCTCGCGCGCGCTCGATATCAGCATGTCGAGCTGGCCGCCCTGCCGGCCTGGACCGTCATCGCCGGGAAACCGCCGGACGACCAGCGGCTGGCCGGGGATGCGCTGGGCGGCCGGCGGCAGGGCCGCCGCTTTCACTCTGTCGGCAAACAACGGCGTTTCTTGCATCGCCGGCATCGGATCAGCGGCGAAGACGGGGTCGCAAAGAAGGCCGGAAACAAGCCCGCCGATGAAAGACCGTCTCTGCACGCGAGCCCCCTGGCTACGCTGCCCCATATGGGCATCGGCTGCTACCATAGCCAGCTATGTCGCCCGCAAAAACCGCCTAATAATCGGCTGGCGCGCATCATCGGGCGGGTCCGCAGCCGCCGCCCGGCATGCTGATGCCGGCGATGACGGAGATTTGGGACATTTGGCACACCGCAGGGATAGAGAGCACAAGGAAAAGCAAAGCTGCCGCGCTACGCTCGCGAAGCCCTGCGTCGGCGAACTGTCCACGCATTGCGTCCTTGGGCCGAGCATGCTGGAACTCAAAGGTCCTTCCCGAGATTGAGCACTACCACGCGTGCCTAACCCATCGCGCCCTCTGATAACTCTGCCGTTGATCGTGCTGGCAATCGCCGCTGGCCTTGCCTTGGTTTGGTACAGCGCGCCGAGCTTGCTGCTGCTCTTCGCCGGCATTCTGTTCGGCGCATTCCTCGATGCCTGCACGCGAGGGCTGGGCTACGTCCTTCCGGTGGCCCGGCCGACTCGATATGCCCTCGTCGTCGTGCTCTTCGCCTCGGTCGCGGCATTGGCGCTCGGTGTGAGCATCGTCCGCCTGCCCGGCCAGGCACATGCCCTGCTCGCCGTCATGGATGCCCAGCTCACCGTGCTGGAGCGTGAGCTTGCGACGTTCGGCATCGACCTGTTCGGACCGGCAGGCCGCGAGGGCCTTTCGCAATTCCTCACCGATCCCGGCCGTCTGTTCGGCCACGTGCACTACGCCGTCACCGGCGCCTATGTGGTCCTGATGAATACTATCGTCGTGGTGTGCCTGGGGATGTTCTTCGCCGCCAGCCCTGCCGCGTACCGCGAAGGAATGCTCATCCTCGTCCCCGTCGCGGCTCGCACGCGAGTCCGCGCGGTCATGGACGAGATGGGCCAGGTGATGCGCAGCTGGCTGCTGGCGCAGCTTCTGCGCGGCGTGGTCGTCGCGATCCTGCTCGCCGCCGCCTTCCACGCCCTCGACGTTCCCGGCGCGACCCTGCTCGGCCTCCAGGGCGGCGTGGCGATCTTCGTTCCCTATCTCGGTCCGCTGATCGCGGCCTTTCCGGTGGCGCTGGTCGCCATGCCGCTCGGCCTCGGCACCTTCGCCTGGATCATGATCGCCTACCTCGTCATCCAGAACGTCGACGGCTTCATCTTCGCCCCGTTGATCCAGAAAGGCGCCGTCAACGTCGCCCCGGCCTGGACCCTGTTCGCCATCGTGATCCTGGGGGCGCTGTTCGGCATCATGGGCATCGCCCTTGCCGCGCCACTCCTGGCGATCATGCGTGTCGCGGTGTTGCGCTTCTACGTCGAGGATTGGCTGCGCGACCGTCCGGATGTCTCGGCCTGAGCTGGCATCGGCTGGTGGCTCTGCACAGGGGCTTTGGCCGGCAGAATGGCACAGGGGATCGCCTTCGCTGCGCCTCTGCGGAAATCGCCGCAAGCCATTGCACCCCTGCTCCTTCTGACGCCGACATCGGCCTTTGAGAGTCGCCTAAATAGCGACAGCAGCGACAACGCGTTTTCGCGACAGTGCCTGCACTGCCGTCAACGGTGCAGGGAGGTTTCCGAGGTTCCCGAGGTTTCCGCCAGACCGTCTTGGTGGTCTGGAAAGGCTGACCCCCTATCAATTGGGTCGCCGTCGAATTCCCGCTATTCCCGCTATTTGCGCTAGCGGTTTTCGGCGGCGGCACGGCGGCCGGGAGCGCCGATCCCGGCCCGGCAGCCGGAGGGGCTCGCGCGGTGCCTGCCGCGCGCGGTGGTATCGGATGAACGATGCATAGAACGGACGCCTGAGAGTGTGGCGGCCCACGTAAGATAACTCACGTGTTTCTCAAGATCAATAACTAAAGTTGATTCGATCGATTTCGTTTTCACGAGTTTTTTCGCGCCATAGAGGGGGTGCGGGGCTCACGCCGGCGATGTCGCCACGCCAGCAATGCCGTCACCCACCCAAACAGTCACGATCACCGTGATGAGCTACCGGTTCTTGCCGTCCGGCGGCGTCATGAGCGCGTGTATCCGTTCCTCGACGTAGGGGAAGAACGGATTGGAAGATACGCGCAGCAGCGCATCCAGGTTCACGATCAGCACGCCGCGTTCGCCGCGCGGCGCCATGGCGCCGAGATGGATGCCGAAATCCTCGCTGTTGTCGGGCTCGAGACCGTAGAGCGAATCGCTTATGGGAAACGGCAGGGCCACGTGCGACAGCGAGAAGATCCCCGCCGGAAAGGCAAGGCCGAGCTCGCGGACCTGCTCGGTGGTCCCGCCCGCTTCGGTCACCCGCTCGAGCACCCGGTAATCGTGCGCGCCAACGTTGGTGATGACGACCGTGCGGTAAGGGCGCGGCGGCGACGGCAGGATGCGCGTCAGCACGGTCTCGGCGGCGTCGCGCAGCAACGGGCTCACCACGGCGGCACGGTTGAGGTCGAACAGCACGAGCTCGCTGCCATTGGCCGGCAGCTGGGCGTAGAGGCCGGATATGACGGCCGGCGTACTCACCGTGAAGTCGACGACCGACTGGAAGGTGAGGACGGGCGGCAGCCGAGCCAAACGGCCGTCGCGCGCGGCGGTAGCCATCTGCTCGCGCAGCGCGGCAGTCAGGCGATGCGACTGGCGCGCACCGTTGACCGGAAAGGAATTGTACTTGAACGGATTGAACTCCGGCAGGAGACCGAGCCAGGCCGCCTTGGCGAAGGCCGGCAGCAGGGCCGGCAGCGACGCAATCCAGACAAAGCGCGCGAAGCTCGTGATGCCGATCATGGGCGAGATCAGGATCAGCCGGTCGGGTCGCGCCAGGCGGTCGTCAGCGAGCGCATCGAGGGCATATTTCATCGCCAGCGCGCCGCCATTGGAGAACCCCACGATGTGCAACGGCGTGGAGGGTCCGGCACGGCGCCGTGCCTCGCGCACGGAAAGGCGGGTGGCGGCGTCCCAATCCTCCCATTCGGTGTCGGTCAAGGCCGCTGGAACGGTGCCATGAGCGGGTATCCGGATGGCGATGGCGACGAAACCCTCATCGCGATATCGTTGGGCGATGTGGCGCAGGCTGTAGGGTGAATCGGTCAGGCCGTGCAGCAAGACCACGGCGCCGATCGGCTTCCCGTCGGGCTCCAGAATGTAGGAGCGGTTGAAGTCCTGCTTGAAGTTGCCGGGGTAGATCGGGCTGCCGGCGAAGTAGCGGTTGCCGGGGACGCGCGCTGCCTCGTCGATCTTGTCGACGACCTCCCTGCGCACCTCACGGAACATCTTCTCCTCGTGGCGCACATACGCAGCCCAGTCGCTCTTGTCGATGTCGGCGGCGTGCAGGTCGTCGGGCACATAGGTGTGCCACACCTCGAGCGGCGGTCCGCGCTGGGAATCCCAGGCACGAAGTCCGACGACTGCCCCCACCGCGACGAGAACCAGGACAAGTACGCGCCGCAGCAGCCTCAGCAGCCTTGCGGTCATGGCGATCCGGTTCCGGGGTTCATGGCCGGCAGCCTGACAGGACGGTGTCCGATGTGCACCCGCCATATCCCCGTTTTGGGACGCCCCGAACACTCCGGGGACGATCCGCCAATCAAATGCTTGCAGGCCGCGTCTAAGATCGGCGCATGTCGCTGACCGCCGACCAGAAGCTGTCGCTGCGTGCCCTCGTCGCCCTGGTGGTGGGCTCGATGATCGGATCCGGCATCTTCGCAACGCCGTCGGCGTTCGGCCGAGTGACAGGGGTCGCCGGGGCTCTTATCGCCTGGCTGGTGGCCGGCGTCGGCATGCTCATGCTGGCCTTCACCTTCCAGGTCCTGGCGCGCCGCCGGCCCGACCTCGACGCCGGCATCTATGCCTATGCCAAGGCGGGCTTCGGCGAATACGCCGGCTTCGCCTCCGCGGCCGGCTACTGGATCGGGGCGTGCTTCGCCGACACCGCGTGCCTAATCCTGATCAAGGCGACGCTCGGCCTGTTCTTCCCGGTATTCGGCGACGGCACGACCCCGTTCGCCATCCTCTCCGCGTCGGCTCTGCTGTGGGCCGTGCATTTCCTGATCCTGCGCGGCGTCAAGCAGGCGACCACCCTCAACACCATCGCGACCGTGGCCAAGATCGTCCCGATCGGGCTGTTCATCGTCGTCGCCATCGCCTTCTTCAAGTCGGACATTTTCGTGCTCAACCTGTGGGGCGGCGAGGCAGTGACCTTGGGCAACGTCGCCAATCAGGCGCGCAACTCGATGCTGGTCACTGTGTTCTTGTTCGTCGGCATCGAGGGGGCGAGCGTCTACTCGCGCTACGCCAGGAACCGCGACGACGTCGGCATCGCGACGGTGCTGGGTTTTCTGGGCGTCCTCTGCCTGATGATCCTGGTCACCATGCTGTCCTACGGTGTGCTGCCACGGTCCGATCTGGCGGCCCTGCCCGCGCCATCGATGGCCGGCGTGCTGGAAGCGATCGTCGGACCGTGGGGCAAGATCTTCATCAGCATCGGGCTGCTCATCTCGGTGCTGGGGAACTATCTCTCGTGGTCGTTGCTGGCCGCCGAGGTCGTCTACTCAGCGGCGCAGAACCGCACCATGCCGGCCTTCCTCGCCGGCACCAATGCCAACAATGCGCCGGCCGCTGCCTTGTGGATGACCAACGCGCTCATTCAGGCCTTCGTGCTGGTGAGCTGGTTCGCCGAATACGCATTCCACCTGGCGCTCAAGATGACGAGCGCCATGACCTTGATCCCCTACCTGTTCGTCGCCGCCTATGGCCTCAAGCTCGCCTGGACCGGTGAAACCTATCGGCCCGGCGAGCGTGACCGCGGACGGGACCGGGTGCGCGGTGGCATAGCCACGGTCTATGCCATCGGCATGCTCTATGCCGGCGGATACGAATTGCTGATGTTGTCTGCGCTACTCTATGCTCCAGGCACTCTCCTGTTCGTGATCGCGAGGCGTGAGCAGGGCAAGCCGGTGTTCACCCGAATAGAATGGCTGCCGTTCGGGGTGGTCTGCGCCGTAGCCATCGGCGCACTCTATGGTCTTGCCTCGGGCGGCCTCTCGATCTGAAGGGATGTGGCGGGCCAACCGAAGAGGGGACAGCCTTGATCCGTCTTTTCGCTCCGATCGTCGCGTCTTCGATCGCTCTTGGCCTGGGGGCCGGCTGTGCAGCCCTGCCACGCGGCCCAGCCGTGCCGCCTTCCGATACCGTACACGCCCAGCCGCTCGGCATTCCAAACGCTCGCTTCTACGCCGATGGCGATCCGGCGCCGATGGTAGAGGAAGTGCTGAAGGCGGTAGAGCGCGAGCGCGAAGCGTTGCGGGCGGCAGGCCAGCCGACTGATCCGATGCCGCCGGCGTCCTTCCTTGCCCTGTCGGGTGGCGCCGACAACGGCGCCTTCGGCGCCGGCGCCCTCTACGGCTGGACGACGACAGGCACCCGGCCGGAATTCCGGATGGTCAGCGGCATCAGCACCGGAGCCTTGATTGCACCCTTCGCCTTCCTCGGATCCGCCTACGATCCGCTGCTGCGGAAGCTCTACACGACATTGGGGCGGGACCGGATCTTCCTCCGCCGGCGCCTCACGGCATTGCTGTTCAGCGATGCCTTGGCCGACGCCAGCCCACTTGCCGACACCATCTCCCACTACGCGAACCAGGAACTGCTCGACGCCATCGCCGTCGGGTACCAGAAGGGACGGCTGCTGTTGATCGGCACGACCGACCTCGACGCCCAGCGACCGGTGATCTGGAACGTCGGCGCCATCGCCGCCAGCCGGCATCCAAAGGCGCTCGACCTGTTCCGCAAGATCCTGCTGGCCTCGGCCTCGATTCCCGGGGCCTTCCAGCCGGCCATGATCGACGTCGCGGTCGACGGCGTCGAATTCCAGGAGATGCATGTCGATGGCGGCACAATCTCGCAGCTCTTCCTCTATCCCGGCTCGATCGACGTCAGGCTCGTGCCCACGGGACGTCGCCAGACCGCCTACATCATCCGCAATGGCCGACTCGACCCCGAGCACGCCGAGGTCGAGCGCCGGACCATCGCCATCGCCAGCCGGGCTGTCAGCACGATGCTGCAGTCGAGCGGCTACAACGACGTGGTGCGCGCCTACTTTCTGACCAAGCGCGACGGTATCGACTACAACCTCGCCTACATGGGATCCGACTTCGACGCACCCAGGTTCGGCCCGTTCGACGAGGCCTACATGCAGGCGGTTTTCGACTACGGCTACAACCAGGCCACGGGTGGCCGGCTGTGGCACAAGGCGCCGCCCGGCCTGCATACCACGAGGCCCGAGCGCGACGCGGCCGCCGCGCGCCCATCCGACCCGGCTACCGAGAAGTGGATCGTCTTGGAGGCGGTTCGCCCGGAGGTGTCAGCAATGGACAATGTCACCCGGTGATGGCCCGACGGGAGCTCCACTTCGGCTGCTGAAAGGCCGCTCGGTCCCACCACCGCGTGATCAAGCAGCCGCCGCGTGATGTTGATGCCAAGCCGGCCATAGCTGGCGTTGAAGCTGTTGATGTCGATCGAACTGCCCGGTCCGGGCGCGAACTGAACCTCGATCGTCACCGGATTGCGGACCGGCCGGGAGGTGTCGGGCCGCAGCAGAGTGATGGTCGGCGGCGGCCGATCGGGCGAAGCCGGTACGTCCGGCGCGGCCTTGTCACGCTTTTCTTTCTCATCCGTGGTCAACCGCCAGGGCATCGACTGCGCCCCAAGCGGCATCGGCACGAGGCTGAGGACAACCATCAGCGCTCTTGAGGAATGCACCCATGGCCCCTCGCCAGTTCCTGTGCTTCTTCGAAATTGGGACAGGCAGGATAGTCCTGGGACTTCGCGCCGATGTGTTCGCCCATGGGGTTCGTAGATTCCACCGTCCCACAAACAAAGCGCGAAGAACATGCTGTTCTCGGACGAAAAGTCATTCGCGGCCTTCCTGATCGACGGCGTCGCCGTATTCATCGTCGTTCTCTGGTTGTGGCTGCTCGTCATGACGGCAAGCGACCTGTTCCGAAGACGGGATGTATCCGAATTCGGCAAGTTTCTTTGGACCGTTCTTCTCATCGGTCTGCCTTATCTGGGGACCTTCGCCTACATCCTGTGCGAGGGCACCGGAATGGCGAAACGTAGAAGGATGCAGGCCGATGAGATGCGCGATGCCGTGCGCCAGTTCGTGGGTTTCAGCCCAGCCGACGAGTTGGTGAAGCTCGATGAGCTGAAGGCGCACAACATCATCTCCCCAGACGAATACCTGACACTCAGAAACCGCCTGGTCGGATGACCGACGGTGGCCATCCGTCAAGCAATCAGCCGGAGCGCACGGCCCCGCCTCGGCTATTCGCAAACCGGGTCCGATGGAGATCGACTATGATTGGCAAGCGTACTGCATTGATGCTGTTGGCATCCGGGGCATTGGTGGCAACGGCTGCCCATGCCCAAGGCATGAAGGCGACGAGCCTGGAGCAGGCCGAGCTCGCCGGGCTCTAGGCGGAGAAGCGCGCTGAAGTCGAAAGGCGCGCCGCTCAACCGGGCCAGACCGTATCGGAAGTGCTGACGACCATGCTGCTGAACGGCATCAAGAACAAACACAAGGCCAGCAGCATCGTGGCGCTCGATTTTGGTCGCGGCGTTGCCGTGGTGGAACTCCAGGGCGGTGGCATGACGAAGGTCAATTTCGACACGACCACGCTGGCCATCAAGTAGAAGTGTTCAACGGCAGGTCGAGCGAGGTTGCACCGTCGGCCCCGCCCGACCCCGCCCGATCTAGCGATAGCCGCACGTCATCCCGGCAGGCAACGGCAGAACCGGCTCGCGCTGCTGCTGGCTTTTCGGCCATACGACAAAGGCCTTGTTGTCGGCGTACTGCGTGATGACGGGAAAGGCGCGTCGTTCTGGCCGGCGAGCGGCGATCCCGGCCGATCGAACCTCACTCCGAAAGCCTGCATGGTCCCTCCTTCGGCCAGCTCGAGACGACGCCGATCCTGATCTTCTTTTCCTGGGCCTGCGCGGCAACAGACGGAATGAGCAGCGACAGCGCCACGATGCCGGCGCCCGGGAAGCGGGTGAACTTGCACATGGACATGGCGGTCCCCCGCCGACGCCGCCTCCTGATGCCCCAGCACGCGCCGGCCGCAATCGACGTTCACA
>Ga0209909_100685_pt1 | contig 9836 bp, 10 predicted proteins | sample FECB22metaG_FD_188302 | JGI IMG/M metagenome (GOLD analysis project Ga0209909, IMG submission 188302) | Cyanobacterial communities from the Joint Genome Institute, California, USA - FECB-22 (SPAdes) (version 3) | ecosystem: Environmental > Aquatic > Thermal springs > Hot (42-90C) > Microbial mats... | reverse complement strand
TGGAGGCGCTCCGGTCCCAGGTCGTGCCGTGACCGCCCGCGCGGCCCCCTCCCGAGGGGGGGTCCGGCGGCGGGCGGGTTGGTCTATCCTGACCTCACGAGGGCGCGCCGGACGCCGCCCACCTGGCCCGGGGAGCGGACACGAACCGGTTTCTCAAGAGCGCGGCCTTCCCGATCCTGATCGTCATCCTGCTGGTGTTCGTGGCCCAGCGGCTGGTGGTCTCCGACGCCGACGAGCGCCCCGCGCCCACCTTCCCCGAGTTCATCGCCCAGGTCGAGGCCGGCCAGATCGAGCGGGCCACGATCATGGTCGAGTCCCAGGAGGTGAAGGTCCAGACCCGCGAGGGCCAGACCTTCACCACCGGCTACCCCGACGACTACTCGGCCCAGCTCACCCGGACCCTCACCGAGGCCAAGGTGCCCTTCGAGGTCGAGGGCATCCGGGGCTCGCCCTGGTGGAGCAGCCTCATCTGGCTGGCGCCCTTCGTCATCTTCATCCTGTTCTGGCTCTACCTGATGAACCGGATGCAGGGCGGCGGAAGCAAGGTGATGAGCTTCGGCAAGAGCCGCGCCAAGCGCATGGCCGTCGACGCCCCCAAGATCACCTTCCGCGACGTGGCCGGCGCCAAGGAGGCGGTCGAGGAGCTCCAGGAGATCAAGGAGTTCCTGGAGAACCCCAAGAAGTTCCAGTCCCTGGGCGCGCGCATCCCCAAGGGCGTGCTGCTGTTCGGGCCCCCCGGCACCGGCAAGACCCTGCTGGCGCGCGCGGTCGCCGGCGAGGCGGGCGTGCCGTTCTTCTCCATCTCGGGATCCGACTTCGTCGAGATGTTCGTGGGCGTGGGCGCCAGCAGGGTGCGCGACCTGTTCGAGCAGGCCAAGCAGAACTCGCCCTGCATCATCTTCATGGACGAGATCGACGCCGTCGGCCGCCACCGCGGCGCAGGCCTGGGGGGCGGCCACGACGAGCGCGAGCAGACCCTCAACCAGCTGCTGGTCGAGATGGACGGCTTCGAGGCCAAGGACAACATCATCCTGATCGCCGCCACCAACCGGCCCGACATCCTCGACCCGGCGCTGCTGCGCCCGGGGCGCTTCGACCGCCAGATCGTGGTCGACCGCCCCGACCGCGAGGGCCGGGCCCAGATCCTGCGCGTGCACACCAAGGGAAAGCCGATCGCCCCGGGCATCGACCTCGATGCCCTGGCCGGCCAGACCCCCGGGTTCACCGGCGCCGACCTGGCCAACCTGGTCAACGAGGCGGCGCTGCTGGCCGCCAGGAAGGGCAAGCGCCTGATCGAGCAGTCCGAGCTCGAGGAGGGGATCATGCGCGTGATCGCCGGCCCCGAGAAGAAGAGCCGGCTGCTCTCCGAGCGCGAGCGGGTGGTGACCGCCTACCACGAGATGGGCCACGCCCTGGTGGGCCACTACCTGCCCAACGCCGACCCGGTGCACAAGGTCTCGGTGGTCAGCCGCGGCCAGGCCCTGGGCTACACCATCTCGATGCCGGCCGAGGACACCTTCCTCACCACGCGCGCCCAGCTGGAGGACACGATGGCGATGACCCTGGGCGGGCGGGCGGCCGAGGAGCTGGTGTTCGACGAGATCACCACCGGCGCCGCCAACGACCTGGAGAAGGTCACCCACACCGCCAAGCAGATGACGATGCGCTTCGGCATGTCCGACAAGCTGGGCCCGCGCGTGCTGGGCCACAACCACGGCGCGCCGTTTCTGGGGCGCGACATGCACTCCGAGCCCGACTACTCGGACGACCTGGCGCGCACCATCGACGCCGAGATCCGCCGCATCATCGAGGAGGCCCACCAGCGCGCGCGCGACATCCTGGTCGAGCACCGCGAGCAGCTGGAGCGCCTCTCCCAGATCCTGCTGCGGCGCGAGACGATCGAGCGGCCCGAGTTCCTGCGCCTGCTGGCCGGCGAGGCGGAGGAGGAGGTCTTCGCCGAGCGCGACCGCAGGGCCCGCGAGGCCGCCCAAGAGCCCGAGCGCGCCCCCGAGCGCGAGCGCGCCCGCCTGCCCTACCCGGCCGCCCCCGGGGAGCCCGTCCCGGAGGGGTAGGGGCGGGGGCGTCCGCGGCGCCGACGCCCGCATGCCGCCGTGGCGAAACATGGCACTGACTGACCACAGTGCTATGTTTCTGGCCGTTGGTGTGCCGTTGGGGGGGCCGGCATGCAGACGTTCCGCCGCCTGGACGAGAAGCTCGGCCTGGTGCCCGCCCGGGCCGCCTCGCTCCTGGCCCGCGTCGACGAGGGCCGTGGCCGCGAGGAGCTGCACGTGCGGCAGCGGCCGGCGGTCCTCGACCGGCTCGTCCGGGTCGCGCGCATCCAGAGCGCGGAGGCGTCGAACGCCATCGAGGGGGTGACCGCTCCGCCACCGCGGCTGCGCGCGCTGATGGCGGAGCGCACGGAGCCGCGCAACCGCTCGGAGGCCGAGATCGCGGGCTACCGGGCGGCGCTCGACCTCATCCACGCGAGCGGGGCCTCCATGACGTTCACGGCGAACGTCGTCCTCCAGCTCCATCGCGACCTCTACCGGTTCACGCCGGAGCCCGGCGGGCGATGGAAGCCGGCCGACAACCACATCGAGGAGCGCCACCCCGGCGGGTTCAAGGGGTCGTCGCAACACCGCCTTCTCGGGGCGAGAGTAGATCATCGATCCGTCATCGGGTTTCGAGGCCGGCCGGCGCGCCCCCAAGAAGCGCAGGCCGGCCGGCCTCGACGGGCCCGCAGGGCCCGTGGCGGTGAACCTCGTCGTCGACGGCGCGGCGCTCGGGCTGGCGCGCAGCCCTTCCCGGGCATCGGCCCGGCCCCGGAGCGGGCTCAGCCGGTCGTCGTGGCGCCGCCCTGTGCGAGCGCGAGCAGGTGTTCGTTGAGGGCCTCGGCCGGTGTCCTCCAGCCGAGCGTCTTGCGTGGCCGACCGTTGAGCGCGGCGGCCACCGCCTCCAAGTCTTCGGCGCCGTGCCGGTGCAGGTCGGTGCCCCGGGGGAAGTACTGGCGCAGGAGCCCGTTGGTGTTCTCGTTGGTGGCCCGCTGCCAGGGGCTGTGGGGGTCGCAGAAGTAGATGGCCAGGCCGGTTTCGATCCGAAGCTGCGCGTGCTGGGCCATCTCGGCGCCCTGATCCCAGGCGAGCGAGCGGCGAAGCTGCTCGGGGAGTCTCGTGATCGTCCGGGCGATGGCATCGCGCACCGCCTCGGCGCCGTGGCCGGCGAGGGGCGGCCCATTCTTGACGCGCCCGGTGCCGTGGCCGGCCATCGGCGGCAGGTGCAGGAGCATCGTGAAGCGGGTGGTGCGCTCCACGAGCGTGCCGATCGCCGAGCTCCCCAGGCCGAGGATGAGATCACCCTCCCAGTGGCCGGGAACGGCGCGATCGGCGACCTCGGCGGGCCGCTCGCTGATCATGACCTCGGGGCTCACGAACCGCTTGCCGCGCCCGCGGGTGCGAGCCCGGGGCACGCGCAGGGCGCGGCCGGTGCGAAGGCATGCGACGAGCTCGCGGCGAAGGGCTCCGCGGCCCTGGACGTAGAGCGCCTGGTAGATCGCCTCGTGGGAGATCCGCATCGACTCATCATCGGGGAAGTCCACCACGAGACGGTTGGCGATCTGCTCCGGGCTCCATGACCTGGCCCAGCGCCGATCCTGGCGGCGGCCGTGGCGGCGGCCGATGAAGCGGGTCGTGGGGCCCGGCACCGGCGCGCCGTCGGTGCGGGTGATCACGCCGGCAAGGCGCTCCTGGACGTACTCGCGCAGCCGGTCGTCGGCGGCGAGCTTGGACACCTTGGGGCGCCGCGCGGCCCGCTCGGCCTTCCACTGGGCGACCCCGGCCCGGTACTCCAGCCTGCCGGCGCGGGTCGCCGCGTTGCGGCGCAGCTCGCGGGAGATCGTCGAGGGCGAGCGGTTGATCTGACGGGCGATCTCGCGCACGCCCAACCCGCGGGCGCGCAGCAGCGCGATCTCCTCGCGCTCGTCAAAGGACAGATAGCGCCCTGAAGGCGCGACCAGGCTGATCGGCGGCATCCCGCCAGCGTGGCGGAACCAGCGCGAGCCGACCGGCGCCGACACCCCGCAGGCGAGCGCGGCGTCCTCGCTCGAGAGGCCCTGCGCGATCCTGATCCAGAAGCGACGCTCGATCGCGCGCCTGGGCGGCGGCCGACCGGGGGAGCGCATCGGCGCCCTGCCCGTCTGTGCCGCCGCCCATCCTCGTGGTCGTCCCATCCCACACCCCCACGCTCGAGGTGTTGCGACGACCGGTTGATTCCACCCAATACACGAGCCTGCGTTACACCGATCGCCTGGATGAGCTGGGCATCGACCCGTCGGTGGGCTCGCGCGGCGACGCCTACGACAACGCGATGGCCGAAGCATGGGTCGCCACCTTCAAAGCCGAACTGGTCGCCGGGCGCCGCTTCCCGAGCTTCGAGGCGGCCGAGCACGAGAGCCTTCAGTGGATCTCGTTCTACAACCGCGAGCGCCTGCATGAGGAGCTCGGCGACATCCCGCCCGCCGAGTTCGAGGAGCGGTTTCGATCACCACCTCACGGCTCCTTCGGAGCCGTCGAGCCCGACCGCCCTGCGCTTGTTCGGGGCGCGCCGGTCGGGCTCGGAGCAACGGTGTCCGCCACCTAACCGAGCCTCCACCGAACCCAGGACGGTTCACGCGATCGTTGGCGATCTGGAAAGGCAGCTTTCGCTGTGCGATGCGCTCATGGGAGAGCTTCGGGACGCGGAGCGGCGAGAGACGCGCCTGCGCGGTGCGATTCTCGACCGGGCCTTCCGCGGGGAGCTGGTGCAGCAGGATCGCTCGGACGAGCCCGCGTCGGCACTGCTGGATCGGATCCGCGCGGAACGTGCCGCGAGCGCCCTGAAGCCGCGCCGCCGCCGCGCCGCCCCATCCGTCCGCCTGGAGCGCTAAGCTGCCTATCTGTCAGCGACCGCTGAGAGATAGGCAGGCGAATCCGGACCGAAGCCCCCCAGCTGCTCCCAATCTTCCGCTCCGACGGCCAGGGGCGACTGCTTGCCCGGGTGTACCTGGCCCCGGATCGCCCCGCGCCGCTGGCCGAGATCGCCCGCGAGCTGAACCTCGACTCCGGGGGCGTCACCCGCGAGGCCGACCGGCTGGAGCGGGCGGGGCTGGTCCGCTCGGAGCGGATCGGCCGTCAGCGGCTGCTGCGGCCGAACACCGAGTCGCCCTACTACCGGGACCTCCACGGCCTCCTGATGACCGCCTTCGGCCCCGCGGCCGTCGTCGGCCCGGAGCTCGGCCGGATCCCGGGGGTGGACGCTGCGTACTTGTTCGGCTCCTGGGCGGCCCGTTACCTCGGCGCGCCCGGTCCCGACCCCGCCGATGTCGACGTCCTCGTGGTGGGCCGGCCGGCGCGGCCGGACGTGGCGGAGGCGGCGCGGAGGCTCTCCGAGCGGATCGGCCGTGAGGTGAACGCGACCATCGTCTCGCGAGCGCGATGGGAGGGCGCGGGCGACGGGTTCATCCGGACCGTGAGGTCCCGGGAGCTCGTCCCCCTGGACCTCGCCGGCGGAGAGACGGCTTCGTCGTGACCGAAGACGAGGTCTCGCGGTTGCTCGCGGGTGGCGCCATCGAGCGGGTCGACGCCGACCCGGCCGCGGCGGAGGCGGAGCTGGCGGTGGCGCGCCGGCACGTGGAGAGCGCCGCGCTGCTGGCCGCGAGTGATCCCACCGCGGCGTTCGCCGTTGGATGGGAGGCGATCAGGAAGGCCGTCTCCGCCCACATGCGCGCCGGCGGCTTCCGGACGCGCCGGGGACCTGGGCAGCATGAGCGAGCCGGCCGCTACGCGCGGGCGGCGCTGGCCCATGCGCGCATCGACCGGCACCTCCGGGCGATCGACGATCTGCGCCTCCTCCGAAACCAGTCCCAGTACGAGGGCCTGGCGGTCGAACAGCCCGAGGTGGAGGAGCTCCCTGGTGCACGCCCGCGCGATCGTCCGGGCGATCGGGGATGATCTCGGGCCGTGAGGAGCCTCGGCGGATGAGCACCGGCAACGGCCTGGTCCAGCGGCTCTGGAACTACTGCAACGTCCTGCGCGACGACGGGCTGTCCTACGGCGACTACCTGGAGCAGCTCACCTACCTGCTGTTCCTGAAGATGGCGGACGAGCAGGTGCGCCTCGGCCTCACCGACGAGCGCGTCGTGCCCGAGGGCCTCGACTGGCCGAGCCTGATGGCGCTCGACGGAGACGACCTGGAGGTCCACTACCGCCACGTCCTGACCGAGCTGGGCCGGCGGCCGGGGATGCTGGGCGTCGTCTTCCGCAAGGCGCAGAACCGGATCCAGGACCCGGCCAAGCTCCGGCGCCTGATCGCCGACCTGATCGACCGCGAGACCTGGCTCACCCTCGACGCCGACGTCAAGGGCGACGCCTACGAGGGGCTGCTGGAGAAGAACGCCGAGGACGTCAAGTCGGGGGCGGGGCAGTACTTCACCCCGCGCCCGCTGATCCGGGCCATCGTCGAGGTCATGCGCCCCGCGCCCGGCATGACCATCTGCGACCCCGCCTGCGGCACGGGCGGGTTCCTGCTGGCCGCGCACGAGTGGATCACGCGCAATCACCCCTACCTCGACCCCGACCAGAAGCGCCACCTCCGCTTCGACGCCCTGCACGGGTGGGAGATCGTCGACAACACCGCGCGCCTGTGCGTGATGAACCTGCTGCTGCACGGCATCGGCGACGAGACCGCCGACAGCCCGATCGCCGTCGAGGACGCGCTGGCGGGCACGAGCAGGCGCTTCGACATGGTCCTCACGAATCCGCCGTTCGGCCGGAAGGCGTCGTTCGCCATCGTCAACGAGGAGGGCGCGGCCGAGCGCGAGAGCCTGGAGATCCTCCGCGACGACTTCTGGGCGTCGACCTCGAACAAGCAGCTCAACTTCCTCCAGCACGTCTACACGCTGCTCGAGATCCCCGGCTCGGCCGCCATCGTCGTGCCCGACTACGTCCTCTTCGAGGGCGGGGCGGGCGAGACCGTGCGTCGCAAGCTGCTGGCGAACTGCGACGTCCACACCCTGCTGCGCCTCCCCACCGGGATCTTCTATGCGCAGGGCGTCAAGGCCAACGTCCTCTTCTTCGACCGCAAGCCCGCGTCGGAGACCCCGTGGACCCGTGAGCTCTGGGTCTACGACCTGCGGACGAACATGCACTTCACGCTGAAGCAGAATCCGCTGCGCGACGAGCACCTGCGCGACTTCGTCGCCGCCTACTCGCCCGGGGACCGGAGCGCCCGCGCCGAGTCGGAGCGCTTCCGGCGCTTCCCCTACGACGAGCTGGTCCAGCGAGACAAGGCGAGCCTGGACATCGTCTGGCTGCGCGACGAGTCGCTGGAGGACATGGAGAACCTGCCGCCGCCCGACGTGATCGCGCGGGAGATCGTGGAGGACCTGGAGGCGGCGCTGGCGGAGTTCTCTGAGATCGCGCGCACCCTCGCGCCGCCCGCGGACGCCGACGCGTAGCGCGGGCCCGGCCGGGGTCGCCGGGCCCCGCCGTCGCGCCTCCTACTTCGCGTACCGCGTCATGCCGGTCCAGTCGAGGAGGACGCAGGGCTCGTCGCCCTCCACCCAGGCGTCGTGCCCGGGGGCGATCATGACCGCATCGCCGGGGCCGGCGACATCCTCGTCGCCGTCGTCCATGACCACGTGCATCCGGCCGGAGAGGACGTAGCCGGTGTGGGCCGCCTGGCACGAGTCCGTGCCGGCGCCCGCCTTCATGTGCTCGCTCCACCGCCAGCCGGGCTCGAACACGCCGCGGCCGAGGGTGGTGTCGCCCAGGGTGACGATGTCGACGTGACCGTGCGGGAAGTCGCGCCGCTCGTCGGGCGCCTCGAGGCTCTTCGAGACGAGACCGCCCATCGCTCCACCTCCTTCGAGGTCGGGCTGCGAGCCTCCGCCCGCGGCGGGCGGCGCGTCAAGAGCCGTACGCTTCGCTCATGGACGACCCGCTCGCCTGGTTGCGGCCCCCCTGCGTCATGGGCGTCCTCAACGTCACGCCCGACTCGCTCTGGGGCGGGGCCGGCGTCCTCGACCCCGAGGACGCGCTCGCGCGGCTCGACCGCATGGCCGAGGACGGGGCGGCCATCTGCGACGTCGGCGCCGAGAGCACGCGCCCGGGGGCCGAGCCGGTGCCCGCCGGGGTCCAGCTCGAGCGCCTCTCCGGCGTCCTGCGCGCGCTGCGGGTGGCGCCGGCGCCGCTCCCGCTCTCGATCGACACCTCGCTCGCGGCGGTGGCGGAGGCGGCCCTCGACGCGGGCGCCGTGCTGGTGAACGACGTCACCGCCGGCCGGGCCGACCCGCGGCTGCTGCCGCTCGTCGCCGAGCGGGGCGCGGCCGTCTGCCTGGTGCACATGCGCGGCGACCCCCGGACCATGCAGCGGGACCCCCGATACGCCGACGTGGTCGCCGAGGTCCGCGACCACCTGGCCGGGCGCCTCGAGGCCGCCGTCGGCGCGGGCGTGCCGGAGGAGCGGGTGGTGCTCGACCCCGGGTTCGGCTTCGGCAAGCGCCTGGAGCACAACCTCGCCCTGCTGGCGGGCATCCCGCGCCTGGCGGAGCTGGGCCGGCCGGTGCTCGTCGGCGTGTCGCGCAAGAGCATGTTCCGGCTCCTGCTGGGGCGCGAGGTGGAGGACCGGGTGCCCGCGTCGCTCGCGGCCGGCCTGGCCGCCGTGGCCCGGGGCGCGGCGGTGCTGCGCGCCCACGACGTCCGCGAGACCGCCGACGCCCTGCGCGTCTGGGCCGCGGTGGAGGCGGCCGCGACGTGAGCGCCGGCGACCTCACGATCCGCATCGAGCGCCTCGAGGCGTTCGGCCGCCACGGCGTCGAGCCCGCCGAGCGCGAGCTGGGCCAGCGCTTCGTGGTCGACCTCGAGCTGGAGCTCGCCTCGAGCGCCGCCACGGCCTCGGACGACCTGGCCGACACCGTCGACTACGCCGCCCTCGCCGACGCGGTGGCCGCCATCGTCGCCGGGCCGCCGGTGGCGCTGCTGGAGCGCCTTGCCGCCCTGATCGCCGACCGGGCGCTCGCCGAGCCGCTCGCCCGCGCGGTGACGGTCACCGTGCGCAAGCCCCACGTCGCGCTGCCCCACCCCGTCGCGGCGACCGCGGTCAGGCTGCGCCGGCAGCGCGCTTTAGAAGGTCTTTCAGAATGACCATCCACGGCCGCCTGCTCGCTGCGAACCGTCGCGATGCGGCGTCCTCGGTCGGGGCGATGCCTCCAGCATCGCTCCCTCCCTGCGTCCTTGCCTCGCTCGGTTCTCGCGGCAGGACGACCGCGTCTCATTCCGAAAGACCTTCCTAGCCCGGGTGGAGCGCTACTGGATCGGCCTGGGGGCGAACCTGGGGGACCGCCGGGCCGCGATCCAGGCGGCGCTCGACCGCCTCGCCGCCGCCGGGCACCGGGTCGAGGCCGTCAGCGGCCTCTACGAGACGGCCCCCCGCGACCTGGCCGACCAGCCGGCCTTCCTGAACGCCGCCGCCCGGGTGCGCAGCGCCCTCGGGCCGCGCGACATGCTGTCCGCGCTCAAGGCGCTGGAGGCCCGCCTGGGGCGCGCGCCGGGGGGCGCGCGCTTCGGCCCCCGCGTCATCGACTGCGACATCCTCCTGCGAGAGGGCGGCCCGTGGCGCGACGAGGCGCTGGAGATCCCGCACCCGCGCCTGGCCGAGCGGCGCTTCGCGCTGGTGCCGCTGCTTGACCTCGACCCCGGCCTCGCGCTGCCCGACGGCCGCCAGGTGGCCGCGCTGGCGGCGGCGATCGATCCCGCCGCGCAGCCGGTGCGGCGGGTGGCGCCGGGGCTCCCGCTCCCGGGCGC
>Ga0209909_100683_pt1 | contig 9942 bp, 10 predicted proteins | sample FECB22metaG_FD_188302 | JGI IMG/M metagenome (GOLD analysis project Ga0209909, IMG submission 188302) | Cyanobacterial communities from the Joint Genome Institute, California, USA - FECB-22 (SPAdes) (version 3) | ecosystem: Environmental > Aquatic > Thermal springs > Hot (42-90C) > Microbial mats... | reverse complement strand
GACCGGCGCGGCGGCGGCGGCCGCGCTGGCGCTCGTCGTCGCGGCCGCCGGGACCGCGTCCGCCCAGGAGGGGCCCGGGTTCGCGACGCCGGACGAGGCGACCGTCGTGCCCGGCGTGATGACCTACACCGCGGGCGAGGCGCAGTGCACCGCGAACTTCGTGTTCACCGACGGCGCGGACGTCTTCCTCGGGCAGGCCGCGCACTGCGCGGGCACCGGCGCCACCACCGAGATCGACGGCTGCGAGACCGGCTCGCTGCCGCTCGGGACACCGGTCGAGATCGAGGGCGCGGAGCACCCGGGCACGCTGGCCTACTCGTCCTGGCTGACCATGCAGGAGACCGGCGAGACCGATCCGGACGCCTGCCGCTACAACGACTTCGCGCTGGTCCGGATCGACCCGGCCGACATCGGCCGGACCAACCCGACCATGCCGTTCTACGGCGGCCCGACCGGCGTCGACCCGGACGGCACCCGGGCCGGCGATCCCGTCTTCGGCTACGGCAACTCCTCGCTGCGCCAGGGGATCACCGCGCTGCGGCCGAAGACCGGCGTCTCGCTCGGCACCACCGGCGGCGGCTGGACGCACCAGGTCGGCACGGTGCTGCCGGGCATCCCGGGCGACTCCGGCTCGGGCTACCTCTCCGGTGACGGCACCGCGCTCGGCGTGCTGTCCACGCTGAACCTCGCCCCGGTCGCGGGCGCCAACGGGGTGTCCGACCTGCGCAGCGCGCTCGACCACGCGAACGGCCCCGGCGGCTTCGGCGGTGCGCTGCGGCTGGTCACCGGCGAGCTGCCGTTCACCCCGAACCCGGTGCCGGTGGACCTCGGCTGAGGGGTGGAGGACCCCGCGGTGTGGGACCGCGGTGAACGACGACGTCCCGGCCGTCGCTCGGCGGCACGGCCGGGACGTCGCGAAATGTCGGTCCCCTCGCGCATGATGGGTCGGTGACCGCACCGCCGACGTCCGGCCCCGAGCACGGCCTGCCCGGGCATCTCGTCGACTTCGTGTCCGCGCTGCGCCGGCACCACGTCGCCGTCGGGCCGGGGGAGACGGTCGACGCCGCACGCGTGCTCGGCGCGCTCGACCTGCTGCACCGCGACCAGCTCCGCGCGGGGCTCGCCGCGGCGCTGCTGCGCCGGTCCGGCCAGCGCGACACCTTCGACGCGCTGTTCGACCTGTGGTTCCCGCCCGCGCTCGGCGCCGGGGTGTCCGAGGTCGACGTGCCCCGCACCGACGACGCGACCGGCGACGGCACCGGCCCGGTCGACGTCGACGCGCTGCGCGAGATCCTCGCCGATCTGCTCCGCGACGGCGACGAGGAGACCCTGCGCGAGCTGGCCCGCGCGGCGGTCGAGGCGATCGGCACGTCCGGCGCCGCGGGCCAGGGCGTGCGCGGGCAGGCCGCACAGCCCAACTGGTCGGCCTACCAGGCGCTGAACGCACTCTCCCCGGACACGCTGCTCGCCCGGATCCTGGACGGGCTGCGCCACGAGGAGGACACCGACTTCGTCTCCGAGGTCCGCCGCCGCGAGATCCGGGACCGGATCGCCCGGTTCCGGGACATGGTGCGCGACGAGGTGCGCCGCCGGACGGCCGAGCAGCGTGGCCGCGAGCAGGTCGCCCGCTCGGCGACCCCGAAGCAGCCGGACCGGGTCGACTTCCTCACCGCGAACACCGCCCAGCTCGCCGAGCTGCGCCGCACCGTGCATCCGCTCGCCCGGCGGCTCGCGTCCCGGCTGTCCGCCCGGCGCCGCCGGGCCCACCGCGGCCGGCTGGACCTGCGGCGGACGCTGCGGCGGTCGATGTCGACCGGCGGGGTGCCGATGGAGCCCGCGTACCGCACCCGCCGGCCGGGGCGGCCCGAGCTGGTCGTGCTGTGTGACGTGTCCGGGTCCGTCGCCGGCTTCAGCCACTTCACGTTGCTGCTGGTCCAGGCGTTGCGCGAGCAGTTCTCCAAGGTGCGGGTGTTCGCGTTCGTGGAGCGCACCGACGAGGTGACGCACCTGTTCGAGCCGGGCGCGGAGCTGGGCGGGGTGATGGCGCGGGTGCTGCGCGAGGCCCGGCTGACCGCGTTCGACGGGCACTCCGACTACGGCAGCGCGTTCGGTGACTTCGTCGAGCACTACGCCGCGGTGATCACCCCGAAGACGTCGCTCCTGGTGCTCGGCGACGGCCGGACCAACTACCGCGATCCGAACCTGCGCGGCCTGGCGATGATGACCGGCCGGGCCCGGCACGCGCACTGGCTGAACCCGGAGCCGCAGCGGATGTGGGGCACCGGGGACTCCGCGGCGAAGAAGTACGCCGAGGTGCTGCCGATGCACGAGTGCCGCACCGCGACCCAGCTCGCCGACGTCGTGGAGGGGCTGCTCCCGGTCTGAGCGCCGCCACCCGGCCGGGTGGACCGGGCGGCGCCCGGATGCGGGCGAGCGGTCCACGGCGCAAGGGTGTCCCCATGAGGATCACCCGGGTGCCGTTCGCGGTGGCGTCCTGCGCGGCCGGCCTGCTGCTCGCCGGCTGCGGCGGCGACGGCTGGCCCTCGGCGGCCGGGCCGGTCGCCACCCCGTCGGCGCCGGCGTCGGCGTCCGCGACGCCTGCTCCGGCGACCGGCACCGCCACCGGGACACCCGCGCCGACCGGCGGGAACGAGGACGGGACCGGCCGGTGCACCGACGCCGAGCTGGACGCCGCGGTCGGCGCCACGACCGGGGAGGCCGGTCAGCGGCACACCACGGTCGTCTGGACCAACACCTCGTCGCGGTCCTGCACGACGAGCGGGTTCGGCGGCGCCGACCTGCGCGGTCCGGACGACCCGACCTTCGGCCCGTCGTACTCGCTGCCGCGTTCCGCGGAGCAGCCCGCCCCGGTGCGGCTGGAGCCCGGCGGCACCGCGCACACCGTGATCACCTGGCTGCCGGGCGGCGACTGGACGCCCACCGAGCTGGTCGTGACACCGCCGGACGAGACGACGTCGTCGGTGCTGCGCTGGCCGGGTGCAGCGGTGCAGCGGCAGGACGGCGCGACCCGGCCGGGCAGCTACATCGGGCCGGTGACCGCCGGGGCCGGCTGACCGGTCAGGGCCAGGGCCGCCACGGCGTGCCGGTGCCCTCGAACCGCGGCACGACGTGCCGGCGGTCCGCGATCCGGTGCAGCGTGTACGCCGACCAGGTGCGCCGGGCCAGCGCGGCCAGCACCAGCACGATCAGCCCGGCCGTGACCGGGCCGAGCCAGGGCAGCGATCCGCTCGCGTTCGCCACGGCGACGACCAGCGGGCCGAGCAGGGCGAACGTCGCCCCGGTGAGCTGCGGCAACCGGGCGTCGGCCTGCACGTCGACGGCGACGAGCCTGCGCTGCTCGGCGTCCGGCGTGCCCCCGGAGCGCAGCACCGCCCGGGCGGTGGCCCGGTCGGTGGCCAGCCCCATGTCCGGGCCGCGGGCGGGCGCGACCCGGGCCGGGGTGCGGGAGGCGTACAGCCACAGCAGCACGACGCCGACCGCGCTCAGCACCCCGCCGGCGACGACACCGGCCAGCAGGTACTCGGCCCGGGACAGCACGTCGGTGGCGACCGAGAACACGACGCAGAACCAGGCGACGCCGGCCAGCGCGGCCGCCTTCCCGGCGACGACCGCCCGGGTGGACGGTGGGCGCACCGTCGGCCAGGGCCCGGCCGGGGTGACGTGGCCGGTACCGGGCTCCCCGGCCGCCGGCCCGGTACGGGTCCCGTGGTCGGGCCCGTCGGCGGCCGCGGATCCGGCTGCGGGACCGGCACCGGCCGCAGTTCCGGGTCCGGCCTTGCTGCCGGGTCCGGGTCCGGGTCCAAGGCCGGGCCCGGGCCCGGGGTCGGCAGTCGGGTAGCTCGGGAGGACCGGCCGGTCGGCGACGGCGGGGGAGCGGGGGCCGGCAGGTCGGGGAGCCCGGTCACCGGCGTCCGGAGCGCGCATGGCGGCGACGCTACCCGCGGGTCACCCCGGGCCGTCCCGACGGTCTCAGCCGGCTCGGTGGGTGTGCACGTCGGCCCGCCGAACGGCGTGGTCGAGGATCTCCGGCATGGTCCCGGCCCGCCGGGCGGCAGCGGGCAGACGGCTGCCCGACACGGCGGCGGCGACGAACCCGACGAACCCGATCGCGATCACCACGGGGCCGAGGAACGTGATCGCGTCGGGATCGGTCCGCACCGCGAGGAGCGCGAGCTGGAATCCCACGACGGTGCCGAAGAAGGGCACCTGCCCCACGCCGATCGACCAGGTGGCGACGGCCACGGCGGCGTGCCGTCGGCCGGCGGCGTCCAGCTCGCGTCCGTCGAGGAGTGCCCGCCGTGCCGCCCGGCGGTCCCGCCACCGGGAGGCCCGCAGCACCTCCGGGTTCGCGACGCGGCCGGGCCAGCCGCCGGACAACCGCCACGTCGCGACGGCGGACGCGAGCAGCAGTACCAGGCCGGACGCCCACGCGATCCACTGCCAGGCCGCGAGCCCGTCCACCGCCAGGAGGGCCGTCAACGTCACGACACCGGCCGCGAGCAGGGCGACACCGCGCTGGAACCAGCGCATCTCCGGGGTCAGCGGGGTCAGCACGGGCCACGTCGTGTCCATCGCCACGACCGTATCCGATCCGGTTCCCCCGGTAGCGAGGTTAGGCTCGCCTTCCCCGTCAGAAAGAGGATCTCCGTGCCCGTCGCAGTACCGCAGTCCACCGTCACCCGCCGTGGGGTGCTGGCCGGAGCCGCCGGCCTGTTCCTGCTCACCGCCTGCGGGGGGAACGACCGCCCGGCCGACACCACCGCTGCCGGCACCGGCGGCTTCCCGGTGACGATCCCGCACGCCCTGGGCGAGACGGTGGTCCCCGAACGCCCGCAGCGCGTCGTCACGCTGAGCGCGGCGAACGCCGACGTCGCGCTGGCGCTCGGCGTGGTGCCGGTGGCGATCCCGCGGACCGTCTACGGCGGTGACGCCGAGGGAGTGCTGCCCTGGGTGCGCGACGCGATCGAGGCGTCCGGTGGAGAGTTCCCGCAGGTCATCGGCACCGACGATCTCGCGGCGATCCCGCTGGAGCAGGTCGCCGCGGCCCGGCCGGACCTGATCCTCGCGACCTACTCGGGTCTGACCCCCGCCGAGTACGAGCAACTGTCGTCGATCGCGCCGACCGTCGCCTACCCGGACGCGCCCTACTCCACCGGCTGGCAGGACCAGACCCGGATCGCGGGTGACGCGCTCGGCGAACCGGAGCGGGCCCGGGAGCTGATCGACGAGACGCAGGCGCTCCTCGGCGGGGCGGTCGAGCGGTTCCCGCAGCTGGCGGGCCGGACCTTCGTCTACTCGGGCGGGATGGACGCCGGTTCGCTCGGCGTGTTCCGGGCCGGCGACGTGCGGGTCCAGCTCGTCACCGACATGGGACTCGTGCTCGCGCCCTACGTCGAGGAGAACGCCCCCGGCGGCGACGAGGTCTACTACACGGTGAGCCCGGAGCTGGTGTCCGGCGTCGAGTCGGACCTGCTCATCGCGTTCTTCGCGACGCCGGAGGAGGAGCAGGCGTTCCGGGACACCCCGGGCGTCGACCTGATCCCGGCGATGGCGGCCGGCGGTTTCGCGCCGGTGGTCGGCGCCGACCGGGTGGTCGCGAGCTCCGCGCCGTCGGTGCTGTCGATCCCCTGGGTCCTGGACTCCTACCTGCCGATCCTCGGCGAGGCCGCGACGCGGGCCACCTCCTGACGATGCGCCGCCGCCGACCTGCGACGACCTCGGAGCGTGACGCGATCGGGTGACGCTCCGTTGCGGCCGCACGCAGCCCTCGTTACCCCGGCAAGACCGTTTGCGACGGTCTGTCGATCAACAAGGAGGTTGTGAGATGCGGAAGTCCGTTCGCGGCGCGATCGTCGGCGCGGCCCTGCTCCCCCTGGCCGTCGCAGGCCCCGGAATGGCCTTCGCCGGCTCCACCGGCTACGAGGAGTCCTCCGGCAAGGACCACTCGAAGCACGAGGACCACGGCAAGGACCACGGCAAGGACGGTGACCACGAGCACGGTCACCACAAGCACGACAAGAAGCACGACAAGAAGCACGACAAGAAGCACGACAAGAAGCACGACAAGAAGCACAAGCACGAGCACGGCCACGAGAAGGACGAGAAGAAGGAGTCCCCGGTCCCCGAGCCGCTGGCCGGCGTGCTCGAGCTGATCACCGGTGCGACCGGCGGGGAGATGGCTGCCGGTCCGGTCGGCTGAGCCGACCGCCCCGGTGGGCGGGCCGGTTCCGGATACGAGGGGGCCTCCGGACCGGCCCGTTCGCCTGTCCGGGACCGGCCTCAGCTCGCCGGCGCCGGGTCCGACGACGGCGGGTCGCGCAGCACGGTGTCGCCCTTGACGAACCAGGCGACGCCGAACGCCAGGATCGCGACGGCCTCCAGCCAGAACAGCGTGTTCCAGCGCGCGGCGAGCGCGTCCGGCAGGAGCGCGGCGTCGAGCGCCGCCAGCACCAGGCAGGCGATGATCGTCGCGCCGCAGATCCGGTAGACCCGGTTGCGGGCGGCCTTGCGCGGGTTGTGCACGTCGCCGCGGGTGAACAGGTCCAGGCAGAACACGGCGAGCCCGACGAAGAAGATCGCCGCCGCCACCAGGTGCAGCCATCCGACGACGGTCCCGGCCGTCGTCGCACCCGTCTCCGGGCTGGTCGGCAGCAGTGCGACCGCGATCGCGGCGGTCCCGGTGACGTTCGCCAGCAGCCGGTCCGGCCGGTCGTAGCGGTAGCAGTAGAGGAAGACGCCGATCGCGCACATGCTGCCGACGAACACGTCGCGCACCGGGGAGTACCAGTACCGGCTGATCGAGTCGCGCAGTCCGTCGCCGCCGAGCGCCAGATCCCCGATGACCAGTACGAACGGCAGCCCGATCCCGATCACGCCGACCGCCCGCCGGAGCCCGAGGTAGGACAGGACGGCGCCCTCGGCGCGCGGAGTCGGCGACGTCATGACGAAGATCGTCCCAGGCGAGAGGCTCGAACTTCTGTTCGATCCGAGGTAGGCTCCGTCGGGTGGACGCGTGCTGGCAGGGATCGCTGTTCGCCGAGGTCGGGGCGGAGCCGGCGCCGGTGTTCCGGCACGAGCTGGCGCACGGTGCGTGGGTGGACGTCGCACCCGGCTGGGTCCCCGGGCCGGACGCGCTGTTCGACCACCTGCGCAGGTCGGTGCCGTTCCGCGGGCACCGCCGCCGGATGTACGACCGGATGGTCGACGAGCCGCGGCTGACCCACCGCTGGACACCGGACATGCCGGACGGGCCGCCGGTGCGGCTGCGGGACATGGCCGCCGAGCTGGGGGAGCGGTACGGCGTCCGGTTCACCCAGATCGGCGTGAACCTCTACCGGGACGGGGCGGACGGCGTCGCGTGGCACGGCGACCGGGTCGCGCGGGAGCGGCCCGAGGCCGTCGTCGCGCTGGTGTCGCTGGGGGCGACCCGGCCGCTGCGGCTGCGGCCCACCGGGGGCGGGGCGTCGGTGTCGTTCCCGCTGGCGTCGGGCGACCTGCTGGTGATGGGCGGCACCTGCCAGCGCACCTGGCAGCACAGCGTGCCGAAGATGGCGGTGTCCGGGCCGCGGATCAGCGTGCAGTTCCGGCACCTGTATCCGGGCGCACCGGGGCTGCACCAGGCCGGGGGAGCGACATAGTCTGCGGCGATGCAGCGCAAGATCGGGGTGATGGGCGGGACGTTCGATCCCATCCACCACGGCCACCTCGTGGCGGCCAGCGAGGTGGCCGACCGGTTCGCCCTCGACGAAGTGATCTTCGTGCCGACCGGGGAGCCGTGGCAGAAGTCCGACCGCGACGTCTCACCCGCCGAGGACCGCTACCTGATGACGGTCGTGGCGACGGCGTCGAACCCGCGCTTCACGGTCAGCCGCGTCGACATCGACCGGCACGGCCCCACCTACACCGCGGACACCCTGGCCGACCTGCACGCCGCGATGCCCGAGGCGAAGCTGTTCTTCATCACCGGCGCCGACGCGCTCCAGCAGATCCTGTCCTGGCACAAGATCGACGAGCTGTTCTCGCACGCCCACTTCGTCGGCGTGACGAGGCCGGGCTACGAGCTCGCCGACGGGCACCTGCCGCAGGGGTCGGTGACGACCGTCGAGGTGCCGGCCATGGCGATCTCGTCGAGCGACTGCCGGGCGCGCGTGGCCGCGGGGCGGCCGGTCTGGTACCTGGTGCCGGACGGGGTCGTCCAGTACATCTCCAAGCGCAGCCTCTACCTGAATCCGGGCCGCTGAGCTGCGGCTTCTCTGGGCGGCACCCCCGTCGGTACAAATCCGGTACAAGATCACCTGACTCGGACGGTCAGCGGAGACCGGTGCGGTCCAGGGCATCCGGCCACTCGTGCGCGTAGGTGTTCAGCGTGATCATTGGCGAGCTGTGTCCCAGGGCGAGTTGCACCGTCTTGACCGACGCCCCGCTGTAGATCAGCAGGGTCGCGAAGTAGTGCCGAAGGCCGTGCAGCCCGAACCCCTGGGGGAGGCGTGCCCGGCGCACGGCCGAGCGCCACACCGTCGACCAGTTCGAACGGTGCAGCGGCAGCCCGTTGCCCGTGACGAACAGCAGCCGGGCCGGCCGCACAACGACGTTGCGCGGGTCGGTCCGGTCCTCGATGTCGAAAGCGGCCGGCGGGTAGGTGGCGATGTGGTCGCGCAGTGCTTCCGCCACGATCTCCGGCAGCTCGACCGTGCGGCGGCTCGACCGTGACTTCAGCTCGCCCAGGTAAGCGGGAGCGCCGACCATCCGCTTCATCTGGCGGACGACCCGGATCTCTCCGGCGTCGAGGTCGACGTCGTCCAGCTCCAGGCCGAAGATCTCGCCGCCCCGCAGGCCGCACCCGGCCGCGACGTAGGGGACCGCGCGGTAGCGCTCCGCGATCAGCGAGGCCAGGGCGTGGACCTTCTCCGGGCCGGGGATGAAGTATTCGCGCTTGTCGATCTCCGGCAGCCGGACCCCGGAGCACGGTGACGTGGCGATGACCCGGTCGGACACCGCGGCCCCGAACAGCGATCGCAGATAGCTGAACACCAGGTGCACCGTCGACGGTGCGAGAACGGTCGAGGTCTCCTTCACCCACGGGTCACGGTGGCCGACGCCGCCACCGTCTGACCGCAGCGGCAGGGCGCGCTGTGTCTAGATTCTCCTCTCGGTAGTCAAGGCGGCGCCTCTGGCGCCGCGCGGGCCGCTAGTCGTGTGCGTCGCAAGTGTCGTGCGGGGCATGCGGCCTCCGGCCGGTCCCCGCACGACACGCGACGCACTTCCACGAGGCGCCGCGTTCGACAATCTACGATGGCCCATCTCATCGGTAAATCAATGATCGGCGGAGGATTCGATGTCACTTAATTGGGGCGGCATTGCCACGGTCGGCGGTAACATGAGTGAGGATGACCAAAGTTTAGTGCGTTCAGCTCTCAACATTTACGGAGACGAGGTCGGGCGTCTTCTAGACGCGGCGCAGATACCTCGTGCTGCATCCCCTCTCTTTAGGCCGTGGGGTCTAGTTGCATACTGGGACGCCGAAAAGATTGTTGCCGCGTTTCTTAAGGCAGAGAGTATTCCGATGCAGCACTGGATCGATGACCGAGGTCAGATCGTTCCGGTCGATGGGCTTCTAAACGACATACGTCAGCAACTTAGCGGAACAGTTATTACTCATGTGGTTCTGCCGCATCCGCCGGTCTCCCAATCTCAGGTGGTGGCGGCGGCAGCACGCCATTTCGCTGACGTTGAGCGCGACATGGCTCTCGGACGTCTGGGCAACTTAGCGGGCGTCGAGCATCTGGAGCCAGCGCTTCGAGAGTTCATTGCAGATCATCCTGATCCGAGTAAGAATGTCTTCGTAATGATGCGCTTCAAAGAGAACGACCAAATGTCTGCGATTCATAGATCTATCGCGGACAGTCTTGCGAAGTTGGGCTT
>Ga0209909_100679_pt1 | contig 10028 bp, 8 predicted proteins | sample FECB22metaG_FD_188302 | JGI IMG/M metagenome (GOLD analysis project Ga0209909, IMG submission 188302) | Cyanobacterial communities from the Joint Genome Institute, California, USA - FECB-22 (SPAdes) (version 3) | ecosystem: Environmental > Aquatic > Thermal springs > Hot (42-90C) > Microbial mats... | reverse complement strand
TCGCGCTCGTGGCGGGAGGCCTCGTGGCCGAGGGCGCGCCGGCGGGCGCGGGCGCCCGGGAGGCGGCGCTCGTGGTCGCCCTGGCCGTGCTGGGCTCGGCGCTGCCGCTCGGCCTCTTCTACGTCGCGCTGACCCGAGCCCCGGCGGGCGAGGTGTCGGCATGGTTCTTCCTGGTGCCCGTGATCGGGGTCGGCACCGCCTGGCCGCTTCTGGGCGAGCCGCCCGACGCGGCGCTCGCTGCTGGGATGGCGGCGGTCGCGGCGGGGCTCTGGATGGTGATGGGCGAGCGCGGCCGCCCGGAAGGGGGGTTGGTAGACTCGGCCGCGCCTCCGTGAGCGCCCTCCAGAACCCCCGCCGCCCGTGATACTGGCCCTGTCGGGGGGCACCGGCGGCTCCAAGATGGTGGATGGGCTGGCCCAGGTGGGCGGGCAGTCCGCGCTCTCGGTGGTGGTGAACACCGGTGACGACGGCGATTTCTACGGCCTGCGCGTCTGCCCCGACCTCGACATCTGCACCTACGTGCTCGCCGGGGTGATCGCCGAGCGCGGATGGGGCTATGTCGACGACACGTTCCGTTGCCTGGAGGGCCTGGCCACCTACGGTCAGGAGGCCTGGTTCGGTCTGGGGGACCGGGATCTCGCCACGCACATCCACCGCACGGTGCGCCTGCGCGAGGGAATGACGCTCACCGCGGTGACCGCTGAGATCGCCGCGCGTCTCGGCGTCGAGGCCACGATCCTGCCGATGTCCGACGACCCGGTGCGCACCCGCATCACCACGCCGTCCGGCGTGCGCACCTTCCAGGAGTACCTGGTCAAGCACGGGGCGGGCGAGGAGATCGAGGCGATCGCGGTGGAGGGGGTGGAGCGCGCCCGCCCGGCGCCGGGGGTGCTCGAGGCGATCGCCGCCGCGGAGCGGATCGTGATCTGCCCCTCCAGCCCGGTGGTCTCGATCGGGACCATCCTGGCCGTCCCCGGGGTGCGCGACGCCCTCGCCGCCCGACGCGCGGACTGCGTGGCCGTGAGCCCCATCATCGGACGGCGGCCGGTGGAGGGCCCGGCCGACCGCTTCCTGCGCGGCGCGGGCTACCCGGAGTGCTCGGCGACCCAGATGGCGCGCATCTACGCCGACGTGGCGGGCACCTTCGTCCTCGACCGCAGTGACGCCGCCGAGGCCGAGGCCATCGCCTCCGCCGGCGTGCGGCCGGTGAGCGCCGATGCGCTCATGCCCGACCGGCCCGCTCGCGCCCGCCTTGCGGCGCAGGTGCTGGAGGCGCTGGGATGAGCCCGCCGGCACCCGCCGCCGCGGTGGTCCCGGTGAAGCCGCTGGGCAAGGCGCTCGTGCGCCTGTCGGCGGCCCTGGAGGCCCCGGTGCGGCGGGAGCTGCAGGCGGCGATGCTGACCGACGTCCTGGCTGCCTGCGCCGCCGCGGCCCGCCTGGCCGAGACCGTGGTGGTGACCGGTGACGCGGACGCGGCCGCCATCGCGCGCGCCGCGGGCGCCCGGGTCGTGCCCGACCACGCCCCCCGGCGCGGTATGAACGCGGCGGTGGTGCGGGGCCTGGAGGCCGCCGCCCTGGGCGGTGCCGAGGCGGCCCTCGTGCTCACCGCGGACCTGCCGCTCGTGCGCCCCGAGGACCTCGACGCGATCGTGGTCGCCGCCCCGCCGGCGCCGTCCGCCACGGTCGTGCCGTCTCGCGATGGGACCGGCACGAACGCGATGCTCCTGCGACCGCCCTCGGCGCTCGCCCCCCAGCTCGGACCCGACTCGCTCGCCCGCCACACCGCCCAGGCCCTGATGCGCGGGGTCGCCGTGTCCCGCCTCGACCTCCCGCGCCTCGCCATCGACGTCGACACGCCGGCCGACCTCGCCGCGGCGCTGGAGGGGCCCGCGGCGGGTGCCACCTGCGCGGCCGCGGCGCGCCTGCGGGTGGCCGAACGGCTTGGGGCGGGGAGCGCCCTCTGAGGCTCTGGCCGCTGTCGCCGCTGCCGGAGGTCCAGCCCGGCGACGATCTTCCCGCGATGCTCGCCGAGCGGGCGGCGGGGGAGGGGATCCGCGCCGGTGATGTCCTGCTCGTGGCCCACAAGGTGGTGAGCAAGGCCGAGGGCCGGGTGGTGGCCTTGGCCGGCGTGCACCCGGGGCCGGCGGCGCGGAACCTGGCCGCCCTGACCGGCAAGGACCCGGCCCTCTGTGAGCTGATCCTGTCCGAGAGTCGGCGGGTGGTGCGTCGGCGCGGGGGCACCCTCATCTGCGAGACCCACCACGGCTTCGTCTGCGCCAACGCCGGCATCGACGCCTCGAACGCCCCCGAGGGGCGCGTGGTGCTGCTGCCGGTCGACCCCGACGCCTCGGCGCGCCGGATCCAGGCGCGCGTCGCCGGCGCGGCCGGGGGGCGGGTGGGGGTCATCGTCACCGACACCCACGGCCGTGCCTTCCGCCGCGGTCTCGTCAACGTCGCGATCGGGGTGGCCGGCTTCGCGCCGATCGTCGACCACCGCGGCAGTCGCGACCGGGGCGGCCGCACGCTCGTGGCCACCGACCAGGCGCTCGCCGACGAGCTGGCCGCGGCGGCCGGCATCTATATGGGCAAGGACTCCGGGACCCCGGCCGTGGTCGCCTCGGGCGTGCCCACCCGGCCCTCGCCCGGCGGCGTCGGGGTGCTCCTGCGCGAGCGCGCGCACGACCTCTTTCGCACTTGATCCCGGCGGCGTGCGCCGGGCGCGGCGGCGGCTAAGCTGCGGGCCCCGGTCCGCCGGCCGCCCAGGAGGACGATGCAGGGAGCCCCCCTTGGAACCCCCGAGCGCCCGCTGCGCGTGGCGGTGGTCGGCTCGGGCCCCTCCGGCTTCTACGCCGCTGAGCACCTGCAGGAGCAGCAGGACCTGGTGGTGCAGGTCGACATGTACGACCGGCTGCCGACCCCCTTCGGCCTCGTGCGCGGCGGCGTCGCCCCCGACCACCAGAAGATCAAGTCGGTCACCAAGGTCTACGACCGCATCGCCGGCCACCCCGAGTTCCGCTTCTACGGCAACGTCGAGCTGGGGCGCGACCTCACCCACGACGATCTCGTCGCCTACTACCACGCGATCATCTACGCGGTGGGCGCGCGGACCGACCGGCGCATGGGGATTCCGCGCGAGCACCTGCCCGGCAGCCACTCGGCCACCGAGTTCGTGGGCTGGTACAACGCCCACCCGGACTACCGCAGCCTCGGCTTCGACCTGTCGGCCACCTCGGCCGCGGTGGTGGGCAACGGCAACGTGGCCATGGACCTGGCCCGCATCCTGGCGAGCCCGCCCGAGCTGCTGGCGGGCACCGACATCGCCGAGCACGCGCTCGACGCGCTCGCCCACAGCCGCATCCGCGAGATCCACGTGCTGGGCCGCCGCGGCCCGGCCCAGGCCGCCTTCACCAACAAGGAGCTGAAGGAGCTGGGGGAACTGCCGGGCGTCGAGGTGGTCGTCGACCCGGCCGACCTGCGGCTGGACCCCCTGAGCACGGCGTACGTGGCCGCCCACCCCGACCGCACTCGCGAGCGCAATCTGGAGATCCTGGCCGGGTACGCCGCGACCCCGTCACGGGGCGCGCGCACCCGGATCGTCCTCCACTTCCTGGTCTCGCCGGTGGAGATCCTGGGCCAAGACCGGGTGGAGGGGCTCACGGTGGCCCACAACGAGCTCTATGAGAGCGAGGACGGGAGCCTCCGGCCCCGCCCCACCGAGCGGCGCACCACCCTGCGCGTGGGCCTGGTCTTCCGGGCGATCGGCTATCAGGGCGTGCCGCTCCCGGGCGTGCCCTTCGACGCGATGTCCGGGGTGATCCCGAACGTGGCCGGCCGGATCGTCGATCCGCGCACGGGCGGCCCGGTCGCCGGCGAGTATGTGGTCGGGTGGATCAAGCGCGGGCCCCGGGGGATCATCGGGACCAACAAGCCCGACTCGCAGGAGACCGTCCGGATGCTCCTGGAGGACCTGGCCGCGGGGCGCCTGGACAAGGAGGAAGTGCCCGGCCGCCACGTGCTCGAGCGTCTGCTGTCCGAGCGCCGCCAGGACTTCGTCTCCTACGAGGACTGGCAGCTCATCGACCTGCTCGAGCAGGAGCGCGGGCGCGCGTCCGGCGACAGGCCGCGGGTGAAGTTCAGCCGCGTGGAGGAGATGCTTCACGCCCTCCAGGAGCGCAAGCGCGAGGCCGAGGCCGCCGAGCGGGCCCGCGGGGGCCGGGGCTAGGCGGGGGCGCTCAGCAGCTCGTAGACCGTGTTGCGCCGGGCCGGCATCCGGCCGGCGCCGCGGATGGCGGCCTCCAGCTCCTCGGGAGTGGCGAGCTGGCCGTGCGCGGCCCCCGACGCGCGCGAGATGTTCTCGTCCATCAGGGTGCCGCCGAGGTCGTTGCACCCGGCATCCAGCAGGCGCGCCCCGCCGTCCAGGCCAAGCTTCACCCACGAGGCCTGGATGTTCGGGATCAGCCCGTCGAGGGCGATGCGGCCGACGGCGTGCACCAGCACCACCTCGTCCCACGTCGGGCCCGGGCGCGCCCTGCCCTGCAGGAAGATGGGGGAGGCCATGTGCACGAACGGCAGCGGGACGAACTCGGTGAAGCCCCCGGTGCGGCGCTGGATCCGGCGCAGGACCTCCAGGTGGTTGGCCCAGGCGCGCGGGTCGTCGATGTGGCCGAACATCATCGTGGTGGTGGCGCGTAGGCCCAGCTCGTGGGCGGTGATCATCACCTCGGCCCACTCTGAGGTGCGCACCTTGTCCGGGCACAGGTGGGCGCGCACGCGGTCGTCGAGGATCTCCGCCGCGGTGCCCGGGAGGGTGCCGAGGCCGGCGTCGCGCAGACGGGTGAGGAACTCGCGCACGCTGATCCCCAGCGTGTGGGCGCCCTGCCACACCTCCAGCGGCGTGAAGCCGTGGACGTGCATCTCGGGCAGGCGCGCCTTGATCGCCGCCAGCACCCCTACGTAGAAGTCGCCGGTGAAGTCGGGATGGATGCCGCCCTGCAGGCAGACCTCGGTCGCGCCGCGCTCCCAGGCCTCCACCGAGCGGTGCACGACCTCGTGCACGTTCAGGATGTAGGGGTCGCCGCGCAGGTTGAGGCTCTTGGGCCCACGTGAGAAGCCGCAGAAGCCGCAGCGGAAGTAGCACTGGTTGGTGTAGTTGATGTTGCGGTTGACGACGTAGGTGACCACCTCGCCGCAGGCCCGCTCGCGCAGCGCGTCGGCCACCCTGGCAACGGCCTCGACCTCGGGGCCGCGCGCCCGGAAGAGTCGCTCGATCTCCTCCACCCGCGGCGGGCGCCCCTCCAGGGAGCGCTCCAGGATGCCGGCGAGGTCGGGGTCGAGGCGGGAGAGGTCCTCGTCGGGGTCGCCCTCGCGCCAGGCCGCGTCCTCCCACTCGGCCGACAGCCGCCGTGGCGGCACCGGCGGGGGTGCGTCCACCCCCGGCGCCCAACCCGTGCGCGGCCGGGCCGCGCCGCGGCCGTCCACCTGGGCCAGCCAGGCGGTGAGGAGCGGCCGCGCCAGCTCGGCGCGGGCCACGTCGATGTCGGCCTCCGGCGGGAGCGCGGTGCGCTCCACGAGCGGCCGCGGGGCGAGCGCGTCGCGCAGCGCCGCCACCTCCTCCGGCCCCCAGTCGCCCATCACCAGATCGACCGCGCCCCCCGCGACCGCGTCGAGCGCCTCGGCGAGCGTGTCCACCTCGACGGAGACGCGCGTCGAGATGGCGGGCAGCCACCCCAGCTCGATCGCCTCCTCAAGCCCGTCGGGGTCGGTGCGCAGGAACGCGGCCCCGCTGCGGGCGAGGGCGTCCAAGACCGTGGCGCGGGACCCGCGGTGGCGGACCGTGATGCGCCAGCCGGCCACGCCCCGGCTGGCCAGGGTCATGGCGCCCTCGGGATCCGCGATCCACGCGAGCGCCGGCCCGTCGGGGGCGGCGGTCTCGACCGGGAGCAGTCCCGCCGCGAGGGCGGCTGCGACCCGCGCCTCGTCGAGCCCGGCGGCCTCCAGCACGAGCGCGCGGGCGGGGGCGGGGTCGGCCGTTGATGTCCGGCGGCAGAAGGTGACGCTCACGCGGCCACCGCCGCGGGAGCCACGGCACCCGGCCGGGCGAGGCCGTCGCCGTCGGCCATCGCGCGCACGTGTGCGCGCAGCCCGGGGGCGAGGAAGTCGTCATCGGGCACGTAGCGAGGATAGATCGTGAGCCGCTCGCGCAGCGTGTAGCCCGCGTCCTCGCACAGGCGCGCGAGGTGCCCGATCTCGGGCCAGGGCGCCTCGGGGTTCACGAAGTCGGGGGTGAGCGGGGAGATCCCGCCCCAGTCATTGATGCCCGCAAGCAGCAGCGGCCCGTAGTCGGCCGAGAGGTTCGGGGGCGCCTGGACGCTCATGTCCGGGCCCATCACCAGGCGCGCGATCGCACATGCGCTCATCAGCTCGACCAGGCCCGGCTCGCCCGCGGCGGCCATCGGGGTGTCGGGCTTGGCGCGGAAGTTCTGGATGATCACCTCCTGGATGTGCCCGTAGCGCTCATGGAGATCGCGCAGCGCCAGGAGCGCCTCGACGCGCTCTGCCGGGGTCTCGCCGATGCCGATCAGGATCCCGCTCGTGAAGGGGATGCGCAGCTCGCCCGCTCGGCGGAGCATGGCAAGACGCGTGGCCGGGCGCTTGTCGGGGGCGCCCTCGTGCGGACCCCCGGGACCGCAGAGGCGATCGGACACCGACTCCAGCATCATCCCCTGGCTGGCCGAGACCTCGCGCAGCTCGGCGAGCTCGCGGCGCGAGAGGATGCCGGCATTGGGGTGGGGGAGCAGGCCCGTCTCCTCCAGCACGCGCCTGCACATCGCCACGAGGTAGGAGTGGGTCGAGCCGTGCCCGAAGCGGCGCAGCGCCCGGCGATGGCTCTCGAAGCGCACCTCGGGGCGGTCGCCGAGGGTGAAGAGCGCCTCCTTGCAGCCGCGACGGGCGCCGGCCTCGGCCACCGCGAGGACCTCGTCGGGGCTCATCGTGTGCGCCCGCGGGTCGGTGTCGGCGCGCGCGAACGTGCAATACGAGCAGACGTCCCTGCAGAGGTTGGTGAGCGGGATGAAGACCTTGCGCGAGTAGGTCACCCGCGCGGGGTGGCCGCGGTCACGCAGGGCGGCCGCCGCGGCCCAGAGGGCCGGATGCTCCGCTCCGCGGGCGCCGGCCAGGGCGAGGGCCTGCTCGCGGTCCAGGCGACGACCCTCGAGCGCAGCCTCGACGGCCGCTCGCAGGGGCGGCCGCAGGGCGGTGAGGTGCGCGGGGGCCAGCGCCATCAGGCCGGCTCTGGCCCCTGGCCCTCGCGGAACTTGCGCCAGTCGGCGGGGCGCTTCTCCTGGAAGCTCGCGATCCCCTCCTGGGGCTCGGGCCCGTAGACGTGGTTGAGCGCCACGAGCTCGACCCCGTGCTGGACGGCTGAGTAGAGCTGGTCGGTGGATGCGTTCATCGCGATCTTCGCCAGGCGCAACCCCTGAGGCGAGCGGCGCAGGATCTCGGTGCACCAGCGGTCGACCTCGGCGTCGAGCTCCTCATCGGGCACGACCGCGTTGCACAGGCCCATCTGCAGCGCTTCCTCGGCGCTGTACTGGCGCGTCAGATAGAGGATCTCGCGCGCCTTCTTCTCCCCCACCACATGGGGCAGGAGCTGGCAGCCCCACCACAGCGGCGCCGAGCCGATCTTGGGCCCGGCCTGGCCGAAGCGGCCCGACGTGCCCGAGATCGTGAGGTCGCAGAGGACGTTCAGCTCGTTGCCGCCCCCGATGCAGTAGCCCCGCACCCGCACGATGATCGGCTTGCCGTTGTTGCGGATGGCCACCGCCAGCCGGTCGTGCAGGTGGTGCAGATGGCGCTTCTGGGCCGCGGTGCGGGTGGGCTCGCGGACGTCGCCCCCGACGCAGAAGGCGCGCTCGCCGGCGCCGGTGAAGACGATGACCCCGACCGACTCGTCGTCGGCGGCGGCCTCGAAGGCCTCGCACAGCTCGGCGATGGTCTGCACCCGGAAGGCGTTCAGCCGGTCCGGCCGGTTGATCGTGATCGTGGCCCGGCCGTCGCCGACCTCGTAGAGGATGTCCTCGTAGTTCGCGCCCAGCGGGGGACCCCTTTCCTCGTGCGGATTGGTGCGAGGGCTGATCCTATCCGCCGCGCAGCCGGGCTCGCCGGGGGTGCGTCTCGTATTGCGCTACGTGAGTTCGCCGGGCGGGTCAGGCGCTTGTGGCCGCGATGAGGCCGGTGGTAAGAAGGGCTCGTCGCATCAATCACAAGACAGGTGTTCGCGATGCGAGACGCATACCGCCCGGTGAACGGGGATGGCGTCGAGCCGGGGGTCGCCCGGCCGGTGAGCCCGCGCTACCGGATCCAGGCGATCGAGCGCGCGGTGGCGATTCTGAACGCGTTCTCGGCCGAGGATCCCGAGCTCGGGGTGACCGAGCTGGCCGAGCGCCTCGGGCTCCACAAGTCGACGGTCCACCGCTTCATGGTCAATCTCGATGCCGCGGGGCTGGTCGAGCGCAACCCGCGCACGGGCCGCTACCGCCTCGGCCTTCGCATCTTCGAGCTGGGCGGCCTCGTCATGCAGCAGATGAACCTCTGGGACGAGGCGCTGCCCTTCCTCGAGGGCCTGGTGCGCGACACGGGGGAGACCGGCCACCTGGCGGTGCTGGACGGTGGCGAGGCGATCTACATCGAGCGCGTCGAGTCGCGCCGGGCGCTGCGCATTCCCTCCGCCGTCGGGCGCGGGTACCCGGCCCACGCCACCAATCTCGGCAAGGTGCTGCTGGCCGACCTGCCCCCCGGACGTGTGGCCGAGATCGTCGCCGAGCGCGGTCTCGCCGCCTACACGCCGCACACGATCACCGACGAGGCGGAGCTCCACGCCGAGCTCGCGCGCATCCGCGAGCGCGGCTATGCGATCGACAACGAGGAGTACGACGAGGGTCTGCGGTGCATCGGCGCCCCGGTGCGCGATCACAGCGGCCACGTCGTCGCCGCGCTCGGCATCGGGGGGCCGGTCACCCGGATCACCCCCGAGCGGGTTGGCGAGCTCGCCGACCTGGTCATGGCCGCCGCGCGCGGCCTGTCGCGCCGGCTGGGCGCGCACGCCTCCGGCGCCTACGCGCCGGCCACCCTGCGGGTCCGGACGACCTCCGCCGAGGAGGTCCCTTCCGTCCCCGTCGCGCGATCCGCGGAGGCCTAGCGAGAGCCCGCCTCCGACCGCGGCGTCCGCCGCACCAGCACTTCGAAGACCCGACAACCCAAGGAGTCCAGGACATGGCGACCACCGCCACCAATCCCCCACTGCGCCTCTCGAGCCGCACGTCCCACTTCGTCCTCCCGAAGCAATGGGCGTCGATGCGCAAGGCGGAGGCGCTCGAGCGCGAGACCGGCAAGCGCGTCATCCACTTCGAGAAGGGCGACTTCCAGGGTGATGAGTTCCGGCCGGCGCCCCACATCATGGAGGCGTGCGCGAAGGCGGTGGCCGACGGGCATGTGCGCTACGTGCCCGGGCCCGGCCTCCCCGAGCTGCGCGACGCCATCGCCGAGGAGGCCACCAAGCGCGGGCGGCCGACGGTGCGCGAGGAGGTGCTGGTCACGATGGGCGCCAAGCACGCGCTCACCCAGTCCCTGCTCACGATCGTGGACCAGGGCGACGAGGTGATCTTCCCGAACCCGGGCTACCCGCCCGACGAGTTCTGGATCACCTACGCCGGCGGGCAGGTGGTGTACGCGCCGCTGGTCGAGCCCGACTTCCACTTCGATCTCGACTCGCTGCGCAGCCTCATCACGCCGCGCACCAAGATGCTCATCATCAACTCGCCTCAGCGCCCCAACGGGATGACCGTGGGCCAGCTGGACGAGATCGCGGCGATCTGCGCCGAGCACAACGTGATCGTGCTGACCGACGAGATCTTCAGCCACATGGTCTACCCCCCGGCCGAGCACCGCACGATCGCGGCCGTCGAGGGGATGGCCGACCGCTCGATCCTGGTCGACACCTTCTCGAAGACCTACATCATGACCGGGTTCCG
>Ga0209909_100678_pt1 | contig 10040 bp, 12 predicted proteins | sample FECB22metaG_FD_188302 | JGI IMG/M metagenome (GOLD analysis project Ga0209909, IMG submission 188302) | Cyanobacterial communities from the Joint Genome Institute, California, USA - FECB-22 (SPAdes) (version 3) | ecosystem: Environmental > Aquatic > Thermal springs > Hot (42-90C) > Microbial mats... | reverse complement strand
CACCGAGAAGTTCCTGGCCGACGGCTGGATCTTCTACCTCTACCACCCGCAGTACCTGATCGCGCACACCAACCGGGTCGAGGGCTTCAAGCCGATGCCCGATGGCCTGCTGCGCGTGACGGGGGTGAAGCTGAAGTAGTCTTGCCGGACCGCGGGCCTCCAACGCCGCATCGACCGGAGGTCGATGCGGCGTTGGAGGCCCGCGGTCCGGCAAGAATCAATCCCTACAGCACCACTCGACCATCCGCCGCATGAAGCCCTCGCAGGCGTCGATCTGGGAGGCGAGGATGAACTCGTTGGGCTGATGCGCCTGGGCGATGTCGCCCGGGCCGCAGACCACGGTCGGCACGCCCCATGTCTTGCGGAAGATGCCGGCCTCGGTGCCGTAGACCACGCTGCCCACGGTATTGGATCCCGACCAGCTGCGCGCCAGCGCCTTGGCCTCGTCGTTGCCCTCCGAGGAGAAAGCCGGCGTCGAGGAGCGCAGCACGGTTTCGATCGTCGCCGCCGGATGCTTGGCCTTCATCTTGGGCAGCAGCTCCGTCTTCAGCCATTCCATGGCGCGATTGCCCAGCGCCTCGATCGGCAGGCCCGGCAGCTCGCGATAGCCCCACAGGACCTCGCATTCACGCGCCAGGATGTTGCCCGCGGTGCCGCCGACGATGGTGCCGACATTGAAGGTCGCCGCCGCCGGCATGAACTCGCTCTGCTTCGGCGCCTTGGCGTCAAGCTCGTCCTGAACCGTGTTGAGGTAGTGGACGAACTCGCCGGCGAAATGGATGGCGCTGACGCCGAGATGGGTCATCGAGGAGTGCGCCTCGAAGCCGGTGAACTTGGTGATGTAGATCTGCGCGCCCTTGTGGGCATGGACCACCGTCATCATGGTCGGCTCGCCGATGATGATGGCGCGTGGTTTCGGCACCTCGCTCGCCATGCGCGCGGCCAGGCCATGGGCGCCGATGCAGCCCACCTCCTCGTCGTAGCTCAGCGCAAAGTGGATCGGCTTCTTGAGCTTCGCCTGCTTGAACTCCGGCAACATGGCGAGGCCGATGGCGTAGAACGCCTTCATGTCGCAGGTGCCGCGGCCGTAGTACTTGCCGTCCTTCAAGGTCAGCGTCCAGGGATCGGTGTCCCACGGCTGGCCGTCGACCGGCACCACGTCGGTGTGGCCGGAGAGCACGACGCCGTCCTTCACATCGGGTCCGACGGTGGCGAAGAGATTGGCTTTCTTGCCGTCCTCGCTCGGCACCAGCTTGCTGTCGATGCCGTGGTCCTGAAGATACTTCTGTACGTACTCGATCAACGCCAGGTTGGAATTGCGCGAGGTGGTGTCGAACGCCACGAGACGGCGCAGCATTTCGACGGAACCGACGATCTCCCCTGCCATGATACTCCCTGTTGCCTGACTAACTGTCGTCCTGACATCTGCGCGTTAAACCGACGTGCGCCCGATCATCGTCAAAAACTCGCGTCGCGTCTCGCCGTTGTCGCGGAACGCGCCCAGCATGCGGCTGGTCACCATGGCGACATCGGACTTGTGCACGCCGCGCGTTGTCATGCACTGGTGAGCGGCCTCGACGACGACGGCGACGCCGCGCGGCTGCAGGACTTCCTGCAGGGTGTTGGCGATCTGCGCCGTGAGCTTCTCCTGGATCTGCAGGCGATAGGCGAAGGCATCGACAACGCGGGCGAGCTTGCTGATGCCGACCACGCGCTTGTCGGGCAGGTAGCCGATATGCACCTTGCCGATGATCGGCACCATGTGGTGCTCGCAGTGCGATTCCAGGCGGATGTCGCGCAGCACCACGACCTCGTCGTAGCCCTCGACCTCCTCGAAGGTCCGCTGCAGCATCTCGCGCGGATCCTCGTCGTAGCCGCGGAAGAATTCCTCGTAGGAGCGAACCACGCGGTCCGGCGTGCCAACCAGGCCCTCGCGGTCGGGATCGTCGCCAGCCCACCGAATCAAGGTGCGCACGGCGGCCTCGGCCTCCTCACGCGACGGACGGGTCAGCCCCGTGGCAAGCGAGACCATCTCGCTCTTCTTCAGCATCCTGTTCATGGTCGTTCCCTCAATGGAGCCGGCGTCCCGATTGGGTCGACTGGGTCGACTGTCCGGGTCGAGTGAAGCTCGGCAGGTCGAGTGAAAAGGTTGGGATCTCAATGTCGAAGTTGTCGCCGGACTCGCTCACCATCTGATAGGTGCCGCCCATGAAGCCGGATGGCGTGGAGAGCGACGTGCCCGAATTGTACTCGAAGACTTCGCCCGGGCGCAGCAACGGCGTCTTGCCGACCACGCCCGGTCCCTTGACCTCTTGGGTGCGGCCCATGGCATCGGTGATCTTCCAATGTCGGCTGAGCAACTGCACCGCGACATCGCCCTGGTTCTCGATGCGCACGAAGTAGGCCCAGACGAACTGCCACTTCGACGGATCCGACTGGTCAGGCAGATATTGCGGCCGGACGGTCACCTGGATGGCACGGGTTGTGGCTTGGAACATGCGACACCTTCCTGAACCCCTCTGACATGGGACGTTGGCGCGAAAAGGTCAAATTGCAAAGCCCTACGGCCAATGCCGGATTATGGCGTCACAGCCATCGCGGATCGGCGGTGAAATCGATGGTGAGCCAGCGATGCGGGCCCTCGTCGCCGATCGCCTCGGCAATCTCGCGACGAATGGCGTCGACCGTTGCGACATTGTCGAGCCGCATGCCGGTCGGCACAGCGATATGGATCTCGATGAACTGCGCGCGCCCGACCTTGGCGACGTAGCTCGTATAGGTGCTGAACCCGTAGTCGGCGATCACGCCGTCCATGACGCGACGGACATGGGCGTCGAGATCGGGCGGCGTGATCAGCAGGATCTCCTGGAGCGCCTTGCGCACCGTTCGGATCGGCACGAACACCAGCACCAGCGTGAGCAGCGCCAGCACGACCGGATCGACGTAGGGCGTAAGGCGGCTCCAGGCCGTGCCGGCAAGCGACCAGGCGATGGCGAAGGCGACCAGCAGAGCCGAGGTGATGGCGGCCGACATCAACCAGCTCTGCGCATCCAGCCGCACGAAGTCCGAGCCGATGCGCCGGTTGGCGCGGACTTCGTAGAAGAACATGCCGAAGCAGACGACGCAGACGATCACGGCGTAGGCGATCGCCCAGTCGAAATCGAGCTGGCGACCGCCGGCGAGGAAACTGTCGACCGCGTTCAGGAAGGCATAGAAGCAGAGCAGCATCAGCGTGCCGCCATTGAAGGCCAGCACCATGGGCTCGATGTGCCAGTAGCCGAACTGGAAGCGGCGGTTGACTCTCTCGCTGCCGACCAAGCGGGAGACGAACAGCGCCAGGCCCGACATGGCCGCGTCGATGGCGGCGAACACGCCGTCGAACATGATCGACAGCGAGCCCGACAGCAGGCCGAACACCACGCCGAACGCCGAGACGATCACCGTCACGACGATCGACAGCCGAAGCATCCTCTGTTCTGCGGCGGCCTGGGGCATGGCTGCAGTGTACAGCACCTCAAGCCTCCTCTCCCCCGCTAGGGGGAGAGGAGCTTGAGGGTCAAAGCGAAGCTCTAAATCGGAAAGATCAGGCAGGTCGTCGTGCCGTGAGCCAAGAGCTTGCCGGTGCCGTCGTAGAGCTTGCCTTCGGAGGTGGCGATGCGCGCGCCGACGTTGATCACCCGGCCCTCGGCCTTCACCGGACCGGTCTTGTCGGTCATGGCGCGCACGTAGTTCACCTTGATCTCGAGGGTGGTGAAGCCAAAGCCGGCCTTGAGCGTGGAGTGGATGCAGCAGCCCATCACCGAATCGAGCAGCGTGGCGGCAATGCCGCCATGCACCGTGCCCAGCGGATTGTAATGGTCGAACACCGGCGTGTACTCGAACGCCACGCGGCCGAGCTCCACTTCCGTCACCCGGAAGCCCAATGCCCGGGAGATCGGTGGCGCCGGGAACCGACCCTCCTGTATCCCCTTGAACAGGGCGAGGCCGTCCATGGTGCGCGCCTGCTCGATCGGCACGACGCCGTAACCCGCCTCGCTCATCGTCACTCACTCCGCCAGTTTAGTGCATATACACATTTGTGCTTGGCCATCGCAAGCGCCGGCGTTAGTCTTGGGGCCATGTCCGGTCCCCGCCTGTCGCCCCTCGACTGCACCTGCTTCCGCATCCGCGGTGCGGCGCGGCGGGTCACGCAGATCTACAGCAAGCATCTGGCGCCGACCGGGCTCAAGATCTCGCAGTTCTCGCTGCTCGGCTTCATCAGCGCCGACGGCCCAGTCTCGATCGGGCGGCTGTCCGACCTTCTGGCCACCGACCGGACGACGCTGACACGCAACCTCGGGCCGCTGCTGAAGGACGGGCTGGTCGAGCGTGCCCAGTCGGGCGACAAGCGGCGCCACGAGCTGGTCGCGACTCCGGCCGGCCGCGCCCTGTTCAAGCGCGCGCTGCCGCTGTGGGCGGCGGCCGAGCAGGAGGTGCGCGACGCCATGGGCGTCAAGCTCACGGCCGACCTGCACGGCGCCATCGAGCGCTCGATGGAGAAGCTCGCGGCGCTATAGAAGGTTGGCGTTGAAGAAGTTGTACTCCAGCTCCATCGCGCGGCGATAGTTGGCGCGCACCGCCGGCGTGTCCCTGGCGTGATGGTCGAGCAGCGCTTCAAGCCGCACCGCCAACGCCTCGAAGCCGGGATCGGCGTAGGTCTTCACCCAGTCGGCATAGGCCGGCGCCACGGTCGTCCGGGCAAGCGACTGCCCGAGCCAGGCGTAGAGCCGCATGCAGGGCGTCATGCCGGCGATGGTCTCGCCGAGCTTGCCGCGCTGCGCCGTGTTCAGCAGGAAGTCGACATAGGCCTTGGTCGCCAGGATGGGCGTCGTGCCGTCGAGATCGATCTGCAGCCGCTCGGTGTAGCTCTTGTGCAGCTTCAGCTCCTCGACGACGCCCGCGATCAGCTCGGAAAAGCCGTAGAGGTCGTCGCGCGAGGTGCCGTTGGCAAGGCAGAAGGCATAGGCGCGCGCGAACGCGTCGAGGAAATAGGCGTCCTGCGCCACATAATGCCTGAAGCTTTCGGCCGGCAGGGTGCCGTCACCCAGCCCCTGCACGAACCCGTGCGCGCGGATGCGCGCCGCCCAATCGGCATTGGCGTCCCACAGGATACGAGCGAGCGACATGGTCACATCATGCTCTTCCGGGCCGCCGGCCTCTGGCCGGCTCTTGAGGCCGGCGAGACGCCGGCGGTCCGGAAGAATATCAGCCCAGCGCCTGGACCAGGTCGGCAATGATGTCCTCGGCGTCCTCGAGGCCGACCGAGATGCGGCACGTCCCGTCGCCGATGCCGAGCTTGGCGCGCTCCTCGGCGCCGATGCGCATGTGCGTGGTGGTCGCGGGATGCGTCACCAGGCTCTTGGCGTCGCCGAGATTGTTGGAGATGTCGACCAGCTGCAGCCGGTTCAGCGTCTCGAAGGCAGCCCACTTGCCGGCCTTGAGGTCGAAGGTGACGACGCCGCCCGCGCCCGACATCTGCTTCATGGCGAGCGCATGCTGCGGATGGTCCTTGCGGCCGGGATAGAGGACGCGGCCGATCGCCGGGTGGGCGGCGAGCGCATCGGCCACGCGCGCGGCATTGGCGCAGTGCCGCTCGATGCGCAGCCCCAGCGTCTCCATGCCCTTGACCAGCACCCAGGCATTGAACGGGCTGAGCGAGGGGCCGGTGTTGCGGATGATGGGCTGCAGCTTCTCGAGGATGAACTCGCGGCTGCCCAGCACGGCGCCGCCCAGCGTGCGGCCCTGGCCATCGATATACTTGGTGGCCGAGTGCACGACCACGTCGGCGCCCCATTCCAGCGGCCGCTGCAGGATCGGCGTGGCGAAGGCGTTGTCGAGCACGACCTTGGCGCCCGCCTTGTGCGCGAGCTCGCACACCGCCTTTACGTCGACGATGTCGAGCATGGGATTGGAGGGCGATTCGAACAGCACCGCCTGCGCGGGCTTGGACAGCGCCTTCTCCCATTGCTGAAGATCGCCGCCATCGACGAACTCGCCCGTGATGCCATACTTGGGCAGCAGGTCGGCCACGATGTAGTGGCAGGAGCCGAAAAGCTGGCGCGCCGCCACGATGCGGTCGCCGGTCTTCAACAAGGCCAGCAGGGTGAAGAACACCGCCGACATGCCGGTCGAGGTGGCGCGACAGGCCTCGGCACCTTCGAGCGCCGCCAGGCGATTCTCGAACATGGAGACGGTGGGATTGCCGAAGCGCGAGTACTGGTAGTGCGTACTCTCGCCCTTGAAGGTGGCCTCGGCCTCCTCCGCGCTCCCGTAGGCGTAGCCCGACGTCAGGTAAAGCGCCTCCGACGTCTCGTCGAAGTTGCTGCGCAGCTGGCCAGCGCGCACCGCGCGCGTCTGCGGCCGCCAGGTCGACTGATCGGCCTTCGCCTTCTTCTTGGGAATCGCTCCGTCCATGGCCCTCTCTCCTCGATGCGCCTGTGCACCCTTCATCCTGCTGGGGCGCACAAACGAAAACCCCCGACCGAACAGGACGGGGGCTTGCGGGCCTCTCCGACCTTTTAGCGATGTTTAACGTGGTCGCAAGCCGGTCGGCTCAAATCTCCACGATGGCGTTCGTATATAAGCGAAGGCGGTGCCGCGCAAGCGCGATCTTGCGGAGACAGTCCGGGTTAGCTAAGTTGGCTAAGATGAAGTACGTCAATACCCACGAGGCAAAGACCCAGCTTTCCAAGCTGATCGCCGCCGTGCAGGCCGGCGAGGAGGTCGTGATCTGCCAGGCCGGCAAGCCCGTGGCGCGGCTCGCGGCTTACGCAGCGCCTCGCAAGAAGATTCGCCTGGGTGCCTGGAAGGGCAAGGTGACGTTGCAGCCCGATTGGGATTCGCCTGAGACGAACGCCGAAATCGAAGCGCTCATGTTGGGCGAGGAAGATGAGAAGCGTTGAGGCTGCTGATCGATTCGAACGCTTTGATATTCGCGGTGGCCCAACCTGCGAGCCTTTCAACGACGGTACGCCAGGCCCTGCAGGATCCCGCCAACGATCGCTTCGTCAGCATCGCCGCAATGTGGGAGATCGCAATCAAGCTCTCACTCGGCAAGCTGTCCTTGCCTGGCAGCATACCGGCGGCGCTTGATCTCATCGGTGCTTTACCACTGGAGATCACGCCAGCTCACGTGGTCCACGTCCAGGTCCTTCCCCTTCATCATCGCGACCCCTTCGACCGGATGATGATCGCGCAGGCCCTGGAGGAGAATCTCACGATCATCACGCGCGATCGTGCCTTCAGGGCCTACGGGGTGCCGCTGCTGGCGGCATAGGCATCAGCGTCTCAGTGCTTCTGCCGTTCCAATGATTGCTCGCGCAGCTTGCTCAAGGTGATGCGCGAGGTCAGCGCCTCGGGATCGGTCTTGACGTGGATGATGGCGGGCTTGGCCGCGGCCACCGCGCGCTCGAAGGCCGCGGCATAGTCCTCGGTCTTCTCGACGGTCTCGCCGTGGCCGCCGAAGGCGCGGGCGTAGGCGGCGAAGTCGGGGTTCTTGAGCTCCGTGCCGTGCACGCGCGTCGGATACTCGCGCTCCTGGTGCATGCGGATGGTGCCGTACATGCCGTTGTCGACCACGGTGATCACCACATTGGCGCCGTGCTGGACGGCGGTGGCGAACTCCTGGCCGTTCATCAGGAAGCAGCCGTCGCCCGCCAGAGACACCACCATGCGGTTGGGCTCGGCGATTTTCGCCGCGACCGCCGCCGGCACGCCGTAGCCCATGGCGCCGCTGGTCGGCGCTAGCTGGGTCTTGAAGCCGCGATACTGGAAGAAGCGATGCAGGAAGGCCGCGTAGTTGCCCGCGCCGTTGGTCACGATGGCATCGTCGGGCAGGCGCTTGTTCAGCCAGGCGATGACCTCGCCCATGTTCACCGCGCCCGGCAGGGGCCCGGGCTTGATGTTGTCGAGATACTCGGCGTGTGCCGCCGCGGTCTCCGCCTTCCAGCGCTTGCCGTCGACCGGCTTCATCGCCTTGGCGGCCGCCGCGAAGTTCGCCATGCCGCTGTTGATGGGCAGGCTCGCCTGATAGACGCGGCCCAGCTCCTCGGCGCTGGCATGGACATGCACCAGCTTCTGGGCAGGGACTGGAATGTCGAGCAGCGTGTAGCCCGCGCTGGTCGCTTCGCCGAGCCGCGGCCCGACGGCGATGATGAGGTCGCATGCCTTCAGGCGTTTGCCCAGCGCCGGGCCCACGCCGACGCCGAGATCGCCGGCATAATTGGGATGGCGATTGTCGAACAGGTCCTGGTTGCGGAACGAGGCGCAGACCGGCAGGTCATTGGCCTCGATGAAGGCCTTGATGTCGGCGCAGGCCTGCGCCGTCCAGCCGCCGCCGCCCACGATGACCATCGGCCGCTCGGCGGCCAACAGAAGCTCTCGCAGCGCCGCCATGTCCTGGGGCGCCGGCGCGCCGCGCGCGATCTTGTAGGGGCCGGCATCGGCCACCTCGACCTCGTCGACCAGCATGTCTTCGGGCAGCGCAACGACCACGGGGCCCGGACGGCCGTTCAACGCAGTGTGAAATGCCTGGCTGATCAGCTCCGGGATGCGCCGCGCATCCTCGATCTGGACGACCCACTTCGCCAGCTGCCCGAACATGCGACGGTAGTCGATCTCCTGGAACGCCTCGCGGTCGGTCGCCTCGCGCGCCACCTGGCCGACCAGCAGGATCATGGGCGTCGAATCCTGGAAGCCGGTATGCAATCCGATGCTTGCATTGGTGGCACCGGGCCCGCGGGTGACGAAGGCGATGCCCGGCTTGCCGGTAAGCTTGCCGTAGGCCTCGGCCATGTTGGCGGCGCCGCCCTCCTGGCGGCAGATGATGTAGCGGATGGAATTGCGCTGGGCATAGAGCGCGTCGAGCGCCGCGAGATAGCTTTCGCCAGGCACGCCGAAGATCGTGTCGGTGCCGTGGATACGCAGCTGGTCGATCAGCACTTGCGCACCGCTTCGCCGTGAGTGGGGGCGCGGATGAGAGCTCGCCATGATCGTTCCCTTACTTCGTGGGTGAAAAGGAGGTCGGCACCAATATCTTGTTGTTCATGTGCTTCATATATTCTCGGCTCTTCTGCAAATAAGCTTGCCACGCCGGATCGGCCGCCATCGCAGCGCGACGCTTGGTGCGGTCGGCGAGATCTTCATACGCCCAGATATGCACGATCTCATTCACATTGCCGACCTCGGTGGTGAAGAAGCCGACTAGATTACCGAGATGCTTCTTCTGCACCGGCAATCCCTCCTTTTCGTACAGCGCGAGAAACTCGCGCAACCGGCCGGGCTGCAGCTCGTAGGTGCGGTGGTCGACGATCATCCAATTCCTCCACTTTCCATGTCGATTGTGTGACCTGCTTGATACGAGCTCAACCTCGCCATTTCGTGCGCCGCTTGCGGTGGACTCACGCCCGGATTCAGCGCATAAAGCCTGCATTGCGATACTGGCCGAAGAGCATCATCATGAGTCTCGGCACAAATCGCGGAGCGCAATGCCGGTCTACGTCGTCTCGTGAGCTTCTTGGTCATCTGTCAAATGTCGTCAAAACGCTTGGACCCAGTCGTCCAGCAAGCGCGCGCCGGACTCCGCTCAATCCTTCCTCCAGCCCCGAGCCTTGAATGAGTCGCAAATTGTTTGTGGGCAACCTGCCCTACTCGGTCACGTCTGAGCGTCTGTCAGAAGCCTTCTCTCAGTTCGGCACCGTTACCTCTTCAAAAGTGATCGTGGATCGCGAGACAGGCCGCAGCCGCGGCTTCGCGTTCCTCGAGATGGAAACAGATGATCAGGGCGCCTCGGCCATGCAGGCCATGAACGGCGCGTTGCTCGATGGCCGCTCGATCGCGGTCCGCGAAGCTGTTGAACGTCAGCCCGGTGGTGGCGGCGGATTTGGCGGCGGTGGCGGCGGCGGTCGTGACGGCGGCGGCTTCCGTCCGCGCGGTCCGCGTCCGCCTTATGGCGGCGGCGGTGGTGGCGGCGGCTACGGCGGCGGCGGTGGCGGTGGCTACCG
>Ga0209909_100677_pt1 | contig 10041 bp, 7 predicted proteins | sample FECB22metaG_FD_188302 | JGI IMG/M metagenome (GOLD analysis project Ga0209909, IMG submission 188302) | Cyanobacterial communities from the Joint Genome Institute, California, USA - FECB-22 (SPAdes) (version 3) | ecosystem: Environmental > Aquatic > Thermal springs > Hot (42-90C) > Microbial mats... | reverse complement strand
CCGGGCCGCCACGGTCCGGGCCACCGCGCCCGCCGGCTCCCCGTCCGCGCGGTCGGCGGGCAGCAGCAGGACGACCCGGCCGTCGCGTTCACCGGCGGCACCACCGACCGGCGCGGCCAGCGCCGCCACCGCCCGCAGCAGCCGCCTGCGGGGCACCGCCGTCGCGGTGAACACCAGGACCGTGTGCGGACGGTCGGTGTCCAGCACCCCCAGCCGGTGCGCCCGTCTGCGGAAGTCCTCCGGATCCGGGGCGGGATCGGCGAGCAGGTCGTCGACCAGCTCCGCCTGCATCTCCTCGGTCACCAGGGTGGCCTGCCGCTCCATGAGCAGCAGCAGCGCCGCGGTCTGCGCGGACCGTTCCAGGGTGCGCACGTCGACGTCGGTGATCGCCCCGGCCCGGGACAGCACCAGCCTGCCGAACGACTCCTGGCCGGCCCGGACCGGCACCGTGCGCACGCTCGGCCCGTCCGGGCCGTTCCGCTGCGCCGGCAGCGACGGGCGACCGGGCGCCGCTCCCCTGGCCAGCACCTCCCCGCTCGGGCCGAGCAGCAGCACGGTGCCCTCCAGCAGACCGGCCAGGGTGCCCACCAGGTGCGGCAGGTCGACCCGGGTCAGCGCCATCGGGATCAGCTGCTCGTGCACCCGGGCCGCCCGCTCCAGGGCCTGCCGCTGCGCCTGCAGCCGCCCGTTCGCGTCCCGCAGCTCCACCGAGTCCTGCTGCACCCGCTCGTAGAGCCGGGCGTTCTCGATGACGACGGTGGCGTGCACCGCGAGCGAGGTCAGCAGCGCGATCTCGCGCTGCTCGAACGCCCGCTCCCGGCGCTCGGCGGCGAACAGCGCGCCGATCACCCGGGCGCCGCGCTTGATCGGCACGCCGGCGATCGCGACCAGCCCCTCCTCGTCGACCGCCGAGACCACCGCGGGCTCGCGCAGCAGCCGCGGATCGCGGCGGTAGTTCGCGGTCGCGGCCGGCTGGCCGGTCTGCAGCACCCGACCGCCGACCCCGGAACCGGGCCGCTGCCGGACCGTCGCGATCGCCGGCGTCCGCGTCCCGGAGGTCACCCGGACCGCGGCGATCCCGGTGTCCGGGTCGACCAGCGCGAGATAGCTGCAGTCGCAGCCGAGCAGCCGGCGCACCCGCTCGACGATCGCGCCGAGCACCTCGTCGGTGCCGCGCAGCGACGTCAGGTCGCGCGCGGTCTCGTAGAGCCCGTGCATCTCCCGCTCCCGGTGCGCCCGCAGGTCCAGCAGCGACCTGACCCGGACGACGTCCTCCAGCGCCTCCCGCACGAACGGTGCGACGTCGAGCCGGGACAGCTCGCGCACCGCGGCGGAGAGCTCCTCGGCGGGGGCGTCGTCGGCGAGCAGGTGCAGCAGCGTGGAGAGCAGCCTGGTCACCGCACCGGGGGCGGGCGTGTGGTGGGCGGGGTCGTGGATGGTCAGGGACATCGATGGCCCTTCATCGGGGGGACGGGACGGATGGCGGTCGCTGCCCTCAGCCCGGTGCGGGGAGCAGCTCCTCCACCGGGATCCGGTCGAGGACCCGGCGCAGCTGCAGCGCGACCTGCATGGCGAGCGCGCCGTCCGGGTCCCGCCAGTGGCTGCCGCCGAGCACCCGGTCGATCCGGTCCAGGCGCTGGTAGACGGTGTTCGGATGGACCTGCAGCGCGCGGGCGGCGGACCGCGGGTTCTCCCCGTTGTCGTAGTAGGACTCCAGGGTGGCGACGAGCATCGCGTTGTGCTCCTCGTCGTAGCGTTCGAGCGGCCGGATCGTCTCCTCCAGCAGCGAGCGGAGCTGGCGCTGCGACGACCCGTCGAGCACCAGGCCGAGCGCGCCGAGCCCGTCGCGGGTGGTGCCCTCGCCGTCCCGGCCGAGCGCGAGGAGCAGCCGCAGGCAGCGGCGGGCCTCGTGGTGGCCGGTGCGCACCGCCCGGGCCGAGGTCGCCGGTCCGGCGACCCCCGCGGTGACCGGGCCGCCGGTGGCCCGGGCCAGCTCGGCGGGGAGCCGCCGGGCCACCTCGGCCGGATCGGCCTGCGGGAGCAGCAGCACCACCCGGGAGGCGTGTTCCAGGGCGAGCCCGCCGTGCCGGGCGGCGTGCTCCGCGGCCGCGAGCACCAGCGAGCGGCGGCCCGCCTCCGCCGAGGCGAGCACGACCACGGTGTGCGGCACCGCGAAGTCGATCCCGCCGGAGCGGCGGGCCCGCCGCTCGAACGCCGTCCAGTCCGGTTCGCGCTCGGCCAGCAGGTCGTCGATCAGCTCCCCGCGGACCTGCTGCTCGGCCCGCCACACCTGGCGTTCCATCAGCAGCAGCAGCGCGGCCGTCTGGGCGGCGCGCTCCAGGGTGCGCACGTCGGGCTCCGGCAGGTCCGGCCGGTCCGGCGGGTCGCTCGCGGGCGTGAGCAGCACCAGGTGGCCGTAGTCCTCCGCACCGGCCCGCACCGGGACCGTCCAGACGCCGGGGGCGGCCCGCTGGGCGCCGAGCGCCCCGGGCCGGGGGGCCGGCAGCGGATCCGGGACCGGGGCCGCACCGGCGACGGCCAGCACGGCGCCGTCCGAGCCGACGGCGACCACCGTCCCGTCCAGCATCCCGGCGACGGTCTCCGCCAGCTCCCCGATGTCGGCCCGGCGCAGCGCCAGCGGCATCAGCTGCTCGTGCGCGGTGCCCGCCCGCTCCAGCAGCTCGCCCTGGTGGGCCAGCTCCTCGTTGGCCGCGCGGAGCCGGCGGGCGGTGGCCTCGGCCTGCTCGAACAGCCGGGCGTTCCCGATCACCACCGAGGCGTAGTCGGCCAGCGAGGTGAGCAGGTCCACCTCGGACGGGTCGAACGTGCGCTCGTGCCGGTTGGCGACGAACAGCGCCCCGATCACGTCGCTGCCGACCCGCACCGGCACCCCGATCATGCTGACGATGCCGTCCTCGATGACCGCGTCGGTGACGCTCGGGTCCCGCTGCAGCCGCGGGTCGTTGAGGTAGTCCGAGGTCGCGAACAGCTCGCCGGTGGCGATGATCCGGCCACCGGCGCCGGTGCCGAGCGGCTGGCGGATCGACTCGATCGCCCGGGTCACGGTGCCCAGGGTGATCCGCATGTAGACGTCGCCGATCTCGTCGTCGCGCAGCGCCAGGTAGGTGGTGTCGGTGCCGAGCAGCTGCCGGGCCCGGTGCACGATCGCCTCCAGCACCTCGTCGACGTCGCGCAGCGACGCCAGGTCCCGCGCGATCTCGATCAGCGCGAGCGTCTCCTTCTCCCGGCGCTTGCGGTGCGCGAGCAGCTCCCGGACCCGGCCGGCCCGGCCGATCGCGACCAGGAGCTCGTCGCGGTCGTGCTCCGGCGGGCCGGCGGCGGCGTCCTCCAGCGAGCCGGTCAGCCGGTCGAACTCGGCGCCGGGTGCCTCGGCGGCCAGCAGGTGCAGCAGCCGGGCGATGATCCCGGCGGCGGCGGGCCGCTCGTCCCCCTCCGCGATCACCACAGGCTCCACCGCCCTCTCCGCGCACCACGCCGTCGGTGCACCCACGCTAGGTCACGACCGGGCGTTCCGGACAGATCAGTCGCGGCCGCATCGCCCGCCCCCGGTCCGGGCGGCACCCGCGGCGGCGGCCCGGCCGGGAGCGGGCGGGGGGCTCACGCCGCGATCCCGCCGAACTTCGCCGCGACCCGGTCCTGGCTGATCCGCGGCGTCCAGCGGTCCTCCTCGTCGGCCCACAGGTCGCGCAGCTTCGGGATGACCCGGGTGCCGAACAGCTCGTTGTTCCGGGCCGCCACCTCCTCCGGCAGGTCGCCCACGTGCATGCAGGTGATGAGCTGACCGATGCGCAGGTCGGTCGCGAGCTCGCGGACCCGCTGCTCCACCCGCTCCGGGGTGCCGGCGATGATGTAGCCGAGCTCGTCGTACTCCCAGAAGGACAGCTCGCCGCGGGTCGCCCTGAGCCGCTCCTCGGCGGACTGGGTGCGGGCCCGGGTCAGGTTCGCCCGGATCGACGCCGGCGTGTTGTAGCCGGGCGGCGTCGCGAACTCGATGCCGGTCGGGTTCTGCCGGTAGAAGTAGCGCACCGCGTCGCCGTAGAGCCGCTCGGCCTCGGCGTCGGAGTCGGCGGTGCAGATGATCTGGGTGAACGCCATCCGGTTCGGGTTCATGTTGGCGCCCTGGCTCTCGGTGTAGTCCCAGAAGCCGCCGACGATCGGGGCGGCGCTCTGCTTACCGGAGAACGACAGGTAGCCGTAGCAGTAGTCGAGGGCGTTGACGACGTCCCAGGTCTCCGGGCTGCCGGAGCCGGGGATCCAGACCGGGATCTCGTCCTGCACCGGCCGCGGCCACGGGTTGACGTAGCGCAGCTTGGTGTAGCGGCCGTTGAAGGCGAACGGCTCCCGGGCGGCCCAGGCCCGGGTGATCAGCTCCCGGGCCTCGTGGAACCGTTCGCGGAGCTCGATCGGCGGCACGCCGTAGGCGAACGCGGTGTCCATCGGCGTGCCGAACACGATGCCGGCGATGATCCGGCCGCCGGACAGGCAGTCCAGCATCGCGATCTCCTCGGCCACCCGGATCGGCGGGTTGTACAGCGCCAGCGAGTTGCCGCACAGCGCGATCGCCGCGTTCTCGGTGGTCGCGGCCAGGATCGAGGCGATCAGGTTCGGCGACGGCGTCATCGCCAGCGAGGTCTGGTGGTGCTCGTTGAGCAGCAACGAGTCCCAGCCGAGGCCGTCCGCCTGCTGCATCAGGCGCAGGTAGGTGTGGTAGTCCTCGCCGACCTGCACCGGATCGGCCACCGAGGCCGGCGGCGTCACCCACGAGCTGTGGACGGTGTCGCCGTAGTCGGCGGGCAGCTTGGTGTAGTACTGCTGGGCGAACCAGTGGAACTTCACGGTGCTCCTTCGGGTGGTCAGGCGACGGAGCCGAGCAGCCTGGTCGCCGGGGTGCCGCCGAGGTTGGCGACATCGGCGCCCAGTGCCCGGCCCTCCGGGGTGGCGAGGGCGGCGCCCATCGCGTCGGCGTCGGCGAAGTAGAGCTCCGCCATCAGGTGGAACTCGGGTGCGGCGCCGTCGGCACCCGGCTGGAAGCGGGTGACCTCGACCTTCTCGATCCCGGGCACCCGCTGCGCCAGCGGGACGTGGGTGCCCAGGTAGTGGGCGTCGAAGGCGTCGACGTCGGACGGGGTGCCGTACAGCACGGTCAGCTTGATCACGGGGTCTCCCGGGTCCGGCGGTGCAGGGTCGGTCGCAGGGTCATCGGGGGCCTGCGGCCATCGCGCCGCCGTCGACCCGGTAGACCTCGCCGTTGACGAAGGCCGACTCGTCGGAGGCCAGGAACAGCACCATGTTCGCGATGTCGGAGGGCTCGCCGACCCGCGGCGACGCCACCCCGGGCAGCGCCTGGGCGGGCAGGTCGGGCACCGCGTCGAGCAGCTGGCGGGTCCGGATCACGCCCGGCGCGACGGCGTTGCAGCGGATCCCCTGCTTGCCGTGCTGGGCGGCGACGAAGCGGGTGAAGCCGATCACGGCGGCCTTCGTGGTGCCGTAGGCGGTGAGCGCCGCGCTGCCGCGCATGCCGCCGACCGACGCCATGTTGACGATCGACCCGCCGCCGGTCCCGATCATGTGCGGGAGGGCGTTCTTGCAGATCAGGAAGATGCTGCGGACGTTGGTGGCGAACGCGCGGTCCCACATCTCGACGCTGGTGCCGACCACGGTGCCGTCGGTGAACCAGGCGTCCGGGCCGACCAGCGCGGCGTTGTTGTGGATGACGTCGATCCGGCCGTGCTCGGCGACCACCCCGGCGACCAGGTCCTCGATGGAGCCCTGGTCGGTGGCGTCGAACCGGACGGCGGTGGCGGCGTCGCCGATCCCGGCGGCGGTCTCCTTCGCCCCGTCGACGTTGATGTCGGCGACCACGACGCGGGCGCCCTCGCGGGCCAGCGTCCGCGCCGTCTCCCGGCCGATCCCGGCGGCACCGCCGGTGACCAGGGCGACCTTGCCCTCGACTCGTCCCATGCTGCGGTCTCCTCGCTGTTCGACGCGGTTCACTGGTTGAGGAAGTCGGTGACGAGCGAGACGAAGGTGTCCTCCTGCTCGACCATCGGGTAGTGCCCGGCGGACTCGACCGGGGCGAGCCGGGCGTCCGGGACGAGCCGGACGAACTCCTCGGCGTAGGACAGCGGGAGCAGTCCGTCGGAGGTGCCGTGCACGACGAGCGTGGGGGCGGCCACCAGCGGCAGCCGCCTGCGCAGGCCGCGCTCGGCGATCGGCCACATGAACTTCGTGGCCGAACCGAGGTTCTGCGCGTCGAACAGGATCGCGGCGTGCGGGTCGTCCGGGTCCGGGGTGAAGTTCGACGGCTCCCGGGCGGGCGGTTCGCCGTGCCACTTCGCGGCCTTCACCTCGGCGGCCGCACCGAACGGGTCCAGCGTCGGCTGCTCGTCGAGCCACAGGCCGTAGGCGTTGACCAGGACCAGCCTGCGGACCAGCTGCGGGGCGAGCACCGCCAGCTCCGCGGCGAACATGCCGCCGAGCGAGTGCCCGACGACGTCGATCGAGTCGATGCCCCAGGACCGCACGAGCTCGCGGTGGTAGAGCGCGACGTCGTGCACGTCGACGAACGACTCGAAGCCGGTCGACCCGCCGTACCCGGGCTGCTCGGGCGCGAGCACCCGCCGGTCCTCGGCCAGGCGGCGCAGGAAGCCGGCGCCGCCCGGGTGCCGCTCGTATCCGTGCAGGTACAGCAGCGGCTTCCCACTGCCCTGGTCCCACAGCTCGACGTCGAACGTGCCGACGTTCGGAATCTCCAGGGTGGTCATGTGGTCCTCTCTCGGATTGCCGGATCGGGGATCAGAAGTCGGGGCCGAGCCCGCCGAGCGGCGGCATCCCGGAGTGCGCCCACAGGCCCCCGTCGGCGACGACGTGGGTGCCGGTGACGAACGCGGCCTCGTCGGAGGCGAGGAACAGCACCACGGCGGCGATCTCCTCCGGGCGCCCGTAGCGGCCCATCGGAATGGCGTCGCGGATGTCCTCCCAGGTCTGCGGTGCGCGCTCGCGGAGCCGGTCGATCGGCGGGGTGCCGATCGGGCCGGGGCAGACGGCGTTGCACCGGATGCCCTTGCGCGCGTACTCGATCCCGGTGACCCGGGACAGGTTCACCACCCCGGCCTTGAGCACGTTGTAGGCGCCGAGCCCGAAGTCGCCCGCCAGCCCGGACACCGACGCCGTGTTGACGATCGAGCCGCGGCCGGCGGCCAGCATCGGCCCCAGCGCGACCTTGGTCGCGTACCAGTACGAGACGAGGCCGATGTCCAGCGAGCGGCGGAAGCCGTCGAGGGTCAGGTCGCCGATCCGCCCCGCCTCGAAGCCGACGTGGTTGTTGTGCAGGATGTCCAGCCCGCCGTGCTCGCCGACGGCGAACCCGACGACCCGGTCGATCTCGGCCGGGTCGGCGGCGTCGGCGTGCAGGAAGTCGATCGTGGCGCCGCCCGCGCGCAGCTCGGCGGCCACCCGCCCGCCGGCGTCGGCGTCGATGTCGGCGAGCACCACCCGGGCCCCCTCCCGGGTGAACGCGCGGGCGGTCGCGGCGCCGATGCCGGAACCGCCGCCGGTGATCACGGCGACCTTGCCGTCGAGACGCATGGGGGTCCTTCCAGATGGGGTCACAGCAGGGACGACCGGGGCCGGCGGGATGGTCACGCCCGGCGCGGGACGGTGTCGCACATCGAGTCTGTGCAGATCGGGCCGCCCGGACAATGGGAGGCCGTCCACGGCTGACGCCGTTGTCGTGGACGGCCTCCCACACCGCGGGCGGGTCAGGGCGTCACGAGGTGACGCCGACCCCGCGGAAGGTGGGCGCGTACGCCGGCCGGTAGCCCTCGGGGAACACGGCCCGGTCGGTCCACGCGCTCGGCGGGTAGTGCGCGTGCAGCGGGAACACCTTCCGGACGTTCTTCTCCTCCTGGATCATCCGGTGCATCGCGGGTGTCCGCGCCTCCCGGTCGGCGCCGGCCAGCGCCTGCAGCCAGGCGTCCTGGAACTCCGGTGTCGAGGTGTTCCACGGGTTGGCGAACTGGCCCGGCAGGCTGGCCTGGTAGACCGTCGTCGGGTCCTGGAACGGGGCACCCATGCCGGGGAAGGCGTCGCCCTCCTGGCGGCCGTAGAAGGTGACCGCGGTGGTCGGCGACTCGACGACCCGGGTGCTCGCCCGGAGCCCGGACTCGGCCAGCATCGGCACCAGCGCCTCCGCGACGGCCCGGTGGTCGTCCAGCCCGGGGACGATCATCTCGAAGTCCACGCCGTCGGGATGGCCCGCCTCGGCGAGCAGCGCCCGGGCGCGCTCGGGGTCGTAGCCGTACTGCGGATCCTCGGCGCCGATTCCCGGGTGGTGGGCCCAGTGGTCCGGCGGCACCAGCTGCGCGACCGGTTCGCCGATCCCGAAGAACACCCCGTCGACGATCGCCCTGCGGTCCACCGCGTGCTCCATCGCCTGCCGGACCCGCAGGTCGTCGAACGGCGGGGAGCCGGTGTTCATCGTCATCCGGAAGATCGTCGTGCTGACCGACGGCTGCACCTGCAGACCGGCGGCGACCGCCTGGTCCTGGGTGGACGGGTCGAGGTAGGTCATGTCGATCTGGCCGGTCAGCACCATGTTCAGCCGGGTCGGCGACGAGGGCTGCACGTAGATCTCGACACCGGCCACCCGCACGGCGTCCGGATCCCAGTACCCCTCGGCGCGGGCGTACCGGGAGACCTGGCCCGGCACGTGCTCGGTGAGGGTGAACATGCCCGAGCCGACCGGGTTCTGGTCCAGGTCCGGATTGTCGAACGCGCCCGGGTTGATCATGGAGCCGTGCCGCTCGGTGAACAGGGCGGGCAGGTTCCCGCCGGGGCCGTCGAGCAGGATCCGCACGGTGCTCGGGTCGGGCGTCTCGATCGACCCGATCGCCCGCAGCGCCCCGGCGACGGTGCTGCCCTCCAGCTCGCGGGCGCGCTCCAGGTTGGCGGCCACCGTCGAGGAGTCGAACGGGGTCCCGTCGTGGAAGGTGACGTCGTCGCGCAGCGTCAGCTCCAGCACCCGGCCGTCGTCGAGGAACTCGTAGCCGGTGGCGAGCATCGGCAGGATCTCGCCGTCGGAGTTCTCCTGCAGCAGCTGGTCGTAGACCAGGCGCAGGTTCACCATGTCCCAGGCGTTGCCGGAGCGGTGCGGGTCGAACGTCGACGCCGACTGCACGAACGCGTAGCGGAACACGGCGTCCGGATCGGGTTCGCCGGACGCGGCGGCCTGGCCGCCGCCGCCGCAGGCGGTCAGCACCAGCGCGAGTGCGGCGACGAGGGCGCCGAGCAGGCGCCCACGTCGGGTGGGGGTGGTCATCGGGGTTACCTCCGGGGAGCGGGTCAGCCGGTGAACTGCCCACCGGCGGGCAGCAGGAGCTGGCCGGTGGTGAACGACGATTCGTCGGAGGCGAGGAACAGGCAGCTCGCCGCGATCTCCTCGGGGCGGCCCAGCCGGTTCATCGGGGTGATGCTCATGGCCATCCCGAGCGCGGTGGCGTCGTCCTCGATGCCGGCGATCATCGGGGTGGCGGTGTAGCCGGGGCCGACGGCGTTGACCCGGACGCCGGTGGCGGCCAGCTCCAGCGCCAGCACCTTGGTCAGCATGAACACGCCCGCCTTGGACACGCAGTACGGCGCCGCCCCGGCGAGCGGGATCTTCGCCGCGCTGGAGGCGATGTTGACGATCGACCCGCCGGTGCCCTGCGCGAGCATCTGCCGGGCCAGCGCCCGGTCGGTGAGCATGACGCCGGTGACGTTGATGTCGAGCACCCGCCCGAACGCCTCGGCGTCCAGGTTGACCAGGTGGGTGCTCTGCTCACCGGCCGCCCGGTTCTGCACGTTGCTGCGCCCGGCGGCGCTGGCGACACCGGCCGAGGCGACCCCGACGTCGACCCTGCCGAAGCGCTCGACGGCGGCCGCGACGAGCGCGTCGCACTGCTGCTCGTCGGTGGTGTCGGTGCGCACGTACAGCGCGCTGCGGCCGGCCTTCTCGACGAGCGCGACGGTCTCGTCGGCCGG
>Ga0209909_100675_pt1 | contig 10074 bp, 9 predicted proteins | sample FECB22metaG_FD_188302 | JGI IMG/M metagenome (GOLD analysis project Ga0209909, IMG submission 188302) | Cyanobacterial communities from the Joint Genome Institute, California, USA - FECB-22 (SPAdes) (version 3) | ecosystem: Environmental > Aquatic > Thermal springs > Hot (42-90C) > Microbial mats... | reverse complement strand
GACCGGGACCCGTGGACGCACATGCACGAGCACGACCACGAGCGCGTCGCACTGCCCGGGGCCGACGTCGACGACGGCCTGCAGTACCGCTGACCGGACCCGCCCGACCCCACCCGCCCGACCCGTGTCCCAGGGAGGACCCGTGCCCCGCATCCCCGTCCGCACCGGCGTCACGCTCAACCACGAGATCAGCGGCGACGGCGAGCCGCTGCTGCTGATCATGGGAACCTCCGGCTCGATCCCGCTGTGGGGCGAGCTGGTCGGCCGCCTGGAACAGACCCACCGGGTCATCGCCTTCGACAACCGCGGGCTGGGCGGCAGCGACCGCGGGGCCGGCCCGATCAGCGTCGGCGCGCTCGCCGAGGACGCCTCCGCGCTGCTGGAGGCGCTCGACGTGCCGTCGGCGCACGTGCTCGGCTGGTCGCTCGGATCGGCGGTCGCCCAGGAGCTCGCGCTCGCCCGCCCGGACCAGGTCCGCTCCGCCGTGCTGTACGCGACCTGGGCCCTCGCCGACGGGTTCCAGCGCGCGGTGCTCAGTGCGCTGCGTGCCCCCTACGTGCACCGGGACATGGACGCGGCGCTGGCCGCGTCCGGGATCGCGTTCTCGCCGCAGCTGCTCGACCATCCCGACTTCGGCGCGCTGCTGGAGCCGATGCTGCCCGCGTTCCCGCAGAACGAGGCGCAGATGCAGGTGACCGTCGAGCAGTGGGACGCCGACCTGGCGCACGACACCCTGGACCGGCTCGGCGCGGTCACCGCGCCGAGCCTGGTCGTGGTGGGGGAGCAGGACCTGCTGACCCCGCCGTGGCAGGCCCGCGCGGTCGCCGACGCGATCCCCGGGGCCCGCTTCGAGCTGGTGACCGGCCCCGGGTCCAGCCACGGCCTGCACATCGAGCGCCCCGAGGACCTGACGAAGATCGTCACCGGGTTCCTGGGCGAGCACGCCGGGGGCTGACCGCGCTCACCCCAGGTGGGTGCGGAAGAAGTCGAGCTGCGCGGCGCTGGAGACGGCGAAGTTGTCGCCGGTGTAGGCCTCGAAGTGCCCGCCGGGCAGGATCGTGAGCTGCTTCGGCTCGCGCGCCTGCTGGTAGCCGGCGAGTGCCAGGTCGGCCGGGGTCAGGTGGTCCCCGGCGGCGACGGTCAGCAGCAGCGGGGTCGGGCTGATCAGCGGCAGGTAGGCGCCCGGCTCGTAGTTGGTGAACATCTCCACGCTGCGCAGCGTCACCTCGTTCTCCCAGGTCTTCGCGCGCTCCCGGATCGGGCCGAGGAAGAAGTCGTGGGTGTCGGCGGTCGGCAGCGCGCACGGCTCGCCGGGATCGTCGACCCAGGTGACCGGGATGGTCGCCGGAGCGGCACCCTGGTAGCGAGCGACCCGGTCGGCGTCGAACGCGGCGCGCAGCCCGGCGATGTGGTCGGCCCGGACCAGCCGGCGCGCGTTCTCGTTCCCGCTGATCAGCGGCACCTGCGAGGACACCGCCCGGACCCGCCGGTCGGTCGCCGCGACCACCAGGACGTGCGCGCCCGAGTAGCTGGAACCCCAGATGCCGATCCGGTCGGCGTCGACGTCCCCGAGGCCGGAGGCGAAGGTGACGGCCGAGCGGTAGTCCTCGATCTGCCGCCACGGGTCGATCTCGCCGCGCGGCTCGCCGTCGCTCTCGCCGAGGTTGCGGTTGTCGTAGACCAGCACCCCCAGCCCGCCGGCGGCGAAGACCTCGGCGAAGTCGTCCAGGTACATCTCCTTCGTCGCCGAGAACCCGTGCGCCATCACCACCAGCGGGTACGGGCGCGGGCCACCGTCGGGTTCGTAGAGCCACCCGCGCAGGGTGGTGCCGTCGGCCTGGAACTCCACGTCGCGTCGGGACATCGTCGTCATCTCCTCGCGTACCGAACTCACCGGACACCCCCCGGGGAGCACAGTGTCGGCGGCCGCCGGGCGGTGCGGCGTGTACCCGGGCGACCGGTCGTTGTACGGGCCCGCCAGGCGCTTCCGCGCGGGCCGCGCCGGTGCCACAGTTGCCTGTGTCATCCCGGGGCGCCGCCGCACCGGCGATGGGGAGGTCGGCAGTGACAGGAACCGGACCGGACCGGTGGAGCGTGCACGGCCGCGCCGACGACGACATGTCGGACCGCTGGCGCGAGATCGTCACCGCGACGCACCTGCCGTGGAGCGTGCAGGCCGGGACCGCCCGGCCCGGCGGCACGTTCCGGGCGCGCGTCCGGCGCTGGTGGGTCGACGATCTCGCACTGGTCGACACCGAGTGCGAGCGGACCCGCGGCGTGCGGTCCCGCGCGCAGATCGCCGACACCGACGGCGAGTTCGTGGTGGTGCTGTTCGTCCGGGACGGCGCGGAGACCGTCCGGCAGGGCGACCGGACCACCCGGCTCGGCCCGGGCGACGCCGTCGTGTGGGACAGCACCGGCAGCGCGCGGTTCGCGGTGGCGCAGCGGCTGGTCAAGCGCAGCCTGCTGATCCCGCGCGCCGCGCTGACCGAGGTCGGCGGCCGGGCGTGGGCGACGCCGGGCATCACCCTGGACCGGTCCGCGCCCGCGGTCCGGCTGCTGTCGCACTACCTGGACGCGCTCACCGGCACGCTCCCGGCGCTCGGTCCGGCGGCGACCGTCGCCGCCCGCAACGCCACCCTCGAACTGTTCGCCGGGGCGGTCCGGGCGGCCGAGGACCGGGGGACGGCGCCCGGGCTCGTCGGCGACCCGGTGCTGCGCGCCGCCATGGTGCGCTACATCGACCGGCACCTCGCCGGGCCGGCGATCACCCCGGCCGGGGTCGCCCGCGCGCACGGCGTGTCGGAACGGACGGTGAACCGCGTCTTCAGCGCCGCCGGACAGACCCTCGGCGGGGTGGTGCGCAGCCGCCGGCTGGCCCGCGCCCGCGACGACCTGACCGCCGGCGACGAGCCGATCGCGACGATCGCCCACCGCTGGGGGTTCTTCGACAGCAGCCACTTCCACCGCGCCTTCACCGCGCAGTACGGGCTGTCCCCGCGCGGCTACCGGTCCGCGAACGGCGCGGCACGGCACTGACCGGTCCTCCCGCCCGGGCCGGACGTTGTGGATACTGAGTCGGAAACCCGGCGTACGACCGGGACGGTCGCCCCCTCCCGGAGGAACGTCGGACGTGCCGGAGCCACCCGGATCGCCGCTGACCAGGTTCGACCTGCGCTCCACCGACCCGGAGTGGTCGAACCAGGTGCTGCGCGACGCCTACGCCGACTTCACCGTGACCCTCTCCGGTGACGCCGACGGGTTCCGGTTCGCCCACACCGGCACCGCCGGGCCCGGGTTCGCGGTGGCGCACGTCGCGTACAGCATGGTCGCGGAGTTCGAGGTCGCGGCGCCGGTGGGCACCCTGCACGTGATCTCCGGCTGGTCCGGCGGCCGGCTCGGGGTCCGGTCGGGGCGGGAGACCGCCGGGGCCGAGCAGGGGCAGCCGCTGCTGATGCCCCCGGAGCGCGGCTGGTGGAACCGGCTCGAGGACATGGCCGTCGACACCGTCTCGATCGACGCGGCGCTGCTGGAACGGGCGGCCCGCTCGCTGTTCGGGCCCGGGCCGGTGCGGTTCAGCTCGATGCTGCCGCTCAGCGGGGCCGCCGCCCGCTACTGGCAGGGCGCCGTCGCGCACGTGCGGCGCGACGTGCTGGGCGACGACGGCGCCGCGCTGCACCCGCTGGTGCTGGCCGAGGCCGGCCGGTCGCTGGCCGCCGCCGCGCTGCTGACCTTCCCCAACAGCGGGCTCGCCGGCACCGGGCGGGCACCGCGGACCGGCCGGACCGAGCCCGCGGTGGTCCGGCGGGCGCTGGCCTACATCGAGGAGCACGCCGCGTCCGACATCGGGGTCGACGACGTCGCCGCGGCCGCCCGGGTCGGCGTCCGCGGGCTCCAGCACGCCTTCCGCCGGCACCGTGGCCGCACCCCGATCGAGGAGCTGCGCCGGGCCCGGCTGGCCCGTGCGCACGCCGAGCTGGTCGCCGGTGACCCGGCCGGGGGCGAGTCGGTCGCCGCGGTCGCGGCACGCTGGGGCTTCACCCATCCCGGGCGCTTCGCCGCGCGGTACCGCGCGGAGTACGGCTGCCCGCCCAGCGCGACCCTGCGCTCCTGAACGCCCGGCCCGGAACCGGCGCGCCGCACGCCCCGGCGCCGCTCACAGCACCCCGGCGAACCGGAGGAACGCGGCGATCGAGGTGACGGCCCCGCCGTCGGGCAGCAGCACGCCGTCGTCGGGCGTCCAGCCGTCGCGGTTGAGGTAGGACCGCGGGTCCTTCCGGAGCTGCCCGACGATGGTCTCGGCGACGATCCGGCTGCCGACCGGCCCGAGCGCGGCGCCGCCGTTGCGGACCTCGGACTCGCGCAGCACGTAGAACCACAGCGGCGTCCGGTCGACGAGACCGCCGGACTCCAGCGCGGTGCGGATCGCCGGGTCCAGCCCGTCGGTCAGCTCGGCGACGGTGAGCGGCGTGATCCCGAGCGCGGTCGCGATGGCCTGCCCGGTGGGGATGCCGAGCCGGAACCCGCGCAGGAGGTTGCGCCGGGCCAGGTGCACGAGCAGCTTGCCGAGGTCGCTGTCCGGGGGCACGCTCGTGCCGTCGAGCTGGTTGACCATCTCCTCCAGCGGGCTAGCGAGGAAGGTGTCGATCGGGCGGGTGGCCCGGATCGGGAACAGATCGTCGAGCTCGACGAACCGCTGCCACTCGATCGGCCAGTTGTCGGGCAGCGTGGTGGCGCCCCCGATGAAGCCGCCGGTGCCGGTGAACTGGAACAGCTGCTGCAGGGTCGCGCGCTCCTGGAAGCCGCCGGGGAAGCCGAAGTTGCGGTTCCAGTCGTAGGCGCCGCGCACCATGCTGTGGCCGAACCGGAAGGCGGCCACCGAGAACTCCAGCGGCATGTAGGTCCGTTCCCGGCCGAGGAGCCCGAGCGGGTCGTCCTCACCGGCGATCGCCCGGTCGACGGCGCCGACGTCCAGCACGGTGTCCAGGTAGTCGTGCACGGTCAGCCACTGGTACGCCCAGCGGGTGAGGTCGCGGGCCCTGGCGAACACCGCACCGGTCCCGGCGTGGCCGGGCTCGTTCGCGCGCACCCAGTCGACGGCGTTGTTGTGGAAGCGCAGGAACGCCACGTGCAGCTGCGCGACGACCAGGTTCTCGTCGTTGCGGCCGTCGCCGATCAGGGCGACCCGGTCCTGGCGGGGCAGGTCGCGCTCGTTGTCGTTCACCGGCGGGATGAGCGCCCCGGCCGCCCCACCGGTCACCGCCAGGGTGCCGAGCACGAACTTGGCCGGGTCGTCGGCGCGGTACGGCACGGCGATCCCGCCCGGCACCGGCGTCGCGAACGGCCCGTCGCCGTAGAGCGAATCGAGGTTCAGCGCCGGGTTGCGCTTGTTGACCAGCAGCGAGACGACGTCGGCCGGGGGCATCGGGGTGAGCGGGGTGACGTCGATGCCGATGACGCTGTCGTTGTCGGTCGCGGCCGTCAGGTCGTGGTCGACGAACTGGCCCCAGTAGGTGTGCACCGGCGGGATCGGCGCGTCCGGACCGGACGGCGGGGCCTGCTCGATCATGGCCGTGCCGAGCGCGTTCAGCGCGGCGACGGTGGTCTCCGCGATCTGCGGCGTCTCCGCGGGCAGCAGCTTGGCGGGGTCGTTCGCGAGCGCCGGGAACAGGTAGTCGAAGTCGCTCACCCCGGCCAGCGCCAGCGCGCCCGCGATGCCGTCGGTCTTCGCGATCTCGGCGTCCTGGGTGATCTCGCTGAGCCGCACCGACCCGTGCTCGACGGCCCGGTCGGCACCCGGTGCCTTGTCCACGATGGCGTGTCCGCCGTGTCGCATCCCGGTGATCACCCGGCGTCCGTCGGCGTTCTCGTTCATCGTCTGCACTCCCCGCATCGTCGTGGTGGTGGGCACGGTGGGAATGACGATAGAAGTGCCGTTACCGGAAATTCCATACGCACATGTGCGTAGCGAACTATCTTTCCGGGTTCCGGATACCGAATCCGGACGATGACCGGGAGAGTCCGCTGTGACCTGGCGGAACGTGCGCCGGAAATTGATCAGGAATGCGTATTGCGGGGGCCGGTCACCGGTCGCGACGGTGGTGCATGCGATTCGCGGTGTTCATGGACGGAACGTGGAACGACCCGGCCGACGGGACGCATGTCGCGCTGCTGCACGACCGCACCGCCGAGAGCGGGCGCGAGGACCCCGGCGGCGGGCAGCAGCGGTGCTACGTGGAGGGCGTCGGGAACGGGCCGTGGGACCGGATCCGGGGCGGCGCGTTCGGCCACGGCGTCGACGACACCATCCGCCGCGGCTACCGCTTCCTCGCCGAGCGGCACCGGCCCGGCGACGAGATCTACCTGTTCGGCTACAGCCGGGGCGCGTTCACCGCCCGCAGCCTGGCCGGGATGATCACCCGGTGCGGCCTCGTCGCACCGGACGTGCTCACCGATCGCGAGGTCTTCGACCGGTACCGCGACCTGCGCAGGCCCGGGCTGCGGGAGATGACCGAGGGCGAGGACGACCCGGGCCGCCGGACGGCGCAGGACCGGACCGTCCTCGCCCGGTCCCGGCTGGAGCGCATCCGCTTCATCGGCGTCTTCGACACCGTCGGCAGCCTCGGCATCCCGGGGGACATCGGCAAGGTGTTCGCCCACCGGTACCGGTTCCACGACACCGCGCTGAGCGGGTACGTCGACGTCGCCCGGCACGCGGTCGCCCTCGACGAGGACCGCCCCGAGTTCACCCCGACGCTCTGGACGGCCGTGCCCGTCCCGGTCCCGGACCACCCGACGTCGGTCGAGCAGCGCTGGTTCGTCGGGGCGCACTCCGACGTCGGCGGCGGCGGCGAGCGGTCCCGCGGCCCCGCCCCGCTCTCCGCGCTGCCCCGCGAGTGGATCGCCGACGAGGCCCGTGCGGCCGGCCTGGACATCGGGCCGCCCGCCGTCCCGCTCACCGGCGACGAGTGGCGCTCCGCCTTCGGCGACCCGTACCCCGGCTGGCTCGCCGGGCTCGCGTCGCTGGTGCCTGGCCGTCGCCCGTACCTGCGGCCGGTGAACACCACCGAGCGGGAGACGCTCGCGCCGTCGCTGCGCGAGCGCTGGGAACGGCTGCCCGGCTACCGCCCGCGCAACCCGAACCTCGCGCCGTGGCTGCGCAGGTCGCGGGTGCCGGCCTGAACCGGCGTCACTCGCGGAACCGGGTGGTGCTCCAGCCGCCGCACACCGGCAGCGTCACGCCGGTGACGAACGCGGCGTCGTCGGAGGCGAGGAACGCGACGGCGCCGGCGACGTCGTCCGGCCGCCCGACCCGGGGCAGCGGACGGGACCGGGTCACCACGTCCTCGAAGATCCCGGAGTCGATCTTCGCCGCGGTCGCCGGGGTGCGGACCAGGCCGGGCGCGACGGCGTTCACTCGGATGTCGCGGCGGCCCAGGTCGGCGGCGAGTTGGCGGGTCAGGCTGGTGACGGCGCCCTTGGCCGCCGAGTAGGGCGCCGACCCGCGCACCCCCACCAGCGCGAACGTCGACGAGGTGTTGACGACGGCGCCGCCGCCCTCGCAGGCGGCCGCGAACGCGCGGGTCAGCCGGAACGCGGTGCCCAGGTTGAGCTGCAGGTAGCGGTCGAGGTCGTCGTCGGTGGTGGCGTCGATCGGGCCGTCGCCCGCCTTGCCGGCGATGTTGGCGAGCACGTCGGGCGTGCCGAACTCGGTGCGGGCGCGGTCGATCACGGTGTCCGGGGCGCCGGGTGCGGTCAGGTCCGCGGTGAGGGTGCCGAGCGCGGCATCGGGGCCGAGCTCGGCGGCGAGCCCGGCCAGGCCGGCGGCGTCCAGGTCGACGGCGAGCACCCGGGCGCCGCGCCGGACGAACAGTGCGGCGGTGGCCCGGCCGATGCCGGACGCGGCGCCGGTGACGACGGCGGTCCGGCCGGCCAGCTGGGACGGGTGCGTGGCGGGGGAGTCGGGCATGGGGCGTGGTGCTCCGTTCGGCAGGCGGGGTGCGCGGACCCGGGCAGGATCGGCCCCGGTCCCGGCGCCGGGCCACCGGTCGCTCCCACCCAGCGGAAACCGCGTCTGGCCGGTCCGGCGGGACCGCGCCGACGATCGGACGGTGACCGACCACGACCGTTCCCGCGCCGTGCCCGACGGCGCCGTCCTCGACGTCGGCGACGACGGCGTCGCCGTGCTGACCCTGGACCGCCCGCAGCGGCGCAACGCGCTGCACCGGCCGCTGCTCGACGGGCTGCCCGGCCTGGTCGCCGCGCTGGACGCCGATCCCGCGGTGCGGGTGATCGTGCTGACCGGGCGCGGCGGCGCGTTCTGCGCCGGCGGCGATCTCGACGTGATCGGCGCGCTCGGCGACGAGCCGCCGGAGCGGGCCCGGGCCCGGATGGCGCGCGAGTTCTCGACGACCGTCCGGCTGGTCCGCGCGACGACGCCGACCCTGGCCGCGGTGGACGGCGCCGCCGTCGGCGCCGGGGCCGCCCTGGCGCTGGCCTGCGACCTGCGGATCGGGTCGCCGTCGGCGTTCCTCGCGGTGCCGTTCGTGCGGATGGCGCTGGTCCCGGACTGGGGGATCAGCCGGCTGCTGAGCCGGGCGGTCGGGCCGGGCCGGGCCACCGAGATCGCGCTGTCCGCGCGCCGGGTCGGCGCCGCCGAGGCGCTGCGGATCGGGCTGCTCGACGAGATCGCCGACGACCCGCTGGCCGCGGCGCTCGAGCGGGCGGCGGTGCTCGCCGCGACCCCGCCGGAGGCCGCCCGGCGGACGGTGGCGCTGATCCACGACGCCGCCGACGCGACCGTCGAGGAGGCGGTGCAGCGGGAGATCACCGAGCAGATCGCGCAGCTGGCGTCCCCCGAGTCCACCCGGATGCGCGCCGAATGGTCCGCCGAGGTCCGCCGCCGCTGACCACCGCACACCCGTTGCCTGCGCCGCACACCTGGTGCAACGGGTGTGCGGCGCAGGCAACGGGTGTGCGGCGCGGGGTCTACGCGGCGCCCAGGACCAGGGTGCCGAGGGTGGTGAAGGTGGCGACGACGTGCGAGCCGGGGGCGATCGGCACCGCGTCGGTCATCCCGCCGGTGAACACCAGCCAGCCCGGCTCCAGCGGGATCCCGCGCGCGCCGAGCGTGTTCGCGGCCAGCGCGAGCGCCTGCGCCGGATCGCCCTGCACGGCGGCCCCGGTGGCGGTGTGCACGATCTCGCCGTCGACCTCCAGCACGCACGCCTCCAGCGCGAGGTCCAGGTCGGCCGGCGCGATCCCGGTCGAACCGGTCACCACCAGCCCGGACGAGGCGTTGTCGGCGACCACGTCGGGCAGCCGGAACCGGAAGTCCCGGAACCGGCTGTCGATGATCTCCAGCCCGGCGTGCACGCTGCGCACCGCGCCGAGCGCGCGGGCCGCGGTCACGCCCGGCCCGGCGAGCCGCTCGCCGAGCACGAACACGATCTCCGGCTCGACCCGGGGATGGATCAGCGTGTGGGTCGGGACCGGCTCGCCCGCGCCGTGCGCCATCGCGTCGGTCAGCCAGGCGGTGAGCGGGGTGTCGATGCCCATCCGGACCTGCTTGGCCCGCGAGGTGAGGCCCAGCTTGATCCCGGTGACGGTCTCCCGGCGCATGATCCGCCGGGCCAGGGTCTCCTCCTGCACCCGGTAGGCGGTGTCCAGGTCGAGCCCGGACCAGGTGTCGGTGATCGGCTCGACGGCGCTGGCCCGCTGCTCGGCGTCCAGCAGCAGGTGCGCGGCACCGGCGACGGTCTGGTCGTTCACGAGTCCCCCTCGGGGTGCAGGCGCACGGTGACCGGGCCGAGCCCGCGGCCGAACACGGCGGTCGCGGTCGTCCGGCCCGTGGCCGGCGCGGGTGCGGTGATCGGTCCGAACAGGACGGTGACGCCCGGGTCGTGCCCGGCGGTGACCGCCCACGGCCCGGACGCCGGGACCGCGGCGGCCCCGGCACCGGTGCCGGCGGGCAGCCCGCCGACGTGCACGGTGCAGCCGACCAGTCGCAGGTCCGGCCCGGCGAGCGGCGCCACCACCGGGCCGAGGACGACCGCGCGGGGGCCGTCGGCGCCG
>Ga0209909_100673_pt1 | contig 10081 bp, 10 predicted proteins | sample FECB22metaG_FD_188302 | JGI IMG/M metagenome (GOLD analysis project Ga0209909, IMG submission 188302) | Cyanobacterial communities from the Joint Genome Institute, California, USA - FECB-22 (SPAdes) (version 3) | ecosystem: Environmental > Aquatic > Thermal springs > Hot (42-90C) > Microbial mats... | reverse complement strand
AGCTCTACGACCAGCAGTCCCAGCTGCCGGCCGGGCAGACCCCGATCGTGCTGCTCGACATGTGGGAGCACGCGTTCTACCTGCAGTACAAGAACGTGAAGCCGGACTACGTCAAGGCCTGGTGGAATGTCGTCAACTGGGCGGACGCCGCCGAGCGCCTCGCCGCCGCGAAGGGCTGAGCGCGCTCAGTCCGGGATCGGGGCGCCCGCGGTGTAGCCGCCGTCCACGGCGAGCTCGGCCCCGGTGATCAGCGACGCCTCGTCGGAGAGCAGGAACAGGGCTGCGTGGGCCACCTCGTCGGCCTGCCCGATGCGCTGCATCGGGACCAGCTTGAGGAGCCTGCGCAGCTCGTTCTCCGGCACCCCGTTCCGGATCAGCGGGGTGTCGATCATCGTGGGGTGCACCGAATTGACCCGGATCGCCTCCGGCGCGTACTGGACGGCGGCGGTCTTGGTGATCAGCCGGACCGCCCCCTTGGTCCCCTGGTAGGCGGTGGCCAGGCCGGAGCCGGTGAGCCCGTAGATCGACGAGAAGTTGACGATCGATCCGCCACCGGCGCGGCGCAGCGCCGGGATCGCCGTCTTCATCCCGAGGATCACCCCGAGCTGGTTGATCGCGGTGATCGTGTTGAACAGCTCGACGGTGGTCTCCTCGACGCCCTCCGGCCGGAAGATCCCGGCGTTGTTGCTGAGTGCGTGCAGGCCGCCGAGCTCGTCCTCGGCGAGCGCGACGACCCGGATCCAGTCGTCCTCGGACACCACGTCGGCGGTGGTGTGGACGACCCGGTGGCCGTCGGCGACGAGCTCCGCGGCCAGCTTCGCGACGCCCTCGCCGTCGATGTCGAACAGCGCGAGCCGCGCTCCCTCCCGGGCGAACAGGCGGGCCTGCGCCGCCCCGATCCCGTGGGCGGCCCCCGAGATGATCACGGACTTGCCGGACAGTCGTGCGGACATGCTCTCTCCTCGGTGGTGGTCGTGGTGATGACGTGTGCCGGTCAGCCGTGCACGGTGAGATCGGCGGCCAGGCCGCCGTCGGTGGCGAGATCGGCGCCGTTGATCCAGGCGCTGTCCCCGCCCATCAGGAACCGGAAGACCGGACCGGGCGAGACGCAGTTGACCCGGATCCCGTGCGGCCGCAGCCCGGCCGCGGCGACCGTCGTCCGGACGACGAGGGCCTCCTTGAAGTACGGGTAGCCCGCGGCCTGCTCGACCGGTCACCAGCACCGTCTTCTGCGACATGCGTGAGAGCATGCGTCGACGCATGTCGATCGGGAAGAAGGCACCTCGCAGTGCTGTACGCACCAGGAGGAGAGTGTGCAGGAAGAGCCGCAGTGGGACCCGTACTCGAAAGCCTGCCCGACCCGCCGGCTGCTGGACCGGATCGGTGACCGGTGGACGGTGCTGGTCGTCGGCGCGCTGGCCGGCGGGCCGATGCGCTACACCGCGCTGGCCCGCCGGATCGAGGGCGTCAGCCAGAAGATGCTGACCCAGACGCTGCGCGCGCTGGAGCGGGACGGGCTGCTCGTGCGGACGGTGCACCCGGTCATCCCGCCGCACGTGGAGTACGAGCTCAGCACGCTCGGCCGGAGCCTGCTCCCGGTGCTCGGCGCGCTTGAACGGTGGGCGATCGACAACATCTCCGGCGTGCTCGCCGCCCGCGACGGCTACGACCGGGACTGAACGGCCTGCTCAGCCCGGGTAGCCGGTGGCGCCGGCCCGGTGCCCGATCGGGGCGAGCTCGGTGATCGTCGGGTGCCCGGCGGCGAGCAGCGCCACGTCGGTGCCCGGCTCGGCCTCGCCGTAGTGCTCGGAGACCAGCGCCCGCAGCCCGCCCGGCCGCTCGCCGTCGGGCCCGCGGTGCACCATCCGCACCCGGACCGCACCCGAGTCGCACAGCCGCGCCTCGCGCAGCGCGGGCAGCTCCGGCTGCGGCACGTCCGGGACGTTGACCGACCAGGCGGTCCCGGCGGGGCGGCCGGCGAGCCGCTCCAGCAGCTCGCCGAGCAGCCCGGTCGCCGACGCCCAGTTCGGGCGCTCGGGCAGCCGCAGTCCGCAGTGCAGCGAGAACGCGATCCCGGACCAGCCGTTCAGGGTGCCGGCCAGCACCGCGCCGACGGTCCCGGAGTGCAGCACCTGCCCGCCGGTGTTCGCGCCCGGGTTGATCCCGGACAGCACGAGATCGGGCTCCCGGTCGAACCAGCCCTGCCCGGCCGCCCGCACGATGAACCCCGGATCGGCGTCCACCCCGTACGCCGGGATGCCGTCCAGCGCCGGGATCTCGTGCTCGGTGACGCCGATGTGCCCGTCGGTCAGCACGCAGCGCACCGAACCGCCGGCGCCGCTGGCGTCCCCGGCCGGGGCCGCGACGATCACGTCCAGGCCGGCGTCGCGGGCCGCGCGGGCCAGCGCGTGCAGGCCGGGGGCGTGCACGCCGTCGTCGTTGGTCAGCAGGGCGAGGGGCACGCTCGTCACACTAGGCGCGGCCCGGCCTGACACCGGGACCGGTGGTGCAGCATGATCGGGCACCGGATCGCTGCGCGGACCGTCTGCATCGATCCACCCGGAATCCGGAGGAGGACAGCGTGACGACCTGGGAGTACAGCAGCATCACCCCGGACGACCTGGCGATCGACACGCTCGGACCGGCTCGGATCACCTCGCCGCTGGCCCCGCTGCTGGACGCCCGCCGCACCACCGAGCACTACGTGGACGCCGGGGACCGGGTGCTGCTCGACGACACCGCCGCCGGGCTCAAGTCGCGCGGCGTCGACGTCGAGGAGCTGCCCGGCCTGGAGCCGTGCGGCCCGCGCCGCGAGATCTACTTCGACCCGTCCAAGACCCGGGCCGGGATCGTCACCTGCGGCGGGCTGTGCCCCGGCCTGAACGACGTCATCGCCGGCCTGGTCCGCACCCTGACCTACCACTACGGCGTCCGGCGGGTCGTCGGCTTCCGCAACGGCTACCGGGGCTTCATCTCCTCCTACGGGCACGACGTCGTCGAGCTGTCCCCGGAGTCGGTGCGCGACATCCCGGTCGACGGCGGCACCTTCCTCGGTACCTCGCGCGGCCCGCAGGACCCGGGCGAGATCGTCGACTGCCTGGAGCAGATGCACCTCAACGTGCTGTTCGTGATCGGCGGCGACGGCACCATGCGCGGGGCGATGGAGATCGCCAGGGTGGTCGCCGAGCGGGGCCTGCGGATCGCCATCGTCGGGATCCCGAAGACGATCGACAACGACATCCCCTTCATCGACCAGAGCTTCGGCTTCCAGACGGCGTTCTCGCAGGCCAGCGAGGCGATCCGGTCGGTGACGGTGGAGGCCAAGTCCACCCCGGGCGGGGTCGGCCTGGTGAAGCTGATGGGCCGGCACTCCGGTTTCATCGCCTGCTACGCCTCGCTGGTCCGGTCCGACGCCGACGCGGTGCTGATCCCGGAGGTCCCGTTCGAGCTGGACGGCGAGACCGGCCTGCTGCACCACCTGCGCCGGCGGGTGTCCCAGCGCGGGCACGCGGTCGTCGTGGTCGCCGAGGGGGCGGGGCAGGAGCTGCTGCCGCCGGTCGGGCGGACCGACGCCTCGGGCAACGCCAAGCTCGCCGACATCGGCCCGTGGCTCAAGGAACGGATCGGCGACTCGTTCGCCGAGGCCGGCATGGAGACCACGGTCCGCTACGTCGACCCGAGCTACATCATCCGCAGCGTCCCGGCGAACCCCTACGACAGCGTCTACACCGTCCGGCTGTCGCAGGCCGCGGTGCACGCGGCGATGTCCGGGCGGACGTCGATGGTGGTCGGCCGGGTCCGGCGCCGGTTCGTGCACATCCCGATGACTCTGGCGGTGAGCCGGCGCAACCAGGTCGACCCGCACGGCGACCTGTGGATGGCGGTGCTGGAGTCGACCGGGCAGCCGTGGCGGTTCGGCGAGGACTCCGGCGCGCCGACCAGGGCGCCGCACTCCTGACGGTCCGGCCCGGCGCTCAGTTCAGGTGCGCCCGGTGCCTGCGGGCCTCGACGCGCACCTCGTCGAGCACCTCGGCGCCGGACCGCGATCCCCGGCCCGGGCCGTCCGCCCAGGACTCCATCAGCCGGGCGGCCTCGTCCCACCGGGCCTGCGCGGCCAGCACCTCGCCGAGCTGGCGGATCAGGTCGGGGCCCTGGTGCCGCAGGCCCAGCCGCATCCGCAGCACCCACTCCAGGTTCACGTGGTCCTTCGTGCGGGCGTAGTTGGCGCGCAGGTTGTCCAGCATCCGGGCCAGGATCTGCCGGGTCGAGGTGCGGGGGAGCAGGCCGGGCCCGAACGGCACCTCCGGCCCGGCCCCGGTGGTGGCCCGGTACAGCGCCTCGCAGCCCGCCAGGTCCAGCCGCCGCCCCTGGTCGAACATGTCCAGGTAGCGCTGGGTGCCGGGCAGCCGGACCAGGAAGTGCCCTGGCATCCCGACACCCTCCAGCGCCACCCCGGCCCGGCGCCCGACCTCGATCGCCACCACCGACAGCGTGATCGGGATGCCGGTGCGGCGCTCCAGCACGTCGGGCAGGAACGAGTTGCGCGGGTCGCGGTAGTTCGCGCTGTCGCCGGTGAACCCGGCCTCGGTGAACAGCCGGTGCAGCAGCGACTCCGGCCCGCTGACGCCGTCGGCCAGCTCGTCGAGGCGGGTGCGGGCGCGGACCGCGTCGGCGGCGGCCCGCGCCGGGTCGGCGGCGGCTCCGGCGGCGATGGCGAGGGCGCCCTCGTCGAGCGAGGGCTCCGGGCCGGTCACCATCCGGAGGAAGCGGGACACCGGGTCGGCGGCGCGATCGGGCTGCGTCACCTCGTCACTCTGTCACTTCCCCGGCACCTCCGGCCGCGTCACATCCGTCACGGCGGGTTCATCACGACCCGGACGACGGTGCCCTGGACCTGACCGGGATCGTCGTCGGCGGTCCACACCTGCAGCACGTCGGCCAGCTCGGAGGCCAGCCACAGGCCGCGGCCCCGCTCGCCGGACGGCGGCGGGGCGGCCAGGCCGGGGAAGGCCAGCCGGCCGGGCACCGTGTCGGTCATCTCGGCGACCAGGCCGGCGGGGGTCCGCCACATGCGCAGCACCGGGCACCCCGATCCGTGCTCGATCCCGTTGCTGACCAGCTCGTTCACCGCGAGCACCAGGTCCTCGACGCGGGCCGGGCCGAGCCCGGACAGCTGTCCCTCGCGGCGCACGGTGTGCCGCATCCCGGACAGCCGGTGCAGCTCGACCGGTTCGACGAGCAGCGGCTCCCCGAGATCGGCGGGCGGCCGCTGCGGGTTCTCCTGCAGCAGCTCGTGGTCGTCGCGGCGGTGCGTGCTGGGCACGGCCGCGCCGTCGACGAGGAACTCGTCGTGCAGCGCGCCGGCCTGCTCGCGGGCGCCGTCCTGGTCGGCGAAGCAGCACAGCATCTCCACCGGCAGCGCCCGCATCGCGTACCCGATCGCGAGATCCAGCCGGGTCCAGTACGACGGATCGGCCCCGGGCAGGGCGACCGGCTGGGCGACCGCGCAGACGCCGGACGCACCCTCGGCGATCGCGTCCCGCACGGTGCGGCTCCACCGGCCCGCGACGGTGAACGGCGGCGCCGAGTGCAGCTCCTCCGGCCGGACGTAGCGCACCCCGGCCTCGTCACCGAGCGCCCGCTCCAGCTCGGCGCGGCACCGCGGCTCGACGACGACGATCGCCCGGCGGCCGCGTTCCAGCGCCCCGGTGACCGGCCCGGTCAGCACCTGGGCCTGGTGCTCCGGGGTGCGGTAGGGCACGGCCCGGTGCACGAGCCCGGGCGGCGGATCCTGCGTCGTGGGGGGCGAGCTCATCGGCACTGGCGGTGGGTCGTGTTCATCGGCGTCGGCGCTCCACGTCGGAGTCGGCCCGGCGGGCTGCAGGCCGTCCTACGCGCTCCGACCATAGCCAAGGAGCGCCGATCGCGCGGGACGGGGCGTGTGGGTTTGGTGACTTCACCGACTCCGGGTACCCGTGGTGGGGTAGAGACACGGTGATCGGCACCGGTGGGTGTGCCGGAGCGAGGGGAGTGACGGATGCGCGTCTTCAACGGGGTCGACGAGCTGCGGGCGGCGAAGGGGACCGAGGTCGGTGTCTCGGAGTGGTTCACCGTCGCCCAGGAGCGGATCGACGGGTTCGCCGACGCGACGGAGGACCACCAGTGGATCCACGTCGACGCCGCGAAGGCCGCCGACGGCCCGTTCGGCACCACCATCGCGCACGGCTTCCTGACCCTGTCGCTGCTGTCGAGGCTGGTACCGGACGTCTACCGGATCGACGGCGTGCGGATGGGCGTCAACTACGGCCTCAACAAGGTCCGGTTCACCAGCCCCGTCCCGGTCGACAGCCGGGTCCGGGCGCGGGTCGAGCTGGTCGACGTCACCGACGTCACCGGCGGGGTGCAGCTCACCATCGGGGTGACGGTCGAGATCGAGGGCTCCGAGAAGCCCGCGCTGGTCGCCGAGTGGCTCACCCGCCAGTACGTCTGAGTGGAACGTCGAAGGAGCGAGTTCATGCGTGATGCGGTGATCTGCGAGCCGCTGCGGACCCCGGTGGGCGGATTCGGCGGGTCGCTGCGCGACGTGCCGGCGCACACCCTGGCCTCGACGGTGATCGGGGCGCTGATGGAGCGGACCGGGCTGGACCCGTCCGCCGTCGACGACGTGGTGCTGGGCCACTGCTACCCGACGATGGACGCGCCGGCGATCGGCCGGGTCGCGGCGCTGGACGCCGGCCTGCCGGTGACCGCGGGCGGGATCCAGATCGACCGCCGCTGCGGCTCCGGGCTGCAGGCGGTGCTCTACGCCGCGATGCAGGTGCAGACCGGCGCGGCCGAGGTGCTGCTGGCCGGCGGCGCCGAGTCGATGTCCGGGGCGTCGTTCTACTCCACCGGGATGCGGTGGGGGGTCAAGGGCGGCGCCGGGGTGCTGCTGAACGACTCGCTGGCCCGCGGCCGGGTGACCGCGGGCGGGCGGAACCATCCGGTGCCCGGCGGGATGCTGGAGACCGCGGAGAACCTGCGCCGCGAGTACGCGATCCCGCGCGAGGAGCAGGACGAGTTCGCGGTCCGGTCGCACCGGCGCGCGGCGGCGGCGCAGGCCGCGGGCCGGTTCGCCGACGAGATCGTTCCGGTGACGGTGCCGGGCCGCAAGGGCGACACCGTGGTCGACGCCGACGAGCACATCCGGCCGGACTCCTCGGTCGAGAAGCTGGCGACGCTGCGCCCGGTGCTGGGCCGCGACGACCCGGACGCGACGGTCACCGCGGGCAACGCCTCCGGGCAGAACGACGGCGCGTCGATCTGCGTGGTGACCAGCCCGGAGACCGCCGCCGAGCTGGGGCTGCGGCCGCTGGTCCGGCTGGTGTCCTGGGGACTGGGCGGGGTGCCGCCCGCGACGATGGGGATCGGGCCGGTCCCGGCGACGGCGAAGGCGCTCGGCGCGGCCGGGCTCGGCCTGGCCGACATCGACCTGATCGAGCTGAACGAGGCGTTCGCGGCTCAGGTGCTGGCCTGCACCCGGGAGTGGAAGTTCACCGAGGCCGACTTCGAGCGGACCAACGTGAACGGCTCCGGGATCTCGCTGGGCCACCCGGTCGGTGCGACCGGTGGCCGGATCCTGGCCACGCTGGCCCGGGAGATGCACCGCCGGGACGCCCGGTACGGGCTGGAGACGATGTGCATCGGCGGCGGGCAGGGCCTGGCCGCCGTGTTCGAGAAGGTCTGAACCCCGGCCCCGGGGCGGCCGGCCGGGCCGCCCCGGGGCCGCGGATCAGTGACCCGCCTGCTTGGCCCGCTCGTAGGACGCCTTGATCTCGCGCTCGGCGTCGGCGCGGCCGACCCAGGTGGCGCCCTCGACGCTCTTGCCCGGCTCGAGCGTCTTGTAGATCTCGAAGAAGTGCTGGATCTCCGCGCGGTCGAACTCCGCCAGGTGGTGGATGTCGCGCAGGTGCTCCTGGCGCGGGTCGCTGGCCGGCACGCACAGGACCTTGTCGTCGCCGCCGGCCTCGTCTTTCATCCGGAACATGCCGATCGTCCGGGCGCGGATCACGCAGCCGGGGAAGGTCGGCTCCTGGACGAGCACCAGCGCGTCCAGCGGGTCGCCGTCCTCGCCGAGGGTGTCGTCGATGAACCCGTAGTCGGCCGGGTACTGGGTGGCGGTGAAGAGGGTCCGGTCCAGCCGGATCCGGCCGGTCTCGTGATCGACCTCGTACTTGTTGCGGCCACCCTTGGGGATTTCGATGGTGACGTCGAAGTCCACGATTCGTTGCTCCTTGAAGAGGGTCACGGTCGCGCCGGGGCCGGGCGGAGCCGGGTGGCCCGCCCACTCCGGCGGTGTCTGTGCTGCCCCCTAGTGTGAGGGACCGGGGGCCGACGGTGGCAGGCCGGTGACCCCGAACCGGTGCTGATGTGGCGGGTGTCGCACCATCGGCCGGGCAGGTCGGCCGGTCCCGGAGCCCGGGACCGGACGTCACGAGCAGGAGGCGGAGTGGGACGCAGGCATCGCCGGCCGGACCGCAGCACCCGGCGGATCGCCGTCATCGCGGTCGCGGTGATGGCACTCGCCTCGCTGTTCGGCGCGGTCGCGCTGGCCGGCCCGGAGACCCGCGACCGGCTCGGGCTCGGTGAGACGGCGGCCCAGTACCCGCCGGTCCCGATGCCCGCGCTGCGCCCGCTGACCCCGACCGCCCCGGTCCCGACCGCGGCCGGCATCACCCAGGCGCTGGCCGACCAGCTGGAGTCGCCGGCGCTGGGCGACGTGACCGGCGTCGTCATCGACTCCTCGGCGCCGCGCGGCGTGGAGCCGCTGTGGGAGCGCGACGGCGGGCGGGCGATGGTCCCCGGCTCCACCACCAAGCTGCTCACCGCGGCCGCCGCGCTGCTGTCGATGAACCCGACCGACCGGCTCGCCACCCGGGTGGTGCCCGGCCCGGACCCGGGCTCGGTGGTGCTCGTCGGCAGCGGCGACCCCACGCTGACCGCGCTGCCGGCCGGCGAGACCGGGCTCTATCCCGATCCGTCCCGGATCGACGATCTCGCCGCCGAGGTGCGGGAGGCGGTCGACCAGCCGGTGCGCACCGTCTACGTCGACACCTCGCAGTGGACCGGGCCCGCGCTCTCGCCCGGCTGGGGCCCCAGCGACGTCGCCGACGGCTACGTCGCGCCGATGTCGCCGCTGATGCTCGACGGCGGCCGCACCGACCCGCAGCAGCAGGACGGGCCCCGCTCGTCCGACCCGGCCCGGGCCGCCGGGCAGGCGCTGGCCGCCGCGCTCGGCGCCACCGAGGTCCGGGAGGGCACCGCCGCCCCGAACGCGCCGGTGCTGGGCAGCGTCGCCTCCCCGCCGATCGCCGCACTCGTCGAGTACATGCTCACCGCGTCGGACAACGTCACGGCCGAGGCGCTGGCCCGCCAGGTCGCGATCGTCCGGGACACCGAGGCGTCGTTCGACGGCGGCTCCCGCGCGGTCACCGAGGCCCTGGTGCAGGCCGGGTACGACGTCAGCGGCCTGGTCGCCGCGGACGGCAGCGGGCTGTCCCGGGAGAACCGGGTCCCGGCCCGGCTGCTCGGCGCGGTGCTGGCCTCGGCCGCCGCCCAGTCGGACAGCCCCGCCGACGTCCAGTTCCTCCGGCCGATCCTCACCGGGCTGCCGGTCGCCGGCGGCGCCGGCACGCTGACCGAGCGGTTCACCGACGGGCCGTCGATCGCCGGCCGGGGCGTGGTCCGGGCCAAGACCGGCACCCTCAGCGGGGCGTCCAGCCTGGCCGGCGTGGTCACCGACGTCGACGGCAGGCTGCTGGTCTTCGCGCTGCTGTCCAACGGCACCTCGCCGGCCGACGCCCGCCCGGCGCTGGACCGGATCGCCGCCACCCTGAGCCGCTGCGGCTGCCGGGACTGACCGGCCCCCTCGGCGGACCGGCCCGCGGCGCGGTCGCGGGTAGCGTGGCGGCCATGCAGCCCGACGCGACCGGCCCGGCCACCGTGACCGATCCCGCACCCGCGTCCGACCGGCGCGCCGCGCGGGGCCTGCCCGTCAACTGGTCGCTGGCGGCGAGCACCGCGACCCGGCTGATGCCGGCCG
>Ga0209909_100670_pt1 | contig 10174 bp, 8 predicted proteins | sample FECB22metaG_FD_188302 | JGI IMG/M metagenome (GOLD analysis project Ga0209909, IMG submission 188302) | Cyanobacterial communities from the Joint Genome Institute, California, USA - FECB-22 (SPAdes) (version 3) | ecosystem: Environmental > Aquatic > Thermal springs > Hot (42-90C) > Microbial mats... | reverse complement strand
TCGCCGTCCCCACCGACACCCCCGGGTTCACCGCGACCCCGATCGGCGGGAAGCTGGCGATGCGCGCCTCGGTGCAGTGCGACGTCACGCTGACCGACGTGCACCTGCCCGCGGACGCGCTGCTGCCCGGGTGCACCGGCCTGCGCGGGCCCTTCACCTGCCTGAACGAGGCCCGCTACGGGATCATGTGGGGTGTCCTCGGTGCCGCCCGGGACGCCTACGAGACGGCCCTGCGCTACGCGCTGGACCGCGAGCAGTTCGGCTCGCCGATCGCCTCCCGCCAGCTCACCCAGCAGAAGCTGGTCGAGATGGTGCTGGAGATCCAGAAGGGGCTCCTGGTCGCCGAACGCACCGGCCGGCTCAAGGACGCCGGGCTGCTCCGCCCGGAGCAGATCTCGTTCGGCAAGCTCGCCAACACCCGGGCCGCGATCGACGTCTGCCGCAGTGCCCGCACGATCCTCGGCGGGAACGGGATCGTGCTCGACCACTCCCCGATGCGGCACGCGGCCAATCTCGAGGGTGTCCGCACCTACGAGGGCACCGACGAGATCCACGCCCTCATCATCGGCCGGGCCATCACCGGCATCCCGGCATTCTGAATCCCCGGAGGACTGTGACGTGCGCGCCGCGACGCTTGCCGCACCCGGTGTGGTGGAGGTAGCCGACTTCCCGATCCACGAGATCGGTCCCGGACAGCTCCTGGTCCGGATGCACTACGCAGCGATCTGTGGCTCGGACGTGCACATGGTCTACGACCGGATGCACGATCCGGCGCGGATCGGCACGCCCGGCTACCCCGGGCACGAGGGGATCGGTGTGGTGACCGAGAGCCGGTCCGGGCACGTCCCCGTGGGCACCGCGGTGCTGACCGTCCCGCTGGGGCGCAGTGGCGGCTGCTTCGCCGAGTACCAGCAGGTCGACGACACCCAGGTCGTCCCGCTGCCCGACGGCGCCGACCTGCGCCGCCTGCTGCTCGCCCAGCAGCTCGGCACCACGATCTACGCGATGCGCAAGTTCACCCGGGCGCTGGTGGAGCCGCCGGAGCACGTGGCCGTGCTCGGCGCCGGCGCCGCCGGGCTGTTCTTCGTGCAGCTGGCCCGGCAGGCCGGTTGCCGATCGGTCGTGGTGTCCGATCTCAGCGAGGAGCGGCTCGCGCTCGCCGCCACGCTCGGGGCGAGCGCCACCGTGCTCGCCCCGCAGCACGACCTGGTGGCGGCGGTCCGGGACTGCACCGCCGGTGCCGGCGCCGACCTGGTGATCGAGGCCGCCGGCTACGACCGCACCCGGGCCGACGCCGTGGAGGCCGCCCGCGAGCACGGCACGGTCGGGCTGTTCGGCTACCCCGAGCGGCACGGCCGGTCGCCCTTCCCGGTCGAACGGGCGTTCCGCAGGTCGCTGACCCTGGAGTGGATCAGCGGCACCCAGCAGGAGCCGGGGCTCCGCTCGTTCCGCGAGGCGGTGGGCGCCATCCGGAGCGGGGCGATCGCCGTCGATCACTGTCTCACCTGCATGTACGACCTGGATCGGGCACCCGAGGCGCTGCAGCGCGCCCGGGACCTCGGCCGCGGCGTGGCCAAGGTCGGCTTCGCCATCACCGGCTGATCCGCACCCTCTCCCCCACCGTCGACGACGATCGGATCGAGTCATGACCCCACCACCACAACCCGGCACGAACACGGACGAGCAGTCGGTCAAGGCACGCAGGGCCGCCTGGGGAGCCTTCGCCGGCACCGCGATCGAGTGGTACGACTTCTACGTCTACGGCACCGCGGCCGCCCTCGTCATCGGGCGGCTGTTCTTCCCCGACGCCGATCCGCTCGCCCAGACCCTGTCGGCGCTCGCCACCTTCGCCATCGGCTTCGTGCTGCGACCGGTCGGCGCGGTGCTGTTCGGCTACATCGGCGACCGGGTCAGCCGCAAGACGTCGCTGCTGATCACCCTGGTGATGATGGGCGGCGCGACGGTGGCGATCGGCTGCCTGCCCACCTACGAGTCGATCGGTGTCGCGGCACCGATCATGCTGCTGGTCCTGCGGATGATCCAGGGCCTGTCGGTCGGCGGTGAGTGGGGCGGCGCGGTGCTGATCGCCTCCGAGGCCGCACCGGCGCACCGCAAGGTGTTGGCCGCCTCGATGGCCCAGGTCGGTGCGCCGGTCGGATCGATCCTGTCCACCGGTGTGTTCCTGCTGCTGCCCTCCGGTGACGCGCTGTTCGACTTCTGGTGGCGGGTGCCGTTCCTGCTCAGCGGCACGCTGCTGGTGGTGGGTCTGGTCATCCGGATCAAGCTGGAGGAGAACGAGGAGTTCGTCGCCGCCCGGGAGCGCAAGGAGGCGGCCGCCGAGTCGTCGAAGGTGCCGGTGCTGGAGCTGCTGCGCCGGTTCCCGCTGACCAACATCTGCGTCTTCGTCGCCAGCTTCGCCGTGTCCGGCGTCTACTTCCGCAACGTGTTCGCGCTGAACTGGGCCACCGAGACCCAGGGCGTCGCGCGGGACGTCTTCCTCAACGCGCTGCTGATCGGCGCCCTCATCCAGGTGATCGCGACCCCGCTGGCGGCGATCGCGGCCGACCGGATCGGCGTCCGGCGGGCCCAGATCATCTTCACGGTCGTCTACCTGGTGGTGGCCCCGATACCGATGCTCGCGCTGATCAGCACCGGCAACACCGGCTCGGTCTACCTGGCGATCGTGCTGTCCTACATCGGGCACGCCGTGTACTACGCGACGCTGTCCGGGTTCCTCACCACGCTGTTCCCGACCGAGCTGCGGTACACCGGGATCTCCTTCGGCTACCAGCTCTCCGGTTCGCTGGTGTCGGGCTTCGTACCCCTGGTCGCGGCCGCGCTGGTCGGCGTGGACGGCACCCGGATCCTGCCGGTCCAGCTGCTCTACGGCGCCCTGATCGCGTTCTCCCTGATCGGGATCCTGCTCGGCACCGCGATGAGCCGGCGGGAGACCGCCGCCTACGAGGCCGCGACCGGGCTCCCCTCGACACCGGCCGGTGCCGACCGGGGATGAGGGGGCTCAGACCGGGACCGGTCCGTGCGGGTGCCGCTCGTCGACCACCAGCCGGTGCGAGTGGGTCCAGCCCCGCCGGGTCCACCGCGCCCGCGCCACGTGGTCGTGGTCGACGTCGTCGTCGTGCCGGTGCCGGACCAGGTCGGCACCCGTCCGCGGCCACAACGCGACCGCCACCCCGGTGCCGGCCACAGTCAGCACGGCGAGGACGATCCAGGTCCCGGCGAACCCGAGGGTCACGGTCAGCCAGCCGGTCAGCGGGTAGGTCACCAGCCAGCAGGCGTGCGACAGCGAGAACTGCGCGCTGAACAGTGCGGGCCGCTGCCCCGGCCCGGACGAGGTCCGCAGCAGCCGCCCGGTGTTGACCATGATCCAGCCCGGGCCGAGACCGACCAGCGCCCAGGCGAGCACGGCGGCCGTCCACGACGGGTACAGCCCGAGCAACACCGTGGCGGCCGCCGCGCCGAGCGAGACACCGGCGCCGGCCAGCATCACCGTGCGCACCGACGCGCGCCGCGCGAGCCACGGCGAGCAGGCCGCCGCGGCCGCGGTGCCCGCCCCGGACACCGCCAGCAGCAGCCCCACCTCGGCGTCGGTGCCGCCGAGCAGGTCGCGGACCACGTTCACCGTGGTGACCAGCGAGATCACCCCGACCGTCGCGACCACCGCGTTCAGCGCGAGCAGGCCGCGCAGCTGCGGGACCGCCCGGAACAGGCGGCTGCCGAACCCGCCGGGTGCGCGCTGCGCGACCGGCGGGACCACGGTCGCGGCGACCAGCACCGCCGAGACGGCGAACCCGGCGGCCGTCCCGACGAACAGCGACGAGTAGCTCAGCACCAGCAGCGCCGCGGCGGCCAGCAGCGGGCTCAGCACCGTCTCCAGGCTGTTCGCCAGCTGTGCGGCCGACAGCGCCCGGGTGTAGTCCTGCTCGCCGGTGACGATGTCGGGCAGCACCGACTGGAACACCGGGGTGAAGGTCGCCGAGGCGACCTGCAGCACGCCGATCAGCACGAACACCTGCCAGAGCGCGGTGACGCCGGGCAGCGCCAGGACCACCGCGGCACGGACCAGGTTCGCGGCCAGCATCAGCCGCCGCCGCGGCACCCGGTCGGCGACCGCGCCCACCACCGGACCGACGAGCACGTAGGCGACCATCTTCACGGTCAGCGCCGATCCGAGCACCAGCGCGGCCCGCTCGCCCGCCAGGTCGTAGGCCAGCAGCCCGAGCGCGACGGTGGCGAGGCCGGTACCGGTGAGCGCGACCACCTGCGCGGCGAACAGCCGACGGAAACGCACGTCGGCGAACAGCGATCGCATGTCGTCTCCCCTGGATTCCGGTTCGGGCCGGAGCATATGTTGCGAAACCGATGTCCCCAATGCCGCAATTGCCAGTGATGTGCATCGACGAGTCATTCCTTACTGGCAGACCCGGTCAGCAGCAGTTCCGGAACCCCGCACCGTCGAACAAGGCGACGTAACACCGAGATGCCGCCCCGCATCCGTCCCGGCCCGCGCTGCATGAGTACAGATTTTCCAATCCGGTTCCCGCCGTTTCGGTTGCCCTCGGCGAGTTCTGCCATATTCGCCGCGCCGACCCGTGTACACGCCAGACAGTCAGCGCCACCCCGAGTGAGCGATCTGGCAAGAATATGAGTACCGCATTCAGCGCGGTAGGTACCGCGGTTATTCGAAACTCCGTCGACAAAATCGCGGTGCGACACCATGTGCGTGCGCCCATCCCGTCCGCAGTTCAACGACACGTGATAGGGATTATTTCCGCGTGCGTGCGACACGACCTGCCTCCGCTACAGTGAGTCGGTGCTGGATCTGTGAATCGAACTATTGCGCCGTGCTGAACGATGTCACCATGATATGGTCCACGGTTTCGAACACCACTGACCGGCAGTACGGGTTCCGGTCATCGCATACTCCGCGAGGGCAGGTTCATCATGGTTCGGCGCGACGACACCCTGACCGGCGGTCACGGTGCACGCCCCGTGGGGATCGTCGCAGGCTTCGCGCTCAAGACCGCGCGTCGCACTGCGTCGATGACCCAGGAGCAACTGGCTGAAATGCTCCGCGTCGACGTCTCGACGATCCAGGGCTGGGAGTCGGGCCGACGTCCGCTCGCCGCAGCCGCCGCCGGGGATGTGATGGGCGTGTGCCGACTACTCGCCCGCGCCGCCGCGCCTGTCACCATCGCGGGACACATTCATCAGGCAATCGCTGCGGACCTCATCCTTACATGCGGGGTACGGATTTCCGGCGAGCTCGCCGAACTCGATCAGCACCCGCTGGCGAGTACCGTGCTCCGGCGAACGGCGGCCAACCTCGTCGCGCTACCGCTCATCTCGTCGTGGCCGCGGGGTATCGCGCACGTCGTCAACGCACAGGGAAAGCCGGTTGCCTCGCCCCCGCAGCTGCCGTTAGGAGATCGGCTGCGCTTCTTCGACCATCTCATGGTCATCACCGAGAGAGCGGCGGACACCGGCGAATGGCTCCTGCGCAGGCAGGCCATCTATTTTCTCGGGTTCGACTCACGACCATCCACCATGGACTGGATCCGCACGCTGCATCGCCGAACGACCCCGAAATCGATCGAGATGTCAGATGACCTGCACGGACACCTCACATCGCGCTCCGCGGCCGTCTCGCTGGCAACAGGCGGCGATTCGGATCGAATTCAGGAATTCGTCGACAACCTCAGTGGAGAACGTGCCCAACTGGTGAACCTCAACTTCTGGGCACACTGGATCGGCGAGACGAGCGGCGAACATGCCGACGACTCGTTCATGCTTAAGGACTCCCGTTCCGACTGGAGTGGCAGCCGACTCCTCGCTCACCTCGTCGACCGCCTGGACGAACGCGCCGCGCACCGGCCGTTGAACCTCCGGTCACTGCACACCCTGGTGTCGTACAAGAGCGAGCTCTTCCGAAACTTGCCGAAGGATTCGGTGCAGAAACTCGGTGATACACTCGACGTGTTGGAATCAAGCCCGTTATTGACGCGCGCCGAGCGCGATCAAGTGGTGGGACTACTCTATGCCGTCCGCCTTGCGGATTCGTGAGGGAGATCTGATTCGATGCCAGACGAATCGGCGAGCATCGCAGCATTCGGCTACGAGCTCGGAGTGCTGAAGCGCATCCGCCGCGCCGGCTGGTGGCATGCAGGAGTGCGCGATCCCGAGTCCGTCGCCGAGCACACCGCGCGCGTCGCCCAGCTGGCCGCGCTGCTCGCGGCCGAGGAGGGCGCCGATCCCGGGCGGGCGTCGCTTCTCGCGATCTTCCACGACAGCCAGGAGGTGCGCACCGGGGACCTGCCCCCGACCGCCGGGCAGTACCTGGTGAAGCCGGATGCACGTGCCATCACCGCGGACCAGACCGCGTCCCTTCCGCCGGGCTCGAGGACCATGGTGCGGGCCGCCGTCGACGAGTACGAGAGCGGGGAGTCGCCGGAGTCCCGCTGCGCGCGGGACGCGGACAAGCTGGAGATGATCCTGCAGGCCGTGGAGTACCGGGACGTCGGTGTCGGCCGGGTCGACGGCTGGATCGACTCGGGCCGGAAGGCGCTGAGTACCGACACCGCCCGCCGGGTCGCCGAGGCGGCAGTGAACCTGTCGCCGCTGAGCTGGCGGGACCGGTAGCGGCGCCGCGGTCCGCCCGCCCGGACCGGCCGGGTCACCGCTCGACCCGGAACCGCTCGATGTACTGGCTCGGCGTCTCGCCGAAGTGCCCCTTGAACACCCGCCGGAACGCGCTGGTGTTCGCGTACCCCACCCGGCGGGCCACCGCGTCCGGCGTCGTCTGCGAGCGGAGCAGGATCGCCGCCGCCTCCATCCGGTTGCCGATCCGCCAGCGGCGCAGCGTCATGCCGGTCTCGGCGAGGAAGGCGCGCTCGATCGTCCTGGTGGAGGTGTGTGCGGACTCGGCGAGCTCGTCGACGGAGCGCTCGTCGCCCGGGTTGAACCGCAGCGCCTCGGCGACGACGAGCGCCGCGTCCGTCGTCGGCATCGGCAGCGACGTCGCCAGCACCGGCCGCTCCTCGATCAGGGCGAGGATCTGGCGCGCGATGTCCGTGCTGGGCCGGATGATGCTGTAGGTCGACTGGATGAAGGCCAGGAACAGCGTCCGCAGGTCACGGTCGGCATCGATGGTGGTCGGCTGATGTAGGGTCGTGGCGGTCTCCGCGACCTCGAAGAACATCGGGAGCAGGACCGAGTTCACGCACGTGGTGAACGCGTGCCGGGTACCGACCGGCAGCCAGAGGGCCTGGCCGACCCGGAGTCCCCGGGGCGCGCCGTCGACGGTGAAGTCGGAGCGGCCCCGCACCTGCCACAGCAGGACGTGCTTGTCGGTCTCGATGCGTTCGTCGATCGACACCGGCGGCACGTGGATGCGCCACGGCAGCCCGGCCCCGCCGGGATCGGCGTGATCCTGGTCGCTCATCACCCCGTCGTCGGGCGACCGCACAGCGTGGGACACCTCACCAGTGTCCGGCAGCGACACCCTCCAGCGCTGGATCTTGGCGGCAACTGCACACATCGTGTCGGAATCTGCACCCCACCCCATGTAGCGTTGCCTAACCTGACTGCTGTTGTCCGGGCACCCCGGATCACCCCGTTCCCCGGGCATCACTCACTCAGGAAAGGACGGTCATGGCCATCCCCATGTTCCGCCGCGGGCGGCGGAACGCCGTGCCCGCACTCGCAGTCGCCCTGCTGGTGGCGCTGGCCGGCTGCGCGAGCACCGGCAACGAGGACGCGGGCGGCGACACCGCCGCCGGCGGATCGGCGCTCCCCGCGGCCGAGGGCACCACGCAGTACCCGCTCACGCTCACGACCTGGGCCGGCGAGACGACGCTGCAGGAACGCCCGGAGCGCGTCGCCGTGATCGGGTTCTCCCCCAACCTGGACGCGCTCGAGGCGCTCGGGGTCACCCCGGTCTACACGATGGCCGAGGAGACCGAGTGGCCGTGGCGCAGCCAGGAGTGGTTCTCCGGGATCGAGACGCGGGACACCGCCACCCGCCGCGACCCGATCAACTTCGAGGGCATCGCCGCGACCGAGCCCGACCTGATCATCGCCACCAACTTCGTCCAGGACGAGGTGGCCTTCGAGCGGCTCAGCTCGATCGCCCCGGTGCTGGAGAACCCCGAGCAGGTCGCCGGTGACCAGATCTCCTGGCAGGAGACGCAGCGCATGATCGGCCGCGCGCTGGACCTCCCGGCAGCCGCCGACACGGTGATCACCGAGGCCGAGCAGGCCGTCACCGCCGCGGCCGAGGAGCACCCGGAGTACGCCGGGCGGACGATCACGATCGCCACCGACTACACCCAGTCCGGCATCGACTACTACACCGTCGCCGGTGGCACCGCGGAGCGCATCGTGACCGCGATGGGCTTCGCCCCGAACCCGCTGGCCGAGCAGTTCGTCGCCGACGCGAGCGTGGCCGACGAACAGGTCGGGCAGCTCGACGGCGACGTGCTGGTCATGTTCTACAACGACGCGCCCGGCCGGGAGGCGCGCGAGAGCGCGCCGCTGTTCCAGGCCCTACCGGCGGTCGCCGGGGGCCGCTACGTCGGCGTCACCATCGACGAGCCGGGCAGCGAGCTGACCTGGGTGCTGCGCCGCGGGGCCAGCGCGACGAGCCTCCCGTGGGCGGCCGACGAGCTGACGACGCGGATCGACGGGCTCGACCTCGGCTGATCGGCAGTGACCATCAGCTCCAGGTTCCGGTGGACGGCCGGGCGGGACGACGACCCCGCCCGGCCGTCCGCCGGGGCGTCCGCCGGGGTGTCGCTGTACCGGCGCCGGGCCGTCGGGCTCGGCGCCATCGTCGTCGCGCTCGCGCTCACCGTGCTGCTGTCGCTGGCGCACGGCGCGAACCCGGTCGGCTACGACCAGGTGTGGTCGGCGCTGTGGTCCCGGGACGGCTCCGAGGCGTCGATCATCGTGTGGACCGAGCGGTGGCCCCGCACGGTCGTCGCGCTGTTCGTGGGTGCCGCGCTCGGCGTCGCCGGCGCACTGATCCAGGCGCTCACCCGCAACCCGCTGGCCGAGCCCGGCATCCTCGGCGTCAACGCGGGCGCCGGGTTCGCCGTCACCCTCGGCGCCGGGGTGTTCGGCCTGACGAGCATCACCGGGTACCTGTGGTTCGCCTTCCTCGGCGCCGCGGTGACCACGGTCGTCGTGTTCGTCATCGGCTCGGCAGGCGGCGGGACCGCCTCGCCGGTCACCCTGGTGCTCGCCGGGGTGGCGCTCGGCGCGGTGCTCAACGGCTTCTCGACCTTCCTCACCCTGATCGACCCGGAGACCTTCCGCGCGTTCCGCAACTGGGGGCTGGGCTCGATCGACCGCACCGGGCTGGCCGACACGCTGCTCGTCGCCCCCTTCCTGATCGCCGGTCTGATCGGTGCCGTGGCGCTGGCCGGTGCGCTGAACTCGATCGCGCTCGGCGACGACCTGGCCACGTCGCTCGGGACGAAGGTGGCCAGGGCCCGGGTGCTCGGCATCGTCGTGATCACCCTGCTCGCCGGCGGTGCGACCGCGCTGACCGGCGGGATCGCGTTCGTCGGGCTGATGGTGCCGCACGTGGTGCGCTGGTTCGTCGGGCCGGACCAGCGGTGGATCATCGCCTACTCGGCGCTCGCCGCCCCGGTGCTGGTGCTCGTCGCCGACGTGCTGGGCCGGGTGATCGCCCGCCCCGGCGAGATCGAGGTCGGCATCGTCACCGCGATCATCGGCGCGCCGGTGCTGATCGCGCTGGTCCGCCGGAGGGAGGCGAGCGGCCTGTGACCCGCACCCGGCCCGACGTCCCGGACCCCGGGACCGCAGGCACCGGCGAGCCGGTCGACTTCGGCTATCCGCTGCGCACCGTCCGCACCCCGCTGTTCTCCGGCCGGATCGGACTGCGGCTGGTCGGGGTCTCGGCGGCGCTGCTCACCCTCGCACTCGGGACCTCGGTGCTCGCGCTCGGCCTGGGCGACTACCGGCTCGGCGTCGGCGAGGTCGCCCGCGCCCTGGTCGGCGGCGGGGAGCGCTTCCACCGCACGATCGTGCTCGAGTGGCGGTTGCCGGTGGTCACGGCCGCGCTCGTGTTCGGCGCGCTGCTGGGCGTCGGCGGGGCGATCTTCCAGTCGCTCACCCGCAATCCGCTCGGCTC
>Ga0209909_100669_pt1 | contig 10178 bp, 13 predicted proteins | sample FECB22metaG_FD_188302 | JGI IMG/M metagenome (GOLD analysis project Ga0209909, IMG submission 188302) | Cyanobacterial communities from the Joint Genome Institute, California, USA - FECB-22 (SPAdes) (version 3) | ecosystem: Environmental > Aquatic > Thermal springs > Hot (42-90C) > Microbial mats... | reverse complement strand
CTGCCGGAGCTGCGCCGTCCGGCGTGGCCAGCATGCGGGCCGAGCGGCCCGACGCCAGCGCGCCGCGCCGGACACCTGGCGTCGTCGTGCCACGCTCTGCGGGCGGGTCCGGGGAGCACGTAGGCCGGGCCCGGCGCAGGCGTTCCACCGGAGCGGACCGCGGCGCCGGGCCCCGGCCGTGAGCTGCTCCGGAGGACAGATGCACGACCGCAAGCCCCACGGGCTGGAGTACAAGTCCGCGCCCGCGCTGGCACCGGCCACACCGGCCCCGGCCGCGCGGCGGCACGCCACCCGGATCACCGCCGCCCTCGGCCCGACCGGCGTGCCCTACCAGGGCGACATCGTCGAGCGCGGCGCCCTCGGCCGGGCCATCACCGCCCGGCTGCCGCGGGTCGCGGTCGGCCACTCCTGGGCCCGGCCCGCCGGGATCGTGCTCGGCGGCGTCGAGGTCGGACCCGGTGACCCGCGCCTGCCCGCCACCACCAGCGACGGCCAGCCGTGGCCCCGCGGCGGCGGCGGCCTGATCCTCACCGTCGACGTCGGACCGTCCACCACCCGCGACGGGGCGCTCGCCACCAAGGCCGCGCAGGCCGCCGGGCACGGAGCGGCGTGGACGTTCGGCTACAAGGTCACCGACGGGCGGACGGCGGGCGGGATCCGGCGCGTCACCGCGCTGGACATCTACAGCGTCGCGCCACCGACGATCAGCAGCGCCGAGACCAAGAGCGCCGTCGTCGACGAGGGCCTGGAGGTCAAGGGCGCGCGGGGCGCCGGACCGCGTGCTGGGCGCAAGATCTTCCCCTTCATCTGCGACACGTGCGGAGGCCCCGGCCTGCGCGAGCACCGGCCCGGCGAGCCGGTCGGTCGGACCACACGGGTGTGCCGCGCCTGCCTCGACGCGCACGGACTCGACTCGTCCGAGGCCCGCCAGCAGGGGCGCGGTGTGCTCACCGCGCGGGAGCTGGACCAAGCCGCGGAGCTGGCCAGAATCACCAGCGAGGACGCCTACGCGCAGGCGCTGCGCGACGAGGTACGGCTGGACGCTGAGCCTGATGGTGCACTGCGGCGGGCGCGGCCGGGGCGGCGCGACTGGCCCGCATGACCGGTGCGCCGGTCAGGGCGCCAGGCCGAGCCGCCGAGCGCCAGCCTCGGCGTAGCCGCGGTGCAGCTCCACCCCGACGAACCGGCGGCCCACCGCCAGGGCGGCGACGCCGGTCGTGGCGACGCCGCTGAAGCAGTCGAGCACCGTCCCGTCGGGCGAGCACCCGGCAACGACGGCGCGGCGCGCCAGCTCCACCGGGAACGGCGCCGGGTGCCCGCCATAGCCCGGGGTGATCGGGATGTCCCACACGTCGGAATCGTGCTCGCCCAGGGCGTCGCGGTCGAAGTAGTAGCCCGGCCGCCGGGCCAGGACCAGCACCGTCTCCGTGCGGTTGTCCAGCCGGGTCCGCGTCGGATGCGGAAGATCATTCCGGCGCCACCACGTGATCGCATTACGCAGGATCCAGCCGCGGCCGGTCAGCTCGACACCCACCCGCCACGGCAGACCCAGCAAGCTGCCGCGCGGCGCGACATCGGTCGACGACCGGCGGGGCGGCAGCACCTCAGCGCGGTCCCGGCGGCCCGACCTCGACACCGAGGCGTCGGCGGTCCCGGAGTAGGCGTCGCCGAGCACCAGCCACACCGTCGCGTCGCGGCGCAACACCGGGGCGGCGACGTCGAGGACATCGGCCACCGCGGAGACGTAGGCGCCCACCGTCGGCTCGTGACCGAGCTGACCCGGGGTGCCGCCGTAGTCCCGGGCGCTCCAGTACGGCGGGGACGTGATCAGGCAGTGCGCCGAGCCGCGCGGCATGGACGCCAGCACCTCGGCGGCGTCCCCGACGTAGAGCGCGGCGCGGTCGTCGGCCCACTCGGCGGCCGGTGGACCGGACCGGCGACGGTGCGCGCGCACCCGGCACCGCGTCGAGCAGAACCGGCGCGGGCGTCCCGTCGCCGCCGCCGGAGGCAACACGGTGCCGCACCCGGCGCAGACGATCACGGGCAGGACGATACGGAACGGGGCAGTGCGGCGGGTTCCGTTACGTCGGAAGGAGAATCCAAGGCGGGGGAGGACCCGCTGGTTATGTACCAGCGTGCAAGTCTGTGACCTGCGGCGATAGGGCGTGTGGTCGCAATGTGGTCGCAGGGGGTCAAGCGCCCGCCCCGCGACGGCGAGCGGCCTCCCGGGCCCGGAGGCGCGACAGTGACCCGCCCCGGCCGCCGGACCGAGACGGCGCGCGGCGCTCACCCCGGCGGGACCACACGCAGCACCGGCCGCGCAGACGGCGGCGCCATCGCGCCCAGCACCCGCCTCGCCCACATCGTCTCGACGATCTCGCGGTCGACGTCGTCGACCTCGTCGTCGGTGATGCCCAGCGCCGCCAGCGCGGCGTGCAGATCCAGCATCGCAGCGTCGAGGTCGTCGGCCATGGCGGCCAGCGTGCACGACGGCGCACGGCGCCGCGGGCGAACCGGCTCAACCGACCTCGGCGAGCACCTCGCGCAGCCTGCGTCGTGCGACCTCGGCGGCCCGGTCGTCCCCGGCGTCGAGGGCGTCGAGCAGGCGGCTGGAGAAGATCACGAGGCGGTGGCGCTGATCGACGGCGTCGAGCAGCAGCGTCGTCGCCCGGTCGCGGTCCTCGCGGGTCGTAGTCGGGCGCTTGCCCCGCAGGACGGCGGCGGCCTCGGCCAGGTCGAGCGCAGAGACAGACATGGGTCTCCCCCGGATCGGTGATGCTCGCCGCGGGGGAAGCGCAGCCGGACCGGCAGACCGTACGTCGCGGTTCCGCAACGTCGGAAGCGCCCCCGGCGATGTCACCTGTAGAGGGGGTGCACGCCGATGGACCGGCCACAGATCAGGGCCCTGCTCGTCGACTACAGCGCCGGGCGCCTCGACCTCGACCAGGTCGCCGCGCAGCTCCTGCCCGTCTACCTGGACGCGGCGGCCGAACGGACCGAGCGCGACCCGGGCGACGACGACGCGGCCTGGTGGCCGGACCGGTGGACCGAGGTCACCGCCGCCCGGCAGAAGACGATCATCGCCCCGGCGCAGCACCGGGCGATCGTCGACGCCGTGCACCGGCTCGCCGGTCACGGGCCCGGCTGATCACCGCAACCGCGGGAACACCGACAACGGCGGCGGACACCCGTGGCACGACGGGTCCGTGCAGCCCCGCCCGTGCCGGGTGACCTCGTCGGGCGGCGGCGCCACCGGCTCCGGAGTCGGACGACTCATCGCGCGGCCGTCCCCGGTCCGATCGGCCGCCCACCCGACCGCCTCGCCGTCGAGCAGCAGGTGCAGCCCATCACCCGACAGGTCAGCCAATCCCTCGGCGAACCGGGCGCGGGCCCGGCGCTGCTGCTCCGCCCGCGACGGAACCCGAGGACCACCACGATCGTGACGGCGCTGCTGGTCCGGGGTCAGCCGACCCCACACCGCGCGGCGCGGCCCCGTCACCGTGCCGCCTCCCCGCGTCCCAGCGACTCCAGAATCGCAGCGGCGGCGTCCGCCGAGGACTCCCCCGGACCGACCGGCACCCCCGACGGGCCGCCCGCACGACGAGCACGGCCCATCAGCGCAGCACGGCGGGCACGGGACCGCTGCGAGTAGTCCCTGATCGACGGACCCGCGGCGTCGACGAGCCGCGCAGCGATGGCGGCGGCCAGCGCGTCGCCGTAACCCTGAGCCATCGCCAGCGCCCGACCGACGCGCCACAACGTCGACGAGCTTGGCCGTCGGCGGCCTGCGACGAGATCGTCGATCATCGTGCGGCTCAGGCCCGTGCGGGCAGGGAGGGTGCGGATCCCGACTCCCGCGCGGGCGCACTCCGATCGCAGCGCACCGCCGAGGTCACGAGCAAGCCGCAGACGCTCCGCCTCCGGCGGCGTGCCCCGGTGCTGCGTGCCACCACGGCGCGCGCGCGGCGGCTGCGTCGAGTCACCGTCGGTGCTGGTCATGGCGGTCATCGTCCCCTTGATGTGCTCGCGCCCGCGCGAGGCGCACCGTCCGGGTCGGCCTCGTCGGCGGCCCGGCTGATCAGGTCGGCGAGCAGTCGCGCGTTGGCCGCAGTGACACCACCGACGAGATCGCCGGGGTACGGATGGCGGCGGACCTCGACGGCGACCGGGGCCGTCGTGGTCGGGGCCTTGCGGCCGGAATGCTCGTTGTCCGCGCCGGACCACGAGCGGTGCACCGTCGACACGACGACGGCGTCGTCGTCGCCGAGGTCGACGCGGCCGACCTCGGTCAGCTTGGTCCGCATTAGAGCTCCAAAGTGGTCGTGGTGAAAAAGGCCGGCAGAAGTTGGGCGGGGGCGTTCGCGCTGGTCACCGGCCCGCGTCCCGGATGATCCGCTCCGCCAGGAACGTCTTGCGCGGGTCCTCCGACAGCAGCGCCACCGCGCGCAGAGCGCTCGCGTCGAGCCACACGTCGACCTCCGGGCCGACCGCGACGACACCCCACGAGGTCGGAGACAGCACTTGCTCGATGTCGAACCCGAGGGCGGCTGAGGTCCACAGCACCGCGGGGACGGCCTCGTCGCAGGTCGGGTCCAGGTGGCGCGGCGTCGACGCGGTCACTGCGCCTCTCCACGTCCGAAGGCCCGCCAGCACGCTCCGTTGTCCGCGCCGTCGAGGTGGAAGTACGAATCCTCGCTCGCGATCAGCAACGAGTCGCGACCGCAGACCGGGCAGTCACCTTCGACATTCGGGCGCTGCTCGGCAGCACGATCCTGCTGCCACTGCTCGGCCACACCGCCGTAGTCGTAGGCGTGGGACATCCACTTCTCGGAGTCGTAGAACCGCCACTCGGACATCTCCGCGACCGGCGCGATCCGCTGATATGTCGAGCCGGTGCCACCGAAGCTGAACAGCTCGACCAGGTACACCCCCGGCGACGGCTCGGCGACCACGCAGCCCTGATGCGCGTGGAACCGGCCGCCGAAGCCGTGGAAGAACGAGCCGACGAGCGAGTCGGGGCCGAGCGGCTTGGACTCGGCTACGTCGATGCGGTTGCGCGGCGCCGGGTCGGCCCCGATGGGCGTCGGCGCGGTCACCAGGCACCCGCCTGCCCGGCGTCACGGGCCGCAGCCTCCCGCAGCGCCGACGCCGCCGCCGGGTCGAACCGCTCGACTGCCTCGACCACGAACGTCGGCCAGCCCACCGCGCCACCGGCGGCGCTGGACATGATCACCACGTCCTGCTCGCCACCCGGGTCGACCGGCTGGCCGAGCGCCTCGCTCAGCGATGCGGCTGCGCCGCTGGCCTTCGGCACCAGGACCACGCCCGCACACGGGAACAGCGCAGTGGAGAAGCTGGCGAGCACCGGCTGATCGGTGCACAGGATCGTCTCCTGACCGGAGTCGAGGTAGGCCGTCCAGCCGGTGACTCGGTAGCGGTCGAGACGCTGACACACCGTCGCGATGCCGTCGGCGCTCGGCGGCGGGATGAGGATGAACGTCGCGCGGCCGACGAACGCCTGCTCGACCGCGTCGACGGCCGCGGACCGCGCGACCACCGTCGAGCCGGTTGCCGTCACCGACGCACCGCCGAGACGCCCGGAAAGCCGCTGAGAGCCTCGCGGCCTGCCGGGTCGGCCTCGCCACCCTGGCCCGGGCGGTTCGCGCCGCCCCGCGGCGCATCGGGGGCGAATCCGCGCGCGTCGAGGGCCTCGCCTGCGAGCAACGCGAGCGAGGCCGACACCGACCGCCGCTCAGCGCGGGCGAATGCGGCCACACGGTCGGCCTCCGCGAGCGTCATCACGGCGGCGACGTGCCGAGTGAGGTGACTGTTCTTCGATCGCACGAGTTTGACGCTAGCCTCATCTCTCGAATACTTCTACAAGCTCTTAACCAGGGCGGTTGAATAGGGCGTTCTAATCAACCAGAGACTGTTGCGTTCGACTGGTTAAATAGTAGTCCGGTCGACCCTCCGCACTACCACTGCTTGGCGCCTGGCCTGCGAAAACCCTCGACAACCGTGTTACAGCTGTTACGGCACTCAGCCCGTTGTTACGGAATCCCTGTAACGCATGTGTCAGCAGGCCAGAGGGGGTAATTCGAGATCTTGTTACAGTGTTACGGCTCTCGGCCGTCCTCGCCGCACGAGACGCAGAATCTAGAGAGCGCAACAACTACTGGTTAAGTAGAGCCGGCCCTATATAACCAGATCGCATACGGATGCGTAATAGTCTTCTATTAATCCATGGCGTGTTGCGTTCCCTTCGGAAGGGTCGCGCGTGCGTAAGCCTTATTCCTCTGTAACGCCGTAACAAAGGGGGGAATGTGGATAGAATAGCCCCCTGACCTGGCCGTATGCGTGTTACAGCATATGTCCGAGCGCTGCAACATGATCATGGATCACATGTCTCTGACCAGCGGATACACCCGTTACAGAGGTGCCGTAACAGGGGTCCTGGGGGCACGCGGACGGGCGCCACGGACGACGCCCGACCGCCTGCCCCGGTCACTCGACGGCGCGAAGCCGGTCGGCCAGCTCGGTCACCGACGCGGCGGATGACGGGTTCACCTTGCCCTTGGCGCCGTCCCCCCGATCCCACGCCAGGCCACGGCGGACCCGGACGGTGGTCGACCGGCCCTGGGAGTCCCTGCGCCGCACGGTGACGCTCGGGAAGCCCATCTCGGCGAGCTTCGACCCGAAGTCCGCCTTGTTGGGGATCTGGTCGGCCTTGATCCGGGTCTCGTCGAACCACCGCGACGCCTGCCGCCACGACTCGTCGACGGTGATCCACTCGTCCGACTTGTCCGAGGACTTGGTGTGCTCCGAACGCCACCGCTGCGTCGGCTCGACCACATCCCAGAAGTCGGCCTTGGCGGCCACGCAGACCGCCGGAGGCCGGTACAGCACCTCGGGATGGGTCATGGCGTCGGCGTAGCCGTCGAGCGCCCAATTGAGCAGGCCGGACAGCTCCGCGGCGATGATCTTCTCGGGCAGCGCGATGTCACGTTCGTCAGCCTCGCGGTACTGCTCGAACGGCACCGGAGCGACTCGCTCCATGAGCGCCTCGTCCGCACCGCCGATGTCCGGTGCCCTGTTGATGCCGAGCCACGGGGTGAACGCCGGGACGCGATCGCTGATGCTGCGCGCCTTGGCGAACGTGTCCCGTGCGGACGACGGGTCCGTGGACACGAACCTCTTGATCTGCTCGGCCGACAGGGGCGGCCCGTCGGCGCCCTCGGTGCAGATCAGGGCCCGGCGCGGCAGCGACCGGAACAGCGCGGCGTTGGGTCCCTCGCCTGCCCTGCTGCGCATCATGTCCAGGGTGAACGACGCGGCATAGCCGGGGCCGTCGACGTCGTCGCCGAGCAAGCCGAGGAGCACCTTCAGGAACACCGACTTCCCCGACCTGCTCTTGCCGATGAGCATCGGGAACAGGTGCAGTCGGTTGTCCCCGAGCAGCGTGATCCCGACGAGCGCGCGCAGGTATCGACGGACCGCCGGGTCCGGCTGCGCCCACTCCAGGTACTCCGTCCACAGCGGTGTGGACCTGTCCGCGGGGTCGTAACGTGCGGGCGAGATCCGGGTCAGCAGGTCCGACGCCCGGTGCTCTCGCACCGAGTGGCCACCGTCAGGCAGCAGCTCGATCACGCCGGTCGCGACCGACAGCAAGGTCGGGTGGGCGTCCCACCGCCCGGCCGGAGCGGACGCACCGGGGTGCGACTCGGCGCTGGCCAGAGTCAGCCGCTGGCCGGATCGGGACTTCACGGCGAACGTCCGGTAATTCGCCGCCCAGGTCCCGCGGCGGAGGATCGCACGGGCGTGGCGCTGTTCCTCGGTGTAAGGCGGGCCGTTGGTCTCGGCCTGCCCGGCGACCTGGCTCAGCTCGCGGCTGCCACCCTCACGCACGCGCAGCGTCGCGACCGAGTGCAGGGCGAGCGCCTCGACCAGCATCGCGTCGGTCATCCGCTCGGCGAGGTGATAGATCGTCTCGTCGGACTGCTCTGCCCACACCGATCCGGTCCACGCCCGAGTGACTGCGAGGTCCGGCACCCGAGCGATGTGGTCGCCGAACAGAGCGATCAGTCGCTCTCCATTGCCACGGACGTCCAACGTGTACTGCGCCAGGCTCTGCCGCACACGATCCGACGACGGGTCGACCCACGGAGGCAGCGCCATCCCGTCGCGGCCGGGCACCACGGTCCCGCTCGACACCGGCCCGGGCGGCGCGACGAGACCTCGGTAGGCGTCACCGAGGCGCGCCCACGCGGTTGCGGCGAGCACCGGCGGCACGTCGGCGAGAGCGTCGGCGACGACCATCGCTTCGACGTCGGTCAGGTGCTCCAGGTCGATCGGCGCCGCCAGTTCGGCCCAGGGCCGTCCAGGCGTCTCCCGGGTGGCCTCACCCCGGGGTGTGTCCGCACGGGCCGCTGCGGCGCTCTCAGGGTCACGACGGGCACGCCGGACAGCACCAGCGCCGCGGCACCGGCACGCCCGCGGTGCCTCGCCGCCGAGGTCGGCGACGGCCTTCGCCGTTCCGTACAGGCCGAGGCCGCGCCCGATCACGTCATCGGCGACGGCCTCGTCGCCAATCGTGTTGCGCAGCGCGAGCACGCCGAGATCGGCGCCGGTGTGGCCCTGCGTCGCGAGCCACACGAGGCGCCCGACGGCCGCGACAGCCTCGGCCGGTCCCTCGTCGGTGACGGCCTCCATCGACTTCGCCGTCGAGGTCTGGATCGCGGTGCACTGCCCGTCCGCGGCGGCCTCGTTCAGCCGCTCGTCGAGCGTCTCGGCGTCGTCGAGGATCTCGCCGCGCCCGGCCAGCCACACCCGGGTGGCGTCGGCCCGCGCGTCCGAGGCCGCGGACACCTTCAGCCACGACGCGTCGGTCATGTCCGCGAGCCGGTCCCGGTACTTCTCCACGGCGGGCCCGTACGAGGCGAGAACCGCGTGTGTGACCGCCCGCGACAGGCCCGCGTCGAAGCAGGCGCCCACCACCCGGTGATGCGCCTCGGACCGGGCACCCTCGCCGCGGTCGGGGTGCGCGAGAGCCTTGGTGACCGCACGCGGCAGCCGGTCGGGCACCGGTCCCGTCTCGACCGGCGGTAGGTCGCCGAGCCGCTGGCCGCGCGGCCGGGGTTTGGCCAGGTTGACCCCGATCGCGCGAGCCAAGTCCGCGGGCGTGTGGCGTCGCGGCCGGGAGTCGTCGACCACGACCGGCAGCCCACCGTCGTGCTTGTGGTTGACGGTGCCGCCGAGACGGAGCAGGTCGTTGTCGGCGATCTTGGGGTCGGCGTGCTCGCCGAGCCGCTGGACGAATGCGCGCTGGAGCCGGTCCCACACGTCGATGTCGACGCCGTGTTCGAGCAGCACGTAGACGTGGCAGTGCCCGGGCTGACCGGACCACACCCGCATCGGGGACAGCCCGGTCACCCACTTCGGCAACTCCATGTCGGAGTCCCAGTCGGCGTGAAGCACGGTCGGGTCGACCGCGCCCCAGCGGCGGCGCCGCGTCGTCCCCGGGGCCCGCAGGTGCGGGCACACGTAGACGTCGACGGCGTCGCCGGTCGCCAGGTCGCGGGCCACGTCGGCGCGCAGCCGGTCGGCCTCGGCGGGCCACTCGTAGGACACCTCGCCCCACTCGCGGTGGGTGTAGGCGCCCTGGTCGTCACGGAACGGGCCGCGGCCGAACGCCAGCACGGCGACGCCGTGGCGCTGGCCGAACAGGGCGTCGAGGTGGCGGGTGGTCTGCTCGTTGGTCATGCCGCTGCGCCCCGTCCCCCGCGTCGCGCGGCCTCGGTCCACTGGTCCCACGCCTCGGTCGACACCGCCCAGGACACGGCGTCCCGGTCGACGTCGTCGACGAGCAGCGCCCGCCGGGGCGCCGCGGAGATGGAGATCTCGACGAGCACCGCGGTGGCCTCGGCAGCCTGGCGGTGGTCGAGTCGGTGCCCGAGCTGCTCGGCGACGGCGCGGACCCCGGTCACGGTCAGCTCGACGACGCCGGGCCCGCGGCCGGGGTCCGGGGACAGCGCACCGTCGACGACGCAGTGGCTGCCGAGGATGGCCGCGAGCGCCCGGGGCACGGCGCGGCGACGGCGGGCGCGGAACGCGGCGCGGGTGCGCCGGTCACGGCGCTGAGCTGCGGTCTCTCGCCGCGCGGTGCCCGCGCGGCTAGACTG
>Ga0209909_100662_pt1 | contig 10497 bp, 10 predicted proteins | sample FECB22metaG_FD_188302 | JGI IMG/M metagenome (GOLD analysis project Ga0209909, IMG submission 188302) | Cyanobacterial communities from the Joint Genome Institute, California, USA - FECB-22 (SPAdes) (version 3) | ecosystem: Environmental > Aquatic > Thermal springs > Hot (42-90C) > Microbial mats... | reverse complement strand
AGAATGTCGGGGTGTTTCCGGGGCGCGGCGATTTCACCGGCTCTAACTCGTACTGCCCGTTCACCGAAACCGTCTCCCGGCTCGGATGACCGATGTTGCCGGATCCCACGTCCCCGAGCAGGAAAACCTTCAGCACCCCGGACGTTCCTTCGTTACCCGGACACCGGTCGGTCGGGATCTCGATGAACGGCGGCACCTCACGGTCGGGAAGGATCTGCTTCGTCACCCGGGAGTCGGCGACGTCCCGATAGAAGCTGACGTCGATGTCGGCGTACCGGCCGACGAACAGCGCCACCGTGTCGCCGCGCTGCGCGATCCGGATCATCGATGCCGAGACGTCCCTGGCCCCGCCCGGGTCGCTGACCTCGGACGCGACGACGTTCGAGGCGAATGCCCGCTGCAGACCGCCGTCGGTGAGGTTGTGAACGACTCCCACCGCCGCGACCACGAAGGCGAGGACCGCACCGATCCGGGCGAGTGCGCTCCTGCGGATCCGATCCAGGAAGCTCGGCCGCCGAACGGGCTCGTTCACCTCGGGCATCGTCGCTCCCCCACAACATCGGCACCCGCGCGACCGATCAATGACGGTCGCCGTCCGAGAAATGGTTGTAGCGATTCCGGAGACACCCGTACAGCGAAGTCCCCACTATTGGGGAGCGTGAACTGCCGGGTGTACGGATTCAGCGCCGGGCGACCTGCGCCCGCGGCGCGAGCACGTCGACGATGCCGCGCACCGCGTCGAACACCAGCCCCACCGCCTCGGCGTGCTCGCGTTCGGACCCGCCCATCGGATCGGCGACCGTGTCGTCGGCCGGCGGGATGGTCCCCCGCAGCGCGCGTGCGGCGTCGACCAGCGTGCGGCCCCGCTTGACCAGGTCCGGCGGGAGGGTCTGCTGGTCGGCGGCGGCGACCAGCCGGGCGAACTCGCGCAGCGCGAAGGTGCGATCCAGCAGGTGCGGATAACGCTCCAGCACGGTCGAGCGGTGCCGGACGTTCGCGCCGAGCACCAGATCGACGCCCGCGACGGTCCGGTCGTCGAGCTGACGGGCGCGGAAGCCCTCCGCGCGGTCGCCGTCGAGGCCCCAGGGGGCGAGCTGGGCGCGGGACAGCGGATGCATCCCCGACCCGACGACGGCGGCGACACCGGCGCTGGTCACCTCGACCCGGGCGGCCGCACGGCCGCCCAGCCGGCCGATCAGCAGATGCCGCATCAGCAGCTCGCCGGCCGGGGACCGGCAGATGTTGCCGGTGCACACGACGAGCACCCGGAACCGGTCGTCCGGTCCCGGCCGGTCGGCCTGCGGCGGGCGTGCCATCGGCCCAGTGTGGAACGGCAGGTGCGCCGGACGCACCTGGTCGTGCGCAACCGCACGATCTGCCACCGACGTCATCCGTGCTCCCCCGACGAGAGTTGTTCGTCCGTTCAGTCGCTCGCGAGCTGCACCGTATTTCCGATCGGACCCGGAACGCCCGGAACGTCCTCAACTCTGATGAGGTGGTAACGGTGCCGGCCGGACGACCGATTACCGGCGGAACCCGACCCACGAGGAGTGCAGATGCTCGACAGGAACGCGCGGCTCTACATCGCCGGGCGGCGCGGCCTCGCGGGGTCGGGCATCGCCCGTGCCGCCGGGGCCGCGGGTTTCACCGACATCGTCGGCGCCACCTCCGGCGAGGTCGACCTCCGGGACCGGGAGGCGGTGTTCGATCACCTGCTCGACGTGCGCCCGGACGCGCTGGTCCTCGCCGCGGCGAAGGTCGGCGGCATCGTCGCCAACAACAGCCTCCCGGCCGAGTTCCTGTCGGACAACCTGCGGATCCAGGTCAACGTGCTCGACGCCGCGCACGCCGCCGGCGTGCAGCGGCTGCTGTTCCTCGGGTCGTCGTGCATCTACCCGAAGTTCGCCGAGCAGCCGATCCGCGAGGAGTCGCTGCTCACCGGCCCGCTGGAGCCGACCAACGACGCCTACGCGATCGCGAAGATCGCCGGGATCATGGGGGTGCAGGCGGCCCGCAGGCAGTACGGCCTGCCCTGGATCTCCGCCATGCCGACGAACCTCTACGGCCCGGGTGACAACTTCCATCCGGAGCACTCGCACGTGCTCCCCGCCCTGATCCGCCGCTTCCACGAGGCGGTCGAATCCGGCGCGTCCGAGGTGGTGCTGTGGGGCACCGGTACCCCGCGGCGGGAGTTCCTGCACGCCGACGACCTGGGCCGGGCGATCATCCACCTCCTGGACACCTACGACGAGCCGCAGACGATCAACGTCGGGGTCGGTACGGATCTCACCATCCGCGAGCTGGCCGAGCTCGTCGCCGACGTCGTCGGGTACACCGGCGAGATCGTGCAGGACACCACCCGGCCGGACGGCACGCCCCGCAAGCTCCTCGACACCAGCCGGATCACCGCGCTCGGCTGGTCGCCGACCGTCGAGCTGCGGCAGGGCATCACCGACACCTACCGGTGGTTCGTCGAGCACCACGCCGAGGCGCGCCTGTCCGGCTGAACCGGCTCCTGGCCCGGGTCAGGTCAGGCCAGGTAGGCGAACGACAGGTTGTCGAGCTGGACGGTGAACGACGTCCCGTCGTTCGTCCAGGCGTAGAGCCGCACCTCGCGGATCCCGTCGATCGCGGTGACGGTCCGGTCGTCGAGCAGCCCGGGGATGTCGAAGACGACACCGTCGGGGGTGGACTCGATCGTCACCCGGTAGGTGCGGCCGGGCTCGAAGCGCCCGTCGCCGGCGTACTCGATGTCGCTGTCGCAGCGCGCCGTCGGGCACGACTCCACCCCGTACCCGGGCGGGTCGTCGGGCCCGTTGCCGGGGCCGACGACGATGCGGCGCTGCTCCCCCGACTCGCTGAACAGGATGACGTAGAGCCCGCCGTCCCCGGGGCCGTCGTCGGCCGGGATCCGCACGTCGAACGCGGCGGCCTGCACCGTGCGGTCGGTGACCGCGGTCAGCGTGGCGCCCTCGTCGCCCTGCCCGGGCAGCGTCCGGTCCACCGCGGCCGTCAGCGCGCCGCGGTCGATCGTGAAGTGCCCCGCCGGGTCGTCGACCTCCCACCGGCCGGGATCGAGGCGGGTCGCACGGAAGTCGTCGAACAGCTCGTAGTCGGGGCCATCGGCGGTGGGCGCGCCGCGGAAGGCACCGACGTCGTTCAGCAGCGCGACCAGCGCGATGACCACGCCGGCGATCGCCACGGCGGTACCGATCCGCGGGTGGCTCCACCAGGCCCGCGACGTCCAGTGCGGTCGGGGCCCGGACGGCTCGGTGCCGGACGGCTCCGGCGGCTTCACTCGTTCCTCCACACCGCACGTCAGCGCCGCGGTGATCGGTCGCGTTACGACGCGCCACACCCGGCGCGGCCACTTCCCCATAAGTGATGACCTTCACGGCCTCCGGCTAATGGCCCGTTCAGGGGATGCGATAGCCGCTTCGGAAACGGTCCCCAGCCGAACCCCCACGGAGCCAGAACGATGAACAGCGTCGACCGAACCGACGTCGCCCAGCCGGTCCGCGAGGCCGAGCAGGCCACCACCGCGGCGGCAGCCGCGATCTCCGCAGCCGAGTCGGCCGCGAACGCCGGCGTCGCCGAGCGTCCGGCCCGGCGCACCGAGCGGGCGCGCACCGTGCTGCACGGTGCGCTCGCGCTGCTGCTGGTGCTGCTGCTCGCCCCGGTGCTGGTCGCCGTCGCCGTCGCCGTGAAGCTGGACGGCGGCCCGGTCCTGTTCCGGCAGACCCGCGTCGGCCGCGACGGCACCCCGTTCACGATGCTGAAGTTCCGCTCGATGTGCGTGGACGCCGAGGCACGGCTGGCCGGACTGACCGACCGCAACGACGGCGCCGGCCCGCTGTTCAAGATGTGCGCGGACCCCCGCATCACCCGGGTCGGCTGCGTGCTGCGCCGGTTCTCCCTCGACGAGCTGCCGCAGCTGTTCAACGTGGTCGGCGGCTCGATGGCGCTGGTCGGGCCGCGTCCGGCGCTGCCCCGCGAGGTCGCCCGGTACTGCCCGCTGGCCCGGCGCCGGCTCGCCGTGAAGCCCGGGCTGACCGGGCTGTGGCAGGTGTCGGGTCGCAGCGACCTGTCGTGGGAGGAGTCGATCCGGCTCGACGCCGAGTACGTCGAGCGGCGCTCCACCGCGCTGGACGTGCGGATCCTGTTCCGCACCGTCGGCGCGGTGCTGGGCGGCGGCGGGGCGTACTGACAGCCGAGCCGGCACAGCCACATCAGCGGGACATCGAGTTCGCAACTCCCACCGACCGCGACGGACGGCATGACACAGACGAACACGACGAGGCGGCCGCGGCGCGCCGCCGTCGAAGCGTCCCTGGGGCTGCTGGCCGCTCTCCTGACCGTCCTCAGTGCCTACCTCGGACTGCAGACGGTCCTCATCAGTAGCGCTCGTGACGACGCGCAGACGACCGTCTCCGACCGCGACGCTCAGCTCACGGACCTCAACAGTCGCGTCACCGCACTCGAGGACGTCAACCGCAGGCTCGGCGACGAGAACTCCGAGCTGCGCACCCAGCTCGGGCTGCCGGCTCCCCAGGGGGAACCGCTCGCCCCGGACGACGCCACCGTCCGTCGGAGCGGGCAGGTGACGGTAGCGGCCCAGGGGGACAACCTCGATCTCGATGCTCCGAAGAGCGAGTCTCAGTGGAGCGGGCCGTACCGGGATCTGGGTTACGACGGACGGGCCATCCAGTTCCTGGCGGGCAAGTTCCTCCCGCTCGGCTCGACGCAGGCGAGCTATGAGCGGTGCGACGCCGAGACCGGCTACCGCTCGGGGAGGGCGACCAGCCTGGAGATCGGCACGGTGACCGCCGGCGACCACGTCTGCGTTTTGACCAACGAGAACCGGGTCGGCGCTCTCTCCGAATTCTGAAGATCGAACCCGATGCGGTCGTCGTGGACGTGGTGATCTACGACCCGCCGCGCCCCTGACCGGGAGAGGATGGGCCAGCAGAGCCCATCAGTGCGAGAAGGTGGCCGGCCTGACCGGTGGACACTCCGTCCAGCGCGATCTCCACTCCCGACGCGGTGCACAACCTGAGGTCGGTCACCGAACTGATCCCCCAACGCCTCCGCTGGACGGCAGCAGCACTGGTGACCGTCTCGACGGGCCAGCGCCAGGACTCGGCCTCGGCAATCCGGGCGTCGAGCTGGATGATTCCCAGGTGAGTGCTGGTCAGCACCACGACAGCCGATCCGTTGGGGCGACCCGGTATGTTGCCGATCCCGACATACCGGAGCCACTCGGCGTCGTCGATCCAGTCCGCCACGACCGAGGCGACACTCGTGCCGTTGCCCATCGCATGCTGCGGGCCGGGCAGGACGTGCCGGAGCATGGCCCGCACCGCCAGGTGGATCATCTCGGTCGTCGAACGGCCACCGGAAGGAGCATCCACCGGAACCGCGAGGCGACGGAGGAGCTCCGGCTCGACTGACCACACATTCGATGAGTCGATCATGATCGGCGGGTGGCGAAGGATACCGTCGACCGCGGTGCCGGTCGTCGGTAGGTCGTGGCGATCGACGAGAACGGGGACCACCGGAACCTCCCGCTGCTCTGCGACCATCAGCTCCTCCCGGACCCAGTCCCGATCCGGACCGCGGAGACGGGCGAGGTTGCGTTCGTCGTCCCACGAGGGACCGATCAGGGCCACGACCGCGGACGAGCGACCCACGGCAGCGACCAGCTTCCGCTCGAATCTCCCGCGTCTGCTCAGGAACAAACGTGTCGAGGTAGACCTGGTCGTCGCCGAGCCGATCCATCAGCAGCCCGGTGACCAGGCCCGCAGCGAACGGCTCGTCGGAGCGGCGATAGCTGACAAAGACCGGGGGCACCCCCTCATCATCAGGGCAGTCACCGGCGGCGAGCACATTCCGGTCAGGGCATCCAGGGGACGGGCACAGTGTCCTGTCCCCGTCGGTCTACGAAGGTGGCATGCAGGCTGACACCCCGCTGGCTCACGACCGGCCCCCTGGACCACGCTCCTCCGGGGTGCGATCGCGACCGGGAGGGGGCCTGTCATCCGCGCCGGGATCCAGTGCGGGAGTCACGGGATCCGCCGACTCGACCACCAGCTGACCCCACTGCCCGTTCTCGGCACGGAGCGTCTCCTCGACCCGGTGCATCTCGGCGGCGAGCTCCGCCGGCGATCGGGCGCGGTCCCAGTCGAGCTCGACCTCCGCCAGGTTGTGCGCCACGTCGCCGTAGAGCTTCGACAGCCGGGAGAAGCCGACCAGTGCGTCGTAACCGATCACCGCGGCCGCGAGCCCGCCGAGCACCGCGGCCCCGACCGACCACCCTGCTCGGGCCGCGCCCTCGACCGCCTGGCCTGCCACTCCACAGACCCCGGCCAACATGAGCAGCACGTTCCGGACGACCACCGCCTGTCCACGTGCCCGGTCGTACTCTTCCCGGCGCCGCACGTAGTAGGCGTGCTGGTCGCGGATACGTAGCTCCCGGTACAGGTGCTGGAAGGCAACGTCGCGATCGTCGTTCACCGGGGCTCCTTGCCTGCGTCGATGGCGTTCACGGCGCGCTTCAGCTCCCGCTCCCGGTCGGGGCCTCGGTAGCGGCCGGTCCCGGAGAGGTACTCGAAATGCAGGGCACGCAGGCGCTCGGCCTTCGTCCTCGCCGTCTGGAACGCGGCGAGGGTGCCGAGCTCGCCGGCGGTCTGTCCGAGGGTCGCGAGCAACAGCGCGAGCACCGCAGCCAGGATGCCTGGCCACCTCTGGTCGGGGAACACGCCCTGCAAGGCAGCGGCCCCACTCAGGACTGCTGCACCCAGCAGGATCACCACCTGGAAGAGCCGGTGGCGGTTCTGCTCGATCAGCGCGGTGCGATCGGCCGCGGCGAAGCGCTCGCCCACCACTTCGTCGAGCACCGCGAAGTCCGCGGCCAGCGCCGGGTATGCCGCCCGCGCCTCGACGGGCACCACCGGCGTCGGCGACGGACGCACTCGCAGCTTCGGGAATCGGGTCAACAGCGCCGGCGGCCCACCCCCGCGCGGCAGCTCCGGCGGCGCTGGAGGTGCGGACCCTACGGTGACGTCGGGTCGTGGCCCGCCCCCATCCGACGAGCTCATCGGCCGGCCTCCTGCCGCTCGAGTGCCCCCGACACCGCCGCGGCGACCGCAGCCGGATCGTCGAGTGCGACGATCTCAGTGAACGGCGATGCCGCGATGGTCACCGCGTTCCGTTCGCCGCCACCGGACGTCCGGGCGTCCGCGATCGCATCAGCCGCCCGGCCGCTCCCGGCCACCACGAGCAGTGAGCGGCCGTCGGCCACGCTGCGGGTCGCGTCGTCGAACGCGATCGGGCCGCCGTTGACCAGCACCGTCACCGACGGCTCGCCCCCCGCCACCGCCCCGGCTACCTTCGCGATCCAGGACGACTCATCACCCCACTGCGTGCCCGGTACCAAGATCACGTGGGTGTGGTGGGGTTCCAGAGCGGCGGCGTCATCTTGTGCGGCCTGCCCTCCGGGCACGGTCACGGTCCCCTCCGCGGCGACACCGACCAGCAAGAAGGTCGCCCCGGCGGCGGCCCGTGCCCTGCCGATCAGCCGCATCACGCCGGAGTCGGTCCCGCCGTCGATCACGGTTGCTCCGTGTCGTTCCACTGCGGGAAGCACCCCGTCGCGTACCACGTCGGTAAGCCCGTCGGCGGCGTCATCGCTCATGCCCCCGGCGCCTCCGATCACGACCACCACCGCTCGACCGACATCGATGCCCATCCGGGTCAACGTGGCTGCGACGTCGGAGTGCTCGCTCATCCGTCCAAGGACGGGCCCACGATCCGCTACCACGCTTTCCTCCGCTGGGCTCGTGACCGCGACGACCGGGATCCGCGCTCCGATCCAGCGTATCGGTCCACGAGCGTGCTGAGAGGACGCCGACATCGGGCAGCGCCCGGCCGGGTGCGGAGAAGCCAGCACGTTCCATGAGCAAGTGGGCCCGGAGCGTAACCCCCGGAGCGTCCCGTGCGAGCGCAACGACAGGCAGACGTCAGCCCGACGTCGCACAGCCGCCGGGGGTCGGTCATGCGCATCGTCGTCTCGTACGCACGCGAGGACCGCCCGGTCGTCGACGAGATCGTGGCGACCCTGACGGCCATGGGGCACAGCATCTGGAGCGACGCCGGTGCCCACTCCGGGTCCCGATGGTGGGACGAGATCATCCGTGAGATCCAGCGATGCGACATTCTACTGGCGACGACCTCGCCCGACTCGCTCACGTCGAAGGCGTGCGCTGCGGAACGGATCTACGCGCTCCAGCTGCGCAGGCACCTGCTGCCGGTGCTCGTGCGGCCGGTCGACATGCAGCGCCTGCCATCCGACCTCGCACAGGTCAACTTCTTCGACTTCACCCAGCCGACCCCGGCCACCGCGGCCAAGCTGTTCCAGACCATCGGCCAGTTCCCGCCCGCGCCGCCTCTGCCCCATCCGCCACCGCCGCCGCCGCCGACGCCGCTGTCTTATCTCAACTCGGTCGCCGACCGGCTCGCCCACCTTCCCCCGGACGTCGACGAACAGCACCGCATCGTCACCGCGCTGAGCGACGGGCTCCGCTCGCCGGATTCGGAGGAACGAGAAGCCGCACGCGGCCTCATCCAGCACTATCTCGCCCACCCGCACCGGCTGCCCGATCCGGCCGACCGCGCACAGCGGACCCTCGCAGCGGCCGCCGCACCCGCGATGCAGCAGCCGGGTCCGTCGCCACCGCCGGCACCTCGAGGGTCGAGGATGGTCACCGCCCTGGCCTGGGTCGGCGGAGTGACGCTTGCGCTGATCCTGCTGGCGGCCTGGGCGATCTCCGGTTCCGACGAACCCGGTACCGACACCGGCAGCTCGATCGGGACCGGGGCCGGCGGGGTCATCGCTCCACCTGTGGTCAGCGCCGCGGTGTACGCCGACCTGGTGGCCCAGGGACGTCAGCCCGGCATCGTGAGCTGCGGGGCACTGTCCGTCGCGGTCGGCGCGACAACCTTCTGCACCGCGTCCGACCTGCCGGGTGGTGGTGCCACCGTGACCGTGATGGCCGTGCAGGGTGGGAACGTCACGGGATGGTCGTACAGCTGACCGCTCCCCGACATGATCGGGCTCATTCGTGATCGCGCAGTGTGCCGAGGTAGACGAAGCCGCCGTCGTCCCCACAGGCGATGAGACCGTCCTGGACAAGTACCTTCTGGCCGTTGCCGGAGAGTGGAAGCACCGCCCGTTGACTTCCGGAAGCAGCCCAGACGCGCAAGGTCTTGTCATCACCGGCCGTAGCGATCAGGCCGGTGAGGGGATCGACGGCTGCACCACGAACGGGCCCCACATGCCCGGTCAACCGCCGTCTGCGCCCGCCGGCGGCAGCAGGCCAGAGCACGACACCTCCGTCGGTCCCCGAGGACAGGAAGGGGTACCGCGCGGTCCCAGGAACGATGAGCAGCACCCCGGTCGGATGTGCTCCAGCCTGGTCGGCGGCACCGTCCCGTGTCCGCCACCGAAGTACCTCGCCGGCGTCCGTTCCGAGGGCGACCAGGCCGCCCGGGCCGAACGCGCCGCTCTGGACGACGGCACCGCCATCCCGCAGGGTGAGCCCGTGGCCGGTGGCCGGATCGACCAGCCGGACCGGCCCCGAACCGGCCCCGATCAGCACCGCGACCCCGTCCGTCGCGAGCACCGGCACGCCAGGCCCCAGCTCGACAGTCCACAGCCGAACGCCGTGCACGATGTCCCACCCGAAGCACGTTCCGTCGTCGCCTGCGGTGACCGCGATGCGCTCGCCCACCATCACACACGCTGCGGCCTCCGGGTGTGGCAGGACATGGCGACGCATCGCACGTTCTACGTCCCACACCTCGGCGGTTCCCGTGTGATCGATGACCAACACTGTGCCGAGGTCCGAGCCGACGGCGCCGTCCCGACACCAGCTTCGGCATGTGGTGAAGGCCTGCTCGGCGGGACGGGCACCGGTGGAGCCGACCCGGACCACCCCGTAGGCGTCGACGGTGAGGACACGGCGGCCGTCGACGGACAGCGCCATGGTCTGGATCATGGTGGAGAACGGCTCCGCGGGCGGGGCCCCGGTCGCGATCGCCGGATCCCACAGCCGCACCGTGCCGTCGAAGCCGGCGGAGGCCACAACGCCGCCGTCGCACGATGTCGCGACGTCGTTGACAGTGCCGGCGTGACCGGCGAGCGTCGTGACCGTCGACGACTCTGTGTCCCAGGCCTGCACGGCGCCTCCGACGAGCGCGGTGACGGCCTTGTCCAGCGCCCGGTTGCCCGCGCACGCCCAGATCCCGGTCGGCAGCGGCAGGGAACGATCGATCATGGGTTCGCCCAGCGGCCGCAAGGCGGCATCCCATCGACGGAGAGCACCGTCGCGGCCCGCGGTCAGCACGACATCGCCCGCCGCGGCCACCGCACAGCCGTAGACCGAACGCTCGTGTCCGTCCCTTCGCCGGGCGACGGGCACACGCCGTCGCCACACGCGT
>Ga0209909_100660_pt1 | contig 10536 bp, 10 predicted proteins | sample FECB22metaG_FD_188302 | JGI IMG/M metagenome (GOLD analysis project Ga0209909, IMG submission 188302) | Cyanobacterial communities from the Joint Genome Institute, California, USA - FECB-22 (SPAdes) (version 3) | ecosystem: Environmental > Aquatic > Thermal springs > Hot (42-90C) > Microbial mats... | reverse complement strand
GGCGTTGCGAGTGTCACGCCAACGCGCATCGTCGCTCTGCGCGAAGGCATGGCGGCGGTGAACTACGCCAACGCCGAGCGTGTCGAGGTCCTGGTGCGGGCCTCCGAAGGCGATCCGACCAAGCTGCCGTCGCTTGCCGCCGGGCTCGTCGATGGCAAAGTCGACGTCATCCTGGCCATAAGCCCGTCGGCTGTCGCCGCCGCCAAGGCTGCCACCACGACGCTGCCCATTGTCGCCAACGATCTCGAGAGCGATCCCATCCGCAGCGGCTTCGTGACCAGCCTGGCGCGGCCTGGCGGCAACATCACCGGCGTGTTTTCCGACTTTCCCGACTTCGGCATGAAATGGCTGGAGCTCCTGAAGGAGGCGCTTCCGGCACTGGTGCACGTTGTCGCCTTCTGGGATCCGGCCACCGGCCCCACCCAGCTCGCGGCGGTGAAGGCGGCCGGCGAGCTGCTGAAGCTCGCGATATCCGTGGTCGAAGTGCCCTCGATCGCCGAGCTGCAGCGTGCCTTTGCCAAGGCCGACGAGTTCCACCCCGAAGCCGTGGTCGTCCTTTCCTCGCCGATCTTCGGCACCAATCCCAAGCTGATCGCCGACCTCGCCCTTGCCCATCGCATCCCGATCGCCACGCTGTTCTCGGAGATCGCACGGGCGGGCGGCCTGATGTCCTACGGGCCGAACCTGCTCGGCACCTTCGTGCAGACCGGCACGATGGTCGGCAAGATCCTGCAGGGCGCCAAGCCGGCCGACCTGCCGGTCGAACGGCCGACCAAGTTCGAGATGGTGATCAACGCCGCCACGGCCAAGGCGCTGGGGCTCACCCTGCCCACCGCCGTCCTGCTGCGCGCCGACGACGTGATCGAGTAAACCCGTCGGGCTTTAAGCCGCGAGCTTGACCAGCTTTTCGATCTCCGGCATGCGCTCGTCGACCTTGTCCGCACGCTGGCTGCCGAGGTTCGGGATCAGCCGGTGCACGCCGAGGTCCGCATACTGCTTTATGTGATCCGGCGTCATGGTGGCCGGCGGCGTGATGATGATCTCGTACGTCGCGTCGCGCTTGCGGCCGGCCTTGGCGAAGGCCGCATCGAGCTTGGCGAGCATGCCCTTGGTGCGCCCGGGATCGAGATTGAAGCCGTACCAGCCGGCGCCGAACTTCACGGCGCGGTCGAACGCGGCGTCGGCATAGCCGCCGACGATGATCGGCACGTGCGGCTTCTGGATCGGCTTGGGATCGAGCCGCATGGTCTCGAACTTCACCCACTTGCCGGAATAGTTCACCACCGGCTCGGTCCACAGGCGGCGCATGACCTCGAGGAACTCATCGCAGCGCTTGCCGCGATCCTCCCAGCGATAGCCGCAGGCCTCGACTTCCTCCTTGTTCCAGCCGACGCCGATGCCGAAGTCGATGCGCCCGTCGGTCAGCCAGTCGAGGGTGCACATCTCCTTGGCCGTGTAGATCGGGTTGCGCTGCGGCACCAGCGCGACGCCGGTACCCAGCCGCACCGTGCTGGTGGCCGAGGCGAGGAACCCGAAGGTTGCCGTGACGTCGAGCATGCCGCCGCCCTCGGGCACCGGGATGCGGCCGTCCTTGGAGCCCGGATAGCCGTAGGTGTTCTTGTCGAACAGGGCGACGTGCTCGCCCATCCAGATCGAGTCGAGCCCCATGTTCTCGGAGCGTTTGCCGAATTCCTTGATCATCCTGGGCGTCGCCAAGGGCGACATGAAGGTCGCGAAGACTCCGACTTTCATGGGTGGCCTCCTCTAGTTGAGCCGCGCTGCCTCGGCCATCACCTCGATGGCTTCGGGCTGGCGCGAACGGACGCTGATGGTGTCGGCGCCGCAATCCTCCCAGGCGCGGTAGCGCTCGCGGATGCGCTGCGCCGGCCCGACGAGAGATTTCATGTCGACCCATTCGTCGGGCACGGCCGCGATCGCCTCGTCCTTGCGGTGGGCGAGGTACAGCTCCTGGATGCGCTTGGCGGCATCGCCGAAGCCGCGCCGCACCATGATGTCGTTGTGGAAGTTCTTGTTCTTGTGGCCCATGCCGCCGACATAGAGCGCCACTTCGGGCTTCAGCCTGGCCAGCGCCGCCTTCACATCGTTCTCGACCTCGACATGCACGGAAGCGACGATCGAGAAATCCTTCATGCTCTTGCCGTTGCCGGCGCGCTTGAATCCTTCCTCGAGCCATGGCCGGTACTCGTCCATGGCGCCCGGCATGAAGCCCATGGGCAGCCAGCCGTCGGCAACCTCGGCGGTGAGCTTGACCGTCGATTCGTTGCCGGTCGCGAGATAGATCGGGATGTCGGGGTTCATGTGCAGGATCGACTTCAGCGGCTTGCCGATGCCCATGGCGCCGGGGCCGGTGTAGGGCAGCGCGATCTCCTTGCCGTCGTGGCTGACCGGACCCTCGCGCTTGAAGATCTTGCGCATGATCGTGACGTAGTCGCGCATGCGATAGTAGGGCTTGCCCCACGGCTGGCCGTACCAGCCCTCGACGATCTGCGGGCCCGAGACACCGAGGCCGGCGATGAAGCGCCCGCCGCCCGCCATGGCGTCGACCGTGGCAGCCGACATCGCGGCATTGGCCGGCGTGCGCGCCGCCAGCTGCATGATGCCCGTGCCGAGCTTGATGCGCTGGGTGAGCGCCGCGAGATAGGCGAGCGGGGTGACCGCGTCCGAGCCATAGGCCTCGGCGGTCCACACCGAATCGTAGCCCAGCTCCTCGGCGCGCTGCACCAGCTTGACCGGGATGTCGAGTTGCGCGCGCGAATAGCCGATCGACAGGCCCAATTTCATTGCCGTTTCCTCCGCAGGGCGCGCACTATACCAACAACGCTGAAGCCAAAGGAAACGCCATGCCAAGAGTGGGATACCTGCTGCCGACTCGCGAACGGGTCATGGAAGGACGCGACGAGACCGGCTCGCTGCTGGCACTGGCCGAAAAGGCCGAAGGGCTGGGCTACGATTCCTTGTGGGTCGGCGATTCACTGCTGGCGCGGCCGCGGCACGATCCGCTGACGCTGTTGGCCGCTGTTGCCGCGCGAACGAAAAAGCCCGAGCTCGGTACCGCGGTGCTGCTGCCTGCTCTGCGAAATCCGGTCGTGCTGGCGCAGCAGGTCGCCACGCTCGACCGTATCGCCGAGGGCCGCGTCATCCTGGGCGTCGGCATCGCGGCTGACGTCCCCAACATCCGAGCCGAGTTCACCGCGGCCGGCGTGCCGTTCGACAAGCGCGTCGGTCGCCTGGTCGAGGGCATGGCGCTCTGCCGGGCGCTGTGGACCGGCAATCCCGTCACCTGGCCGCGGCCAGGATCGGAAGGGCGATGGACGGTCGAGAAGAGCGTGCTCGGCCCGACGCCGCATCGTCCGGGCGGCCCGCCGATCTGGGTGGCCGGCGCGGTCAAGGCCTCGCGCGAGCGCGTCGGCAAGTTCTTCGACGGCTGGTTCCCCAACAGTCCATTGGCCAAGGACTACGCGCCGGAATGGGCCGAGGTGGTCGCGGCGGCGAAGGAAGCAGGCCGCGATCCGACCAAGCTCACGGCGGCGATGTACTGCACCCTGTCGATCGACGACAACGTCAAGCGCGCCGACGACAAGCTCAATGCCTATCTTCAGGAATATTACGGCGTCGATCCGCAGCAGACGCGCAAGCGGCAGAAGAGCTTCGCCGGTCGCGCCGCCGAGGCGGCGGCCTGGCTGAAATCCTATGTCGATGCCGGCGCAACGCATCTGGTGCTGCGCTTTGCTGGCGATCACGACCGGCATCTCGAGACGGCGGCGCGCATCCGCCGCGATCTCGGCTGGTAGGCCGCCATGAAGTTCGCCCTGCACTTCGGCAACAACACCTTTCCCGACTTCGCGAGCGCCGCGCGGCTGGCAACGCTCGCCGAAGCCGCCGGCTTCGACTCGGTGTTCGCGGTCGACCATGTGGTCTTCCCCGACAACTACGCGTCGACCTATCCCTATTCGGCGACCGGCCGCCTGCCGGTCGGCCGCGTCGGCGCCTTCCCCGATCCGTTGATCTGGATCGCCTATGCCGCCGCCGTCACGACGCGCCTGCGCTTCATGACCGGCGTGATCATCCTGCCGCAGCGCAATCCGCTGCTGCTCGCCAAGCAGGTCGCCACCCTCGACTACATGAGCGGCGGGCGCTTCGAGCTCGGCATCGGCGTCGGCTGGCTCAAGGAGGAGTTCGCCGCCATGGGCGTGCCGTTCGAGAAGCGCGGCAAGCGGGCCGACGAGTACATCGCCGCCATGAAGGCGCTGTGGGCCGAGGACGGTGCAAGCTTCTCGGGCGAGTTCGTGAATTTCCGCGAAGTGAGCTGCAATCCCAAGCCGATCGGCCGCGTGCCGATCATCGTCGGCGGCCACTCCGAGGCCGCGGCGCGGCGGGCCGGCCATCTCGGCGACGGCTTCTTCCCGTCGATCGGTGCCACGGTCGACACCATGCCGTTGTTCGACGTCGCCCGCCGGGCGGCCGCTGACGCCGGCCGCGACCCGGGCGAGATCGAAATGCTGGCGGGCTGCCCCGACCTGCTGCCCAGTTCGACGGTCGAGCCGAAGATGGCCATCGAGGAGCGCAAGCGGCGCGGCATCGACCGCATCGTCCTGCCGATCGGTCCGTTCATGCCCAACCTGGAGGAAAGCCTTGCCCGGTTCGGTGACGCGGTGATCAAACCTTTCGCCGACCTGTGATGAAGATGTCGGCGAGTGCAAGGATTCAGCTTCACTCGCTCTGACATCGCAAAGAATTGAACGCGCTGGACGCGCATAGGTGCACTGTACGCATAACTCGGCTCGCCTCGAGGGAAGTGCAGTAGAACGTGCACCTGCACACGTTCCAGGCATGAGTAGCAATAGCGCTCCCGAGATCGTCCCGGTGTTTGCCACGCCCATCGTGAAGCTGGACGTGCCCGATGCGGCGGCGTTGAACGCCGACCTGCGCCGCGTGATTCTCGAGCGCGAGAAGACGCAGGAGTCCACGCACCATTCCAACCAGGGTGGCTGGCAGTCGTCTTGGGACATGGATCGCTGGGGCGGCGCGCCGGCGATCCGCCTGCTCGCCGTCTGCCGCAATCTCGCCAACCGCGTGACCACGGATCGCAAGGGCAATGTCGGCGGCGGCCCGCATCCCGGGTACTTTGCCGTGACCTGGCACGGCAACATGTGGGCCAACGTCAACCGCAGCGGCCACGCCAACGAGTTCCATTCCCACCCGGGCGCCTACTGGTCGGCGGTCTACTATGTCGACGACGGCGGCATCGATGCCGATCCGTCCCTGGGCGGCGAGCTCGAATTCATGGATCCGCGCGGCGCCCTTCCGGCGATGAACGCGCCGCATCTTGCCTACGCGATACCGGGTGGCCTGACCGCAGGCGTCACCGAGCGGTTCTCGCCCAAGGCGGGGCGGTTGGTGATGTTCCCGTCGTGGCTCTATCACCAGGTGCGGCCCTATAAAGGCGACGCGCTGCGCATCTCGATTGCGATGAACCTCAGTTTGTAGGGGAGCGCGGCGTCTTTGCTGGGAGCGCGCCACTCCGTGGCGCTCTTCTCTTTCATCGGTGTCCTATGAGCGCCACGGAGTGGCGCGCTCCCGGCAATGAGCCTCAGGCGAACGCCTTGCGTATGCGCGCCCAGTCGGCGATGGCGGCCTCGTGGCCAGGCACGAGCTGGATGGTGAACTGCGCATAGCCCGCGTCGCGCAGCGCGCCGATGCGCTTCCTGATCTCCGCCTCGCTCGCCGTGAACGAGGTGTTGGCGATCAAGTCGGCGGTGATGAACTTCTTCTCTTCCTCCTTCACGAACATCAGATGGCCGCGATGGTTCTCGAGATAGAGCGCGTCCTTGGGCTCGAAGCCGCGCGCCAGCTCGATATAGGCCTGAATGTCTGGCGTCGACAGCATGGCGACGCCGGGCTTCAGCCCGGCCAGCGCATCGTCGGCCGCGCGATGCAGCATCACCGCGGCGCGCGGACCGGCCTGCGCCATGGCGCGCGGGGAGTCGGCGGGCTCGCCGTCCTTCAGGACGCAGCCCAGGGCAAACGCCGTCGCCTGCAGGTCGCCGATCGCATGGCCAGCCTTGCTCCAGGCCTCGCGCATGGCCGAGAGCTCCTTGATGCCGTTCTCGACCTTGCCGACGAAGTCGATCCAGCCCGCCTTGAGCTTGGCCGTTAGCGCCTGCGTGCGTGGCCCGAAGGCCGAAAGATGCAAGGCGATCGGATCCTTGGTGTTGAACAGCGGCAGCTCGGGATTGAGGAAGCGGATCTTCTTCTTCTGGCCCTCCATCTCGAACTCGACAGTCTCGCGGCGCAGCAGCCCGTAGACCTGGTGGATGTAGGTCTCCATGTCCTTGACCTTGACGGCGCCGAATCCCATCGCGCGCCGCGCCGTGAAGCCCGTGCCGACACCGAAGTCGATGCGACCCGGCGCGAGCTGGTTCAGGCTCGCCAGCGCATTGGCCGTGACCGGCGCGATGCGGTTCGACGGCACCAGCACGCCGGTGCCGAGCCGGATGCGTTTGGTGTTCACGGCGGCCGCGCCCATGGCGACGAAGCAGTCGGCGCTCAGCATCTGCGTGTCGTAGAACCAGGCGTGGGTGAAGCCGAGCTCCTCGGCTTCCTTGGTGATCTTCCAGGAGTCTGCGGCGGTGGGGAGCGCGATGCCGAAATCCATTGTTTCCTCCTCTTTAGGTATCCGCCAGCGCCGCAAGCATGCGATCGCGGGAGGCGAAGTCGCCGTCGGCATGGACCGGCTGCAGGCAGACATGGGTGGCGCCGGCCTCGAAATGGGCGCGCAGGCCCTTCTTGACGGTGTCGGTGTCGCCCCACAGGCACATGGCGTCGATGAAGCGGTCGCTGCCGCCGTTGGCGAGATCGGCCTCGGTGAAGCCCTCGCGCAGCCAGTTGTTGCGGTAGTTGGGTAGCACCATGTAGCGCGCCAGCTCCTTGCGGCCGAGCGTGCGCGCCCGCACGGGATCGGTCTCGATCGTCACCTTCTGCTCGACCGCCAGAATCTTGCCCGGACCGAGGATCGCTGCCGCCTGCTTCGTGTGCCCTGGTGTGACGTTATACGGAACAGCGCCTTGCGATCTCTCGCCGCTCAGCGCCAGCATCTTGGGGCCGAGTGCCGCGACCACGACCGGCAATTGCTCGCTGGTGTCCTTGTTGATGCCGTCGAGATAAGCCCGCATGGCCGGAATGGGCTTGTCGTAGCGATGGCCGCGCACGCCCTCGACCATCGGGATGTGGCTGACGCCCAGGCCGAGGATGAAACGGCCGCCGTACCAGTCGTTCAGCGAAACGAGCGCGCGCTTGGCGGTGTACGAATCGCGGGCATAGATGTTGGCGATCGAGCTGCCGATCGTGAGCCTGCTCGACTTCGACAAGAGGTAGCCCGCCAGCGACATCGATTCGTAGCCGCGCGATTCGGGATACCACAGGGCGGAGTAGCCACTGCCTTCGACGGTCTTCACCAGCTCGCCGAGCTGCGATCCGTTGAGCTTGTCCGTCGAGTACCAGACGCCGAGACGACCGAGTGCCATAGCAATTCTCCTGCCGAATTTTGCCGCACCTTGGCACGAAACTCGGTAAGCTTGGAAATGCCTTCTCCCAGTGCGCTGGTCTGCGTTCGGTGCAGCGCCCGATATGCGATCGATCGTTTCGCCGACGATTGCCCGGCCTGCCGCAAGGCAGGCGCTCCCGCCAACCTCACGGTCGCTTACGACTCGACTCCCGGCGCCGATCTTCGCCGCAACGACCTGCAGCGGCGGCCGCATTCGATGTGGCGATGGGACTCGTTCCTGCCGGCATCAGCGAAGGACGCAGTCAGCCTCGGCGAGGGCAACACGCCATTGCTCGAAGCGCCGAACCTCGGTCTGGGCGATGTGTGGATCAAGGACGAATCGCGCAATCCGACCTGGTCGTTCAAGGATCGGTTGGCGTCCGGTGCGCTCACGATGGCCAAACGCTTCGGCGCGAAGGTGATCGCGTCGAGCTCATCGGGCAACGCGGGCGCTGCGGCCGCAGCCTACGCCGCCAAGGCCGGGCTGCCGTGCGTCGTCTTCACCTTCGTGGGCTCCGCCAGTCCGCTGGTGCTGCAGATGCGCGCCTACGGCGCCATGGTGGTGAAGGTGGCCGACAAGGCCGACCGCTGGCGCCTGCAGTCGCTCGGTGTGCGTGAGTTCGGCTGGTATCCGACCTCGCCGTTCTTCGGCCCCGTCGTCGGCAGCAATCCCTACGGCATGGAAGGCTACAAGACGATCGCCTACGAGATCGCCGAGGCCTTCGACTGGACACCGCCCGACTGGTGCGTGCTGCCAGTGTGCTACGGCGACGCGCTCTACGGCATGTGGAAGGGCTTCGAGGATCTGAAGGCGCTCGGCTGGATCGATCGCGTGCCGCGCTTCGTGGCGGCCGAGGTCTCGGGCTCGCTGGCGGCGGCGATGGCCAGCGGCGATGCCATGCCGCCCGAAGTGCCGCGCAATGCGCCGTCGATCGCGACGTCGATCGGCGCTGCACAGGCGACAGTGCAGGGCCTCGACGTGCTGCGCCGCTCCAAGGGCGCCGCTGTCACCATCGGCGACGACGACCTGCGCCGCTGGGTGGTGGCGCTTGCCGCCAAGGAAGGCATCTGGCCCGAGGCCTCGTCGGTGGCGCCGTTCGCGGCCATCGAACGCCTGCGCGCGAACGGCACCATCGCGCCGCATGAGCGCTGCGTGGCGCTGCTGACGGCGAGTGGGCTGAAGGACCCGGGACCGATCGAGACGGCATTGCCCGAACCGCCGCTGGTCAGCGGCGGCCTTAGCGAGCTCATGGCCGCGCTCAAGAACACTTACGGGTTCGCGCATGGCTGAGTTCGGCATCTCGATGGATGGCCGCGCCCCGGTCACCGACATTCCCGCACAGGCCAAGGCGGCGGAGGAGGGCGGCGCCTCGACGCTGTGGATCGCCTGCCACCTGTTTCTCCGCGATCCCGTCACCATGGCGGCGCTGGCGCTCGGCGCCACCAAACGCATCAAGGTCGCACTGATGGCGATGAGTCCGTACTCGGTGCATCCGGTGTTCATTGCCATGGCGGCAGCGACTCTGGACGAGATGTTTCCCGGTCGTGTGATCCTCTGCCTGGGCGCCGGCGCGCCGGCCGATCTCAAGGCGGCGGGCCTCGAAGCGACGCGGCCGCTGGTCACCATCGACGAGGCGGTGAAGGTCTGCCGCGCGCTGCTCGCGGGCGAGATGCCTGACTTCAACGGCCAGGTCTTCCGCGTTGCCGGCCGACGTCTGGCAAACGGGGCCCGCAAAGTGCCGATCGTGATCGCGGCGTCGCGGTCCAGGATGCTGAGGCTTGCCGGGCGAGAGACTGACGGCGTGCTGATCTCGGCCGCGACCTCGCCGCCCTTCGTGAAAGCCTGTCTTGGCGAGGCGGCATCGCCCAGCGAGGGCTTCCGCAAGGTCGGCATCGTCTACACCAAGCTCGGCGCCACCGAGCGAGAAGGTATCGACCCGATCCGCCGGCCGATCGGCTTCGTGCTTCGCGGCGCGCATCATGCCGAGAACATCCGCCTGTCGGGCGCCAGGCTCGACCAGGCTGCCCTTGCCGCCGCCTACGCGGCCGAGAACTGGGCCGAGGTCGATCGCCTGGTGAGCGACGACGTGGTGCGCCGGCACGCGGCCTGCGGCACGCCGGACCAGGTGCGCGCCAAGCTCGAAGAGTACCGCGCCATCGGCCTCGACGAGGTCGTGATCGGTGGCATGGATGATGCTCCGTCGATCGCGGCCGCCCTCGCTGCTGTTGGGAGATGAAATGAAGTTCAGCATCAGCCTGCCGACCGGCTTCGAAGGCGTGATGTATCCCATCCCCTTCGTCGAGCCCGGCGACTTCGTGCGCATGGCGCAGCTCTGCGAGAAGCTCGGCTACGATTCGGTGTGGGGCAACGACCACATCACCAGCCAGAACTACGTGCGAGAGCTCTTCCCCGACAAGGCGCCGAACTTCTACGAACTCCTGACGGTGCTGTCGTTCTGCGCCGCCGCGACCAGTCGCATCCGGGTCGGCACGGCGCTGGCGGTGCTGCCGATGCGCGATCCGTTCTGGCTGGCCAAGCAGGCGGCGACCATCGATCAGCTGTCCAACGGCCGCCTGGTGCTGGCGCTGGGCGTCGGCGCCTATCGCGAGGAGTTCGCCGCCTGGGCGCCGCGGCTCGCCAGGACGGCGCGGCGCGGCGAGATGATGGACGAGGGGCTCGAGTTGATGCGCCGCCTGTTCACCGAGCGGCGGGTGACGCACGAGGGCAAGTACTACGCCGTGCGCGACGTCGAGATGTATCCCAAGCCCAAGGCCGATCCCTTCGCGCTGTGGATCGGCGGCCACAACATGGAGACGGTCGAGCGCACGGCGCGGCTCGCCACCGGCTGGTTGCCGGGCTGGCGCCCGTGGCCCGAGCTCGAGGCGCGCATCAAGACGATCAAGGCGCGCGCCGCCGAGCTCGGCCGCGACCCAAAGGAAATCGAGATCGCGCCGCAGTTCTCGCTGACCAT
>Ga0209909_100659_pt1 | contig 10584 bp, 7 predicted proteins | sample FECB22metaG_FD_188302 | JGI IMG/M metagenome (GOLD analysis project Ga0209909, IMG submission 188302) | Cyanobacterial communities from the Joint Genome Institute, California, USA - FECB-22 (SPAdes) (version 3) | ecosystem: Environmental > Aquatic > Thermal springs > Hot (42-90C) > Microbial mats... | reverse complement strand
GCCCGCCTCCTGCTCACGCAGCACGGCGATGATCTGCTCTTCGCTGAACCTCGATCGCTTCATGGTCCGGTCCTTCCTTCGGTCCGGACTCTAGCCTCATCTGGACGACGTCGCAGGGGTCACAGCACAGGAAGTTCGCGATGGACCTTGCCTGGGCCGTGGTCGGAAGTCGTTCGCCGCTGCGCGGCTGAAAATCTCGAAGTCGACGGTGCGCCAATCGCATCAGAGGTCTGGAAATCGGACCCCGCAGATCATCGAAATCGATCACATCCTGACGCTCGAACTCGGGTGTAACCGGAGGGCAGATCACATCGGGCAGGACGACCCCACATCCGATCGGGCACCGTGTCTCGGGAGCGTCCTCTCCGAAACGCCGGGCGATCGCCTTCCGCAGCGAGAACATTGAATCGCGAACCTGCTGGAACGGACTCTTGGTGAGCACTGCGATGTTTCCGTGACGATCCATCGTCCGCCACAGGCCCGCCTCGCAGGATACGCGCCCGCCCTTGACCTCCAGGCAAAGGAGTCCCTCCCCCGGAATGATCACGGCGAAGTCGATTTCACCATACGGGCCCTTGGTTCTCCGGGCGAGTCCCAGAGAATGGAGTGCGGTCCACTCCTTGGTGTTGGGGTCGTTGGCAAGCAGACCGAAAACCCGCCGCTCACCGGCACTCACGTCAACGTCATCAATACGCGCCGGGATCATTCTTGCCATTGGCTGCCATCCCTCAAAACGCGCTGTCTGCGGCCCACAGGAGGCGATTGATCTGGGTTGCAGGATAGCTGCGACGCTCTGCGTCGACGGATTCGACCTGAACGACCCACGCTTGTCCGTAGTCCAGGTCGAGCAACGTGGGCTGGTCACTGAGCTGATTGAGCCGACCTTGCAGCTCGCCAAGTATGAGCCTAGTCAGTCGTATCCCCGCAGCTTGGTGGGCCCCACGAATCTTCGAGATTGCGTTCTTAACGTCGTCTCTTATCAGTAGGAGTTCGCTGTCATTCGCTGCCTTGGCGATCACGTCGATGTCACCGAGCGCGCCAGGTCCGATACGGTTCGGATCACCAAGCCATCCGGCAACGGTTACGGATGTGCGATCAAGGCCATGGTCTGACAGCCGTCGTTGAACTTCGGTAGGACTGGTACCGATCCGGCGGAGGGTGGCCTTCCATCGTTCAGCAATTTCCCGGGTTCGGCGATAATCCTCTGCTCCGACGATCTCCTCCGCGATCAGCCTCGTGAACTCCTTATCCCCGGCGGCTCTGAAGAGCACAAAGTCGCCCGCTGAAAGGCGGGATGCCGTTACGAGTTTGATCCTGGCTTCCGTGCTGCGGTCGATCAGTTCGTTTAGCAAAGGCAGTTGAGCCCACTCCGTAAGCAAGGCATAGCAACCACCGACGAACTGGATGAGCTGTGCCTCCCGGGCATCTTCCCCGTCCGCGGCGGTCGGATACGCGATCCGCCGCTGCGCGACCCGCTCCTCAAGCCTGAAGACCGGGAGGTCGAGCGGCACTTCCTTTTCGGCCAGCTCTGGCGGATCCAGGTCCTCCGAATTGGAAACAAAACCAGGACTGATCCCCAGAATGGAAGCACGCTCATGGGTCTCCATTCTGTTTGCCCACATCCGCACGCGTTCACGCGCCTGATGGCGTAACACCCACTTCCGTTCGAAGGGATAGGTCAGAATACGGATATCCGTCGTCACTGACAGGTTCTTCAGACGAGTGAACCTTTGATCATTGGGCCAGGCTGGCAGAATGATGCCGCCATACTCGTGGTCGGGGCTCATCGTCGACACCGGCAGCACTGGCAAATCGGTCGCCAAGCCGTCGAGGCCCTTCCGAAGAAGCTCAGCAGTTCGCGGTGATCGCGCCACCACGGCCCAGTGACCATCATGTTCGGCAAGGATGCCCAGCAGTGCGTCGGCTTTCGGGTGGGCGGAACCGTTTCCTATGGCTTTTTCCAATCCGTCCAATCCCTTCCGAAGCTCGCTTGCAATCTCCGAACTCAGCCATCTTGCGTGCTGCGCAATGTGCTCTCGTGCGGCCTGCAGATCACCGGCTATTCCATCGCCAACACCGAACACGCACTCACTGCACTCGAACAGAATTCTAAACAGACGCCCCAGGACCTGCTCGACTTCCAATGTCTCCTCGGCGTCCCCGATCAATTCGACGACCCGCTCCAGGGACGCAGCCGTGGCCTGGAGCAGGTCATTGTTGCACTCGACCGTGCTAACCTTCACGCGACGTCGTATCTCCGCCGCGCGTACCGTTGCTCCAACAAGGCTTGCACGCTGCCGCCTGTGCGCGGAGGCTTCACCGATCAGCACTTCACCTGCCGACATGTGCCAGATGGGGCACTCTCGACCCCTGAGCAGGTCGAGTTCCTCGCTCTCATCGGGTGAAGCCAGGATGACAACTCTCTGCCGGTCCGCAATATCATCAAATGCCTGAAGGTCTCTCGCCAGTCTGCGTGCTCCATCGACGAGCACGACCTTGGTGGCGATCTCTGCTTCCGATGAGGCGAGGGCCAGATCCTCAGGTACACTCGTCGCAGCGATCAGAGGTTCGCCTACCACCTGGTAGGGATCGTTGGGCTTCAGGGCTCCGTCGGCTCCAATCGAACCCCAGGGCAGGAATCTGGACAGTCGGGCAAATCGCTTGGCGTGACTTGGTGCAAGAATGATGGCATCGGCGATTCTCGCGAACTGGGTGCGTGCCATGTGCACGAGCACCACGTTCCGGATCACACTGTTGTTCCCGCATGTGGTCAGATCGAGCAGATGGTCGAGTGAGCTGCGTTCGAAGACTCCGAGCTCGGAACTGCCGGTCCCCTTGGGCAGTACGCGATCGGTGGGTTCAAGCCTCAGCACATCGACAAGCGGAAAGCTTCGCCAAGCGTCTTCACCGAGCAGCTTCAGTCTGAAGAAGTCAGGGAAGTCCTCCCAGACACCATCGTATTCGTAGACGAAGTTGCCTGGCCTTACCTTGACTCGCTGTCCACGCGATAGCGCCGTCCGCGCATATCGCTCGACCAACGCCGGAAAATCGTGCTTCAGGCGGACCAGTGCCGCGAGTATCGCCGCGATTGCGGTCGTTCCGGGCGTCTTGTCGAGCACGAAACAGCAGGCACCAGGTGCTGGTTTGGTGGCGGCTGCAAGAATGAATCCGAAGAACCACGGTATGCGCTCCGCTGGCGTGTCTTCACCGAATCGTCCAACGATTCGGTCGAACAGTGGAAACCGTCGCCGAAACTCCCCGATCAGGTCGAGGTGCCCGTCAACTGTGGGTTTGCTCTCCACCGGTTCTCCCCCGGATCTTCATCCACCGCCGTCGCAACGGGCCGGAGCGCGGATCTGGATGGAGCTATGCGAGAATGGCTCGTAGGTCTCCCTTAGTCGTTTATGGAACTCAGAAAGATCCATCTGCCCCCTCAACGCTTCATTCGCCTGCCTGAGCTCCGCCCAGGGCGTCGCGGACTTGCTTGCTGTTCACGAGCACGATGTGCTGATCCTGTGGGCGCTTGCGGTCCGGATCGCCGTCGAGTCCAAGCCGTTTCAGAAAGTAGTAGAGGAAAGCCTTGGGGACCTCGATCGCACGCTCCCCTTCGCTCATGCCATAGTCGAGTTCTATTGCCTTGCGCTGGCCTTCGGACAAACCAGGATGAGGTGCAATCACCACCGTCACCGACTCGAACCACGCCTGATCGTCTGCTGGGTCGATCGGGTGCGGCTTCGTCTCCCCGACGTCCAGAATCCGAGCAAAGACGAAGTCCTTGAAGGTTTCGTCATTGTGGCAGAAGGCACGCACGTGCCAGCGAAAGCCGTCGAAGCCGAGCGCATGTGGCGTGATCCAGCGCCACTGGGGCTGAACCTTGGACATGGACTGGTACTCGATGTGCAAGGCGCTGCGATCACGGATCGCGTCCAGAACGGCTTTGAGGATGCGTGTATCGACCGCTCGATCAGGGGCGGGAATGACGCGGAAATTCGGCGGCTCGGCGAGCCATGCCTCTTCGGGCCTGATCGTCCCGTTGGCGATGGAGCGCAGCTGAGTGAGATAGCGGCCGGAGTCAGCGACATCAAAGGCCGAGCAGAATTCGTGCCCCGCCAGATAGCGCTTGAGGCTCGGGTCGTAGACCAAGTTCGCAGGCGCCAGCTCCTGGTAGCGCGCGAGGTCTGCAGATGCCTGGGGTGTGGAAATGCCGAACTGGTCGGTTAGGTCGCTGCGATTGATGCGCCCTTCCCAGAAAAGGCGGAAGTCGATGAATTCGAGCCGCCGCTCGATACCCCATCGGAGCTCCTCGCAACCGTCGTCCTTGACCTTCTTCAGCCCGGCTCCGTGCCCCACGACCACTCCTGCGTGCGTAAAGCTAGTTGATTGACTCGTTCGGCTAGCCCGTATAGTTTCTTAACTGATGGGATTGAGCCGGTCAACCTGCATTTGATGACCAAGCCCGGCTGGGCGAACACGCGCGAGTTGAGCCATGGCGGTAACTATCCTGCACACGGCTGACTGGCAGCTGGGAAAGCCCTTCGGGTCGATCGAAGGCGACGTCGCCGCGCTGCTGCGCGAAGAGCGGTTCAATGCCGTGGCGAGGCTGGCCGACCTGGCACGCGAGCGGCAAGTGGATGCTGTCCTCGTCGCCGGCGATGTGTTCGATAGTTCGACTGTTCCAGATCAAGTGCTTCGCCGCGCGCTCGAGGTCATGCGGGCGTATTCGGGTCCTTGGGTGCTGCTCCCTGGAAACCACGACCCGGCCCTCGCGGAAAGTCCGTGGACACGATTGCAGCAGCTCGGCTTGCCCGAGAACATTCGGCCCGCGGTTGTGCGTAAGCCGCTGCTGCTCGCCGGTGGCAAGCTGGCCGTGCTGCCGTCACCGCTCATGCGTCGGCACGAGCCGGATGACGTGACCGAGTGGATGGATGACTGCGAGACACCCGCGGGCGTCACGCGAATCGGCCTTGCGCACGGCAGTGTCGCTGGCCGGGCGCCGGAGGGCGAAGCGCACAACCAGATTTCCGATGTGCGCGTCGTGCGGGCTCGGCTCGACTATCTGGCGCTCGGCGACTGGCATGGCACGCAGGAGATCGGGCCGGCAATCTGGTACAGCGGCACACCCGAGCCCGATCGCTTCCACAGCAACGATGCTGGGAATGCGCTGATAGTCACGATTGATGCCCCTGGTGCACTGCCGCGCGTAGAGCGGGTTCGCGTGGGATATTATCACTGGCGCGAGTCTACGGTCACCTGCGGCATGGGGGGAGACCACGATCCCGCTGCTGCAATAGAGGCAGCGATCGGCGCCATCGCCAGCGAAGCGCGCGAACGCACGCTGCTGCGCCTCATCGTTCAAGGAACGGCGACGCTTGCTGGCCGGAAACACATTGAGGATTGCCTCAGCGCTTGGCGCGCGCGTCTGCGTTATCTTGAGGTCGATTTTGATAACCTGATCGACGAACCCAACGCCGACGATCTCGACACAATCGACCGCAGCGGTTTTGTTCGTACTGCGGTCGAACGGCTATTGGCCATAGCAAACGATTCCGCAAACCCTCAGCGCGAGATTGCCCGAACGGCACTTCGGTTGCTCTACCTTGAACACACGGCTGCGAGGGGTTGAGCGATGCGTCTTCGCAGGCTCGAGGTGTCCGCCTATCGATGCTTTCCAGGTCGCGTCGCAATTGACAACCTTGGCGATGGATTGACGATCATCGTCGGCGACAACGAGGAGGGAAAGTCGACCCTTCTGGCGGCCCTGCAATCAGTACTATTCGATCGGCACAATCTCACTGGCGAGGTAGCGGAGGCAATGCTGCCCTATGGCTCCGTCGTGCGGCCGGAGATTGCGCTCGATTTCGATCTCGACGGAACGCGCTACCGATTGCGAAAGGCGTTCTGTCAGCGCCCGGAAGCCGAGCTGACGGTGATCGGTGGCAATGGTCGACGCTGGACCGGAGCTGCGGCTGAGGAGCGAGTGCGCAAGATGCTCGCGTTCACGCCGCCGGGCCGGGGGGCGGCGCGACCCGAGAATCGTGGCTTGCAAGCGTTGTTTTGGGTCGAGCAAGGCAGCGCGCATCTGGCACCGACCCTTAACGACACTGCTCGTCGAACGCTTGCCGGAGCGCTCGAACGCGAGGTCGGAACCGTGATTGGCGGGGAACGGGGCCGGATTCTCCTAAGCCGTATCAAGGAGAGGCTTGACCGGTTCTTCACCCCCACAGGTCGGCCGAAGACTGGGGGACCGCTAGCAGTGGTCCAGGCGAAAGCCGAAGAGGCTCGTGACCGACGTGACGACCTGCTCCGTCGCTGGAAGGAGTTTGAGGAAAAAACGAATGCGCTGTCGCTGGCGCAGCAAGGGCTGTCAGACCGGGAGCGCGCCAATCCGCTCGGCGCGGCCGATGCTCGCCTTGAGGCGGCAAGAACTGCGATGCGAAGGGTGGAAGCTCTCAAGGCGGAGCTCGATACCGCGGTCGCGCGCTACGAGGCGGCAAAGGCCGAAGAGGAACTTGCCAGCGAGCGGCTGGCTGAGCGGAGGCGGCTCCAGTCCGAGATGCAACAGGCCCGAGCCGAAGCAGCAACGGCAACTACCGAGGAGACCAAAAGACGAGAGGAGCTCGCCGCCGCTGATGCCTTGTTTGAGCAGGCCAAAAGCGATCATGCGGACGCCAAGAGGAACGCTGAGACTGCTGCCGTCGAGGAGGCTAATGCCCGAATGCTCGTCGAGTTGGTGGAGGCACGCGTACGTTTCGCCGGAGCTAACGAGCGCTTACAGAAGGCTGAGCAGGCGGCGGCCGCCTTGAGCCAACTCCAGTCCCAAATCAAGGCGAACCCGATCGACCGCAATGCGTTACGGCGACTGCAACAGCTTGCGACGTCGGCCCGCGAGGCGGAGCTCAGTCTCCAGCGCAATGCCACTCTCATCGAGTTTCAGCCGGAAGCCGGGCGCCGCGTCGCCGTTGGCGGCAAGGTTCTGGAGTCCGACAGCCTAACCGTTACCGAACCTCTTCGCATTTCCCTTGAAGGATTTGGTGCCATTCGCGTCGTTCCTGGTGGCGAAGAGCTGGCCTCGATCCGCGCACGAGCCGAACAAGCGCAAGAGGCGCTCGATAGGGCGCTCGCGGAACACGGTGTCACCACGCTTCACGAGGCGGAGTTCCGCGCCAGTGATCGGGAGCGACAGACCGGTGAGGCCAAGGCCCTTGAGGCCATCCTGGCAACTCAAGCGCCGAGAGGGCTCGAAGATGTGCGGTCCTCAGTGGCAGGGCTTCAGGCCCAGGTCCACGACGCCGAACAAGCCCTTCGAGAAGCCGGCATCGAAGGTGTTGAGATTTCGCTGGAGGTGACGCGCGAGCGCGCGGAGGCGGCAGCAGAGCGTCTTTCTGGGCACAAGGCGGCCGAACGCGATGCTCTTGCAGCCATGCTTACCGAGGAAGGGAAACGAAACGTCGCCGCTGCCGGGCTTGCCGCGGCAAGTGCTCGGCGCCGCCAGGCAGCCGACAAAGAAGCGTCGCTGGCTGCAGAAGTCGCGCGCGCGGAGGCTGCCATAAGCGACGACGTGCTAGTGCAACGTCATGAGACAGCCTGCAGGGCGTTGGCCGAAGCAGTGGCGGCCAAGGAGCAGGCACAACGTGCATTTCAGGACAGCGATCCTGAAGGCGCACGCATCGAGTTGGAACGGGCGACAGATGACCGCAATGAGGTCGCCAAGCGGCTTGATGAGGTACGACGGCAGGTCCGCGACCTCATGATCGAGCTGCGCACGTTAGGGCAGCAGGATTTGGCAGCACAGCTGGAGACCGCCGAAGGCGAGGCTGCGCGCGCCGAGGCAGTACTGGCTCGGGTAACACATGAGGCCGAATCCCTCCGTCTGCTCTATCAAACGCTGTCCGAGGCGGAACGTGAGGCTCGGGAAGCGTTTGTGGCACCCATCACTGGACGGGTCGCCCCTTACCTGCGGCGCCTATTTCCGGACAGCGAAATTGTTCTTGACGACAACACGCTCGGGATCACGCATCTTCGACGGCGCGGTTTTAACGAGCCCTTCGAGTGCCTTAGCGTCGGCACACGCGAACAACTCGCGGTGCTAACGCGTCTCGCCTTCGCTGATCTGCTTCGCGAGCGCGGTCAGGAGTCGCCGATCGTCCTCGATGATGCCCTGGTTTATTCAGATGACGGCCGTTTCGCTGAGATGCAGAAGATACTGATGCAAGCGTCGGCATCCACCCAGATCATCGTACTCACCTGCCATGAGCAAGCCTATTCCAATCTTGGAGCACCGATCGTTCGTATTGCGGAAATTGGCAATTGAGGATTTGGCTTGGTCGGCTCACCCGCGGTGATATGAGAGGAGTTCTGCACGGCCTTACTGGATGATGAGCGGACTGCAACGCGGATGGAGAAAATCCGACATCAGCCTCACTCCCTCCGCCACTACGCAGAATTTCGCTCCAACACCCGCCTTTTCGCTCTGATATGCACAACCCCGCGTAATGGCGCTTCTGGGCAGTTGATCTGCGTCCGCACCTCCGATGAGCTCGCCTCAGGTTACTTCTGGACCAGTCTCTTCGCGGCGCGCGCTGCCGTCTCGGCATAACTGCGATCTCCATGAATCAATATCAACGCGGTTGTACCCTCCGCCAATAGTGCGATCTCGCGCGCGCGTTCGCCCGGCGAGGAGACGCCCGCTCTCTCCAACAATTCAGTGTACCAGCGTTCCACCGCCGCCTTGTGTCGACGAGCAACGGCGCGAGCAGGGTGACCGGGAAGGTCGGCGAGTTCCATAACCAGGCGTGTGAATCCTGCTCCCGTCCAACCCGGCTTCTTCGACCACTTGGCGAGTTCGGCAAACAGCAGTCCTACGATGTTGGCCGCATCGCCGGAGTAGCGGTCCTGATATTTCCGGATGCGCGCTAAAGCAAGTTCGTGATGGAGGTTCAGCACGGTCGCCAAGAGCTCGTCCTTGCTTTCAAAATGATAGTAGAGCGTGCGCTTCGTCACGCCGGAAGACGCGGCAATCTCGTCGACGCCAACCCGGCCGAAGCCTTTGCGGTAGAACAGTTCGTAGGCACAATCGAGGATATGGCGACGGGTCTTTTCGGAAGTTCTCGGCATCCCGCAGCGTAACCCACCGAATGTATACTGACTAGTGAGTTTACGTTGTTGCTTGATTGCTCTCCTCTTGGCGCACGCTGCATCAGATCGGGAGGACCGACAATGCACGAGATTGTCGCCCCCAGCGGGCAAGCGCCTGCCGTTCACGAAGCGATAACGGAACTGACGGCGCTTCTCGGCAATCGGCTCGTAACGTCCCGCGCTGTACGAGAACAACACGCGCACACCACGACCTGGATTCCGGTAGAGCCACCGGATGTCGTGGTTTATCCGCAATCGAGCGAGGACGTCCAGCAGGTGGTGCGCATCTGCGCGCGCTATAAAGTCCCTGTTATTCCGTTCGGGACGGGGACATCACTCGAAGGCCATGTCAACGCGCCGTTTGGCGGAGTGAGCGTCGATTTCAGGGATATGAATCGGATCCTTGCCGTGCATGTCGAAGATTTGGATTGCGTCATCGAGCCCGGCGTCACCCGCAAGCAACTGAATAATTACCTGCGCGACCAAGGATTGTTCTTTCCGGTCGACCCGGGCGCCGACGCATCGCTCGGCGGCATGACCTCGACTCGTTCTTCCGGTACCACCGCCGTTCGTTACGGCACCATGAAGGACAACGTGCTCGCTCTGAAGGCGGTATTGCCCAATGGCGAACTCATGACGACGTCGCGGCGCGCGCGCAAGTCATCCGCGGGTTACGATCTCACGCGTCTCATCGTTGGGGCGGAAGGCACCCTTGGAATCATTACCGAGTTGACGCTGAAGCTCTACGGCACGCCGGAGGCTGTTTCAGCGGCTGTGTGTCATTTCCCCTCAGTTGACGCCGCCTGCAATGCCGCCATTGCGGCCATCCAGACCGGAATTCCCATGGCGCGGGTCGAGCTGCTCGATGAGGTGATGGTGCGCGCTTGTAATGCGTACTCCAAGCTCAAGTTGCCAGAGACTCCGATGCTATTCGTCGAGTTTCACGGGACGAACGCGAGCGTTGCTGAGCAAGCGGAACGGTTTGGCGGGATTGCCCGCGAATGCGGTTCGACCTCCTTTGACTGGGCGGCAAAGCTCGAAGATCGGACGCGGTTGTGGCAGGCGCGGCATGATCTTTACTGGGCGATGCGAACGTTCCGCGCAGGCGCCAAGCTAATAGTGACAGATGTATGCGTGCCGATTTCCAGGCTAGCTGAGTGCGTGGCGGAAACGAAACGTGACATTGCAGCGAGCGGGCTTGTTGCGCCGATTGCCGGACATGCTGGCGATGGTAACTTTCATTGCGGTATAGCGGTCATGATGGACGATCCCAACGAAGTCACTCGCGCTCGCTCCTTTGTTGAGCGCTTGGCCGATCGCTCGCTCGCAATGGAAGGAACCTGTACGGGTTGCTGTGACCCCGGCTTGTCATCCAGCTGACGCCAGAGTCGTTGGCTGAGATTGGCGCAGCTGCGCCGGTTGAGCAACGGGCGATCGGCGGAGCTGGTC
>Ga0209909_100656_pt1 | contig 10729 bp, 10 predicted proteins | sample FECB22metaG_FD_188302 | JGI IMG/M metagenome (GOLD analysis project Ga0209909, IMG submission 188302) | Cyanobacterial communities from the Joint Genome Institute, California, USA - FECB-22 (SPAdes) (version 3) | ecosystem: Environmental > Aquatic > Thermal springs > Hot (42-90C) > Microbial mats... | reverse complement strand
CGGCCCCCGCGCCGTCCCCCCACCTCCGATGGTCCGGGACCTCGCGGGTTCACGCCGACGCCGGGCTCTCCGGGCGCATGCGCCCGTCGAGCCCCCCGCTCGAACCGCTCCCGCCGCGACAAGCTCGCAAGGCCTTGCGCCCTTCCCCTGCGACGGAACCCCCAGATGCTGCCCCACCCCCCAACCGACGTCGGAAAGTCGGGGACGGAAAAACGCAGGGCGCTGAAAGGACGGGGAAAGACGGGAGAAGTTGGGACGACTTCGCGCCCCAATCGCCGCACGAAAAGGAGCGCGGACGTCCACGTCCGCGACTTGCGGTCGGAGGGGTTTCGCGGACCTGGAGGTCCGCGCTCCTTGAGAGGGACTTCGTGGCTCACGTGGACGCTCCCCCTGCGGCCGGCAGAGGGAAAGGGTCAGTCGGATTTCACCACAGCCAGGACGGCGTCGGCGGGGACCTGGTCGCCTGCGGTCACGTTGATCGCCTCGACCACGCCGTCGAAGGGGGCGGTCAGGGCGTGTTCCATCTTCATGGCCTCCAGCGCCACGACGGGCTGGCCCTTGGTCACGGCGTCGCCGACCTTGACCGGGACGGAGACGATCTTGCCCGGCATGGGCGCGCGGAGGGCGCCGTCGGAGGCGGCGGCGGCGGCGCCCTGTGGCGCAATCCCAGAAACCACATAGGCGCCACCACGCTCGAACCTCACTGAGGTCACGGCGTCAATCCGGTGTGCGGAACCCCGATCGAAAATCTCATCGTCGATCTCGACGTGGCGACGCCTGCCGTCGACGAAAATCGCTTGCTGGTGCGCGGCCGGTGCGTTCAACCGCCAGCCAAGATTGTGCAGCGCGCCATCCCAGGGGCTTGGTCGCATGTGGTCGATCAGGCCCTCGGCGAATCGCAGCCCACGCGCCGCGCCCTGGGCCGCTTCTTCCGAGAGGTCTCCGGGCATCAGCCCCTCTCCCTCCGCCGCGATGAAGCCGGTGTCGACGTCGCCGGAGACGAAGCGGGGGTGTTCCAGGCAGCGGACCAGAAAGCCGGCGTTGGTGCGGACGGGCCAGACCTCCACCTGGGCGCAGGCGTCGGCGAGGGCGACGGCCGCCTCTTGGCGCGTGTCCTCATGGACGATCAGCTTGGCGATCATGGGGTCGTAGAACTGGCTGACCTCTCCGCCTTCGAAGGCCCCAGTGTCGACGCGGACGCCTCCCCTTCCCCTCGAGGGGGAAGGGGTCGGGGGATGGGGTGGAGCCGACGGCGTGGAGGGTTGGGCGCCGGTGACGCGGTCGGAGTCTTCGGAGCCCGACAGGTGAAAGCGTGCCTCCACCCCCTCCCAACCCTCCCCCCTCGAGGGGGAGGGCTCAGGAAGTTTGAAGTGCTCCAGCTTGCCGATCGAGGGCAGGAAGCCGGTGGCGGGGTCCTCGGCATAGAGGCGGGCTTCCATGGCCCAGCCGGTGATGGACAGGTCTTCCTGCTTCAGCGGGATGGGCTCGCCGGCCGCGACGCGGAACTGCCATTCGACCAGGTCGACGCCGGTGATGGCCTCGGTGACCGGGTGCTCGACCTGAAGACGGGTGTTCATCTCCATGAACCAGATGCGGTCGGGCTTGAGGCCGTCCGAGGCGTCGGCGATGAACTCGATGGTGCCGGCCCCGCGGTAATCGACGGCCTTGGCGGCGCGGACGGCGGCGGCGGTGACGGCGGTGCGGGTGGCCTCGTCCATGCCCGGCGCCGGGGCTTCCTCGATCACCTTCTGGTGGCGGCGTTGCAGGGAGCAGTCGCGTTCGAACAGGTGGACGACCTCGCCCTTGCCGTCGCCGAACACCTGCACCTCGATGTGGCGCGGGCGGGTGATGTAGCTCTCGATCAGGACGCGCGGGTCGCCGAAGGAGGACTGGCCTTCCCGTTGCGCCGAGGCCAGGCCGGCGGCGAAGTCTTCGGGGCGTTCGACCAGCTTCATGCCCTTGCCGCCGCCGCCGGCGACGGCCTTGATCAGGACGGGATAGCCGATGCGCGCGGCCTCGGCGGTCAGGGTCGCTTCCGACTGGTCCTCGCCCTGATAGCCGGGGGTGACGGGCACGCCCGCCTCGATCATCAGCTTCTTGGCCGCGTCCTTCAGGCCCATGGCGCGGATCGACGCCGGCTTGGGGCCGATCCAGACGATGCCGGCCGCCTCCACCGCCTCGGCGAAGTCGGCGTTTTCGGACAGGAAGCCATAGCCGGGGTGGATGGCCTCTGCCCCCGTGTCCTTGGCCGCACGCAGCACTTTTTCGGCGACCAGATAGCTTTCGCGCGCCGGGGCCGGGCCGATCAGGACGGCTTCATCCGCCTCGCGCACGTGGAGGGCGTCGGCGTCGGCCTCGGAATGGACGGCGATCGTGCGGATGCCCATGGCGCGGGCGGTGCGGAAGACGCGGCAGGCGATCTCGCCGCGATTGGCGACCAGGACGGAGGTGAACATGCCGCAGGTCTAGATCGCCGGGGCGCCAGGGTCGAGAGGTGGTCTCAGACGTCCAGCAAGGCCCGGGACATCGCGCGCGTGCCGATCTCGCCGTTCCAGTAGGCGATCAGCGTCGCCTCATTCTTTGTGATCCATTCTGAAACCAGCCGCTCGTCCTTGGCGCTCAACGATCCGTGCAGGATCTTGGGCTCGGGGCGGATCCCGACGATCGCGAGGTTGTCCAGCGTCATGCGGTTCCCGTGGATCATGCTGACCTTCACCCGCGCGTCGTGCCGAGCGCTGCCCCTCGGGCTGACCCAGATCGTCATGGGCAGGCCGGTGTCCTCCGGATACAGGTTCGCCATCTCGAAAAGCTCGTTCTCCTCTTCGAGAGACCACTCCGGCTCGACGGGCTGGTGCACGTTCATCTGGTCAGACTAGCCGAATTCCGCGAGTCCGTCACTCCGCCCACATCGGCTTGCGCTTGTCCAGGAAGGCGCGGACGCCTTCCTGGCCCTCAGGAGAGATGCGGGCGCGGGCGATGCGGCGGGCGGTGTCGTCCATGAGGGAGGAGTCGATGTGGCGCCCCGCGACGTGGTGGACCAGGCGTTTGCTGTCGCCGACGGCGCCGGGCGCATTGGTTCGCAGGGCGGCCGACAGGTCGGCGATCAGGCCGTCGAGCTCGGACGCGGACGCCACGACGCGGTCGACCAGGCCGAAGTCGCGGGCGGCGTCGGCGTCGAACAGTTCGGCGGTGGCGAACAGGCGGCGCGCGGCGCGGGGGCCGACGGCCTCGATCACATAGGGGGCGATGGTGGCGGGGATCAGGCCCAGCTTGACCTCGCTGAAGGCGAACCTTGCCCCCTTGACCGCCACGGCCATGTCGCAGGCGGCGACCAGGCCGGCGCCCCCGCCCATGGCCGCGCCCTCGACCAGGGCGACCGTCAGCGCCGGCACGTCGTGCAGGGCCTTGAGCATCCTGGCCAGTCCCAGGGCGTCGTCGCGATTGTCGCCCTCGGACCAGTCCACCGCGTCGCGCATCCAGGCCAGGTCCGCCCCGGCGCAGAAAGTCCCGCCCGCCCCGCGCAGGAAGACCAGCCGAACGTCGTCGGCCCCGTGCAGGGTCAGAAAGGCCTCGTGCAGGGCGGCGATGGTCGCGGCGTCGAAGGCGTTCTTCTTTTCCGGGCGGTTCAGGGTGACGAACACTGTGCCGTCGGGCGTGGCCTCGACCTGGACCAGGGCGGGATTTTCGTCAGGCGCGGGGTCGGCCAGCAGGGGATGGGCGATGGCGTTGATCTCGGCGGCGTCGGCGTCGCTGAGGTCCAGGGCGTTCGGGTCGGCAGGCACTTTGCCTTTTTGGGCCATGGTTCGTCTCCTGCGTTGCGTCGCCTATAACGCGCGGAGGGCCGATGAGGACAAGAAAGCTTCGCCATGAAGACCAGCGCGACCGACCGCATCCGCAAAACCAGCGTCGCCAGCGTGCACGTCCACTATGTCGCCAAGGCCGAGAAGAAGGGCCGAGGGCGGGCCGAGGTGGATCAGGTCATCCGCTGGCTGACGGGCTACTCGCAGGCGCAGCTGGACGCCCTGCTGACCGACAAGACGGACTTCGAGACCTTCTTCGCCCAGGCGCCGGCGATGAACCCCAACCGGTTTCTGATCACCGGCCTGATCTGCGGCCACCGCGTCGAGGAGATCGAGGATCCCTTCATGCGCGAGCTGCGCCACCTCGACAAACTGGTCGACGAGGTGAGCAAGGGGAAGGCGATGGAGAAGGTGTTGCGGGCGGGGTGAAGCCTCGCCGGTCAGCCGAACCGTCTCTCAGGCGGGGGCCGGCTCGGCAGATCAAGCATCAGGCGCCAGTAGGACCACGAGCGCGCGTCGATGATTCCAGGGGGGGCGTGCTCCAAGGCGTCTCGCAGCACGTCGTCGCCCAGGGCGCGCCGCAGCTTTGTCATGTCGGGGTGCGTCGCATACCGAAACGCATAGGCCAGGAGGCGGCGCGGGTCCGCCAGCGCCTGTTCGGGCGGTTGGAACCAGACGAGGCGACGCGCCAGCTCAAGAGTTTCGGCGGTCGCCGGTATGGGTCTCATGCCGCACCGCGAGGAGCGACGGGCTTGATGTCCGGCAAGGCGTCGAGATCGACGGCCCGGACGGCCGAGCGCAGTCTGTCCTTCAGATCGGACGGCAGGTCCGCGAGAAGAGGGTCGTCGAAGTAGGCTATGGCCTTGACCGCCACCTGTGCCGAGAACGCCCAGCCGTAGAGAGCGGCGCCGGCGGCCAGCATGTCGGGCAGGGAGACGTCCGACCGGATCAGCGCGTCGATGTCGATGTAGTCCTTCGGCTCCGCCCGCACCTGAACGACCGACGCCTTTGAGCCGCCGAGGTCCAGCGGGTGAGCCACCTTCAGACCGATGTCTTCGGTGACGAACGGCTGGCGGACCCGGCCGAGCCGGGGCACGCCGAAGAACGACAGCTTGACGGGGCCGTCGCGATCGACGGTGACCCCCAAGGTGTTGGGCTCCACCTGCGTCACGACCGCGCCGGCCAGCAACGGCAAGGATCCGAGAAGCTCGCGCGGATCGAGCTCGGCCGGGACGAAGAAATCGAAATCAACCGAGTCCCGATGTCCCAGGTGCAAGGCGATCGCCGTGCCCCCGTAGAGGACGAAGCCGTCAGGGATCTCCCCGAGCTCGTCCCACAACGCCCGTTGCGAGGGCGGCAGGACGTCGAGGCGCGGGGTGAAGGTCGCGGTCATCGTCACATCCTGAACACGCCGAAGTCCGTCTCCGGGATCGGGGCGTTGAGGCTCGCCGAAATCGCCAGCCCCAGCACGTCGCGGGTCTGCGCCGGGTCGATGACCCCGTCGTCCCACAGGCGGGCGGTGGCGTAGTAGGGATTGCCCTCGTCCTCGTATTTCTGACGGATCGGGGCCTTGAAGGCTTCGGCGTCCTCAGGCGACCAGGTCTCGGCGTCGCGGTGAACGGTGGCCAGCACCGACGCCGCCTGCTCGCCGCCCATGACGCTGATCCGGCTGTTGGGCCAGGTGAAGAGGAAGCGGGGCGAATAGGCGCGGCCGCACATGCCGTAGTTGCCGGCGCCGAAGCTGCCGCCGATCAAGACGGTGAACTTCGGGACCTCTGCTGAGGCGACGGCGGTGACCAGTTTGGCGCCGTTCTTGGCGATGCCCTCGGCCTCGTATTTGCCGCCGACCATGAAGCCGGAGATGTTCTGCAGGAACACCAGCGGGATCTTCCGCTTGCAGGCCAGCTGGATGAAGTGGGCGCCCTTCAGCGCGCTTTCGGAGAACAGCACGCCGTTGTTGGCGAGGATGGCGACCGGATAGCCCCAGATGCGGGCGAAGCCGCAGACGAGCGTCGTGCCATAGTCGCGCTTGAACTCATCGAAGTCCGAGCCGTCGACCGTGCGGGCGATCACCTCGCGCACGTCATAGGGGGCGCGGACGTCGTCGGGGATGATGCCGTACAGGTCCTCGGCCGACAGGGCGGGCGCGCGCGGCTCGCGCACGTCCAGCGGCACGTCCTTGACGGTGTTCAGGTTGGCGACGATGGCGCGCACGATCTCCAGCGCGTGCTCGTCGTTCTCGGCCACGTGGTCGACGACGCCCGAGCGGCGGCCGTGGGTTTCGGCGCCGCCCAGCTCCTCCGCCGAGATGACTTCGCCGGTCGCGGCCTTCACCAGCGGCGGGCCGGCCAGGAAGATGGTGCCCTGGTTGCGGACGATGACCGTCTCGTCCGACATGGCCGGGACATAGGCGCCGCCGGCGGTGCACGATCCCATGACGCAGGCGATCTGGGGAACGTCGCGCGCCGACATCCGGGCCTGGTTGAAGAAGATGCGGCCGAAGTGGTCGCGGTCGGGGAAGACCTCGGCCTGGTGCGGCAGGTTGGCCCCGCCGGAGTCGACCAGGTAGACGCAGGGCAGGCGGTTCTGCTCGGCGATCTCCTGGGCCCGCAGGTGCTTCTTCACCGTCATGGGGAAGTAGGCGCCGCCCTTCACCGTCGGGTCGTTCGCCACGATCATGACCTCGCGCCCCGAGACGCGGCCGATGCCGCAGATCATGCCGGCGCCGGGCGCCTCGTCGCCGTACATGCCGATCGCGGCCAGCTGGCCGATTTCCAGGAAGGGCGAACCGGGGTCCAGCAGGCGCTCCACCCGGTCGCGGGGGAGCAGCTTGCCGCGCGCGGTGTGGCGTTCGCGCGCCTTGTCCGAGCCGCCGCGGGCGGCGGTGGCGACGCGCTGGCGGAGTTCGTCACGCAGGGCGCGGTTGTGGGCGTCCAGCGCCTTGAAGGCGGGGCTGGTCTTGTCGATGGCGGACGTCAGCTTGGGCATGCGCCGGGTTTAGGCGGGCGAGGCGACGGGCTCAAGCGAAGGAGCGCGGACGTCCACGTCCGCGTGGGGCGGCGGCAGAGGTCGCGGACCTGGAGGTCCGCGCTCCTTTCGATGCCTCACCTGACGAACTCGTAGGTGCAGACGGGGCGGTCGACGACGGGAGCGCCGTCGGGGCCGAGGACGAACTGGCCCTTGTCGTCGATCCGGGGCTCGAAGTTCCGCTCGTTGCGGTCGCCCAGATAGACGCCCTCCAGGATCAGGCGGCGCTCGCCGTCGAGACGGGCCGTGCCGTCCCCATCAAGAATCTGCGGTGTGAAGTTGCCGCCCGTGCGGGTCATGGCCACGACGCCGGTGGACGGCTCGAAGGTCAGATCGCCCCAGAAATCCGTGTAGCTCTCGAACGGCTGATAGGTGACCCCGAACGTGCCCTTGTCGTCGATGCGCAGCTCACGCACCGGCTCGCCGGGCGTACGGCCCGGATCGCATTTGACCCGATCCTGTCGCCATGTCCCGGTCAGGACCACCTCGTCGCGCCCGACGACGCGGATCTCGTGCCGGCCCACGTCGTCATGGAAACGCGCAGTCACCGTGACGACGGCGCCCGGCGCGGCCTGGGGCGAGACGGTCAGGCGCGTGCGGTCCGCAGACAGAATCGCCGCGCCCGCAGGGCTGACGGCGACGTCGCGCAGGCAGGCGACCGGCACCTCCAACGGCCCCATGGGTCCGCGGTAGAGCGAGGGGTGCAGGGTCAGCTCCGTTCCCTGGCGGGCCACCGCCGGGCGCGTGCCCAGCATCAGCCCGCCCTCCTCACGCGGACAGCCCGCGGCATCGACCACGCCGGGGCCCCACGGCAACGGGGGCTCCGGCAGCGGCGGCGGAGGCGTGGCGCAGGCGGAAAGGGTCAGGGCCCCGATGGCGACGATGCCGGTGAACCGCATGGCTTTCCCTCCGTTGACGGGCGCACCCTACACGGATCGCCCGGCCCGCAAGCCTGACCGTTCGTGACCCCGACGCGGAATCTGCCATAGATGCCTGCATGAGCCCCACGCGCCGCGACACGCTGGACGCCGCCCTGCATGACCTGTTCGCGCGGGAGGCGGCCAATCGCGCCAGCTGGTTCGCGCTGACGGGCGGGGAGCGGCTGTTCGCCGAGGGCGATCCGGCCGACACCCTGTACCTGCTGCGCGCCGGGCGGCTGGGCGTGTTCGGGGGCGACGGCGAGACGCCGCAGTTCCTGGGCGTGGTGCGGCCGGGGGAGCCGGTGGGCGAGATGGCCATGCTGGCCGGCACGGCGCACTCGGCCGAAGTGGTGGCGCTGAGGGATTCCGAAATCCTGGCCCTGCCGCGCGACGCCTTCTTCGAGACGGCGCGCAGCCATCCGGACCTGATGGTGGAGCTGTCGCGGCTGATGATCCGGCGGGCGCGGGACCAGAAGAGCGCCGCGGCCGAGCCCAGCGTGTTCGGCTTCATCGCCGCACGGCCGCGGCCGATCCGGGCCTTCGTCGAGCGGCTGTGCGCCGCCATCGAGATGATGGGGTTCACCTGCAAGGTGGTGGACCATTCGGCCCTGGCCAGCGTGGCGGAGTGGTTCACGCGGGTCGAGGACGCTCACGACTACGTCCTGTACGTCGCCGAGAAGGACGAGCCGGCGTGGGCCAATCTGTGCGCGCGCCAGGTGGACCGGCTGTTCGTCGTCGGCGATCCGCTGATCGCGCCGGACACATCGAAGCTGCCGCACAACCCGCAGCTGGAGGCGCGGCGTCGGACAGACCTGCTGCTGCTGCGCGATCCGCGCATGCCCCGGCCGGCCAACACGCAGGTCTGGCTGAAGGCGGTGAACCCCGGTCGCTGGTTCCATGCCCAGGACGGGGACGCCAACGACGCGGAGCGGATCGCGCGGGTGGTGACGGCGACCTCGGTCGGGCTGGTGCTGTCGGGCGGCGGGGCGCGGGCCTATGCCCACGTCGGGGCCATCGACGCGCTGAGGACCGCCGGCGTGCCGTTCGACTTCGTCGGCGGAGCGTCGATGGGGGCCATCGTCGCTGCGGGCCCGGCCCTGGGCTGGAGCCAGCCGGAACTGGAGGCGCGGTTGCGGCGGGCGTTCGTGGAGTCGGACCCGCTGTCGGACATCACCTTTCCGATCGTGGCCATGACGCGGTCGAGGAAGGTCGAGCGGCTGCTGGACGAAGCCTATGGCGACGTCGAGATGTCGAACATGCCCCTGCCCTTCTTCGCCGTATCGACGAACCTGACGCGGGGCGGGATCGAGGTGCATCGGACCGGGCCGCTGAAGCGCGCCATGCGGGCGACGATCAGCATTCCGGGCGTCATGCCGCCCGTGGTGCAGGACGGTCAGGTGCTGGTCGACGGGGCGGTGATCGACAACTTCCCCACCGCCGTGATGCGCCAGTTCAACGCCGGGCCGATCGTCGGCGTGGACATGAGCCAGGCGCGCGGCGTCGATCCTCAGGGGCTGAGGAACCCGCCGTCGTGGTGGAAATGGGTCACGTCGGGCGCGTGGAAGCGGGGACCGCCCATCGTCGGCGTGCTGATGCGGGCCGCGACCCTGACGACCGATGCGGAGCTGGAGCATGCGCGGGCGCGGGCGGACCTGCTGATCCAGCCGGAGCCCGAAGGCATGGACATCCGCGACTGGAAGGCGTTCGACGTGGCGGTGCAGGCCGGGCGCCGGGCGGCCGAGGCGGCGCTGGGGGAATTGGACGGGCCGGTGACGGATCTGCGCCGGCCGAAGCCCGTCACGCCCGGCGCGCCACCAGAAACAGGCGCGGAAACGGCAGCAGAACCGCGCCGGAAACTCGGACCGGGAAGGCGTCGGAAAGCGCCGCGCCCAGAGCCGACAGGAAGGCCCGACTGAGGTCCGGATCGTCGGCCAGGGCGGCCAGATGAGGACGCAGGCCGGCGCCCTTCAACCATTCCAGAACGGGGTCGGGCCCGTGGAGTTCGTGCAGATAGGTGGTGGTCCAGACGTCCACCTCCCCGCAGATCGGCGCGAGCAGGTCGTGATGGCCCTCGGGCGGGAGAGGATCGTTCGGCGCGAGAACGACGGCGAGGCGGTCGGCCCAGGGCCCGTCGGCGGCGACGCGGGCGACGACGCGGTGGTGCAGGGGCTCGGCGCGCAGCGGCATCTGGACGGCGAGCACGCCGCCGCCCGCGAGCATTGCGGCCAGACGCGGAAACAGGGCTTCGTGATCGGGCGCCCAGTGCAGGCTGGCGTTGGCTAGGATCAGATCGACGGGGCGGTCGGACGCCCAGGTCGAGACGTCGTCCTGGACCCAGGTCACCGTCTCCGGCCGGGCGCGGCAGATCTCCAGCATGGCGTCATCGAGGTCGAGGCCGTGGACGGACGCCTCGGGCCAACGACGCTTCAGCAGGGCGGCGTGGCGGCCCGTGCCGCAGCCCAGGTCCCAGACGACGCGCGGCTCCAGATCGGACGGCAGGCGGACCAGCAAATCCAGCGCCGCGCGATCGCGCTCGGCCTCGAACCGATCGTACTGGAGGGGATCCCACGACGGACTCTGGGAGGCGGCGGTCATGCGCTCTTCCCTCAGGAAGGATGGTACCGCCTCTCAGGCTTGAACTGAGGACCTCCGGCTCCACAAACCGGCGCTCTAACCAACTGAGCTAAGGCGGCGCGACATCGCGAGGGGGCGGACATAGCGGGGTTGGGAGGGGGGATCAAGATGAGGGAGCAGGGATTAGGGATTAGGGATCAGGGAAGAGGACGCGGGACGCGGCCGAAGCGTTGGAGCCAGAGCGCTCCGTTTTCCCTAGTCCCTAATCCCTAGTCCCTAGGTGTGAGCTCTCAATAGGTTGTCCATCCGGTCCGGGCCGAGGAAGCTGGAGTTGCAGACTTCAGACCTTGCCTCGGAGGAGGACCGAATGAACGTGCATGAGAATGCCCGGCTGACGGCGCATAGTCG
>Ga0209909_100654_pt1 | contig 10936 bp, 5 predicted proteins | sample FECB22metaG_FD_188302 | JGI IMG/M metagenome (GOLD analysis project Ga0209909, IMG submission 188302) | Cyanobacterial communities from the Joint Genome Institute, California, USA - FECB-22 (SPAdes) (version 3) | ecosystem: Environmental > Aquatic > Thermal springs > Hot (42-90C) > Microbial mats... | reverse complement strand
AGCGCGGCCGCGAGGTGCGCCGACAGCGGACGCGCCTCGGGCCGGGTGGGCGTCCAGCCCAGCTGCGCGAGCCCGCGCAGCGCGCAGTCCACCGCGCGGTCGTGCTCCCGGCAGGCCCGGTACACCGAACCGGCGACGAGCTCGGCGTACGCCGACGCCTCCCCGCCGAGCCGCCCGGCACACGACTCCGTGGCCGCGCGCAGCCCGGCAAGGTCGGCACCCGCCGGGTCGGCGAGCGCGCACCGCACCTCGACGGCCAGCCGGTCGAGACGGAGCAGGCCCGCCTCCTCGCCCGGGGCGTCGTCCGGCAACCCGGCGACGAGTGCCCGGGCGCTCTCCCACTCCCCGTCCGCCTGGGCGACGGCGGCCAGCACGACCCGCAGCCGGAACGCCTCGGGCCGGCTCAGCAACGCCGCCCCGGGGGGCCGGGCGGGCACGGCGGGCACCGCCTCGTCGGGATCGCCGATGCCGGTGACCCCGCCGAGTACGGCAGTGGCGACGTCACGGGCGTCACCGCCGGCCGACAACCCGTCGAGCAGCCAGCCCGCGGCCTGGACCCAGTGCAGATCGTCACCGTCTGCAACGGCGCGCACGCAGGCGTGCCCGGCGAGCTCCGCGGTCAGCAGCGGACGCTGCCAACGCAGCGCCGCTGCTGTCCGCAGCTCGGCGGTTGCCGTACTACCGACACGATTTCCCAGGTCGGACGTCACATCGCCTCCTGTGGACACCACCGGCCGGATTGCACGTGCAGCGCCGTTGCGTCCGCTCTGCCCAGATCGGACCCGCCCGGGTACGGCCCGGCGGCGTAGCGCTCAGTCGCGAGTGAGCTTACGGTGCGTGACTCGATGCGGTCGCGCCGCCTCCGCGCCGAGCCGTTCGATCTTGTTCTTCTCGTAGGCCTCGAAGTTGCCCTCGAACCAGAACCAGGCAGCCGGGTTCTCGTCGGTGCCCTCCCACGCGAGGATGTGCGTGCAGACACGGTCGAGGAACCAGCGGTCGTGGGAGATCACGACGGCGCAGCCCGGGAACTGCTCCAGCGCGTTCTCCAGCGAACCGAGGGTCTCGACGTCCAGGTCGTTCGTCGGCTCGTCGAGCAGGATCAGGTTTCCACCCTGCTTGAGCGTCAGCGCCAGGTTGAGCCGGTTCCGCTCGCCACCGGAGAGGACCCCGGCCGGCTTCTGCTGGTCCGGGCCCTTGAAACCGAACGCCGCCACGTACGCCCTGGACGGCATCTCCACGTTCCCGACCTGGATGAAGTCCAGGCCGTCGGAGACGATCTCGAAGACCGTCTTCTCCGGTGCGATACCGCCCCGGTTCTGGTCGACGTAGGAGAGCTTGACCGTATCGCCGATCCGCACCTCTCCCGAGTCCGGCTTCTCGAGCCCGACGATCGTCTTGAACAGCGTCGTCTTGCCGACGCCGTTCGGGCCGATGACCCCGACGATGCCGTTCCGCGGGAGCGTGAAGGACAGGTCCTTGATCAGCTGGCGGCCGTCGAAGCCCTTGTCCAGGTGCGAGACCTCCACGACCTGGTTACCCAGACGCGGCCCCGGCGGGATCTGGATCTCCTCGAAGTCCAGCTTGCGGTGCCGGTCGGCCTCGGCGGCCATCTCGTCGTACCGGTCGAGCCGGGAACGGCTCTTCGCCTGCCGCGCCTTCGGGTTGGAGCGGACCCACGCCAGCTCCTCCTTCAGCCGCTTCTGCAGCTTGGCGTCCTTCTTGCCCTGGACGGCGAGCCGCTCCGCCTTCTTCTCCAGGTAGGTGGAGTAGTTGCCCTCGTAGGGGAAGGTCCGGCCCCGGTCGAGCTCGAGGATCCAGCCGGCGACGTTGTCCAGGAAGTAGCGGTCGTGGGTGACCGCCAGGACGGCGCCCGGGTAGTTCGCGAGGAACTGCTCCAGCCAGAGCACGCTCTCCGCGTCGAGGTGGTTCGTGGGCTCGTCGAGCAGGAGAAGGTCCGGGCTGGACAGCAGGAGCTTGCACAGCGCCACCCGGCGACGCTCGCCACCGGACAGGTGGGTGACCTCGGCGTCGGGCGGCGGGCAGCGCAGGGCGTCCATCGCCTGCTCCAGCTGGGAGTCGATCTCCCACGCGTCGGCGTGGTCGAGCTCCTCCTGGAGCTGGCCCATCTCCTCCATCAGCTCGTCGGTGTAGTTGGTCGCCATCTCCTCGGCGATCGCGTTGTACCGGTCGAGCTTGACCTTGATGTCGCCGAGCCCCTCCTCGACATTGCCGAGAACGGTCTTCTCCTCGTTCAGAGGCGGCTCCTGCTGGAGGATCCCGACGGTTGCTCCCGGCTTGAGCGTCGCGTCACCGTTGTTCGCGTGCTCCAGCCCTGCCATGATCTTGAGGACGGTCGACTTCCCGGCCCCGTTCGGGCCCACCACGCCGATCTTCGCCCCCGGCAGGAAGCTGATCGACGCGTTCTCCAGGATGACCTTGTCGCCGTGCGCCTTGCGCACGTTCCGCATCGTGTAAATCAGGTCCGCCACGACCACGATGGTAGTTCGGTCGCACTCAGCCGTCGGAGGCCGGTGCGGTCGCCAGCTGCTCCTGCCTGATGCGGTCGACCATGCTGCGGCCCTCGACGTCCTCCCCGTCCACGTCGAAGGGTTCGTCGACGTCGTCCGGCTCGTCGGTCGGGGGCTCGCCGACCACGACCTCCCAGCCGGACGCCGGCCGCCCGGTGCGGTCCTCCGCGGCGGCCTGCCGGTCCGGCCCGGGTGCCCGCGGAGGCACCAGGGCCGAGGAGTACTTCAGGTCGTATCCGACGCTGTCGGCCTCGATGCACAGCGTGCGACGCAGCTCGCCCTCCCGCCCCACCCACTCGTCCATGTACATGCGGCCGACGACGATGACGGAGTGCCCCTTCCCCAGGGTGCCGGCGGCGTGCTCGGCGAGGCTCCGCCAGCAGGTCACGCGGTAGTACGTCTTCGACACGTCGCGCCACTCCTTGCTGACGGTGTCCAGCCGGCGGTAGTTCTCCGCGACGGTCAGTTCGACGACGGCGACACCGGTCGGCGTGTAACGGAGCTCGGGCTTGCGGGTCAGGTTGCCGATGACGGTGATGCGGTTGGCGGGCACGGGATCCTCCTGGGCGGCGGTTTCGCTGTCCCTACGAGGGTCGCGCCATCGGGACCGCTGGGACGGTCGGTTCTCGCAGCTGTGGATGGTTCGGGGCCATGTGGACAACTCGACGCCCGACCGGGCACCGGGGTGTCGGCTGTCGGTGCGATGTGCTTGTGCCACCGGCTCGATGAGTGCCACCGGCACCACCGGCACGGGAGAGCTCGAGTCGGTGCGCAGCGCGGCCCGAGCGCGCCCCACAGGCGATCCGGCCGGCGGGGGATGCGAACTGACCCGGAGTCGGCCACGAGCCGGGCAGCTCCACCGCCATCAGACCAACCCGGGGAGCAGCGCGGGCACCCACGACACGGTTGCCAACGACGCGGTTGCCTACGACGTGATCGGCTACGACGTGATCGGCTACGACGTGGTCACCGGGAACGGGGCCGGTGACCCGCTCCGGGTCCGCGCCGACAAGTGCAGCCTCCGGGCCGACAAGTGCAGCCTCCGGGCCGACAAGTGCAGCCTCCGGGCCGACAAGCGCTGCGGGACGACCTCCGCCGCCGCACGCCGCACGCCGCACGCCGCACGGTGCGCGGACCACGGCGCTGATGCAACCGCGCCGGTCCGAACCAGCCTGAGCGGGCCCGACGCGGCCCAGGCAGCATGCGCAGTACGCCCACCAGCACCCCGACGGCCCACCGCCGATCGCCCCGGGGCACCGCCGGCATCGATACGGAGCAGCGCCGGATGCAGAGGCCCGGCGAAGGGCGCCACCTACCGTGCTGCGTCGGCACTCGCGCCAGGTGTCGACGCCGGGCGGGGCCGGTCCTACCTCATACCGCCCATCCCGGGCCGGAAACACGGTGCCGGCACTCCGTGCGGTATCGGTCGAGCGCCACACCGGCGACGACGCCGAGACCGCTCCCCTGTACCGCAGCCCCACGCGGAAAATCCGCTCCGGAACGCAGAAATGCCCCGGACCGAAGTCCGGGGCATCCCCACAAAAAAAGTTGAATGTCGGCAGCGACCTACTCTCCCACACCCTGTCGAGTGCAGTACCATCGGCGCAGAAAGGCTTAGCTACCGGGTTCGGAATGGGACCGGGCGTTTCCCTAACGCTATGACCACCGACAACACTATTATCTTATCCCCACCACACAACCACACAGGTTATGGGCTCAGGGTCACACAGTGGATGCGAACAAAATGTTGTGAGCAAGCCCTCGGCCTATTAGTACCGGTCAACTCCACCCCTCACAGGGCTTCCATCTCCGGCCTATCAACCCAGTCATCTCCTGGGAGCCTTACCCACTCAAGGTGGTAGGAGACCTCATCTTGGAACAGGCTTCCCGCTTAGATGCCTTCAGCGGTTATCCCTCCCGAACATAGCCAACCAGCCGTGCCCCTGGCGGGACAACTGGCACACCAGAGGTTCGTCCGTCCCGGTCCTCTCGTACTAGGGACAGCCTTCCTCAAATCTCCAACGCGCGCGGCGGATAGGGACCGAACTGTCTCACGACGTTCTAAACCCAGCTCGCGTACCGCTTTAATGGGCGAACAGCCCAACCCTTGGGACCTACTCCAGCCCCAGGATGCGACGAGCCGACATCGAGGTGCCAAACCATGCCGTCGATATGGACTCTTGGGCAAGATCAGCCTGTTATCCCCGGGGTACCTTTTATCCGTTGAGCGACACCCCTTCCACAAGGTGGTGCCGGATCACTAGTCCCGACTTTCGTCCCTGCTCGACCCGTCAGTCTCACAGTCAAGCTCCCTTGTGCACTTACACTCAACACCTGATTGCCAACCAGGCTGAGGGAACCTTTGGGCGCCTCCGTTACTCTTTGGGAGGCAACCGCCCCAGTTAAACTACCCACCAGGCACTGTCCCTGAACCAGATCATGGCCCGAGGTTGAGACACCCAGTTCGACCAGAGTGGTATTTCAACAACGACTCCACCATCACTGGCGTGACAGCTTCACAGTCTCCCACCTATCCTACACAAGCCGAACCGAGCACCAATACCAAGCTATAGTAAAGGTCCCGGGGTCTTTCCGTCCTGCCGCGCGTAACGAGCATCTTTACTCGTAATGCAATTTCGCCGAGTCTGTGGTCGAGACAGCGCCCAAGTCGTTACGCCATTCGTGCAGGTCGGAACTTACCCGACAAGGAATTTCGCTACCTTAGGATGGTTATAGTTACCACCGCCGTTTACTGGCGCTTAAATTCTCCGCTTCGCCCCCCGAAAGGAGCTAACAGGTCCTCTTAACGTTCCAGCACCGGGCAGGCGTCAGTCCGTATACATCGTCTTGCGACTTCGCACGGACCTGTGTTTTTAGTAAACAGTCGCTTGGGCCTGGTCTCTGCGACCACCCACCCCTAGCCCGCAAAGGGGCTTCAAGGCAGATGGCCCTCCTTCTCCCGAAGTTACGGAGGCATTTTGCCGAATTCCTTAACCACAGTTCTCTCGATCGCCTCGGTATTCTCTACCTGACCACCTGTGTCGGTTTGGGGTACGGGCCGCAACAGCACTCGCTAGAGGCTTTTCTCGACAGCATGGGATCACCCTCTTCGCCTCAATCGGCTACGCATCACCTCTCACCCTTCACGACCCCCCGGATTTACCTAGGAGATCAGGCTACAGGCTTACACCACGACAACCACCGCGTGGCGGAGCTACCCTCCTGCGTCACCCCATCACTTGCCTACTACCAGATCGGATCCCACGCTCCCCCACAAACAACACTCCCGAAGGAGCGAAGGTGGGTTCGGATGGTTAGCATCACCAGCCTCGGCATGGACGCACTATCACGAGCACGGGAATATCAACCCGTTGTCCATCGACTACGCCTGACGGCCTCGCCTTAGGTCCCGGCTCACCCTGGGCGGAACAACCTGGCCCAGGAACCCTTGGTCATCCGGCGGCAGAGATTCTCACTCTGCATTCGCTACTCATGCCTGCATTCTCACTCCCACACCCTCCACCCGTAAATCACTCCCGGGCTTCACCAGATGCAGGACGCTCCCCTACCCAACAACACCAAAAGTGTCATTGCCACGGCTTCGGCGGTGCGCTTGAGCCCCGCTACATTGTCGGCGCAGGACCACTTGACCAGTGAGCTATTACGCACTCTTTCAAGGGTGGCTGCTTCTAAGCCAACCTCCTGGTTGTCCGGGCGATCCCACATCCTTTCCCACTTAGCGCACGCTTAGGGGCCTTAGCCGGTGATCTGGGCTGTTTCCCTCTCGACCACGAAGCTTATCCCCCGCAGTCTCACTGCCGCGCTCTCACTCACCGGCATTCGGAGTTTGGCTGACTTCGGTAAGCTTGTCGGCCCCCTAGGCCATCCAGTGCTCTACCTCCGATGAGAAACACACGACGCTGCACCTAAATGCATTTCGGGGAGAACCAGCTATCACGAAGTTTGATTGGCCTTTCACCCCTACCCACAGCTCATCCCCCAGGTTTTCAACCCTGGTGGGTTCGGGCCTCCACGACGTCTTACCGACGCTTCACCCTGGCCATGGGTAGATCACTCCGCTTCGGGTCTACACCCCGCGACTCCACCGCCCTATTCGGACTCGCTTTCGCTACGGCTACCCCACACAGGTTAACCTCGCCACGAAGCATAACTCGCAGGCTCATTCTTCAAAAGGCACGCCATCACCCTGCAGCACAAGACTGCTCCAGGCTCTGACGGCTTGTAAGCACACGGTTTCAGGTACTATTTCACTCCCCTCCCGGGGTACTTTTCACCTTTCCCTCACGGTACTTGTCCGCTATCGGTCACCAGGTAGTATTTAGGCTTGACGGGTGGTCCCGCCAGATTCACAGCGAATTTCACGGGCTCGCTGCTACTCGGGAACAATGTCCATGACCAGCACTGCATTTTCACGTACGGGGCTCTCACCCACTCCGGCGACCCTTCCCAGAAGTCTTCCGCTAACACAGCACAACAATCATCCCACCCTCGGCAGAAGGTGAACAACACATCCCAACAACCCCGCACCCGCAACACCTGCCGGCTTGACACGGACACGGTTTAGCCTCATCCGCTTTCGCTCGCCACTACTCACGGAATCACTATTGTTTTCTCTTCCTGTGGGTACTGAGATGTTTCACTTCCCCACGTTCCCTCCACGCACCCTATGAATTCAGGTACGGGTAACACCCCATGACGGGTGCTGGGTTTCCCCATTCGGACACCCTCGGATCACAGCTCGGTTGACAGCTCCCCGAGGACTATCGCGGCCTCCCACGTCCTTCATCGGCTCCTGATGCCCAGGCATCCACCATGTGCTCTTAACAACTTGACCACAACAAGATGCTCGCATCCACTATGCAACACTCAACCCACAACCACACCAGACCCCGACACCGCCACCACCCCCACAACAGAAGGCGTTAGACAACCCAGGACCCACGCGGCCACAAGGACAACACCAACCAGGTGTCCCCTCAGGACCCAACAGCGTGCCGAACCACATCTTGACGCCTCATGTTCCACCCAGACACACCCCGGAACACGAACGGCCCCGACAGGCATGATCTCGAAGAAGGAACCAACACAATCCACACAGAAAAATCTGCACAAACGGTTGGCGCCCCACCACTCGGTGAGACTCCTTAGAAAGGAGGTGATCCAGCCGCACCTTCCGGTACGGCTACCTTGTTACGACTTCGTCCCAATCGCCAGTCCCACCTTCGACGACTCCCTCCACAAGGGTTGGGCCGCCGGCTTCGGGTGTTACCAACTTTCGTGACGTGACGGGCGGTGTGTACAAGGCCCGGGAACGTATTCACCGCAGCGTTGCTGATCTGCGATTACTAGCGACTCCAACTTCACGGGGTCGAGTTGCAGACCCCGATCCGAACTGAGACTCACTTTAAGGGATTCGCTCCACCTCACGGTCTCGCAGCCCTCTGTATGAGCCATTGTAGCATGTGTGAAGCCCTGGACATAAGGGGCATGATGACTTGACGTCATCCCCACCTTCCTCCGAGTTGACCCCGGCAGTCTCCCATGAGTCCCCACCATTACGTGCTGGCAACATGGAACAAGGGTTGCGCTCGTTGCGGGACTTAACCCAACATCTCACGACACGAGCTGACGACAGCCATGCACCACCTGCACACAGGCCACAAGGGAAACGACATCTCTGCCGCGATCCTGTGCATGTCAAACCCAGGTAAGGTTCTTCGCGTTGCATCGAATTAATCCACATGCTCCGCCGCTTGTGCGGGCCCCCGTCAATTCCTTTGAGTTTTAGCCTTGCGGCCGTACTCCCCAGGCGGGGCGCTTAATGCGTTAGCTGCGGCACAGAAACCGTGGAATGGTCCCCACACCTAGCGCCCAACGTTTACGGCGTGGACTACCAGGGTATCTAATCCTGTTCGCTCCCCACGCTTTCGCTCCTCAGCGTCAGTATCGGCCCAGAGACCCGCCTTCGCCACCGGTGTTCCTCCTGATATCTGCGCATTTCACCGCTACACCAGGAATTCCAGTCTCCCCTGCCGAACTCAAGTGATGCCCGTATCGACCGCACGCTCAGAGTTAAGCCCCAAGTTTTCACGGCCGACGCGACACACCGCCTACGAGCTCTTTACGCCCAATAATTCCGGACAACGCTCGCACCCTACGTGTTACCGCGGCTGCTGGCACGTAGTTGGCCGGTGCTTCTTCTCCAGGTACCGTCACAAAAGCTTCGTCCCTGGCGAAAGAGGTTTACAACCCGAAGGCCGTCATCCCCCACGCGGCGTCGCTGCGTCAGGCTTCCGCCCATTGCGCAATATTCCCCACTGCTGCCTCCCGTAGGAGTCTGGGCCGTGTCTCAGTCCCAGTGTGGCCGGTCGCCCTCTCAGGCCGGCTACCCGTCACCGCCTTGGTAGGCCATCACCCCACCAACAAGCTGATAGGCCGCGGGCCCATCCCCCACCGAAAAAACTTTCCACACGAAGACATGCATCAACGTGTCCTATCCGGTATTAGACCCAGTTTCCCGGGCTTATCCCAGAGTGGAGGGCAGGTCACCCACGTGTTACTCACCCGTTCGCCGCTCGTGTACCCCCGAAAGGGCCTTACCGCTCGACTTGCATGTGTTAAGCACGCCGCCAGCGTTCGTCCTGAGCCAGGATCAAACTCTCCAACAAAACCCTGACAAACACCACGATCCATCGACGGGGTCGACCGAACCATGGCAAAACAAACTGGCATAAAAACGCCAAAACAATAAATAGCTCGACACACTGTTGAGTTCTCAAAAGACACCCGCACCACACCACCGGCCTCACAACCGGATCCGAAGGCGGATCGCCTTGACCCCACCACCATAAACACCCGAGAAACTCGGACATCCACCGGGGGGACCATCTGGCCAACGGGGCCTGTTGACCGGGCTCTGCGGCCCGTTCTGTCCGGCTCACTCGCTGACAGGGAAGAAGTTACGGCACGGTGTCCGGCATGGTCAAACCGGGGGGTCCTCGTGTCGAACGGCAGGTGTCCTCGCAGGTCAACCGGCATGCGAGGACCGGCTGCACGGTTCCCGAGCGGCCCTCACAAGCGATTTCGGGGATCCCCGGACTTCTGTGACGCCGAGCACTTCACGGCTGCGGGACGGTGTCCGCGTGGTGTTCTCGACGGTCGGGGTCGTCGCATCGGCCCTGGATCGGGTGCCCCGACCAGGCCCGTTGCCCGGCGGAACGGCCGGATCGCCGGATCGGTAGCGCCCGGGCACCCGGTATCGGCGGCTCCCCGCCGTCCGCACCCCGGCACCGGGATCGCGCGGTGGCGGCGGACCTCCCGGACGGGTGGCGACCCCGCACTGAACAGGGCGGCGCCGCCGGCCCGGCCCCGGCAGCGGCTCCGTCCCGGCCGCCGGGACGGAGCTCCGGTCGCTGCGGGTGGCCGACCGTCGGTGCCGTCACCGCATCAGGGGGGTATCCGCGCCGGGGTCCGGCGCGTTGACCGGGTGAGTGCTCCTCGCCGGCTCCCGCAGCGCGTCGGGGGCGAATGCGCGTCGCGATCCGGCGGGGAGCACTCCCCGATCTCAGCCGGCCGGCGGCCGGGCCGCGTCCACCGCGTCCCGCACCGCGGACGTCGTCGCCGGGAACACCTCGCCGACCGAGCTCAGGATCCGGCTGCCCCCGCCGAGCGCGTCGACCAGCGAGCCCACCGGGGCCAGTGCGGCCGGGTCGACCAGCGCCGGGACGACCCAGGACACCAGCCACATCACCAGCAGCGCGGCCACCCCGCCGGTGACGGCCCCGACCACCCGGTCCAGGAACGACAGCCGGGCACCGGCGAGCAGCCTGCTGACCAGGCCGCCGAGGAACCTCCCCACCAGCGAGCCCAGCAGCAGGCCGCCGAGGATGCCGAGCAGCCCCCACAGCCAGGCCGAGCCCGGGGTGGCCCCGAATCCGGCGAGCTGCGAGCCCCAGGCGGCACCGACACCGGCGCCGACGACCAGGCCGAGCAGGCTCCCGGCCCGAGCCACCCCGCCGAGCCTGCGGAACCCGCCGACCGCGGCGGCGAGCAGCACGATCAGCACGATCACGTCGAGCAGCGTCATGGGTCCTCCCCCGGCGGGCGTCCTCCGCCGCCGTTACCCGACCGACAGTGCCCGGCGGAGCTGAGAGCGCGCTGAGGCCCGGCCCGCCGCCGGGTTTGACCGGCCTGGCGAGGGGATATCCGGAAGAGCCCCGCTCGATCAGTATCGGAGGAACTGCATGCCATCGCTCGGGTCCGACCCGCGTCTGCTGAACGGCCTGCACCGGGTCAGCAGCGCGCTGATCGGTGTCACCCTCTGGGTGTTCGGGGGGCTCGGAATCACGAACAACCTCGACTTCTTCTCCACCACCGGCGCACCGCTG
>Ga0209909_100652_pt1 | contig 10985 bp, 11 predicted proteins | sample FECB22metaG_FD_188302 | JGI IMG/M metagenome (GOLD analysis project Ga0209909, IMG submission 188302) | Cyanobacterial communities from the Joint Genome Institute, California, USA - FECB-22 (SPAdes) (version 3) | ecosystem: Environmental > Aquatic > Thermal springs > Hot (42-90C) > Microbial mats... | reverse complement strand
GATGCTCGCCGAGGCCGCGGCCGAGGCGGCGACGCCCGGCGTCCGGCGGGACCCGGAGGCGGCGGCGCTGGAGATCCTCACCACCCACCTGGGCGCGCGCACGATCGACCCGAAATGACGGTGCCGGTCAGCGCCCGAGGTACCCGAGCACCCCGGCGCTGACCGCGTCGGCGTACCGCTCCCGGCCCTCCGGGCTCGACAGCACCCGTGCCTCCGCGGCGTTGCGCATGTTCCCGGCCTCGACCAGCGCCGCCGGGACGGTCGAGTGGTTCAGCCCGGCGAGATCGGGGCGGCCGTCCAGCCCGTCCTGCCCGATGTAGCCGGCCGGGGTGAAACCCCCGGCCCGCAGCGCGTCGCGCAGGGTGCCGGCGAGCCGCAGCGCCTCCGGTCCGGTGCCGTGCACCGGCGGATCGGCGTGCGCCACGTGGAACCCGGCCGCGGCCGGCGCCGCCCCGTCGGCGTGCAGCGACACCACCGCCGCGGCCCCGGCCCGGCCACCCGCCGCGCCGCGCTCGTCGACGCAGGGGCCGACGCCGTCGTCGTCCGGCCGGGTCAGCACCACCCGCACACCCGCGGCCTCCAGCCGCTGCCGGACCCGCTGGGCGAGGTCCCAGTTGAAGGCGTGCTCGGGATAGCCGTCGTCGGTGGCGGTCCCGGTGGTGTTGCAGGCCTTCGTCCCGCCCCGGCCGTCCGGCACCGGACGGTTGATCGCGGCCGGGTCCGCGGCGTTGCCGCCGTTGTGCCCGGGATCGAGCACGACCACCGGCGGCGGCGCGGGTGGGACGGGTTCCGGGGTGCCGGACGGGGTGACCGGGGCGGCCGGGGCGGCTCCGGCGCACGCCGCGCAGAGCGCGACCGCGGCCAGGACGACGGCGACGGGACGGATCGGGGCGTGCACGGTCGGAGAGCCTGACACGGCTACCCTGGTGTGCGGAGACGTCCGCGCCGGCCGTGTCGGGGGATTCCCCCGTGACCGCGAGCCGGGAGCAACAGCGAGGGGTACGCGTGCAACCCGGTCAGCCCGACATGCAGATGATCCTGCAGCAGGCCCAGAAGATGCAGCAGCAGCTGCAGGAGGCACAGGCCGAGCTCGCCGCCGCCGAGGTGACCGGCCAGGCCGGCAACGGCCTCGTCGAGGTCACCGTGACCGCCGGCCTCGAGCCGCGCTCGGTGAAGATCGACCCGAAGGTGGTCGACCCGGACGACGTGGAGACGCTGCAGGACCTGGTCGCCGGTGCGCTCGCCGACGCCGTCCGCCGCGCCCAGGAGCTGCAGCAGCAGAAGATGGGCCCGCTCGCCGGCGGTCTGGACATGGGCGGCCTGGGCCTCCCGGGCGCCTGAGGTGTTCGAGGGGCCGGTCCAGGACCTGATCGACGAGCTGGGCCGGCTGCCCGGCGTCGGCCCGAAGAGCGCCCAGCGGATCGCGTTCCACCTGCTGGCGGCCGACCCGGCGGACATCGCCCGGCTCCAGGAGGTCCTGCAGACGGTCAAGCAGGGCGTCGCGTTCTGCGAGGTCTGCGGCAACGTCTCGGCGGACACCCGCTGCCGGTACTGCGCCGACGCGCGCCGCGACCCGACGTTGGTGTGCGTGGTCGAGGAACCCAAGGACGTCCTGGCCGTCGAACGGACCCGGGAGTTCAAGGGGCGCTACCACGTGCTCGGCGGCGCGCTGGACCCGCTGGCCGGGATCGGACCGGACACGCTGCGCGTCCGGGAGCTGCTCGCCCGGCTCGGCGGCACCGGCCCCGCGTCCGACGAGACCGCGATCGCCGAGGTCATCATCGCCACCGACCCCAACACCGAGGGCGAGGCGACCGCCACCTACCTGGTCCGGCTGTTGCGCGACTTCCCGGGGCTCACCGTGACCCGGCTCGCGTCCGGGCTGCCGATGGGTGGCGACCTGGAGTTCGCCGACGAGATGACGCTCGGCCGGGCGCTCGCCGGCCGCCGCGCGCTCTAGCACCCGCAGAGCAACTGCACGGCAGTCGCACCGCAGCCGCAGAGCACCCGCACGGCCCCCGGACACGACGACGGCCGGTCCCGCCGGGTACGCCCCGGACGCGACCGGCCCCGGCGCGCCGGCCCCCACCGGGCGCGCCGTCCTGCCGACCCGTCAGTCGGTGTCCTCGTCACCCCAGGCGTCGACCTCGTACGGGCCGCCGTGCAGCTGTCGCTGCCGCCGCTCCCAGGCCAGCCGCCGCTCGGCGGCGATCCGCCTGCGGGCCCCGGCCCGCCTGGAGTCGATCACGCCGATCACGATCGCGGTGATCCCGAGCACCACGATCCCGACCGCGGCCAGTACCACCAGTGCGGTCATGGTGTCCACCGCCCCGCGTCGGCCCGCGGCCACCCCACCCGTGCCGTGCCGATCGAAGATGTGCCGATCATGTTCCTCCCCCTTCGGTGTGTGTGCTGGTCGTTCCTCCCGGCCGTCGTACGTTCCGAACTGTGCTGTGTGTCACTTCCAGCATCTCCCAGGGTGCCCGACCTCCCGCCTCTGTGCAATTGCATTCCTGATGAAAGTTGCACGGCGCGGCGGATTGCACGAGCCGGAGGTGTGCAGTGCACTGGCAGCGGGCGCCCTCCGACGACACCGACAGCGGGTGGCCCCGACGACAGGAGGACGAGGTGGAGCAGGAGCCCACCGGCGCGCGGCGCCGGCTCGGCGCGGAGCTGCGCCGCCTGCGGCTCAACGCCGGGTTGAAGCTCGAGGACGCCGCCCGCGGGCTGAGGTGCTCGGCGTCGAAGATCAGCCGGCTGGAGAACGGGAAGGGCGTGCCCCGCCCCGTCGACGTGGACGCCCTGCTGGCCCTCTACGGCGGCGTCGAGGGCATGGAGGCGGAGATGCTCCGCCGGCTCGTCGCGCAGAGCCGCACCCGCGGCTGGTGGGAACCCTTCACCGAGGGCCTGCGCACCGAGCGCTACGTGCTGCCCGCCCCCGGCCGGTACGCCGCCGTCGAGACCGACGCGACCGGCGTCGACGCGTTCGACCTGTCGGTGCTGCACGGCCTGCTGCAGACCCCGGACTACGCCCGCGCGGTGCTCGCCGCGCGGCTCCCCGGCCACGACGGCTGGGAGATCGACCAGCTGGTGCACCTGCGCCGCCGCCGGCACGAGGCCCTCACATCGGACCCGCCGCTGCGGCTGCGCTCGGTGATCGACGAGTCGGTGCTGGCGCGGGCGACCGGCGGGCCGTCGGTGATGGCCGACCAGCTCGACCGGCTGCTGGAGCTGTCCCGGCTGCCCAACGTCATCCTGCTGGTCCTGCCGTTCTCGGCGGGCGTGCAGCGGGCGCACGCCGGGCGGTTCTCGGTGCTCGCGATCCCGGACGAGCTGGGCTCGGACCTGGTGCACACCGAGGGCCACGCCGGCGAGTCGTTCCTCGACACGGCGCGGGACCTGGAGACCTACCGCCGGGTGCTGGCCGACGCGCGGGCGGACGCGCTGGAGCCGGAGGCGTCCCGGGCGCTGATCGCGCACCACCGCGACCGGCACCGCGCCGCCGCGGTCGCCGCCGCCGGCTGATCATGACGATCGCCGCACCGGCAAGGTGAGGCTTGCCGAACCCGTTGCGCCTTGATTCACTCCGCCGGTGACCGTACGTCCGCTTCGTCCCGTCCTGCTCCTGCTCGCCGCGGCCCTGCTCGCCGGCTGCTCCGCGGCCCCCGGCGAACAGCCGGCGCCGGATCCGGGCGGGCGCGAGATCGCGCACGCGATGGGCACGACCACCGTCCCGGAGTCGCCGGCGCGGGTCGTCGTGCTGGACAGCCAGGAGCTCGACGTGGCGCTGTCGCTGGGCGTCGAGCCGGTCGGGGTGGCGAGTGCCGCGGCGGACGGTGCGCTGCCGTCCTACCTGGAGGTCCCGGACGGGATCACCGTGGTCGGCCCGATGGCGACCCCCGACCTGGAGGCGATCGCCGCGCTCGCGCCGGACCTGATCCTGTCCTCGAAGCTGCGGCACGAGGCGCTGTACCCGCAGCTGTCGGCGATCGCGCCGACCGTGTTCGCCGAGCGCACCGGCGACGCCTGGAAGGAGAACCTGGCGCTCTACGCAGGCGCGCTGAACCGCGAGCAGCATGGCCGCGACCTGCTGGACGCGCACACCGCCCGGGCCGCCGAGGTGGGCGACCGGCTCGGCGCGGCCGATCGCACGGTGAGCGTGGTGCGCTTCCTGCCCGAGGAGATCCGGCTCTACGGCCCGCGCTCGTTCGTCGGCTCGGTGCTCGCCGACGCCGGCTTCCCGCAGCCGGAGATCGTCCGCGACGAGCCGGACATCGCGGTCCGCATCGGCCCGGAGCAGATCGGGTCCGCCGACGCCGACGTCGTCTACGTGACCTCCTACGGGCTCGCCGACGACCAGCCGTTCGCGCAGGTCGCGCCGCTCTGGGAGACGCTGCCCGCGGTGCGGGAGGGCCGCGCCTTCACCGTCGACGACGACGCCTGGATGCTCGCGATCGGCCCCACCGGCGCCGGGCTGATCCTCGACGACCTGGAGCGGACCCTGGGCTGAACGGGCCCCGCGCACCGCCCGGACCCGACCTGGTACGCCCGTGCCAGTTCGTAGCACGATCGTGACGCAACGATCTACCGTTGAGTAACGCAACGCTATAGGTTCCCCAGTCATCCGATGACTGGGGGATGGATGCGAGCCAGACGGTGGAGTACCGCGGTCACCGCGGGTCTGCTGGCGCTGACGATGGCGGCCTGTGCGACGTCGGAGCGCGGGGACGCAGCCGGCGAGGCGGGCGCGACCGGGGGCACGTTCGTCTTCGGCGCCGCCGGGGCGCCGAAGAACTTCGACCCGATCTTCAACGACGACGGCGAGAGCTTCCGGCCCGCCCGGCAGATGTTCGACACGCTGATCACCTACAAGCCGGGCAGCACCGAGCTGGAGCCCGGGCTCGCGACCGCGTGGGAGTCCTCGCCGGACGGCCGGACCTGGACCTTCACCCTGCGCGACGGCGTGACGTTCCACGACGGCACCCCGTTCGACGCGGCCGCCGTCTGCGCGAACTTCGACCGCTGGTTCACCATGAAGGGCGCCGCCGCGCAGAGCCAGATGATCTACTACGGCGACGTCTTCGGCGGCTTCGAGCAGAACGAGGGCGACGCCTCGGGCGATCCGGTCTACAAGTCCTGCACCGCCGAGAACCCGACCACCGCGGTGCTGTCGCTGAACACCTTCAAGGGTGCGTTCCCGGCGGCGTTCGGACTGACCTCGCTGTCGATCTCCAGCCCGACCGCGCTGGAGCGCTACGACGCCGACAACGTCAGCCAGAGCGGCGACTCGTTCACCTATCCCGCCTACGCCACCGAACACCCGACCGGTACCGGACCGTTCCGGTTCGAGGGTTTCGACAAGGCGAACGGCACCATCACGCTGGTCCGCAACGACGACTACTGGGGCGAGAAGGCCAAGGTCGACCGGCTGATCTTCAAGATCATCCCGGATGAGAACGCGCGCAAGCAGGAGCTCGCCGCCGGCACCATCGACGGCTACGACTACCCCTCGCCCGCGGACTACGGCACGTTGACCGAGCAGGGCAACCAGGTCCTCATCCGGGACCCGTTCTCGATCCTCTACCTCGGTATCAACACCACGAACAACCCGGCGCTGGCCGACGTCCGGGTGCGCCAGGCGATCGCGCACGCGATCGACCGGGAGTCCCTGGTCCGCACCAAGATGCCGGAGGGTTCCGCGGTCGCGAAGGAGTTCGTGCCGCCGACCGTCGCCGGATACGCCGACGACGTCACCGAGTACCCCTACGACCCGGAGCGCGCCAAGCAGCTGCTCGCCGAGGCCGGGGCGCAGAACCTGACCCTCAACTTCTACTACCCGACCGAGGTGACCCGGCCCTACATGCCGAACCCGGCCGACCTGTTCTCCGCGATGTCGGCGAACCTGCAGGCCGTCGGGATCACCGTGAACCCGGTCGCCCGGCCGTGGAACGGCGGCTACAAGGACGACGTCCAGAAGGCCGGCAAGCACGACCTGCACATGCTCGGCTGGACCGGCGACTACAACGACGCCGGCAACTTCGTCGGCACGTTCTTCGGCCGCGAGAAGGCCGAGTTCGGCCCGCAGGACCCGGCGATGTACGCCGCGCTCGCCGCCGCCGACTCGATCCCGGACCCGGCCGGGCACGCCGCCGCGTACCAGCAGGTCAACCGGGACATCATGGCGCGCTACCTGCCCGCCGTGCCGATCCTGACCACCGGCCCGGCGATCGTCGTGAAGGACGGCGTGCAGGGCCTCGTCCCGTCCCCGCTGACCGACGAGCGCTTCTCGACCGTCACCAAGAACTGACGTCCGCACCCGGGTGCCGCGACGACCTCGCGGCACCCGGGCTCGCGCCCTCCCACCACGAGGACCTCCCCGCATGCTGCGTTTCGTCGCGCGCCGCCTGCTCCAGGTGATCCCGACGCTGCTGATCCTGTCCCTGCTGCTGTTCGCCTGGCTGCGCTCGCTGCCCGGCGGACCGGCCGGGGCGCTGCTCGGCGACAAGGCCACCCCGGAGTCGATCGCGGCGCTCAACCGCACGCTCGGCCTGGACCAGCCGATCCCGGTCCAGTACCTGCGCTATCTCGGCCGGGCCGTCACCGGCGACTTCGGTGCGTCGCTGGTCAGCGGCGATCCGGTGCTCGGCGAGCTGGGGCGCTCGCTGCCCGCGACCGTCGAGCTGGCCGTCTGCGCCCTGCTGCTGGCGGTGCTCGCCGGCATCCCGCTCGGCTACCTGGCCGCCCGCCACCGGGGCAGGCCCTGGGACAACGTGACGATCGTCGGGACCCTGGTCGGGGTCGCCGTCCCGGTGTTCTTCCTCGGCTACGTGCTCAAGCAGGTCTTCGCCGTCGAGCTGGGCTGGTTCCCGCCGTCCGGGCTGCAGGCCACCGGGATCGACGCCACCACGGTCACCGGCTTCCCGACCCTCGACGGCCTGCTCACCCGCGAGTTCGACGCCAGCTGGGACGCGCTCACCCACCTGGTGCTGCCCGCGGTCACCCTCGCCACCATCCCGCTCGCGGTGATCGTCCGGATCACCCGGGCCTCGGTGCTCGACGTCCTGGAGTCCGACTTCGTGCGCACCGCGAACGCCAAGGGGCTGGCCCCCGGCACCGTCCGCGGCCGGCACGTGCTGCGCAACGCGCTGCTCCCGGTCTCGACGACGATCGGCCTGCAGACCGGCCTGCTGCTCGCCGGCGCGGTGCTCACCGAGAAGGTGTTCAACCGGCCCGGCATCGGCACCCTGGTCGCCGAGGGCATCGAGCGCCGGGACTATCCCCGGCTGCAGGCCGTGGTGCTGCTCGGCGCGCTGATCTACGTGCTGGTGAACCTGCTCGTCGATCTCTCCTACGCCGTGATCGACCCGCGGGTCAGGCTGCGGTGAGCACCACGACGTGGGCGCGCCGGCGCCGCGAGCGGATCGACGACACCGCCGGGCGCAGTCTCGGCGCCGACGCGCTGCGCCGGTTGCGGCGCAGCCCCACCGCGATCGTCGGCGTGCTGATCGTCGGGCTGTTCGTGCTGGTGTCGGTGCTCGCGCCGGTGCTGGCGCCGCACGATCCGGCGCAGGCGTTCCCGGAGCTGCTCGACGAGCTGCGCCCCGGCTCGATCCCCGGCCCGCAGGACGGCTTCCCGCTCGGCAGCGACCAGAACGGGCGCGACGAGTTCTCCCGGATGCTGCTGGCCTCCCGGCAGACCCTGCTCGTCGGCGTGCTCGCCACCCTGCTCGGGCTGGCCGTCGGTGCGCTGATCGGCGGCGTCGCCGGCGCGCTCGGCGGCTGGGCCGACACGGTGCTGATGCGGGTCACCGACGTGCTGCTGTCGATCCCGTCGCTGCTGCTCGCGATCTCGGTCGCGGCGCTGGCCGCCCGGCCCAGCCAGACCACCGTGATCATCGCGGTGGCACTGGTGAACGTGCCGATCTTCGCCCGGCTGCTGCGCGGCTCGATGCTCGCCCAGCGGGAGTCCGATCACGTGCTGGCGGCCACCGCGCTCGGGGTGCGACGGCGCGCCGTCGTGCTGCGGCACATGCTGCCCAACGCGATCGGCCCGGTGATCGTGCAGGCCACGCTGACCCTGGCCACCTCGATCCTGGACGCCGCCGCACTGTCCTTCCTCGGTCTCGGCGACGCCGACCCGGCCCGCGCCGAGTGGGGCCTGATGCTCGCCTCCGCGCAGCCCTACCTGGACATCCGGCCCGCGCTGGCGATCTACCCGGCGGTCGCGATCATCGTCGTCGCGCTCGGGTTCACGCTGCTCGGCGAGTCGCTGCGCGAGGCACTCGACCCGAAGGGGCGCCGGTGAACCCGCTGCTGTCCGTGCAGGACCTGTCGGTCCGGTTCGTCCGCCGGGGCGAGGCCGACGTCGTCGCCGTGGACGGGGTGTCGTTCGACGTCCGGCCGGGCGAGGTCGTCGGGCTGGTCGGCGAGTCCGGCTGCGGCAAGTCGGTGACCTCGCTGGCGATCATGGGACTGCTGCCCGGGCGCACCCCCCGGGTGTCCGGCTCGGTACTGCTCGACGGGAGCCCGCCGGTCGACCTGCTCACCCTGTCCGACGCCGAGCTGCGGCAGCGGCGCGGCCGCGACATCGGGATGGTCTTCCAGGACCCGCTGTCGTCGCTGAACCCGGTGGTGCCGGTCGGCGTGCAGATCACCGAGGCGCTCACCCGGCACCGCGGGATGGACCGGAAGGCGGCCCGGGACGAGGCGCTCACCCTGCTGGACCGGGTCGGCATCCCCGATCCGGTGCTCCGGCTGCGGTCCTACCCGCACCAGATGTCGGGCGGCATGCGGCAGCGAGCGCTGATCGCGATCGCGCTGGCCTGCCGCCCCCGGCTGCTGATCGCCGACGAGCCGACGACGGCGCTGGACGTGACGATCCAGGCGCAGATCCTGGAGCTGCTGCGCGAGCTCGTCGCCGAGACCGGGACGGCGCTGGTGATGATCACGCACGATCTCGGCGTCGTCGCCGGGCTGTGCGACCGGGTCAACGTGCTCTACGGCGGCCGGGTCGTCGAGCGGGCCGACCGGCACGCGCTGTTCGCCGGTCCGCGGCACCCGTACACCTCCGGCCTGATCCACTCGATCCCACGGCTGGACTCCGACCCGGCCGACGAGCTGCCGGCGATCACCGGCTCGGTGGCCGACAACCTGCCGTGGGAGCACGCCTGCGCGTTCGCGCCGCGCTGCCCGCGCGCACTCGGGACCTGCACCGAGCTCACCCCGCCGGCCGCCGTCGGCGCCGGCGGGCTGCTGCGCTGCCACAATCCGGAGCCGATCGGAGCCGACGCATGAACGCGCTGCTGGAGGTCGACGATCTCGAGGTGCACTTCCCGATCACCCAGGGCGTGCTGGTGTCGCGCACCGTCGGGCACGTCCGGGCCGTCGACGGGGTGTCCCTGCGGATCCCGCGCGGCGAGACCTACGGGCTGGTGGGGGAGTCCGGCTGCGGCAAGTCCACGCTGGGCCGGGCGGTGCTGAAGCTGACCGCCCCGACCGCGGGCTCGGTCCGGTTCGACGGGACCGACGTCGCGTCGCTGTCCGGGGAGCCGCTGCGCCGGATGCGGCGCCGGTTCCAGATGGTGTTCCAGGACCCGCTGTCCAGCCTGGACCCGCGGCAGTCGGTCGGGTCGATGCTCCGGGAGGGCATGGCGGCGCACGGGCTGCCGATCACCGCGGAGCGGCTGCGCGGCCTGATGGGCGCGGTCGGCCTGCCGGAGGCCGCGCTGAACCGCTACCCGCACGAGTTCTCCGGCGGGCAGCGGCAGCGGATCGGGATCGCCAGGGCGCTCTGCGTCGAGCCGGACCTGGTCGTCGCCGACGAGCCGGTGTCCGCACTGGACGTGTCGGTGCAGGCCCAGGTGCTGAACCTGCTGCGCGCGCTGCAACGCGAGCTCGGCCTGACCTACCTGGTGATCGCGCACGACCTGGCGGTGGTGCGGCACGTGTCGGACCGGGTCGGCGTGATGTACCTGGGCTCGATCGTCGAGGAGGGGCCGGCGGCCGACCTGTACGCACGGCCGCTGCACCCCTACACCCGGGCGCTGCTGTCCGCGGTGCCGCAGCCGGACCCGGCCGCCGAGGACGCCCGGGAGCGGATCCTGCTCACCGGCGACCTGCCCTCGCCCGCGGCGCCGCCGCCCGGGTGCCGCTTCCACACCCGCTGCCCGTGGCGGCAGGCCGACCGGTGCGACACCGAGCGGCCGGTGCTGCGCGAGATCGGGCCCGGGCACCGGGTGGCCTGCCACCACGCCGAGGCGATCCGGGACGGCCGGATCGCCGCGCACGAGGTCACCCCGCAGGCGGCGGATCCGGCGACCGGCCCGGACGCCGGCCCGGACGTTCCCGGGCCGGCGCTCTCGGTGACCGACGCGATCGGCCGCTGAACCTCAGCGCAGGGCGCGGTTGATCGCGCTGACCACGGCCTTCAGGCTGGCGCTGGTGATCGAGCTGTCGATCCCGACGCCCCAGAACACCTTCTCCTCGACGGCGCACTCGACGTAGGCGGCGGCGCGGGCGTCGTCCCCGCCGCCCATCGCGTGCTCGTGGTAGTCGAGCACCCGGACGTCGAACCCGATCCCGGCCAGCGCATCGACGAACGCGGCGATCGGGCCGTTGCCGGAGCCGGTGATCTCGTGCAGGTCGGACTCCACCCGGACGGTCGCGACGATCTCGTCCCGGCCCTCGCCGTCGCTGGTGATCCGGTGCCGGACCAGCTTGAGCGGCGTCTCCCGGCCCAGGTACTCGACGTCGAACGCGTCGCGCATGGCCTTCGGCTCGACCTCGCCGCCCTCGGTGTCGGTGTAGGCCTGGATGACGTGGCTGAACTCGATCTGCAGCCGGCGCGGCAGGTCCATCTGGTGCTCGGTCTTCATGATGTAGGCGATGCCGCCCTTGCCGGACTGCGAGTTCACCCGGATCACGGCCTCGTACGTGCGGCCGATGTCGCGCGGGTCGACGGGCAGGTAGGGCACCTCCCACGGGTG
>Ga0209909_100650_pt1 | contig 11149 bp, 17 predicted proteins | sample FECB22metaG_FD_188302 | JGI IMG/M metagenome (GOLD analysis project Ga0209909, IMG submission 188302) | Cyanobacterial communities from the Joint Genome Institute, California, USA - FECB-22 (SPAdes) (version 3) | ecosystem: Environmental > Aquatic > Thermal springs > Hot (42-90C) > Microbial mats... | reverse complement strand
GAACGGACCGCGAAGGGTCCCCGTGCAGATCACGGATTCGCGTGTGCTTTCAATGCACCGCAAGTGAGCCCGCCCGTTCGGGACGAGGGGGTCGCAGGTTCAAATCCTGCCACTCCGACCAATACTTAGCTCGCCTTGCAAAACGACTCCCGTCAGCTACCCCGTCAGATACGCGAGGGCGTCTGACGATATTGCGCTCTCGCACCTTCCAGTTTAGGCGGTGTTCCGAGGAGAACGTTCTCGGAACACGCTCTTGCGCCTCACCCTCACTTGCCTTCTCGTGCTCGCCGCCGCGCCGGCGCTCGCCGACCCCTACCCCCGGCCGCCGTCCGCCGAGCGGATCGACGGCGTCGTCATGCGCGTGGTCGACGGGGACGGGCTCGTCGTGCGGCGGGCGGACGGGCGCGAGGTCGAGATCCGGTTGCAGGGGATCGACGCGCCGGAGATCACGCAGTCCTGCGAGACGACGGCGCACGCGCCGTATCCGTGCGGCCAGCGGGCGGCGGAGCGGCTCGCGGCGCTCGCGCCCCCGGGCGCGGCGATCCGATGCGTCGATCCGGCCGACGACCCGGTCGACCTCTACGGCCGGCATCTCGGCTTCTGCTCCGTCGGCCCTCTCGACCTCAACCTCACCCTCCTCGAGGAGGGGCACGCCATCGTGTTCCGCCGCTTCGTCGTCGAGCATCCGACGCTGGGGCGACGGCCGCACGCGGAGGCCTTCCTCGCCGCCGAGGCACGGGCGCGCTCAGGCCGCCGGGGGCTGTGGCAGGGGCTCTTCACTCCGCCTTGGGACTATCGGGCGGCGCGGCGGCGATGATCGACGAGACCCTGACCATGCGCCGCACCTGGCCCGGCGCGCAGGAGGATTATGCCGTGCTCATGCAAGGCGTCCCGATCGGGCGGGTCCACCGCCATTTGCACCAGCCGGGTCCGGAATGGTCGTGGTCGATCACGCTCGCGCTCGCGCGTGCCGATGTCCATGGCCGGGCGGACAGCCTCGACGAGGCCAAGGCGGCATGGAAGGCGTGCTGGGCGAGGGTCCGGCCGAGCATCACCGACGACTGGCTCGCCGCGGAGCTCGCCCGGCTCAATGCCGTGACGCAGCGGCTCGTGGCGCTCGACCGCCGCCGCAGGCGGGTGCTCGACCGGGACGGACCCGTTTGACCGGGGCGGCGGCACGACCGAAGCGGAAAGGCGCTTGACAGCATACACCGTCGGTGTATGTTCAATTCATCGCAGCGGGATGGCCCGCCGCAAGAGGGAGAGCCCGGATGATCACGAACACCGCCGCCCGCGACAGCATCATCGAGCGCCACGTTGCCGCCGCCCGCAAGCCGGCCAACCGCAACGGCGCGCGCGTCAAGACGTCTTGGACGAAGACCCGCTTCCTTGCACGGGGCGAGATCGCTTTCTGGATCGCCGGCAGCGCCGCCTTCGCGATCGTCTATAGCCCGGCCGGGTCTCGCGACGAGACGACCACGGACATGCTGCTGTTCTTTGGCCCGAACGCCGTGCTTTCGCACGAAGAGCCCGCGAGCAACGAGATGATGCGCCGCGTCGGCTTTGCTTCGTGACCTGGCGAGGCAAAACCTGTCATTGGTGCGGCTGCGCGCTCTTCCCGAGAGGGTCGGATGAAGGGCGAGCCGCGCCGGATCGCGCCGGGTCGCTCGACCACGTCATTCCACGATCGCAAGGCGGAAAGCGCGGCCCGACGGGCAACTCTTGCGCCGGCTGCAACGCCGCTCGCGGCGACGGCCCATTCGACCTTTTCGAGCGCTTCATGAGCGAGGAAGGGCGCTCGCTCCGGCCGCGCGAAAGAATGCACCGCTGGCGGCGTTTTCGCGCTCGCATGGAGAGCGCATCGGAAAAGGTCGAGGAATGACCACCCTGTTCGCGCTCCTCTGCCAGCGTTGCGGCCTCTCCCAACGGGAGGCCGCAGAAATGTTCGGGGTCCGGCTCGACACCGTGAAATCCTGGTCGGCCGGCCGCAACCAGCCGCCGGCCGGCGTCGTCGCCGATCTGCGCGATCTCTATGTCAAAATCGAGCGCAGCGCCGCCGAGATGCTGGCGACGATAGACGGTGCGACCGCCGACGCCGGCCATCCGCCGGAAGCGATCGAGCTCGGCCTCGCCGGCGACGATCACGAGGCGCGCGACATCGGCTGGCCCTGCGTCGGGGCGCAGCGGGCCGCGCTCGGCATCGTCGCGGCCCGCTCGCCGATTCTCGTCGTGGTCGTGCCGCGCGGGTCGACGCCCGCCACCGCCGCCGCAGCCGACCGGCACGAGCGCGGCTGACCTCCTGAAACGCAAAAAGGCCCGCCACCCCTCGTGGAGCGGCGGGCCGAGTCGGGGAGGAAACGCCCGAGGCGGGCAGTCACGCCGTCACGGACGGCGCTTTACGGCACGCCGGTCAGTCGGCCGGCGTGACGTCGCCCGCGACCGCGCCGGCGATCGCGGCGTAGCCGGCGAGGTCGACGAAGTCGTCGGGGTTCGCGGCTCCGAGCTGCGTGCGGGCGATCTTGAGGAGCGCCATCATCAAGGCGACGTCCTGCGCCGACAGCGCGGCGGCGGGCTCGCGGCGGATGGCGAGGTAGGCGTTCCACAGCGCGGCGACGTTGTCGTGGTTGCGCCGCGCGGGCCCGTGGCTCGCGGCGCGCTCGCCGGTAACGAGCGCCGTCGTGACGGCCAGGATCTCGGCCGCGGTGCTCACGCCGTCCGCCACGGCATGCCGAGCGAGCGGTGCTCCACGGGGCGGCCCTCGCGCGCGGCGCGAGCGATGCCCTCGCGCATGCCGCCCGAGACGCCGAGATCGGCGTAGACCACCGTCGCGTCGGCGACCCTGCCCCAAGCGAGCCCGGCCTCGATGCCGAGCCGGCGCTCCTCGGGCTCGTCGTCGTCGAGCACGCCGGCTTGCGTATAGAGGAGATGCGAGGCGAGCGGGGCCTCGCCGCGGCGGAGGCAATCGGCGAGCGCCGCGCGCGCATAGGCGACGTTGCGGTCGACCTCGCCGGCGAACGGGCTTTCGAGGATGACGAGCCGGGGCTTGGTCATGTGTGTCTCACCGCTTCAATCCGATCGGCCCGATCGCCCGTCGCGAGCGAATGTCCCGTAGACCGTCCGCCCCCCCCCCCCGGATCGCCCTCGTCTCCGAACAAGGGCAGCGGCTCGGCCTTGCGCCCGCGGGCCTTGGCGCTTTCGGCGCGGCGGGTCGCGGGGCCGGCCTCGGCGAGCGCCATGCGGCGGGCGATGTCGGCGCAATAGGCCGGCTCGCGCTCGATCAGCACGGCGGCAAAGCCTTCGCGAAAGGCGGCCTCGCCCGTGGTGCCGGTGCCGGCGAAGGGGTCGAGCACCGTGCCGCCGGGCGGGGTGACGAGCCGGCACAGCCAGCGCATCAGCGCCACCGGCTTGACCGTCGGATGCGCCGATCCGATCCGGTCGTCGGCGTCGGCCTTGGCCGAGTAGAAGAAGCGCGCGGCCGAGCCGGAATCGTCGAAACCGGTCGGCGGAGCGCCGAAAGCGTCGAATGCCGCCAGCACCTCGTCGCTCCCGTCGTGCACGACGTTCGCCGGCCAGCGGCCCTCGACCTCACCCACGATCTCGCGGGCATAATTGCCGCCGGCCATCGACCCGTTCTCGGAAATCAGCTGTCCGGTCGACCGCGACCGCGACCGCGACCGCAGCTCCGTCCCGACCCGGCACCCGTCGATGTTAAGCGCGGCCGTGCCGAAAGCGCGAACGTTCTCGGCCACCGTTCCGATCAGCGGCTTGCGCGCGAGCACGATCGGCTCGCAGGCCGGCTTCAGCGCGGTGCCCCAGCCCTCCCACGCCTGTGCCTCGGACGAGAACGCCCGTGTGATCGCGGCGGGTCGATTGACCTCGCCGCCCTCATGGCCGGCGCGCCAAGATGCGGCGTGCGCTTCCTTCGCGTGCTGCCCGATCACCTCGCGCCGCGCGAGGTTCGCGCTTTCGAGCTCGCGGGCATCGATCAGCTGCTCGACCCATGCGGGGATGACCTGCGGCAGAGACGGCCGCAGCTTCTCGAACATCTCCCGCGTCGCCACCTCGGGCTGCGCGCCGTCGGTGAGATAGTGCGACGCCATGTTGCTCTGCGTCGCCGCATTGATGACGCGCGCCGTGATGCCGGTCGAACGGAGCCATGCCGTGAAGCGCAGCGCCCGTTCTCGTCGTGGCGCGAGCCCGTCGATCTTGTCGAGCGCTGTCGGGACATCGAGGTTCTTCGGAAAGCCCGAGCCGTACAGCCACGAGATCATGTCGCGGACCTCGACGCCCGCATCCTCGATCGCGCAGGCGAGCCGGTGATAGGTGCGCGTGCCGGAGAAGGCGACGAGATGCCCGCCCGGCTTGAGCACGCGCAGCACCTCCTGCCAGAACAGCCGGTCGAACGCGGTCTCGCCGGTATCCCAGGGCCGGCCCATGAAGCCGAGCCCGTAGGGCGGATCGGTGACGCAGGCGTCGATCGAGGCGTCCGGAAGCCCGCGCATCATTTCGCGGCTGTCGCCTTGATGCAGCGCGACGCGCCCGCCGAGAAAAGGTGTCACGCCGCGCTTCCCGCAACGATCACCAGCCTCATGCCCGCCATTTCCCGTCGTCGATAAACAGGTGCGTGCGCTTGCCGTTCGGGTAGATGACGACGTGCGCGTGGCGCCATGAGCTTGGGCCCTTATTGTAGCGCAGGTCGAGCAGGCTCGAGGTGCCGACGCGGTCGTGGCCGTCGAAGGTGCCGGGCGAATGGCCGTCGCCGGAGACGATGCGGGTCGCGACCTTGGCGAGGCTGCGTATCGAGCCGCGCGAGCCGTTGGCGCCGAGATCGCCGTGGTTGCCACACTCGATGCCGCCGCCCTCGCTCGGGCAGATCACGAAAGAGCGGCCGTACTGCGCGAACTCGACGCCCTCGAGCGGCGTGTCGTTGGCGCTGCTCAGCGCCGACCAGAAGCTGTCGAAGCCCTCGTCGCGGGCGGCGATCGCCTCGTGGCGGGCGAGGTTGAGGCGGTGGAAGGCGAGCGCGTTGTGCGCGTCGCGGGCGTTCGACGGGTCGTCGAGCCAGCGGTCGAGCCAGCGGTCGTGGTTGGAGCCGACCACGACGAGGCGGCAGAAATCGCGGCTCGCGGCCCGCACGAAGCGCGCGGCGAGGCGCAGATCCTGCTCGACGAGATGGTGCCCGTTCACGAAGGTCCGGAACCGCTCGCCGAGCCGGTTGCGCTCGTGATGGTTGATCGACTTGAAATCGACGAGGTCGTGCAGAAAGCCGTAGGCGGGCTTGAGCTCGTCGACGAGGCCGTTGCCCGCCCGCGCCCAGGCCGCCGTGTCGAAGCCCCAGGTCGCCATGGCGACGGCGGGGTCGAGGAAGGGCGACTGGATGTCGCCGAACACGATGGCCTCGACGCGATGGCCGGTCGTGACGCGCCCGCCGCGCACCATCGTCGTGAGGTCCTGGAACGAGCCGTCGCGCAGCGCCGAGATGCGGCGGATGTGGGCCGCGCCGTCGGCTGCGAGCTCGACGACGATCGCGCCGAAGGTGTGGTGGAACTGCGCCTTCTGGCCGGCGCGGGTGTCGGTGTAGTCCTCGACCGTCACGCAGCCCGTCGTCAGCGCGAGCGGCCGGTGATGGCCCGGCATCACCGCGACCGCGGCGAGCTGCTGTTTCGCATGCGGGAAGATCGCGGTCTTGCCGCGGCCGTAGGTCTCGAAGCCGGCGATCGGCGCGGCGTTGGTCGGCAGAGTGTTGACCTCGCCGGCGAACAGCACCGGCCCGATCTCGCGCGGCTCGGTGACGAGATGCGGCTCGAGCTCGCGCGCCCACACCGGCAGGCGCGTCTTGGTCAGCCGTGCGTCGGGCTTGCGCGCGCGGTCCTCGACGTAGCGCACCTGGTAGGTGAAGCCGCCGACCACGATCTCGGCGCCAAGATGCGCGGCGTAGGCCTTGAGGTTGCGCCAGAACGGCGCGAACACCTCGCAATCGTTCTGCGCCGCCGTGAGGAGCACGGTGCGCACGGCCCCGCGCGCGGTCGCGCCCGCCGTGGGCGCCGGCCGGGCGTAGAGCTCCCAATCCGGCATGCGGTGCGCCCGGCCGTTCGCGGCGCGGCGCTGCTGGGCGGTAAGCCAGGCCGCCATGGTGCCGTGGCCGACCTTGAGGCCGGCCTCTGCGAGCGTGCGCTTGGCGCGCTCGATCGCCGAGCCCTTGCCGCCGCCGGAATTGATCGGCGCGTAGCCGTCGCGCAGCGCCGTCTCGATGTGGGCCTTGATCAGGTCCCAGCGCTTCCAATCGACCGGTGTCGGCATTCATCCGCCTCCGCGATGCGTCACGGCCGGGCCTCGTGAGGCGGGCCCGAGCGGGCCGCTCGGGACGAGCCGGATCGGCCGTGAGCCGCCGGTGAGCTTCAATCCCCGACGAGCGTCACGATCAGCGCGAGCAGGACGCCGATCGCGACGATGCCGCCGATGCGGACCCATTCGCGGCGCGGCACGCGCCCGGCGACGGCCTCGGGGGCGAGGAGATGGCACATGGCGGCGACCGCCGAGACGGCGATGTGCGCGCCCCACCAGGCGCTGTCGAGCCAGGCCGGCGGCGCGCCGAGCCCGCGCCAGACGATCGAGACCGACCGGGCGATGGCGACCGCGGCCCACGACAGGAAGATGCCGAGGGCGAGGATGTCGGCGCGGCTCACGCGCGGCTCGCGCAGCGCGGCGACGGCGACCGGCGCATAGGCCGTGGCGACGCCGGCGGCGAGCGCGAGCAGGAGGCCGTTATAGGCCTCGATCGCCGTGCGCGAATCGGCGAGGAGCACGAGCGCGGGATAGCCGCCGAGGAGAAGGCCGAGAATCGCGACCAGCACCCAGCGCCGGAACCACCGGTCGGCCGGCGGCGTGCCGGCGCGCTCCGAATCGTGCAACCCGGTCATCGGCGCTCCTCGAGGCGGGTAAGGACATCGTCGACGGTCTCGCGCAGGCGCGCCGCGCGGCGGCCCTCCTCGTGCGCGCGCTCGATCGCCTGGCGCTGCGCCAGGCTGTCGAGGATCAAAACCGCGTCGAGCTCACGCCCTGCGCGCGCCGCGACGCGCCGCGCCGAGAAGAGGCATTGCAGAAGCTGCCGGAGCCCGCCGATCACTGCCGCGCCTCCCGGCGATCGACCTCGTCACGAATGCGCTGCAGCTCGACGGATTGCCGCACCAGCGCCGCGAGCTCGGTGAAGGCGGCCGTCAGCTCCCGGCGCGCGGCCGTGCTCTCGGCGATCACCGTCGAGAGCTTCTCGACATCGGCCGCGCGCGCGGTGAGCGCCGCGAGCAAGGTCCGGCCGAGCCAGGCGACCGCCAGCATCAGCATGCCGATGACGAGGCCGGCGAGCCCGTGCGTGCTCAGCGAGGCGAGCAGGCCGTCCATGGGGGTTTGCCTTTCGGCTTAGCTGAGCGCGGGTCTTTTCTTGCGCTACCGCGCTTCGCGCTGCTTGAGCGCGTGTCAGCGCGCGCCGCGGCAGGCGCGGGCCTCGTCGCGCATGCGGCCGTAGTCCGGGATCAGGACGGAGCGGACGACGCCTGCGGCCGGGAGGCCGCCGAGCTCGGCCGCCGCCGCGCGCTGCTGCTCGGCGGACAGGGCCGCGACCGTGCCGCAGCGCACGGTGACGACCGGCGCCGGGCTAGAACTCGCCCCGGCGCAGGCGCTCAAGAGCGGCGTCATCGCCACGAGGGCGAGCATTGGCCTCGCGCATTCTCGTTTCGGCATCGGCGGTCTCCTTGTTGACGGTGGCGGCGGCCGCGGCGGCGCCGGCCTCGCGCAGGGCGCGGTCGCGGTTCAGATCCGCGAGCATGTCCCGGAGGAGGCCGGCGAGCGCGCCGAAGAGCGCGGCGAGCAGGGTCTCGAGCATCACGCGGCCGGCGCGGGGCGCGGGGGCGCGGCGACGGCGAGGCCGAGCTTCGCCTCGAGCTTTTCCTTCAGGCTCTCCGGGGTGACGCCGAAGTACTTGAGGGCGTCCGGCGCGCTCTTGAGGACATAGGTGATGCCCTCGCTCAGCGCCGCCGAGCGGGTGTCGAAGGAGAGGCGCGCGGCCCCCTCGCCGACCTTGCCGATGACGAGGCCGGCGGCGTTGGTGAGCGCGGTCTGGAGCGCGTCGCGGTGCTTCGCCTCGATCTCGAGGCCGGTGCGCCGGCGCACGAGGTTGAGAATCCAGCCGACGAAGGCCGCGACGAGGATGCCCGCCGTCTCGGTGAGGTAGGGCCGCCAGGCGCCGAAGATCGAGGCGCCGTCGACCGCGGTCGATTGCGCGAGCGCCGGCGCGACGAGGAGGACGAGCGCGAGCAGCGCGCCCGCGATGAGCGAGAACGGGTTCATGTGGGTTCGATCCATGGGTTGAGGAGACCCGGCGAACCGGCCGGGCGCGGGAAAAAAGCTCTAGCGCTCGGACGGGCCGGCGCCGCCGTCGGCGCCGACGAGCGGGAGGGCGTCGAAGCCGGCTTTCGCCGGCAGAGCGAGGCCCGGCGGCCAGCGGAACGCGTTGAAGGCCGCGCGGTTGTACGGGCTGATCTTCACCATGTTGCCCTGGTTGCCGCCGAGCACGGCGAGATGGCCGGACGCGGTCCGGCCGGCGACGAGGGCGACATGGCCGCCGCCATCGCGGCTCTTGACGCAGACCGCGCCGCGCACGGGGCCGGCGAGCGGCTGGCCCCAATCGGCCCAGGCGAGCGCGGAGGGGTAGCGCCGGTCCGGCTCGATGCCGCTCTCGGCCATCACGTAGGCGACGAAGGCGCCGCACCACGGCACCTCGTCGGACGTGAAGATGGCGCGCGCCCAGGCGAGCGCCGGATAGCGCGTCGCGATCTTGCGCGAGAACGACATGATGACGTCGTCATGGGCCCGCCCGGCGATCTCGCGGGTGCCGAGATAGCGCCGCGCCGTCACGAGCCAAGGCGGCATGCCGAGCGAGGCCGCCGGGGGCGGGCTCGCGGCGGCGTTGAGCCTCGCCGCCGTCAGCGGCCCGACCACGCCGTCGGCGACGAGGCCGGCGCCGGCCTGGAAGCTCTCGACGGCGTCTTCGGTGAGCTCGCCGAAGAGCTCGCCCGGGCTGTGGACGAGGCCGCGCCGGTGCAGCGCGGCGTGCAGGGCGCGCACGCGCGCGCCGCTCGCCCCCTTGCGGAGGGTCGGTGTCACTACGGTCATGGGATGGTTCCCTGTCGTGTTACCAGAGGTTCCACGCGGCGAAGCGCGCGTTGAGTTTCAGCCCGAAAAAGCCGTTGTGCTGGAAGCCCACGTAGAATTTCCAGCGGTCCGACCAGTACGAGACGAAGGGGAGCGGGAGCGGGAAGGCCCAGCCGAGCCAGAGGACGTGCCATTTCCAGGCCGGCGCGCGCGCGGCGTCCTCGCCGCGGTGCAACGCGTCCTCGCGCGGATGGGTCGAGAGCGCCGGGGCCGGCCCGATCACGGTGAAGGCGCGATGCGACACGCCGAAGCCGTAGCGGCCGGCGTTCTGGAACGGGTTGCGCAGGTACCAGGCGGCGAGCACGACTGAGCCCGGGCGGCCGGGGTGGTGCTTCTCCCCGTACCAGGCCGGCGGGGTCGGCTCGAAATCGTTGAGCGCGCCCCAGATCAGCGCCGGGCCCGCGCACATCAGGGCGATGCCCCAATGGCCGGAGCCGAGCGCGACCGCGCCGGCGGCGAGGCTCGCGAGGAACCAGGCCTGCGCCAGGCCGGGGCCGGCGAGGCGCGCGAGGCCGCCCGCCGGCGGCCAGGCCGGCACCTGTGAACAACGCTCGATCATGGTGCTACCCCCACACCGCGCCGCGGATCGACGAGCGGTCGGAGCCGGACGCCGCGCCGCTGACGGCCACGGTGCCGAAATTGGTCTTGATGCGGAGCTGGATGGCTCGCAGGCCCTCCGCCGCCTCGTGCGCGGAGATCGCGAGCGTCGCCCCCATCGCGTTGTTGACCGCCGAGCTCTCTTCCATGCCGAAGCCCTCGATCACGCCCGAGCCGTCGAAGAAGGCGAGGAAGATGCGGCCGGCCGCCGTGTTGTGCGACCATTGCAGATTGGCGGCGAGCTCGATGGCGCTGTCGGCGAAGGCGAGCGTCGAGAAGGCGAGGCCGGGCGCCGTGAACGGGTAGACGTAGGCCGTCGACGTCGTCGTGTCGGCGGTCGCGATGGCCGGCGAGAACAGCGCCCGCCGCCGCCGGTTCCAATAGGACAGCACGCCGCGATAGAGGGCGGTGTCCGAGAAGGTGTTGTTCGACGGCAGGCTGACGAGGCCGACGAGAAGCCGGGTCTGATCGCCGGTCTTGATCGGCAGGCCGGTCGCGGCGTCGGCGCTCCAGCCCGTCGCCGACAGCTCGAGCGCGACCGCCGACCCCGACCAGTAGGCGTAGACGTAGTACGTCCCGGCCGTCGTCGGTGTGACGCCGGTGTCGAACAGCGCGCCGGCCGTCGGGAGCGTGCGCAGGATCGGGACGCCGCCGGCCGGGATCGGGATCTGCCGGCCGCCGAAGGCGTCGAGCCGGATCTGCCCGGCCGCGACGTGGACGAGCCGGCATTGCGGGGCGACGGCGACGACCGCGCCCGGCGCCGCCTGGACCTTGGGCCCGACCGAGGCGAGCCGGAAGCGGTCGGCGGCAAGGACGTAGGTCGCCTCGTAGATGGCGCCGGCGAGGAGATCGAGCGCCGCGATGGCCGCGCCCGTGCCGGTCTGCAGGCCCTTCGCCGCGGTCGCGGTCGACACCTTCAAGGTGTCGGCCCCGGCCGAGTCTTGGTGGGCGCGGAACGCGATCTTGAAGCCGTCGGTCAGCGTCGCCGGCGCCCGCGCCGAGGCGACGACATAGGCCCCGGCGGCGCCGGTCGAGACGAGGCCGCCGGAGAGGTCCTTCTCGAGCTGCGCCGTGAAGAAGGCGCGCACGGTCGAAAGGTCCTCCTTGCGGAGGCTGTTCGCCTGGAAGAGCGCGATGAGATCGCTGTCGGCGAGCGCGGCGGCGTCGGCGAGCTCGGGATAGGTGATCCGGCTTTCGAGCGGCATGTCCGTGTCCCCGCCTTTTAAGCGCTCGGCCAGGCCACGGCGGCGCGGGCGGCGCGCGCGGCCTCGGCCGTCGACGCGGCGCCGATCGCCTGCTTGGCGCGCAGCCGCACGGCCTCGATCGCCGCCGCCGTCACCCGCCA
>Ga0209909_100648_pt1 | contig 11197 bp, 18 predicted proteins | sample FECB22metaG_FD_188302 | JGI IMG/M metagenome (GOLD analysis project Ga0209909, IMG submission 188302) | Cyanobacterial communities from the Joint Genome Institute, California, USA - FECB-22 (SPAdes) (version 3) | ecosystem: Environmental > Aquatic > Thermal springs > Hot (42-90C) > Microbial mats... | reverse complement strand
GGGGGTAGGTGCCGCAGCGACAGATGTTGCCGCTCATGGCGTCGAGGATCTGCTGGTCGGTGGGCTTGGGCGTGTCCTTCAGCAGCGACGCCGCCTGCATGATCTGCCCGACCTGGCAGTAACCGCACTGGGCGACGTTGAGCTCGCGCCAAGCCTTCTGTACGGGATGCATGCCGTCGGCCGACAGGCCCTCGATGGTGATCACCGCCTGGCCGTCGATATCGCCGACCTGGACCTGGCAGGAGCGCACGGCCGTACCGTCGAGATGCACCGTGCAGGCACCGCACAGCGCCCGGCCGCAGCCGAACTTGGTGCCGACCATGCCGGCAACGTCGCGCAGATACCAGAGAAGCGGCGTCTCCGGGTCGCCGTCGAAGGTGTGTGCCTTGCCGTTGACCGTGAACTTGCTCATGGAACTGTCCTCCAAGGAATGCTCGAGGCCAATTCGCGTCCGTCGGCGTGCGATCGACGTCCTGCCGTTCTTGCAACGTGCAGCACAAAAAAAGGCGCTCGAGGATGAGGCCGAGCCTAACCGACTTGCGGGGCCTCAACCACGAGAGAAGCCGGCACGGCCGATGAAGATATCGCCGAGCCGGATCGTCCTAGGAGATGTCGCTTGCCTTGATGCGCTTCACGCCGGCGTCGGTCATCTGCTTCCAGGCGTTGGCCAGCGAGCCGTTGAGATCGATGGCTCGCGTGGCGTCCTCGATGACGTAGGTCGTCAAGCCGAGCTTGCGCGCATCGAGCGCGGTCCAGGCGACGCAGAAGTCGGTGGCAAGCCCGGTCACGAACACCGTGTCGATGCCGCGCTCCTTCAGGTAGCCGGCCAGCCCGGTCATGGTCTTGCCGTCGGCCTCGACGAAGGCCGAGTAGCTATCGACGTTCTTGTTGAAGCCCTTGCGGATGATCAGCCCGGCCTTGGGCAGCTTGAGATCCTTGTGAAGGGCGGCGTCGTCCGAGCCCTGCACGCAGTGGTCGGGCCACAGCACCTGCGTGCCGTAAGGCATGGCCGTGGTCTCGAACGGCTTCTTGCCGGCATGGGAGCTGGCAAAGGAAGCGTGGCCCGGCGTGTGCCAGTCCTGGGTCACGACGATATTGTCGAACGAGGCCGCGAGCTTGTTGATCAGCGGCACGACCTCGGCGCCTCCCTTCACCGGCAGCGTGCCGCCATCGACGAAGCAGTTCTGGACATCGACCACGATCAGCGCCGACCTGGCATCGGGCTTGACGGTTTGGGCGCGCGCGGGCCTGAGAGCACCGACGGCCACCAGGCCAAGAGCAGCGGCTGAGCGGAGCAGGAAACGGCGTGAGATGTCGGGCGAAGCGATGGCTGTCATGGCAACCTCCGTGGGGACGCACCCCCAAGTCTAGCAAAGGCCGGGCTGACGGCTAACGCTCGAACTTGCCTGTCAGGGTCGCCTTCTCGATGGTGTTGAAGTGCAGCTGGAAGCCGACAATGGCGGCCGAGGTGTCGGCGTTCACCGGCAGGGCGTCCTGCTTCACGGCGAACAGGGTGAAGACGTAGCGGTGCGGGCCATGGCCTTCCGGTGGGCAGGGCCCGCCATAGCCCGGCGCGCCGAAATCGGTGCGGGTCTGCAGAGCTCCCTTGGGCAGCAGGCCGGCCTTGGGATTGCCCGCATCGAGCTTGAGCTCGGTCGTGCCGGCCGGGATGTTCACCACCACCCAGTGCCAGAAACCCGAACCCGTCGGCGCGTCGGGGTCGAAGCAGCTGACCGCAAAGCTCCTGGTGCCCTCCGGCACGCCCGACCAGGAGAGCTGCGGAGACTTGTTGCCGCCGCCACAGCCGAAGCCGTAGTCGGCCGACAGGATGTGATCCAGCTTGAGGGTCTCGCCCTCCTTGAAGCTGCTGCTCGTAAGCGTCAGAGCCATGCGCTCCTCCCCGAACCGGTCAGGCCGACCTTCTTAAGGCACTGCGAACTTCCTGCTGTTGATCGGCAGCTGGCGGATCACAGTCTCGGGCACTTGCAGATTGTTGGCCAGGGTGTCGGCCGGCACGGTCGACATCCAGTCGTTCAGCTCGATGCTTTCATAGTCGCCGGCGTTGAAGACGATCAGAATTTCCGCCGGCTGGTCCTTGGACGGGTTCTTGAGCGCATGGCCGTAGCCGCGCGGCACGTAACCGACATCGCCGGTTTCGAGCCGACTGATGCTCGACTTGCCTGCCGAGGCAAAGACGCTGAGCTCCATCGAGCCGCTCACGATGAATTGCCACTCGTCGGCGTTGGGATGCCAGTGCAGGCCGCGCATCGCGCCCGGCTCGAGCCGCATGAGGGCGCCGGTCATGTTGAAGCTCGCCGGAAACTCCTTGGCGGAGACCACACGAATGGAACTGCCGTTCAGCACCGACTCCGGCTTCTCGCCCCTGAGCTTGTAGGTGTGCGACATGGCGAGCGGCGGCGTGTCGCGATTGCGCGGCAGCGAATCGGCGAGAGACGGCACGGCGCCGTTGACGCGCGAGATATAGACCTGCTTTTTCGGCAGGCGGTCGATCTGCTCCTGACTCCAGCCGAGATATTCGGTCAGCATCGACATCGGCGTGTTGGCGATCCAGTCGGTGATGCTGAAGGTCGACTGCTCGGTGAACTCGCCGTTGTTGAAGACCAGGATGAACTTCGTGCCGGTGGGGCCGAGCCCTTCGATGCTGTGGCCCCAGCCCTTGGGGAAATACCAGATGCCGCCCGCATCAACATCAGCCACCTGCACCTGGCCCCACGGGCTGGTCAGCGTGATACGCGAGCGGCCTTCGATGACGTAGGCCCATTCGGCGGCGTCGGCGTGCCAATGCAACTCGCGCAACGCGCCGGCTTCGAGCGTCATGTAGACGCCCGCGATGTTCTTGCTGACGGGAAAGTTGTAGGTGCCGGCCTGGCGCGCCGTGCCCCCGTCATATTGGGTAACCGGTACTTTGCTCAGCGCAAAGGAAAACGCCGGCAATCCCTTGCCCCAGTCAGTGCCGGCGAGCGACTTGGCCGCCTGGATCTGTGCCGCCGAGGGTCGCTCCGGCGGCGGCTGCGTCGGAGCGGCCTGGGTGGAGGGCGCCTGGCCGACGGCCGGGAACGCGACAACAAGAGACAGAAGCGCTGCCGTGATGATCTTTGTTCGCACGTCCCATTCCCCCTTGCGATGTCGTCGCGGTCGACGCCCCTCCACCAAGACAAATATTAGAGGCGAAACCGCGGCAGGTCGACTCGACCAATTTGATTCAGGATCGGGTGACGTCTCGCTCCGCCGGGCACAACGAGAGCCAGAGCAGGATCAGGAGTCCAGGCAGCACGACCCAATTGAGTGCCCCGCCCGGTGGGGTGCCCTCCGTCGTGAGGGGCTTCAGATGACCGGCCAGTCCGCGCAGGCAGGGCTCGGCGGAGAACACCACCAGCACCAGAGGCAGCGTGCCGCGCCAGCGCAGCAACAGCGCCCACAACAGCACGGCGAGCAGGAGCTGGCTCGCCCCCCACTGGCCGAACAGCGCCACGATGTCGGAGCCGCCGGCGACCGCGATATCGATGGTGGCAATCGAATGGGCGCCGCCGTCGGGCAACAGCAGGTGGATCAGGCTGCGCGTGGTGATCACGAGCAACCAGGCGATCGCTCCCCAGAAAGCGAGCCGCGGTCCTTCGTAGACAGTCGGGTCGGCCGGCAACAGCGCCGTCGGCGATGGGCGCCATGATGTCGGCAGGACGGAAGTCCTCATCACCGACACTCTAGCCTGCGGGGCGAAAGACGCGATCATGAAAAGATTGGCCGGGCGCCGCGGCGGCGCGATTCTTGCGCCATCGACGATCAGCACCGGGGGCAGGACCGCATGAGCTACAGGATCAATCTCAATGCCGACATCGGCGAAGGCTTCGGTGCCTACGACATCGGCAACGATGCCGATCTCATGACCATCATCCGCTCGGCGAGCGTCGCCTGCGGCTTCCACGCCGGCGACGCCAACACCATGCACAGCCTCACCATGCTGGCCAAGCAGAACAACGTCAGCCTCGGCGTGCATCCGGGCTTCAACGATCTGTGGGGATTCGGCCGGCGCAAGATCGAGATGGATCCGCACGATCTCGAGCTGATGGTCGCCTATCAGATCGGCGCCCTTCAGGCGATGGCGCGCTATGCCGGCCTGCCAGTGACGCATCTCAAGCCGCATGGCGCCCTGAACAACATGGCGGCCGTGCGGGAGGACTATGCGCTGGCGATCGGACGGGCGATCCAGACCGTCGACGACAGAATCATCTATGTCGCACTGGCCGGCTCGCAGATGGAGCATGCGGCGCGCAAGCTCGGGCTGCGGCTGGCGCGCGAAGGCTTTGCCGACCGCCACTATGAAGACGACGGAAACCTGAGCCCGCGCTCGATCCCCGGGACGGTGTTCAAGGATCCCGACAAGGCGCTGAAGCAATGCCTCAGCATGGTGAAGGAGCGCTGCCTCACCTCGCGCCAGGGCAATCGTGTGGCGGTCGAGGTCGAGACGATCTGCGTCCACGGCGACGAGCCCACGGCCGTTGCCGTCGCTCGCCATGTGCGCCGGGGCCTGGAAGCGGCCGACTGCCGCGTCGTCGCCCTGCCTGAGATGTTCAATTGAGCGACCGAGCCGGAGACCAGCGATGCCTGCCGTGATGAGATTGCTTTGGGCGATGGCGCTCTTCACTGCGGCACCGGTTACGGCCTTCGCGGGCTATCCCGACCGGCCCATCACCATCACCGTGGGCTTCGCGCCGGGCGGCGCCAGCGACGTCGCCGCGCGCATCCTGGGTGAGCGGCTGACCAGGTCGCTGGGTGTCGCCGTCGTGGTCGACAACAAGCCCGGCGCCGGCGGCTCGATCGCGGCGGCCGCCACCGCCGCGGCCGTACCGGACGGCTATCGCATCATGCTGTCGGATCCCGGCGCCTTCGCCATCAACCCGATCGTGCAGCCACAGAACGCCAAATACGATCCGCTGGCCGATTTCACGCCGATTGCCCTGGTCGGCCAATCGCCGCTGATCCTGGTCGTACCATCGACCAAGCCCTTCACCAGCGCCCGCCAGCTCGACGACTACCTGAAGGCCAGTCCCGGCCGCGCCAGCTACGCCTCGTCGGGCCCGGCCGGCATCACCCAGTTTGGCGCCGAGGTCTATCTGAAGCGCGCCGGCGATCTGTCGGCTGTCCACGTGCCCTATCGTGGCGGCGCGCCGATGATGGAGGCGCTGGCCAAGGGCGAGGCCGACTTCGGCGTGGCCGTGCTCGCCTCAGCCGTGCCGCTGATCAGCTCCGGCGCCGTGCGGCCACTGGCGCTCGCCGCCCCCAGCGCCACGGCTTTGGTCGAGAAGGTGCCGCTGCTCGACCAGCTCGGCATGAAGGGTGCCGAACTGACCTCGTGGGTGATCATGATCGGGCCCAAAGGCCTGCCGCCGGAGATCGTCAATCGGCTGAACGCGGCAATCAACGAAGCGATCGCCGAACCCGATGTAAAGGAGCGGCTGCTCAAGGCCGGCATCGAGACCTATCCGCCGGCGACGCCGGCTCAGACCGGAGCCTACCTCAAGCAGGACGTCGAGCGTTATCGCGCCTACCAGACCGAGCTCGGCGACCGTCTCACGAAGTGACTTCTATCAGCCGGGTCCGTCGGCGATGATCAGGTTGCCGAAGCTGCTGTTATGGCGGAGCCCGATCACCTTCTGGTAGTCGGGCGAGCGGTACCAGCCTTCGGCCTGCTGCCGCGACGGAAACTCGATGATCACCAGCCGCGGATGGGGCCACTCGCCTTCCAGCACGGTGAACTTGCCGCCGCGGACGAAAAGCGACCATCAAACGGTTCGAGTGTCTTCAGGACCTGCTCGCGGTATTTGCCGAACATCGCCTCGTCCTTGACGGTCTCGGTGGCAATCACGAAAGCCTTCATGACAACTCCCTTGTCCTTCGGCGCCATGGCGGGTTGCCGACCGCCCAAGGCTTACCAAATGCAGGGACAACAGAGGAGCCCCGTCATGTCGCTGCTGCTAAACATCGATGTGCCCGACGTCGAGGCCGCCCAGCGTTTCTACACGGAAGCGTTCGGGCTGAAGGTCGGCCGACGCTTCGGCGCCGATTTCGTCGAGTTGCTGGGCTGGCCGGCACCCATCTATCTGCTGACCAAGAAGGCGGGCACCGTAGGGGGCCGGCGGCGATCTCAGGCGTTACGAGCGCCACTGGACGCCTGTGCATCCCGACATCGTAGTCGATGACGTGGACGCGGCCGTCGCTCGTGCCGTGAAGGCGGGTGCCGAGGTGGAGGCACCCGCAAAGGACGCGCCCTACGGCCGCATCGCCATGCTGGCCGATCCGTTCGGCCACGGCTTCTGTCTGCTGCAGTTCAGCGAGAACGGCTACGACGCGCTACTGTAGTCCAGCACAAGCCTATCACATGACGTGCAACGGGCGATCCGTTGCCGGATCGCCCGCGCTGTCGCTCCTGTCCTGCAATAGCAGCAGAAGAGATCAGGTCATCGCGTTCGAGACGTTGGTCAACACGCCGTTAACCTTGGTGCCGACCGAGCGCATGGCAACGATGGCGGCGACGGCGATCAGCGAGGCGATCAGCGTATATTCGATGGCCGTGGCGCCATGCTCGCTCTTCATCAAACGACGGAAAATGGACAGCATCTGGGAATCTCCAAGAATAAAAGAATACGTTCTCTTCGCTATTGGCCGGACTCTGGGGAAATCCAACGCCTTACTCAACGCCGGCACCTTACGTCAGGGTGGGGCGATGCCCGGCATCGATTTGGGTAACAATTGCAAAGAAATGTATCAGTGGTGTCCAAGCACGCCGATTGCATAAGCTGCCGGGACGGAAAAAGGAGCACGGTATGGACAGCGAGATCGATCCCAAGACCTTCTGGAAGGCCATCGGCTGCCGGGCGATCGGCGTTGCCGTCGTGACCGCCAAGGGAACGGATGGCCCGGCCGGCTTCCTGGCGCTTTCGGCGACCCATTTGTCGGCCAGCCCGCCCATGATGCTGGTGTCGATCGGCGTCACGACGTCGGCGCTCGCCGCCGTGAAGCAGGGCAATCACTTTGCCATCAACTACGTCCCCAAGGGCCGTGACGACCTCGCCAAGGAGTTCGGTGGCGGCGGCCAGCTGAAGGGCGCCGACCGCTTCAAGGCGGGGGACTGGGCAACGCTGAAGACCGGCGCACCAACCCTGGTCGATGCCGTGGGTGTCATCGACTGCCAGCTCGAGGAGCTGATCGAACGGCACGGAACCGTCATCGCGCTGGGCCGGGTCGTAGGCTACAGCGCCTCGACCAAGGATCCGCTGATCAGCTTCCGCGGGGGCTATCTCTGACGGCGTCAAGCTGAGCAACCGTTTGACGGGTTCCTCTGTTCTGCAATCGACAGAGGGAGGAATTCGTCATGAGGTTTGTCGCACTCAGCGCCTGTGCGGCGGGAGTTGCTGTCCTCGCTGCCGGCTGTACCACTGACGCAGACGGCCCCTACTACGGCTATTCGCAGGGCTATGCCTATCCGTCGGGCTACTACCAACCGACCTACAGCTACAACCAGCCAAGCTACGGCTACTACCAGTCGAGGTACAGCTATTACCAGCCGCGGTACGGCTACTATCAGCCGAACTACGCCTATTACTTGCCGTACCGGCCGCCCCGCTACGGGTACTCGTCGCCCTACTATTATGGCGCCAGTCCCGGAGTGACCTTCACCGCCTACCTGCCGCCTGGCGGCACCGTACCGTAGTCGCGAGCGTCGCCCGAACAAAATTATTTGATCGCGCAACCAAACTGCGGGCGCTCCGCATTTCTGGACATCGGAAAGGAGCGCCTATGACCTACCTGGATCTGGCTCCGGCCACGACGGCCTTGTGTTTGCGTCCGCATGAGTTCCAAGTCACGCGTGGCGATCTTCACCATCTTCCCAGCCGGCATATCTTCCGCTTCGCCGCGGAGGACGATGTCCGAATCGATGCCGTGTGCGATTGCTCACTGCTGCGGGCTTCCCCCGAACAGGCGCGCGTGTTCCACGCCGCCTATCGCCAGTGGCATGAGGACTATTGGCGGCCGCGGGAAATCAACCGCCACTTCGCATCGCACTTCGCGCCGCCGCCATTGTGGCGTCGCGCGGCCATCTGGCTTCTTCAGCGCCTGCTGGCGCAGCCGCAAGCTGACAAGGCGCCGAAGCCGGTCGGTGCTCCGCTCCAACCGGTGAACTGACGGCCGCTCTCCAAGCGGTCACGACAAGGCCACGCGCTGATCCGTGCGTGGCCCGGCGATTACGGCTGCGCACGCTACACCTGCAGCAGGCTGCCGTAGCCGGTCACGGCCGTGCGCACGCCCGATGTCCGCAGGCAGTGCCAGAGGCTCGCCTGGTTGGCCGAGATGACCGGCCGCTTGAGGTCCGTCTCGAGGGCTTCGAGGATGCCGACGCAGCGAAAGCCTGTGCCGGCGATGAGGACGCCGTCGGCCTCGGCCGGGCAGCCTGCCCTGATCTGCGCGTAGAGCGGCTCGATCTCCTGCTCGAAGCCAAGGCCCTGCCCGACCAGCTCGCCGGGCGGCAGGTCGCGCCACTTGCGTCCGGGGTCGTAGCGCAGGTGGCCGGCCAAGGTCACGCCGTGGTCGCCGTAGTAGCGCAGGCCTGAGGCGACCGTGTCATCGCTGAACCAGGGCGGCAACACGAGAAACGGGCGCTTGACGGCCAAGGCGCGCAAGGCCGCCAGGATATCGAGGCCGTTGGTGCTGACGAACGTGTCCGCAGCAAGCAATGGCGCCAGGGCGGCAACGGTGGCCTCGTCCCAGCCCTTGCCGCCGACGAGGCTGCTGGAGCTGTGGCCGACCGTGACGGCAGCGAGGCGCATGGCCGCGAACTGCTGACAGCCGCGTAACAGGTCAGGCTCGGGCTCGACTCTCTTACGATCGTTGTTCCAGCGGGCCCACGGCGCACGCGCCGTCACGCGTGCGGCATGCACCGATACGCCAGCTGGCGCCATCGCCCACCATTCGGCTTCCGGCACGGCCTCATTGCCGACGATGAACAGGCCAACGCGAGCCCGCCAGCCCCAGTTGTCGTTGCCCAAGTTGTCGGACGTCACGTCGAAACGAGGCCTTCCAGCCAGCGCCGCGCCGGGGCGGCACTGGCGAACAGTCTCATCGGACGATCGGCCGAGGCGAGGATGCCGAGGATGCGTCCCACCGCTTCCCGCTTGTCGTCGGACATCACGATGGCGAGCGCGCCGACCGGCAAGTGATGATAGCCCCGGATACGCGCACCGAGCGCCATCAGGTCTTCCTGGTCCATGCTGAGCCTGCCCGCGCTGCCGTCGACCAGCTTTCGATACGCGATGGCTCCACCGCCTTCGATGGCGTCGAGATAAGCATCGGCATCGGCGCGCGTCACTTCGCCTTCGGCGGTCACGGTGACGAGCTCCGCCTTCGAATCGATCGTCCAATAAAGCGGCATTTTCATTTGAGGTACCATCGGCTTCCCTGCTCGGCAGTGATGAAACGCACACCCAGATCGTTTCCCGCTTCGAGTTCCTGCAGTATCTGCTTCTGCGGCTGCTCTTTGGTGAGTGAATACTTGATGTGACTCACCACGACTGTCAGATCCTTGAGCGCGTTGCCGCCCGCCAGCTTGTCGAGAGTGCGCAGCTCCTCCAGCACATAGCGCGGTGTCAGATGGCCGAACAGCAGGTTGTCGGGCCGGTCGCTGGTGTAGGACGTCTCGATCACGATGGCTTTCAGCCGCTTCTGCCGGGCGCGTTCGGCCACCGCGCTCCAGACATCGCGCATCTTCGTGCCCTTCTCCACCGCATCGGGGCCGGTGTCGCCGAGGCATAGCAGCGCGTCGTTGCCGCTCTCGAGCAGGAAGGCCGTCGATTCCATGCCGCCGTGGCTCAGGGGAAAGGCCGTCACCGTCATGGCGGTGTCGGCGATCGGCACGGCAGCGCCCGGCGTCAGTTCGGCAAAGGCATACTTCTTGAGCTGCGGCGCCTTTCCGCGGTCGGTGAAGTTGGGCCAGGCGCGCCAGTTGAAATAGGTCTCCACCAGATCGGTCGCGACCGACGGCAGGGCGTAGATGGGCTTCTTGCTGTCGTCTGGCGAGGCCACGATCAGGCCGGCGACATGGTCGAGATGGGCGTGACTGATCAGGTAGCCCTTGATCGAGTTGGTGAGCACGTAGCCCACCCGGCTCAGGGGCGAATCTGCAGGCACCGCGATGCCGGAGAAAGCGCCCTTCTCCTCGGCTACGCGCAGGCCATTCACCACCGTGCCGGCATCGCAGGTCACGCCGCGCGGATCGCCGTGCGGGTGAATGAACATGGCGCTGAGATTGCCATCCTGGATGCCGCCCAGCGCGCCCAGCACCACGAGATCGAAGCCGTCGGCGGCTTGCGCCCGCTCGATCACCGGCAGCAGTGCAAGGGCAAGGGCGGCCGCAGCTAATCCTGGTCTCATGGGTCCTCCGACGTCAGCGCCGGAACCCTAGCCCATCCGATCGGTCACCGACATGACGACGGCTTGCCTGCTAGCGGCAGCTTTCGAGGAAGGAGCGGCCGCGCTCGGTGAGCTCGATCCGCCGGCCGCGCCTCGCCACCAGGCCACGGTCGGTGCACTCCTCCCACACCGGCAGGCGGGGACAGGAAGTGCGCCAGCCGTCCATCACCTCTGCATAGGTGCGCGGGCTCTTGTCGATCCATTCGAGCAGGTCGCCCATCAACGGGAGCAGCAGCGGATCCATGACGCTATTGTGCGCCATCGCGGTCACGGGCGCCAATATATGGAAGAGGTTCGTCCCATATCTCGTGGATATGGTCGTCGATCTAACGGGCGACCGTCCGTTCTATGCCGCTCGGCAGGTCGCTGAAATCCATGCAGGGCGGACGGGTGGACATCAGGTGCCGCGGCCATCGGCTGACATAGAGGTCGAACGGAATGGCCTCGCTCAGCACGGCGGCCGCGCGATCGATCTGGTCGCGCAACAATGCGCCGTTGTTAGCCGCCATCTGGACGAAATGCCGGCGGCTGCCGCAGTAGACCCAGGCCGCGTCATGCACGGTCCGACCGAGCCGCGGATCCCTGACCCGCGCCGTGGCCACTGCGATCACGCCGACCTTGGGATTGACCTGGTCCTCCCACTGCAATCCCAGTCGATACTCGATCAGGAGCATGTGATCGGGCGATGTCGCGGCGTTGGACTGCTGGGCGAGCG
>Ga0209909_100645_pt1 | contig 11263 bp, 9 predicted proteins | sample FECB22metaG_FD_188302 | JGI IMG/M metagenome (GOLD analysis project Ga0209909, IMG submission 188302) | Cyanobacterial communities from the Joint Genome Institute, California, USA - FECB-22 (SPAdes) (version 3) | ecosystem: Environmental > Aquatic > Thermal springs > Hot (42-90C) > Microbial mats... | reverse complement strand
CCGGCACCCGGCCGGCGGCCCGGCCCAGCACGTCCAGCACGGCGGCGTGGGTGGCCGGCATCCGGTAGGCGGCGTAGGCCGCGGCGTCGTCGGCGGTGCGCAGGATCGGCGCGGCCGGCACCGAGCCGCTGCGGTAGTCGCGGATCAGCCGGTCCACCACCGGGCCGAGCCGCCCGGCCGGGACCGGATCGAGCGCGTCGTCCAGCGCGGCGGCCAGGCCGGCCGCGAGATCGGGTCCGGTGGGCGCGGGTCTCACGCCCACCATCACACCAGCCGGGCGCGATCAGCCGCGCGCGGCCGCCAGCAGCGGGTCGTCGAGGGCGTCGAGCAGCGGCACCTGCAGCCGGGCCCACGGCGACAGGCCGGACCCCGGATCGTCGGCGGCGGCCCGGAACCGGTCCCAGCTCCACCACTCGGCGTCCTCGACCTCGTCCGGCCGGGGATCCGGCTCACCGGCGAGCCGGGCGACGAACACCGGGCAGAGCTCGTTCTCCTCCACCCCGTCCTGGGACGCCCGGTAGCTGAAGTCGGGCAGCACCAGCCGCAGCTCGGTGGCCCGGATCCCGAGCTCGTCGCCGAGCCTGCGCTGCACCGCGTCCGCCATGTCCTCGCCGGGTGCCGGATGCCCGCAGCAGGTGTTCGTCCAGACCAGCGGGAACGCGGCCTTGCTCCGGGACCGCCGGGTGACCAGCAGGCGCCCGGCGTCGTCCACGCCGTAGCAGGAGAACGCCAGGTGCCGGGGGGTGCTCGCGCCGTGCACGGTCGCCTTGTCGGCGACCCCGACCGGCTTGCCGTCGTCGTCGAGCAACACGACCTGTTCCATGTGTCCCTGTCTACCGGACCGGGCCCGCAGCGGCCCGGCGACGGTGCCGGATCACCCTCGGGGGAGCGCTCGGGCCACGGATGCACCACGGATGCACCACCGGACTGTCGGACCCGCGTGCCATCCTCGGATCGAGCACCACCGGTGACGGGTCCGGCGCGGCGTCCGCGCAGCACGAATCCGGTCGCCGCCCGGGACCGTCTCGTGTTGACTCGGTTCCACCGCATCGACCTCGCCGGGTCCGCGCACGTCCGGGCCCGGCCCCGACCGCAGGAGGCGACCCGCCGTGACGACCGAGCCGACGACCGAGCCCACCGGGGCCGAACGGCTCCCGGCGGGTGCACCGCTGATCATCTCGCTGCTGGTCGGCTCCGCGTTCGTGATGATCCTGAACGAGACGATCATGAGCGTGGCGCTGCCCGTGCTGATCGCCGAACTCGGGATCACCGCCTCCACCGCGCAGTGGCTGACCAGCGGGTTCCTGTTGACGATGGCCGTGGTCATCCCGATCACCGGGTACCTGCTGCAGCGGTTCCCGCCGCGCTCGGTCTACCTGGCGGCGATGGGCCTGTTCAGCGCGGGCACCCTGCTGTGCGCGCTCGCCCCGGTCTTCGGGGTGCTGCTCGCGGGCCGGGTCGTGCAGGCCACCGGCACCGCGGTGATGATCCCGCTGCTGATGACGACGATCCTGCGCCTGGTCCCGGCGTCCCGCCGCGGGCAGACGATGGGCACCATCTCGATCGTGATCGCGGTGGCGCCCGCGGTCGGGCCCGCGCTGTCCGGGGTGATCCTGTCCGCGTTCGGCTGGCGCTGGATGTTCTGGCTGGTCCTGCCGATCGCGCTGGTCGCGCTCGCGGCCGGGGCGGTCTGGCTGCGGGTCACCGCGGAGACCTCGAAGGCCCCGCTGGACGTGCTGTCCGTGCTGATCTCCGCGGTCGCCTTCTCCGGTCTGGTGTACGGCCTGTCCGCGATCGGCGAGTCCGCAGCGGGGGCTGCGCACGGCGGTGCCGGTGCCGGGGAGGGCGTCCCGCCGTGGGTGCCGCTGGTCGTCGGCGTGCTCGCGCTGGCCGTGTTCGTGCACCGGCAGATCCGGCTGCAGCGCACCGCCGCGCCGTTGCTCGACCTGCGGCCGTTCGCGATCCGCCGCTACACGATCGCGGTGGTGCTGGTCGCGGTCGGCTTCATGTCGCTGTTCGGCGCGATCATCCTGCTCCCGCTCTACATCCAGGACGTGCTCGGCGACAGCGCGTTCGTGGCCGGGCTGGTGGTGCTGCCCGGCGGGCTGGTGATGGGGCTGATCGCGCCGTTCGTCGGCCGCGCCTACGACCGGATCGGGGCCCGCCGGCTGGTGATCCCGGGTGCGCTGCTGCTGAGCGCGGTGATGTGGGGGTTCACCACGCTCGGGGTGGGCTCCCCGATCTGGCTGGTCGTGGTGCTGCACGTCGGTCTGTCGGCGGCGCTGGCGCTGATGTTCACCCCGCTGATGACCGACGCCCTCGGCGCGCTGCCCGGTGAGCTGTACTCGCACGGCAGCGCCATCCTCACCACCCTGCAGCAGGTCGCCGGCGCCGCGGGCACGGCGCTGTTCATCACCGTGATGACGCTGGCCTCGGCCGGTGCCGGGGTGGACGCGGCCGGGGTGCAGGCGGCGTTCCTGACGGCGGCGTTCGTGTCGCTGGTCGTGCTGGTGGTCGCGCTGTTCGTCGGGCGCCCGGCGGACCGGGCCCCCGCGGCCGGCTGAACCGGGGGCGGGCCGGTGCCGCAGCGCTGCACCGGCCCGCCCGCCCGACGGTTCAGGTCCGTTCAGGTCCGTCCCGGTCCGCTCAGGACCGGCCCGCCCCGCCCTCGCTGGCCGCCCGGCCGCTCTCGGTGTCGCCCTCCGGCTCGGCGTCGCGGGTGTCGGCGAGCCCGCCGCGTGAGGTCTCCGACAGCACCAGCACCGAGCCGACGGACACCAGCGCGAACAGGCCGATCACCACGCTGATCGTCCACGGCCCGGCGCCCGCCGCCATGATCGACGCGAAGGTCACCGGGGCGAGCCCGGCGCCGACCCCGGAGAGCTGGAACCCGATCGAGGCCCCGGTGTAGCGGGACCCGGTGGAGAACAGCTCCGAGTACAGCGCCGCGGACGGGCCGAACCAGGCGGCGTGCGTGATCCCCTGCCCGACGACGACGGCGAGTGTCAGCAGCACCGCCGATCCGGTGTCGACCATCGGGAACACCGCGAAGCACCAGGCGCCGGTGGCGACGGCGCCGCCGAGGACCACCGGCCGCCGGCCGACCACGTCGGACAGCGCCGAGAACCCGATGATGCCGCCGATCGCGACCACCGAGGACAGCGTGAGCGCGTTCAGCACGGTCTGCCGCTCGAAGCCGGCCTGCACCGCGTAGGAGATCAGGAACGTGGTCAGCGTGCCCTGCGCGACGAAGGCACCGAACCCGATGCCGACCGCCAGCGCCAGGTTGCGCGGGTGGTTGCGGAGCACCTCCATCAGCGGCGGGCGGGCCGGCTTCTTCGCGGCCGCGGCGGCCGCGAAGACCGGTGTCTCGGTGACCGAGAGCCGCACGAACAGCCCGATCGCCAGCAGCACCACGCTCAGGATGAACGGGATCCGCCAGCCCCAGACGAGGAAGCCCTCCGGGCCGGAGATCGAGGCGAACAGCGCCAGCACCACGGTGGACAGCACCATGCCGCTGGGCGCCCCGGCGTTGGTGAAGCTCGCCCAGAGCCCGCGCCGGGAGGAGGCGTGCTCGGCCGACATCAGGACCGCGCCGCCCCATTCGCCGCCGACCGCGATGCCCTGGATGATCCGCAGGAACACCAGCAGCATCGGCGCGAGGACACCGACCTGGTCGTAGGTGGGCAGCAGACCGATCAGGGTGCTCGCCACACCCATCATGACCATGCTGATCACGAGCATCTTCTTGCGGCCGACCCGGTCGCCGAAGTGCCCGAACACGATGCCGCCGATCGGGCGGGCGACGTAACCGGCGGCCAGGGTGCCGAACGCGGCGACCGTGCCGACCAGCGGATCCAGATCGGAGAAGAACACCTGGTTGAACACGACCGCGGACGCGGTCGCGTAGAGCAGGAAGTCGTAGTATTCGATCATGCTGCCGAGGTAGCTCGACAGGACGGCGCGGCGTCGTTGGCTGCGGGAGAACCGGGGTTGCGTCATTGCAGTTCCCTGAATGTCGTCGGTCCCGGGCACCGGTCCGCCGGGGCACCCGGATGTATGTCAAGCAGCTTTATAGCAAGTAGGTTGTCATTGGGTCGAGGGCCGTTACGCTGGCAGTCGTGACTGATCCGGCGACTCCGGCCGTGCCCACCGGGCGGCGCGGTCAACGACTGACCTATCTGGTGAAGCGATTGGAGATGGCCGAGCGCGCCCGCCTCGAGGAGCGCCTGCGCCCGCTCGGGGTGACGCTCGGCCAGTACACGGCGCTGAGCGTGCTGGAGCGCCGGGGCGGCCTGTCCTCGGCCCAGCTCGCCCGCCGGCACTTCGTGACCCCGCAGGCGATGCAGCAGCTCGTCGCCGGGATGGAGCGCGACCAGCTGATCGAGCGCCGGGCGGACAGCGCGAACCGGCGGATCCTGCGGGTCTGGCTGACCGAGCACGGGGAGCGGATGCTCGCCGCCTGCCACGAGGCCGCCGGTCAGGTCGAGCAGCGGATGCTCGCGAACCTGGAGCCCGACGAGGCGACCGCCTTCGCGGTCACGCTGGAACGCTGCCTGGACGCGCTGACCGAGCCGGACGGCTACATCGAACCTCCCCCCGCCGACGCGGGCCTCGACGCTTGACCCTTTATCAGCATCCTTGCTATCAAGGTGCCTGATATAGATTGACGTGCGAGGGAGCAATGAGCCCGATCACCGGTCCGGGCCTCGGCCTGGGCACCTGGCCCGCCCGGCGGGCCCGCATCAGCCCGGACGCCCCCGCGCTCCTCGACCGGCACCGGTCGCTGACCTACGCGGAGCTGGCGCAGCGTGTCGCGCAGGTGGCGGGCGGACTCGCCCGGCTCGGCGTCCGCCGCGGTGACCGGGTCGCCTACCTGGGCGTGAACGCCGTCGAGGTGCTGGAGACCTGCTTCGCGGCCTGGTCGCTGGGCGCGATCGCGGTCCCGCTCAACCACCGGCTGGCCGGTGACGAGGTCCGCTACATGCTCGACGACTGCGGCGCCGGGGTGCTCGTGTACAGCGCCGACGCCGCCGGGCTGGTCGCCGCCGCCGCGCCGCTGCCGCCCTCGGTGCGCCATCTCGTCGCGGTCCGCCCCGACCCGTCCGGCCCGGACCCGTCCGGCCCCGACCGGGCCGGCGAGGCCGAGTTCGAGGCCGAGTTCGAGGCAGACCTGGCCGCCGCCCCGCCCGCCGTGTCCGACCTGTCCGTCCTGCCCGCACCGTCCGATGCGGCCACCGGGCTCGACGACCCGGCCGTGCTCCTCTACACCTCCGGGACCACCGGCCGCCCCAAGGCCGCGATCCTCACCCACGGGAACCTGACCTGGAACACGGTCAACCAGCTCGCACACGTCGATCTGCTCTCCACCGACCGCACGCTGTGCATCTCGCCGTTGTTCCACTGCGTCGGGCTCAGCCAGGTCACGCTGCCCGCGCTGCTCAAGGGCGCGAGCGTGGAGCTGGTCGAGCGGTTCGATCCGGCGCTGGTGCTGTCCCGGATCGCCTCCGGGATCACCGGCTTCGCCGCGGTGCCGACCATGCTGCAGATGCTCTGCGAGCACCCGAGCTGGACCGACACCGACCTGTCGTCGCTGCGCAGCGTGGTCTACGGCGGATCGCCGGTGCAGGAGCGGGTGGCCCGCGCCTGGCTGGAACGCGGGGTGCACCTGCAGCAGGGCTACGGCATGACCGAGGCGTCCCCGGGCGTCTACATGGCCACCCGGGACGGCACCGCCGGGCACCCGCCCACGTCGATCGGGGTGCCGCACTTCTTCACCGACGTCGCGATCCTGCGCGACGGCGGTCCGGAGCCGGTCGGCGACGAGCCGGGCGAGCTGCTGGTCCGGGGCCCGCACGTCGGGCCCGGCTACTGGGAACGACCGGACGAGACCGCGGCGTCCCGGGTGGACGGCGGCTGGTTCCGCACCGGCGACGTCGTGCGGGCCGACCGGGACGGATGGGCGTTCGCCGTGGACCGGGTGAAGGACATGTTCATCTCCGGCGGCGAGAACGTGTACCCGGCCGAGGTGGAGGCCGTCGCCGTCGGGCACGACGCGGTGGCCGACTGCGCCGTCGTCGGGATCGCCGACGAGCGCTGGGGCGAGGTCGGCGTCGCGTACGTCCAGCCGCGCGACGGCGCCGTCGTCGACCCGGACGAGCTGCGCGGGTACCTGTCCGCCCGGCTGGCCCGGTACAAGGTGCCCCGGCACGTCGAGCTGGTCGACGAGCTGCCGCGCAACGCCACCGGCAAGGTCCGCCGGGTCGAGCTGCGGGACCGGGCGGCCGCCCGATGACCGCGGTGGAGCACACCGGCCTGCCGGCCTCGCTGGAGACCGAGCGGCACGACGACGTGCTGGTGCTGCGGCTCGCCCGCCCGGCCAAGCGCAACGCGCTGAACGACGCCACCGTGCTCGGCATCGAGGCGTTCTTCGCCGATCCGCCGCCCGGCGTGCGCGCCGTCGTGCTGGACGCCGAGGGCGACCACTTCTGCGCCGGCCTGGACCTGTCCGAGCTGGGGGACCGGGACGTCGTCGCGGCGATGGAGCACTCCCGGATGTGGCACCGGGCGTTCGAGCGGATGGCCGAGGGCCGGGTGCCGGTGGTCTCGGTGCAGCGCGGTGCGGTGGTCGGCGGCGGGCTGGAGCTGGCCGCGGCCACGCACGTGCGGGTCGCCGAGCCGAGCGCGTTCTACGCGCTGCCGGAGGGCCAGCACGGCCTGTTCGTCGGCGGCGGCGGCTCGGTCCGGCTGCCCCGGCTGATCGGCGCGCACCGGATGGCCGAGATGATGCTGACCGGCCGGGTGCTGGATGCCGCCGAGGGGTTCGCCCTGGGCCTGTCGCACCACCTGGTCGGGCCCGGCGAGGGCCTGCCCAAGGCGCTCGAGCTGGCCCGTTCCGTCGCCGCCAACTCGGACATGACGAACTTCGCGGTGCTGCAGGCGCTGCCCCGGATCGCCGAGGCCGCACCCGCCCAGGGCTACCTGCTGGAGTCGATGGTCGCCGCGGTGGCCGCCAGCAGCGACGAGGCCCAGGCCCGGATGCGCGCCTTCCTCGACGGTCGCGGCGGCCGGGTCCGCCGGGAGGGGGACCGGTGACCGGCCCGGCCGGGCCGGAGCTGCTGCAGGCCGCGCCCGCCCGTCCGCCCGCGGGCAGCGCGCTCGGCGGCTTCGTCGAGCACCTGCGCCGCACGCAGGGCCGCGAGTTCGACGACTACGCCGACCTGCACCGCTGGTCGGTGGCCGACCCGGACGGCTTCTGGGGCGTACTCGCCGAACACACCGGCGTCCGGTTCGCCACGCCGCCGACCGCGGTCCGCGGCGACACCGCCATGCCCGGCGCGCAGTGGTTCCCCGGCGCCACCCTGAACTACGCCGGGCACGCCGTCGGGCTCGCCGCGGCGGACGCCGACGCCGACGCGGTCGCCGTCGTCGGGTACTCGCAGACCCGCGACCGCACCGAGCTCACCTGGGGCGGCCTGCGCGAGCAGGTCGCCGCCACCCGGGCCGGGCTGCGCCGGCTCGGGGTGGGCCGCGGCGACCGGGTCGCCGGGTACCTGCCCAACATCGCCGAGACGGTTGTGGCGTTCCTCGCCACCGCCTCGCTCGGCGCGATCTGGACCTCCTGCGCGCCCGAGTTCGGCGCGAGCAGCGTGCTCGACCGGTTCGGCCAGGTCGAACCGGTCGTGCTGCTCGCCGTCAGCGGCTACGGCTACGCCGGCAAGCACGTCGACCGGCGCGAGCAGGTGGCCGCGATCCGGGCCGGGCTGCCGGGGCTGCGGCACGTCGTCGACGTCGGGTACGGGCCGGATCCGCTGCCCGACGCGCTGTCCTGGGCCGAGCTGCTGGCCGAGCCGGGGGAGCTCGCGTTCGATCCGGTGCCGTTCGACCATCCGCTCTGCGTGCTGTTCTCCTCGGGCACCACCGGCAAGCCGAAGGCGATCGTGCACGGGCACGGCGGGATCCTGCTCGAGCACCTCAAGAACCACGCGCTGAGCTGGGACCTGCGCCCCGGCGACCGGATCCTGTGGTTCAGCACCACCGCCTGGATGATGTGGAACGCGCTGGTCTCCGGGCTGCTGCGGGGCGCGTCGATCGTGCTCGTCGACGGCAACCCGCAGTACCCCGACCTGGGCCTGCAGTGGCGGCTCGCCGCCGAGACCGGGGCCACCCTGGTCGGCGCCGCCCCCGGCTTCCTGATGGCCTGCCGGGCCGCGGGGGTGCGACCGGCCCGCGAGCACGACCTGTCCCGGGTCCGCCAGCTCGGCGCCGCCGGCAGCCCGCTCCCGCCGGAGGGCTACCGCTGGGTGGCCGAGCAGTTCGGCCCGGACGTGCTGCTCAACGTCGGCAGCGGCGGCACCGACATCTGCTCCGGGATCCTGCAGGGCGGCCCGTGGCAGCCGGTGTGGGCCGGCGAGATCTCCGGGCCCTGCCTCGGGGTGGACGCCCGCGCCTTCGACGAGCACGGCGCACCCGTGGTCGGCGAGCTCGGCGAGCTGGTGATCACCCGGCCGCTGCCGTCGATGCCGGTCGGCTTCTGGGGCGACGACGACGGCAGCCGCTACCGGGCCACCTACTTCGACCACTACCCGGGCGTCTGGCGGCACGGCGACTGGGTGCGGTTCACCGCCGCCGGGAGCGCGGTCGTCGCCGGCCGGTCGGACGCCACCCTGAACCGGGGCGGGGTACGGCTGGGCACCGCCGAGTTCTACCGGGTCGTCGAGGAGCTGCCCGGGATCGACGACAGCCTGGTGCTGCACCTGGAGGACCCGGCGGGCGGCAACGGCGAGCTGATGCTGTTCGTGCAGCTGCGTCCCGGTGTCGTGCTGGACGACGCGCTGCGCCGGCGGATCGCGGGCGCGCTGCGGACCGAGCTGACCCCCCGGCACGTGCCGGACCGGATCGAGGAGGTGCCGGTGGTCCCGCGCAACCGCACCGGCAAGAAGCTGGAGGTCCCGGCCAAGCGGATCCTGCTGGGGGCCGCGGTGGACGAGGTCGCCTCGCGCGACGTGCTGGCCGATCCGGACGCCCTCGACGCGTTCGCCGAGCTCGCCGGGACCCGGCCGTGAGCTCGGAAGGGAGCCCGGTCCGCCGGGTCGCCGTCGTCGGGACCGGGGTGGTCGGTCTCGGCTGGACCGCGCTGTTCCTGGCCCGCGGCCTGGACGTCACCGCGACCGATCCCTCGCCGGGGGCCGAGCAGCGGCTGCGCGACGGCGTCGCCGCGCTCTGGCCGCGCCTGGATCCGGTACCGGGCGCCTCGCCGGACCGGCTGGGTTTCGCACCGACCGCCGCCGCGGCCGCCGAGCACGCCGACTTCGTGCAGGAGAACGGGCCGGAACGCGAGGACGTCAAGCACCGGCTGTTCGCCGAGCTGGACGAGGCCGCCCGGCCCGAGGTGGTGCTCGCGTCGAGCTCGTCCGGGCTGCTGCCCACCGACATCGCCCGCGGCGCACCCGCGCACCCCGAACGCGTGCTGGTCGGCCACCCGTTCAACCCGCCGCAGGTGATCCCGCTGGTCGAGGTCGTGCCGGGGGAGCGGACCACCGAGCGCGCGGTGACCGACGCGCTGGAGTTCTACACCGCGCTGGGCAAGCGGCCGATCCGGCTGCGCGCCGAGATCCCGGGACACATCGCGAACCGGCTGCAGGCCGCCCTGTGGCAGGAGGCGTACTCGCTGGTGGAGCGCGGCGTCGCGAGCGTCGCCGACGTCGACGCGGCGATCGCGCACGGCCCCGGTCTGCGCTGGGCGGTGCTCGGGCCGTTCGCCAACCAGCACCTGTCCGGCGGCCCGGGCGGCCTCGCCCACGTGCTGGAGCACCTGGGCCCGCCGACCGAGCGCTACTGGCGCGACCTCGGCCGGGTCACCCTCACCCCGGAGCTCGCCCGGACCCTGGTCGACGGCGTGCACGACGAGCTGGGCGACACCGACCCGGCCGAGCTGGCCGCCCGGCGCGACGCCGTGCTGGCCGAGCTGCTGGACGCCAAGTCCCGCACCGACCTGCCCTGATCCCGCCCCGACCCCGCCCCGACCGGAGGACGACGACATGGCACTCGACCCGAGCACGGTGGACGCCATCGACGTGCACGTGCACGTCGAGCAGGACGGTCACGGCTGCTTCGCGCTGGACCAGGAGCTGATGGACGCCTCGGCGGCCTACTTCAAGTCGGGCCAGGACCGCACCCCGACGATCGCCTCGATCGCCGAGCACTACCGGGAGCGCAGGCTCGCCGCGGTGGTGTTCACCGTCGACGCACCGGCCGGCACCGGGCATCCGGCGCTGTCCAGCGAGGAGATCGCCGATCTCGCCGCCGAGCACACCGACGTGCTGATCCCGTTCGGTTCGGTGGATCCGCACGGCGGCAAGGCATCCGTCGCCCGGATCCACCGGCTGGTCACCGAGCACGGGGTGCGCGGGTTCAAGTTCCACCCGAGCCTGCAGGCGTTCGAACCGAACGACCGCAGCTTCTACCCGCTGTACGAGGCGATCGCCGGGCTCGGTGTGCCCGCCCTGTTCCACACCGGGCAGACCGGGATCGGCGCCGGGCTGCCCGGCGGCCGGGGTATCAAGCTGCGGTACTCCAACCCGATGCTGCTCGACGACGTCGCGGCCGACCATCCGGAGCCGACGGTGGTGCTCGCGCACCCGTCGGTGCCGTGGCAGGACGAGGCGATCTCGATGGCGACCCACAAGTCGAACGTCTACATCGACCTGTCCGGGTGGTCGCCGAAGTACTTCCCGCCGCAGCTGGTCCGGGCGGCGAACTCGCTGATCAGGCACAAGGTGCTGTTCGGATCGGACTTCCCGGTGATCACCCCGGACCGCTGGCTGTCGGACTTCGAGCGGCTCGACCTCAAGCCCGAGGTCCGGCCGCTGATCCTGAAGGAGAACGCCGTCCGGATGCTCGGGCTCTGACGCACCGCCGGTCCGCCCCGGCGGGCCCGCCGTGCACGACGGCTGTCCGGACGGGTTCCCGCAGAGATCGACAGCGCCGGCATCGTCGCAGGTCAGCGGGGCGCGCCGATCCGGTTCCCGACGTCGTTGACACGATCGGGTGATTCGCTTCGCAACGTTTCCCGGCGCACAGCGGTTCGTTTCGCGGCGCACGAAGTGGCCGGGATCACTCGTTGTGCCGGGGAACGGCCGATGTCGGACGACTTCTCACAGTGTGGACGTATCCGGTCTTCGGGTTAGTCCGAACGGGTGTGCACACTGTTCCGCATGCACCTCGTCTCCCGGTTCGCGAGTCGGCGTCACGTCGACCTGCG
>Ga0209909_100641_pt1 | contig 11383 bp, 9 predicted proteins | sample FECB22metaG_FD_188302 | JGI IMG/M metagenome (GOLD analysis project Ga0209909, IMG submission 188302) | Cyanobacterial communities from the Joint Genome Institute, California, USA - FECB-22 (SPAdes) (version 3) | ecosystem: Environmental > Aquatic > Thermal springs > Hot (42-90C) > Microbial mats... | reverse complement strand
GAGCGCCCGGCGCGCCCGCAGCCGGCCCGGGACCTCGATCAGCACGGCCAGCCCGGCGACGACCAGGGCGAGGCCGGGGCCGATGGTCATCGTCGCCGACGGCGGCCCGGTGATCACCGACTCGACGGCGACCACCCCCGGCACCGTCAGCGTGATGCCGGTCACGAAGGCGATCAGGAACATCAGCGCCAGTGCGACCGCGACCCCCGTCGCGGACAGCAGCACCGTTCTCACCAGCCACATCGCGCATCCCCCCATCCCGTGCGCGGGCCGACACGATCCCACACCGCAGCGGCGTGTGCACCGCCGTACGGCGGGCACCGCCGCGGGCCGGCTCAGCCGTCGAAGGAGATGAGCCGGATGGTGCGGGCCCCGACCGAGGCGCCGATCGGCTCCAGCACCGCCGGGTCGATGTGCCGGTCCACCCGCAGCAGCATGACCGCGTCGGTGCCCTCGGTGGTCTGCGAGATCTGCGCCGCCTCGATGTTCACCGCGGCCTCCCCGAGCAGCGAGCCGACCCGGCCCATCACGCCCGGCCGGTCGGCGTACTCCAGCAGCACGACCTCGCCCTCGGCGCGCAGGTCGAAGTGCCGCCCGTTGATCTCGACCAGCTTCTGCACCTCGGCCCGCCCGGTGAGGGTGCCGGAGACGGTGATCGACTCGCCGTCGGGCATGGCGCCGCGCAGCTGCACGACGGAGCGGTGGTTCGCGCTCTCCGGGGTGGTGGTGACCTCGACCGAGACGCCGCGGGCCTCGGCCAGCTGCGGCACGTTGACGAAGGTGACCTGGTCCTCCACGACGTGGGTGAACACGCCGCGCAGCGCGGCCAGCGCGAGCACCGAGACGTCCTCGCCGGCCAGCTCGCCCGCCACGTCGACGGTGACCGAGGTCGGCGTCCGCCCGGCGACGGCGTGCAGCGTGGTGCCCAGCTTCTGCACCAGCGGCAGCCACGGCCGGACCTCCTCGCCGACGGTGCCGTGGACCTGCACGTTCACCGCGTCCGGCACGAACTCGCCGGCCAGGGCGAGCTGCACGGAGCGGGCGACGTCGGTGCCGGCCCGGTCCTGCGCCTCGGCGGTGGAGGCCCCCAGGTGCGGGGTGGCGACGACGTTCTCCAGCTCGAACAGCGGGCTGGAGGTGGTCGGCTCGCTGACGTAGACGTCGACGCCGGCGCCGCCGACGTGCCCGGAGCGGACCGCCTCGGCGAGCGCGTCCTCGTCGACCAGGCCGCCGCGGGCGGCGTTCACGACGATCACGCCCGGCTTGGTGATCGCGAGCTGGTCCTTGCCGATCAGGCCCTGGGTCTCCGGGGTCTTCGGCAGGTGGATCGAGATGAGATCGGCGGTGCGCAGCAGCTCGTCGAGCTCCAGCAGCTCGATGCCGAGCTGGGCGGCGCGGGACGGCGCGATGTAGGGGTCGTAGGCGACCAGCCGGGTGCCGAACGCGGCCAGCCGCTGCGCGACCAGCTGCCCGATCTTGCCGAGCCCGACGATGCCGGCGACCTTGCCGTTGAGCTCCACCCCGCCGTAGGCCGAGCGCTTCCACTGGCCCTTGCGCAGCGCGGCGTCGGCGGCCGGGATGTGCCGGGCGGTGGCGAGCATCAGGGCGACCGCGTGCTCGGCGGCGGAGACGATGTTCGAGGTCGGCGCGTTCACGACGAGGACGCCGCGCGCGGTCGCCGCCGGGACGTCGACGTTGTCGAGGCCGACCCCGGCCCGGGCGACGACCTTCAGCCGCGTCGAGGCGGCGAGCGCCTCGGCGTCCACCTGGGTGGCGGAGCGGACCAGCAGCGCGTCGGCGTCGGCGATCTCCTTCAGCAACGCCGGCCGGTCGGTGCCGTCGACGTGGCGGATCTCGACGTCCTCGCCCAGCAGCTCGACCGCGGAGGGCGCGAGCTTCTCGGCGAGCAGGACGACGGGACGGTTCTGGGTGGCGACGGTGCTCACGGTGTGACGGTGCTCCCCGGGTCGGGTCGTGCGGTGCCTGGCCGCGGCCCATCCTAGGCCGGGTCCGCCGTCCCGGCGGAACGACGTGAGCGGGGTCGTAGGGGTGATCCACACCGGGGACCCGGAATGCACGGAACCCCCGCCCGATGGTGACGGGCGGGGGTTCCGCATGCCTGATCCCGAGTGGGTGCGCCCGGGCCCCAGGCGGGCGCGGACCGTGCGGTCCGCGGGCCCTCATCCTGCCGGGTCGCCCCCGGCGGTGATCATCCGGCCCGGTGCACCGGGCCGGGCGTCACTTGGCCTTCTCGCCGACCCAGCTCATCAGGCCGCGCAGCTTCTCGCCGACCTGCTCGATCGGGTGCTCCTGGCCCTGCTGCTGCAGCTTGGTGAAGTTCGGACGGCCGTTCTCGTCCTCGGCCACCCACTCCCGCGCGAAGGTCCCGTCCTGGACCTCCTTGAGGATCGCCTCCATGTTCTTCTTCACCTCGGGCGTGATCACCCGCGGGCCGCGGGTGAGGTCGCCGTACTCCGCGGTGTCGGAGATGGAGAAGCGCTCGTTGGCGATGCCGCCCTCGTACATGAGGTCGACGATCAGCTTGAGCTCGTGCAGGCACTCGAAGTAGGCGATCTCCGGGGCGTAGCCGGCCTCGGTGAGCACCTCGAACCCGGTCTGCACCAGTGCGGCGGCACCGCCGCAGAGCACGGCCTGCTCGCCGAACAGGTCGGTCTCGGTCTCCTCCTTGAAGGTGGTCTCGATGACGCCCGCGCGGGCGCCGCCGATCCCGGCCGCGTAGGAGAGCGCGAGCGCCTTGGCGTTGCCGGTCGGGTCCTGCTCGACGGCGATCAGGGCGGGGACGCCCTTGCCGTCGACGAACTGGCGGCGGACCAGGTGGCCGGGGCCCTTCGGGGCGACCATCGCGACGTCCACGTTCGCCGGGGGCTTGATCAGCTCGTAGCGGATGTTGAAGCCGTGCCCGAAGAACAGCGCGTCGCCGTCGTTCAGGTTGGGCTCGATGTCCTGGGTGTAGATGGTGCGCTGCTTGGTGTCCGGCGCCAGCACCATGATCAGGTCGGCCCAGGCGGACACCTCGGCCGGGGTGCCGACCTCGAGGCCCTCGTCGGCGGCCTTCTGCCGGGACTTCGAGCTCTCCGGCAGACCGATCTTCACCTCGACCCCGGAGTCACGCAGGGACAGCGAGTGGGCGTGTCCCTGGGAGCCGTAGCCGATCACGGCGACCTTCCGGCCCTGGATGATCGACAGGTCGGCGTCGGCGTCGTAGTAGATGTTGACACTCATGACTCTGGGACGGTTCCTCTCGGAGGGGTGTGTGACGTCTGTCTAGCGGACGGAGGCCGCGGTGATGGAGCGGGGGCCGCGGCCCACCGCGACCATCCCGGACTTGACCATCTCGCGGATTCCGTAGGGCTCCAGCATCCGGAGCAGGGCGCCGAGCTTGTCGGCGGTGCCGGTGGCCTCGACCGTGACGGCCTCCGGGGACACGTCGACGACCTTCGCCCGGAACAGCTGGACGGTCTCGAGCACCTGGCTGCGCACGGTCGCGTCGGCCCGGACCTTGACCAGCAGCAGCTCGCGCTGCACCGAGGCGTCCGGCTCCAGCTCGACGATCTTGATGACGTGCACGAGCTTGTTCAGCTGCTTGGTGACCTGCTCCATCGGGAGCTCGTCGACCTCGACCACGATCGTCATCCGGGAGATGTCCGGGTGCTCGGTCGGGCCGACCGCCAGCGAGTTGATGTTGAAGCCGCGGCGGGAGAACAGGCCGGAGACCCGGGCCAGGACACCGGGCTTGTCCTCGACGAGAACGGAGAGGGTGTGCAGCTCGCTCACTGGTCGTTCCCCGCTTCGGACAGCGCCTTCTCGGTCACGTCGGCGACCTCGTCGACCGATGCCGCGAGCTCGTCGTTGTCGAACTCGGGCCGGATGTCGCGGGCGACCTTGATCTCGTCGTTGCTGGTGCCCGCGGCGACCATCGGCCAGACCTGCGCGTCGGCGCCGACCACGAACTCGACGACGACCGGCCGGTCGTCGATCTCCATCGCCTGGTGGATGACCCGGTCGACGTCCTCCTTCGACTCGACCCGCAGCCCCACGCAGCCCATCGCCTCGGCCAGCATCGGGAAGTCCGGGATGCGCAGCTTGTGCGTGTTGAGATCGGTGTTGGAGTAGCGCTCGCCGTAGAACAGGTTCTGCCACTGGCGGACCATGCCCAGGTTGCCGTTGTTGATCACGGCGACCTTGATCGGGATGCCCTCGATGGCGCAGGTGGCGAGCTCCTGGTTGGTCATCTGGAAGCAGCCGTCGCCGTCGATGCACCACACGACGGTGTCCGGCTCGCCGACCTTGGCGCCCATCGCGGCCGGTACCGCGTAGCCCATGGTGCCGAGCCCGCCCGAGTTGAGCCAGGTGCGCGGCTTCTCGTAGCGGACGAACTGGGCGGCCCACATCTGGTGCTGGCCGACGCCGGCGGTGTAGATCGCGTCCGGGCCGGCGATGGCGCCGATCCGCTCGATCACGAACTCCGGCGAGAGCGCACCGTCGGCCGGCTCGGTCCAGCCGAGCGGGTACCGGTCGCGCAGCCCGCCGACCTGCCGCCACCAGGCGGTCAGGTCCGGCTCGCCGTGCTGGGCGCGGTCGGCCCGGACCGCCTCGATCAGCTCGGTCAGGACCTCCTTGCAGTCCCCGACGATCGGCACGTCGGCCCGCCGGTTCTTGGAGATCTCGGCCGGGTCGATGTCGGCGTGCACGACCTTCGCGTCCGGGGCGAAGCTCTCCAGCTTGCCGGTGACCCGGTCGTCGAACCGGGCCCCGAGCGCGACCAGCAGGTCGGACCGCTGCATCGAGGCGACCGCGGCGACGGTGCCGTGCATGCCCGGCATGCCCAGGTGCTGCGGGTGGCTGTCCGGGAAGACGCCGCGGGCCATCAGGGTGGTGACGACCGGCGCACCGGTCAGCTCCGCCAGCTCCTTCAGCTCCGCCGACGCCTCCGCCTTGAGCACGCCGCCGCCGACGTAGAGCACCGGCTTGCGGGACTCCCGGATCAGCCGGGCGGCCTCGCGGATCTGCTTGCCGTGCGGCCGGGTCGTCGGCCGGTAGCCGGGCAGCTGCAGCTCCGGGGGCCACGAGAACGTGGTCTGCTCCTGCAGCACGTCCTTCGGGATGTCCACCAGGACCGGCCCGGGCCGGCCGGTGGACGCCAGGTGGAAGGCCTCGGCGATCGCGCGCGGGATCTCCGCGGCGTCGGTCACCAGCATGTTGTGCTTGGTCACCGGCAGGGTGATGCCGGTGATGTCGGCCTCCTGGAAGGCGTCGGTGCCGATCAGCGGCCGGGTCTGCTGACCGGTGATCGCGACCAGCGGCACCGAGTCCATGTGCGCGTCCGCGATCGGCGTGACCAGGTTCGTCGCGCCCGGGCCCGAGGTCGCCATGCAGACCCCGACCTTGCCGGTGGCCTGGGCGTAGCCGGTGGCGGCATGCCCGGCGCCCTGCTCGTGCCGGACCAGGATGTGCCGCACCTTCGTCGAGTCGAGCAGCGGATCGTAGGCCGGGAGGATGGTGCCGCCCGGCAGCCCGAAGACCACCTCGCAGCCGATCTCCTCGAGCGAGCGCACCAGGGACTGGGCCCCGCTCATCGGCTCGTCGACGATCCGCGGGCCGGGCACCGTGGTGTCCGGGGTCACCGCGCCGTGGCTGCGGGGGGCCGGATCGGTGCGCGGCACGGTGGGCCGGCCCGGCGGCGGGCCGGGTTTCGGGCCGGGCGCGCCGGACCTGGAGTGGGCGGTGGTCATCTGGGTCTGCCTCGCTGGAGATCGTTGTCGATCAGATGCCGGACATGAAAAAACCCCCGCCGCCCGGAGGTCCGGGCTCCTGCGAGGGTGAGCGCGTCGTCGTGCCGTTCGAAGGAGTCGAACTCAGGCGGCGACGCGCCCGGGAAGTACGATAATTCGAACGTCGAACATGGTCCGACGCTAGCACGTGTCCCACGCGCGGCGTCAAACGGCCCCACCCGAGCGGGGCCGCGGGCGTCCGTCCGGCGGTGTCACACTGGAGTCGTGAGCAGCACCGACGACCGCGAGGCCGCCGAGACCGCCCCGGCCGGGGAGCCGACCCCCACCGCCGGGCCCGTCCAGCATGTGGACGTCGGCGTCGCCTACACACCCCGGGTTCGCGACGAGGGCCGCAAGGTCCGGGAGGGCACCCGCCGGCTGGTGCTGAAACCGTCCCGGCTGACCATCGTGGTGGCGCTGTTCGCCGCTGTCGGTGGCCTGCCGCTGTACTTCAGCGTGCCGTACTTCTGGCTGTTCCTGCTGGTGCCGGTCGCGGTGACGGTGTGGGTGCTGCGGATCCGCACCACGGTGGACCCGTCGACGGTGGCGGTGCGGACCCTCACCGGGTCGCGCACGGTCGCCTGGGACGAGGTGCGCGGGCTGCGCCTGGGGAAGCGGGCGTCGGTGAGCGCGGTGCTCTCCGGCGACGACGAGCTCGTGCTGCCCGCGGTGCACGTGCGGGACCTGCCCGCGCTGTCGGTCGCCTCCGGCGGACGGTTCGCCGACCCGGTCGGCGAGGACTGAGACCGGATCCGCCGTTCGGCCCCGCGGGCGCGGGCGGTGCCCTACCCTCGCCGCCATGTCGTCGCCCGGGATGGACCGCTCCGAGCTCGACCGCCGGGTGCGGCGGCAGGGCGCCGACATCGACGCCCTCTACGAGATCAGTACCCGGATCGAGGGCAAGGTCGGCTCGGTGGACCAGCGGCTCGGCTCCGTGGACCAGCGGGTCGGCTCCATGGACCAGCGGCTCGACTCGGTGGACCAGCGGGTCGGCTCCATGGACCAGCGGCTCGGCTCCGTGGACCAAGGGGTCGGTTCGCTGGACCAGCGGGTGGGTTCGCTGGAGGTCGGGGTGCAGGAGCTCAGCAGCTCCGTGGACCGGCGCTTCGACGCCGTGGACCAACGCTTCGACGGAGTCGGCCACCGCCTCGACGGCATCGACGGCCAGCTCGAGGCGATCCTCACGATTCTCCGCGAGCGCTGAGGACGCTCCCCGGCCCGCCCGCGCGCCCGCCCGTGGGCGTACCGTGGGGACGAACGGCACGTACGGACCCCCGGGCGTCGATCCGCCCCGCCCGCGCGCGCCGCCCCGGGCCGGTGCGCCCCACCACCGCGACACCACTGCGACGTGCGCGCCCGCCCGGCCGCCCGCGCCGTCCAGAACACGTCTGGAGACCCACGACATGCCCGCCCTGCGCTCCCGCGTCACCACCCACGGCCGCAACGCCGCCGGAGCGCGCTCGCTCTGGCGCGCCACCGGCATGGGCGACGACGACTTCGGCAAGCCGATCGTCGCGATCGCCAACTCCTACACCCAGTTCGTGCCCGGCCACGTGCACCTCAAGGACATGGGTGACCTGGTCGCGAGCGCGATCGTGGAGGCGGGCGGGGTCGCCAAGGAGTTCAACACGATCGCCGTCGACGACGGCATCGCGATGGGCCACGGCGGGATGCTCTACTCGCTGCCCTCGCGCGAGATCATCGCCGACGCCGTCGAGTACATGGTGAACGGGCACGCCGCCGACGCGCTGGTCTGCATCTCGAACTGCGACAAGATCACCCCGGGGATGCTGAACGCCGCGATGCGGCTGAACATCCCGACCGTGTTCGTGTCCGGCGGCCCGATGGAGGCCGGCAAGGCGGTCGTCGTCGGCGGGGTCGCGCAGGCACCGACCGACCTGATCACCGCGATCGCCGCGTCGGCGTCGTCCGAGGTGGACGACGCCGGGCTGGCCGAGGTCGAGCGGTCGGCCTGCCCGACCTGCGGGTCGTGCTCGGGGATGTTCACCGCGAACTCGATGAACTGCCTGACCGAGGCGCTCGGGCTGTCGCTGCCGGGCAACGGATCGACGCTGGCGACGCACGCCGCCCGCCGCGAGCTGTTCCTCGACGCCGGGCGCACCGTGATGGACCTGGCCACCCGCTGGTACCGCGACGACGACGCGTCCGCGCTGCCGCGCAACATCGCGACCCGGGAGGCGTTCGAGAACGCGATGGCGCTCGACGTCGCGATGGGCGGCTCGACGAACACCGTGCTGCACATCCTGGCCGCCGCGCAGGAAGGCGAGATCGACTTCGATCTCGCCGCGATCGACGCGGTCTCCCGCCGGGTGCCCTGCCTGAGCAAGGTCGCGCCGAACTCGGACTACCACATGGAGGACGTCCACCGGGCCGGCGGCATCCCGGCCCTGCTGGGCGAGCTGTGGCGCGCCGGGCTGCTCAACACCGGCGTGCACAGCGTGCACTCGCCGTCGCTGGAGCAGTGGCTCACCGAGTGGGACGTCCGGTCGTCGAACCCGTCGGAGCGGGCGGTCGAGCTGTACCACGCGGCCCCCGGCGGGGTCCGGACCACGCAGGCGTTCTCGACGGAGAACCGCTGGTCGTCCCTCGACACCGACGCCGCGGGCGGCTGCATCAGGGACATCGAGCACGCCTACTCCGCCGACGGCGGGCTGGCCGTGCTGCGCGGCAACCTGGCCCTCGACGGCGCGGTGATCAAGACCGCCGGGATCCCGGAGGACATCTGGGAGTTCGAGGGCCCGGCCGTCGTCCTGGAGAGCCAGGAGGACGCCGTGTCGGCGATCCTGCGCAAGGACATCAAGCCCGGTGACGTGCTGGTGATCCGCTACGAGGGCCCGTCCGGCGGGCCGGGCATGCAGGAGATGCTGCACCCGACCGCGTTCCTCAAGGGCGCGGGGCTCGGCAAGGCGTGCGCGCTGATCACCGACGGCCGGTTCTCCGGTGGCTCGTCGGGCATCTCGGTCGGGCACATCTCCCCCGAGGCCGCGGCGGGCGGGACGATCGGGCTGGTGGAGAACGGCGACCGTGTCCGGCTCGACGTGCGCGCCCGCTCGCTGGAGCTGCTGATCGAGCCGGAGGTGCTCGCCGACCGGCGGGCCAAGATGGAGGCGTCCGAGCGGCCGTGGCAGCCGGTGGACCGGCAGCGGACCGTGTCCAAGGCGCTCCGGGCGTACGCGCACATGGCGACCAGCGCCGACACCGGCGCCGTCCGCCGGATCCCCTGAGCGCCGGCATGGGCATCGGGACCCGCACGCTCGGGTCGCTGACGGTCTCCGCGCAGGGCCTGGGCTGCATGGGCATGAGCCAGGGCTACGGCGCGGGCGACGACACCGAGTCGATCGCGACGATCCACCGCGCGCTCGAGCTCGGAGTCACCCTGCTGGACACCGCGAACGTGTACGGCGGCGGCGCCAACGAGGAGCTCGTCGGCCGGGCGATCGCCGGTCGGCGGGACGAGGTGGTGCTGGCGACGAAGTTCGGGATCGTCCGCGACGCCGCCGGCAACCAGGCCGCGCAGGGCGACCCGGCCTACGTGCACCGCTGCATCGACGAGTCGCTGCGCCGGCTCGGGGTCGATCACGTCGACCTGTACTACCAGCACCGGATCGACCCGGACGTCCCGGTGGAGGACACCGTCGGCGCGCTCGTCGAGCTGATCGAGGCGGGCAAGATCCGGCACTACGGGCTGTCCGAGTGCAGCGCGGAGACGGTCCGCCGTGCGCACGCCGTGCACCCGCCGGCCGCGGTGCAGTCCGAGTGGTCGCTGTGGACCCGCGGGATCGAGGACGCCGTCGCACCGGCGTGCGCGGAGCTGGGCGTGGGTGTCGTGCCGTTCTCCCCGCTCGGGCGCGGCTTCCTGACCGGCGCGATCACCTCGCCCGGGCAGCTCGGTGAGGGTGACATGCGGCGCGGCATGCCGCGCTTCTCCGACGAGAACCTGGCCGCCAACCTGGCGATCGTGGACGCCCTGCGGGCCGTCGCCGAGCGCCGCGGGGTGACCGCCGGGCAGCTCGCGCTGGCCTGGGTGCAGGCCCGCGGCGAGCACGTCGTCCCCATCCCGGGCACGAAGCGGCGCCGCTACCTGGAGGAGAACGTCGCCGCCGCGGAGCTGGAGCTCACCGCCGACGAGCTCGCCGAGATCGAGCGCGCGGCGCCGGCCGACGCGGTGGCCGGTGAGCGCTACCCGGCGCACCTGCAGCGCAACGTGGGTCGCTGATCCGGTCGTTCACCGGAGCCGTCGCCCACCCAGTGCGTCGTCGAGTTCGGCGAGCGCCGCGGACGCGACCCGGACCATCGAGCTGACCCGCTCCGGCCCCTGGTGGTCGGCGGCGAACGGCAGGTACTGCAGGTGCGCCGCGACCCGCGCCCAGGCCGACTCGACCGCGATCATCGCGGGCGGGTCGGCCTCGCCGAGTGCCTCGTGCAGGGTGTCGCGGTACAGCTGCGGGACCGGCTCGGCCGGGGCGTCCGCGGGCCCGTCCGGCGGCGGGGCGGCGAGCACCACGGCGTCCAGCGACCCGGGTGCGACGCGGGCGTTCCCCCAGTCCAGCAGGACGCTCCCGGACGGTCCGGTGTGCACGTTCCCGCGGTGCGCGTCGCCGTGGCAGAGCGTGCGGGGCAGCGCGGCGAGCGCGGTGGTGATCCGGTCGTCGGTCGCCCAGGTGCGGACGACGGCGTCCGCGTCGAGGTAGGCGTCCCGCCCCTGCGGGGTGCGGGCGGCGGCGGCCTGCAGGCCCACCGAGGCGAGTGCGCACAGCCGGCCCCACCAGGTCGGGTCGACGACCGGGACGCCGCGCGGCCGGTTCCGCCGCCAGTGCGCGTGCACCAGCGCCAGGGTGCGCCAGGCGTCGTCGGGGACCGGGGTGCCGGGGGGCAGCGGACCGCCCGGCTCGTGCGCGAGCACGATCCAGCCGTCGCCGGTCACCAGCATCCGGGGCACCCGCACCGGGCCGTTGACGACGGCGACCGCGCGCAGCGCCGCGACCTCCTCGGCACCGGCCGCCTTCAGCACCACCGACGAGCCGTCGTCCAGGTCGATCCGCTCGACCGCCGCCGAGGCGTAGCCACCGGCCAGCGGTTCCCGGCCGACGACCCGCACCTCGTGCCGCAGCCGCGTCGCGAGCGGGCCCAGCCAGACGTCGTCGGGTGGTGCCGTCATCGACGCAGCACGAACAGGGCCAGCAGGGCGACCCCCACCCCGATGACGAGCGCGAGCACCGACCAGGGCAGCGGGCGGCGCTGGTAGGTGCGGCCCGCGTCGAGCGCGATCCGGCCGGCACCGGTGAACAGCAGTGCGGCGACACCGCCGCCGAGCAGCAGGTGCAGCTCCAGGGAGTTCGGGCCGTCCGCGGCGAACAGCGGCACCACCGGGCCGTCCGGCCCGAGCGACAGCACGATCGCGACGATCTTGGTGGCGAGCAGCCCGGCCGCCGCGAACGGGGTGAGCAGGCCCAGGACCAGCAACGCGCCGAGGACGAGCTGACCGACGCCGAGCACCCAGGCCAGCGGCAGCGCGAACGCGGTGAACCCGAGCCCGTCGAGCGCCTCGGCGGTGCCGGCCGGGCCGAGCC